>Ga0265324_10000005_pt1 | contig 347038 bp, 337 predicted proteins | sample 41419metaG_FD_198634 | JGI IMG/M metagenome (GOLD analysis project Ga0265324, IMG submission 198634) | Rhizosphere microbial communities from Carex aquatilis grown in University of Washington, Seatle, WA, United States - 4-14-19 metaG | ecosystem: Host-associated > Plants > Roots >...
TAGATAACAATGCGACACAAGTCGTTGCCGCGCGCGCTTCAACTGTAGTCCATCAGGTGGAACACAAAGCGATCACGGCGCGCAAGGCCGGTACAAGCAAATCGACCACAGTCGCCAAATCCAGACCCAAAGCCAAGTCAGGGGAAGATGGTGAGTGGCAGGAGTTTTAGCTTTAACGGCAAATTAGGCTGAGCTTCACGGTTGGACTGCTTTTAATTTGTGCCCGAATCTGATTTTAATTACTGGATTAGTCAAATAATGGTTCTATGAGCGCAAATCATCTATCCACGAATGCCATTGGCTGCGATCGCGAGTTCGAGTTCACTCATAATGATTTCGAACGCGTACGAAAAATGATCTATGCGCGGGCAGGTATCTCGCTGAATCAATCCAAGCAAGACATGGTGTACAGCCGTTTGGCACGTCGTTTGCGAGCTACCGGAATCACCCATTTCAAGGACTATCTGGCGTTGCTGGAAGGCAACAATGAGGATGAGTGGGAATCATTTGTAAATTCCCTGACCACCAATCTGACTTCATTCTTTCGCGAACCGCACCATTTTCCCCTGCTGGCTGAGCATGCGCTGAAGCAGTCCAAACGTCACTCTATTCGATTGTGGTGCTCTGCAGCCTCCACAGGCGAAGAACCCTATTCAATGGCGATGACTCTGGTAGATGCTTTTGGAAGTTTTACGCCACCCGTTTCTATTTTCGCCAGCGACGTCGATACCAACGTACTTGCCAAAGCCGAGGCTGGCATCTACCCGATGGAGCGCGTCGAGAAACTATCTGCGGACATGTTGAAACGATTTTTTTTCAAGGGATCCGGCAAGCAAGCAGGCTTTGTGAAGGTGAGGCCGGAGTTACAGGCCCTGATTACTTTCAGGAAGATCAATCTGCTCGACAATGATTGGCAAATAAGGGGGCCGCTGGATGCAATATTCTGTCGAAATGTGATGATCTATTTTGACAAGGATACACAACTCGGAATACTGGAGCGATTCGCCCCTTTGCTGCAACCGGACGGATTATTGTTCGCGGGCCATTCGGAAAGCTTCCATAATGCGGGGCATGTGTTCAGTTTACGCGGCAAAACAGTTTATGAACTGGCCAAAAAATGAATTCGCCGCGGCTTCAGGAATGCCTCTGTTTGCCAGAAAGGTGGGCAGCCATGTCTGACCATCCGTACGAAGAACATCTGGCGCCGAATCTGTATTTCGACCCGGAACACAATGCTGAAGCCGCCAAAATTTTGCCCGGTGAATATTACGTTACGGCACGTGACATGTTAATCGTGACTGTACTCGGATCCTGCGTCAGCGCGTGTATTCGCGACAAGGTGAGCGGCATAGGCGGCATGAATCATTTCATGCTACCCGATGGTGGACAAGACCAAAACAATCCTCTGGGAGATTCTGCGCGCTACGGAACTTATGCCATGGAAATATTGATCAATGAATTGCTGAAAATGGGTGCAAACCGCAAAAATCTTGAAGCCAAGGTATTTGGTGGTGGTGCGGTACTGCGCGGTTTTACTGTGGGTAATGTTGGGGAACGCAATGCGGAATTTGTACTGCGCTACCTTAAAACCGAGAATATTCACATTGCTGCCCAGGATCTGCTCGATATATATCCGCGAAAAGTGTATTTCTTCCCGCAAAGCGGCCTGGTGCGCGTGAAGAAATTGAAAACAGTCCATAACGACACTATCGTAAATCGCGAAAGCGAATACAAATCCCGTTTGCAAATTTCCAAGGTCGAAGGCGATGTTGAATTGTTCGACTGATCTACGGGTTATATTTTTGCTTCTTGAATAACGATACCAGATGACTATAAAAAGCGACAAAATCAGGGTGTTGGTAGTCGATGATTCAGCACTCATACGCAGCGTGATGAAAGAGATCATTGATCGCGAAAAGGATATGGAGTGCGTCGGCGCGGCGCCAGACCCGCTGGTGGCTCGTGAAATGATCAAGGCGCTGAATCCTGATGTACTGACGCTGGATGTGGAAATGCCCAAGATGGACGGACTGGATTTTCTGGAACGCCTGATGCGCCTGCGTCCCATGCCGGTGCTGATGGTTTCCACATTGACTGAGCGAGGGTCGGATATTACTTTCCGTGCATTGGCGCTGGGCGCAGTTGATTTTATTTCCAAGCCAAAAATGGATATTGCCCGCGGGATGGAAGAATACGCCAGTACGATTACCGACAAAATTCGCGCTGCGGCCCAGGCTCGGGTACATAAGACTCACTCTGCAGCATCGCTTGATATCGAGAAAAGGTATTCAGCGGACGCTATTTTGCCCAGTCTGATGGGAAGGTATTCTTCTACCGAGAAATTAATCATCATTGGCGCATCCACAGGCGGGACGGAAGCGATCAAGGAAGTGTTAACCAGAATGCCGGCCGATGTCCCGGGTATCCTGGTGACGCAGCACATGCCGGAAAATTTCACCAAATCATTTGCGGATCGTTTAAACAGTTTGTGCAAGATATCGGTGAAGGAAGCAGAGCATAATGAGCGCGTTCTGCCGGGACATGCCTATATTGCCCCGGGCCATTCGCATTTGTTGCTTAAACGCAGCGGGGCAAATTACATGACCGAGCTGAATCAGGGGCCGCCGGTAAACAGGCATCGTCCGTCTGTCGATGTCCTGTTCCGCTCCGCCGCCAATGTGGCCGGGGCGAATGCATTGGGCATCATTCTTACAGGCATGGGCAAGGATGGTGCGCAGGGGTTGCTGGAAATGAGACAGGCCGGTTCTCATACCATTGCGCAGGACGAAGAGAGTTGTATTGTCTTCGGCATGCCCAAGGAGGCCATCCACATTGGTGGCGCTTGTGAAGTATTGCCGTTACAAGGTATTGCCCGCCATGCGTTAGAGTATATCGTTACGCATAGCGGAAAGAGTAACCGGGTGTGAATCAACTATAGGGGGCACTATGACGCTGGAAACGCAAATTCAGGATAACGTTGGACGCATTGTTATGAAAGGGCGGTTTGATTTTCAGATACATAAGGAATTCAAGGAGGCATATACCGGGCTCTTTGAAGATGCAGCAGTGCGGCAGATCGAGGTCGAAATGAGCAAGCTGGATTATCTGGACAGTTCGGCTCTGGGGATGCTGATGCTGTTGAATGAACGGGCAAAATCAGTCAATAAAACCATCTCGCTGGTTAACCCTTCTGGTGTGGTTGACCAGGTTTTGGAGGTAGCCAACTTCAATCGATTGTTTAACATCACGAAGAATAATTGACTATTCAATGCAACCTTTTTCGGGGCGCCGTGTTTAGAACATAAAGCATGAAAACATGGTGGAAAAATTTGCCGCTGCACATCAAGCTGCATTTGCCGATACAGCTTGTCCTGCTTTTACTGTTGCCTGCCGCGCATTTGTGGGTAATGAGCAAATTCGAGTCCAGCATGCTGGTCGATGTTCAGCTCAAGGCCCAGGACAGCGCTACACAATCGTTGCTTGCGCTCAATTCAATGATGCTCACGGGTGCAATCAGCAAGCCGGCTGAGCGTACCGTATTTTTCAACAGAATGTCGAAACAGAAAAGCATGGAAGACTTCCACCTGGTGCGTACCAGTGCGGTGCAAAACCAGTATGGATACGGCTTGGACGAGGAGCAGCAATATGATGAACTGGATACGCTGGCTGCCGAAACCGGGAAAGTGCAGACGGAAATATATCGCCATGGTCAGCATGCCCTGCGAGTAGTGGTCCCATATCTGGCAAGGAAAGAACTTTACGGGGTCGATTGTTTACAGTGCCATCACGTACCGGAAGGAACAGTACTCGGTACCATCAGCCTGAAGATGAATATCGAACCCGAATACATCAATATCCAGCAGCTTAGTTCAGTGTTGCTGGCAGGGCAGGTATTTCTGCAGTTGGTACTGTTCTTTTTGATCGGCTGGCTGATTCGCAGTGTTACCAAATCCGTGGTAGATCTGGAAAGTGCCATGCTGAACATCAAAAAGGAAGAGGACTTTTCCAAGCGTGTTGAAGTATATGGACATGACGAAGTCGGGCAGATTGCGCAGGTATTTAACGGGTTCATAGCGTACATCGAAGAACTGCATTTACGACTTGCAGAAAAAATCTCGGCACTTGAAAAATACTACGACAAAACCCAGCAGGATTTGCGTATAGGCAGCGATATTATGTCGCGCATTACCGATTCGCAGAGCACACTCGATCCTGCGGTCAGAACGCAGATCAATCCAGCGTCACTCTATAGCGGAGACATCATTCTGGTTTCACGCACCCCGGCCGGCAATCTGCATATCATGTTGGCGGATGCGGTCGGACATGGCATGGTTGCGGCGATGAATCTGCTGCCGCTTAGCCAGATTTACAATGCCATGACGAGAAAAGGTTTCCCGATATCACGCATTGCCGGGGAATTGAATTCGACAATACATCGGCTCATGCCAGTGGACCGCTTCATTGGAACTGTATTGGTCTCAATTGATTTCCGCCAGTGTGTTATCGAGGTCTGGAATGGCGGAATACCGGCGCCGCTATTGGTGCATACGGATGGCACCATCCTGCATGAGTGGAAGTCCCGCAATCTGCCGTTGGGGATACTCGGTGAGGAGACGTTTTCTTCGGAAGTGGAAGTATTCCATTTTGAACATGACTGCCAGTTATTCTTGTTTTCAGACGGTTTGCTTGAAGCGGAGTCTTCGGAGGAAGTGCAATTCGGGAAGGAACGTATTTTGCAGTTGCTCAATAGCACAGAGCCAGATCACCGTTTTGACGCATTGATGAGTTCGTTGGATCACCATCTTTGCGGCCTTCGTGCTCATGATGATATTTCCCTGGCCATGGTAAATATTGAGGTTACCAATGAAAAGGGGATTGTTTCCCATACTGACATGAGTATTCACGACGACATGCCCCCTTCCAGTCTTCGGCGCGTTAACCTCAGCCTGGGGGTGAATGATTTGAAATGTATGGATACGATTGCCGCGGTTTCGAAGATAGTCGGCAATATTTATGCGACTGATGACGAGTCATTTTCTCCGCTGTGTGTGATTTTGAACGAATTGTTCAATAACGCTTTGGACCATGGCATCCTGCAACTGGATTCCTCAATCAAGCAAGGCCCGGACGGGTTTGAAAAATACCTGCAATTGCGAGAGGAAAAATTGCATACGCTTGCCACAGGATCAATTGAAATTGAGATTGAGAGAATGATGATTGAAGGGCGGAATGGTGTCAGGATTCGCCTGGTCGACAGTGGCAATGGATTTGATTATTCCGCTGTTCAGGATGCAGACCCGGGAAATGTTGGGCAGCGTCAATATGGCAGAGGGCTTGCGCTGGCCAGGAGCATGGCATACAAACTCTTTTTTTCCGGAAAGGGAAATGAAGTTACAGCCTATTATGTCTGCAACCTGAATTCAGCGGGAGCGGCTTAACTCATCAAGACACGCCGTATTAATAGTAATAATATTCGTCTTCACAAACTTTCATTTCACATATTGTCTGCCATGAAATACTCACGGAATTTGCTGGTTTTATGCTTTGCAGGACTCAGCCTGATGACAGGACCAGCACAGGCGGCCGACGAAGATCTATTTTTGGGACAAATCCGGCCCCCATCCGGGCAGGACGTGGGGCATGGGCGAAGCGCTGTCTGGACCTTGCCTCTGGTAGCGACCGAATATCAACCATTGCAGTCCACTCCGGCGATTCAGGCGGCCTTGCAAGCGCAACATGACGGCCGTTTTCTCGAGGCATTGATACTGCTCGGCAATGCAGGCAAGAGTACAAAGACCGACGCGGAGGCTGGTGCCGAAATGACCTTGTTGCGCTCCAGTTTTTTGCTGGAAGGCTATCAGGCTCACCAGGCGCTTGAATTACTCGCTCCTTTACTGGGTCAACCTCAGCATGCTGCAGATGCCTATGCGCTCGCAGCCATGGCGCACCTGCAACAGGGGCAAGTGCAGGAATCATTGGACGCAGCGCAACATGCGCATGATTTGGAAGGCGGTATATTGCCGCATCTTGCGCATTCATACGCTTTACAAGGGGCAGGGCGTTTGGCAGAAGCACGCGAAGAGATGCGAAGTTTCAATACCAGGTCGCCTCAATCAGCCGTTGCTCTGGCGCGTGAGGCCGAACTTGCGCTGACGCTCAACCAGGTTCACGCGGCCAAGGCATTGATGGATCAGGCGCATGAAGTGGATGCCACGCACCCTTATGTAGTCGCCGTGAGCGGTTTGGTCTATTTGATCGACGGAAATGCACAGCTTGCAAGGGCCGCGTTTGAAACTGCCTTGCTGCGCGATCCCACGGATGCCAAAGCGTTATTCGGATTAGGTTTGGCTGAAATAAAATTGGGCAACTTTGAAGCCGGGCAGGAAAAACTGCGGTCGGCAAATGAAGCTGATCCGGACAACGCGCTAATATTGACTTACCTGGGCCGCTCGCAACAGCAGTCTGGCCAGACGGAAGCCGCAAAGGCGAGCTGGCGTGGTGCGCAACAAGCCGACCCGAAAGATCCTATCCCCTGGTTGTATCAGGCACAGGCAGAATTGCAGGCAAACCAGCCGGTGGATGCCCGTGAAAGTTTGCGTCAAGCACAAGCGAGAGCGGCCTACCGGTCGGTATACCGCGGCGATCGGTTGCTCAAGGATGATGAGCAGTTATTGCGGGCAAATCTCGCTGAGGTACAGCGTAGCCTGGATTTGGATAATCTTGCTTTTCAAACCCTGGACGACTCGGCCGGAGAAAAGAGTTCGATTAACTTAAGGAATCAAGCCGATGTTTTGCAGGGCCAGCGATTTGGTGAATCTGCGCGGCGCAGCCTGCTCCTGCAAAGCCAGTTCAGCTCCAGACCAGGCAATCTGCCCGCAGAACTGGATATCTATGGTGACGGTGCCGGACAAACCGGCGCATCAAATCCGCAGCATGGTGCGGTCAGTGGACTCGCCGCGCAGCAGGCGAGCTATAACAATTATGACGAGTTATTTAGCCGGAACACAACGCTGGAAGCCAGCGCTACTTCAGGCAGCCAAAACACCAAGGGGGAACAAATTCGTCTTGGGGTAGGCAGCGATACGCTGGGGTTGGGCATTGCGGAGCGTCGATTCGAAACCGATGGAAACGGACCTTTCGAGAATCTCGATAACCGTATATGGCAAGGCGTCGCACATTGGCAGCCAACGCAATCCACGCAAGCGTTTGCGTTGTACCAGACCTTTAAGTCCCTACGCGGTGAGACGATTCTTCCCGCCGATCCGCTGGTTCTGGGATCCAATATCCTGATTAATGATAACAGCCAGGTAACACGCCTGGGAGTGCGGCATAACCTGACAGACGAAAGCGAGTTGCGGGTGCTTTGGAGCCATCAGCAGACTGATCAGGCAGTCGATTATTATGATTTTTCTATTCCACCCAATTTCTATTTCTCGCAATTTGGCAGCAGCAGCGGGCGCAGTGCAGAGCTGCAATATCATCTCACAGGTTCAGCATATGCCACACAATGTGGAATGCAACAGACTCGCGGGGATGATAGTTTCTGGAATGGCTCCGGCAGCCGCGTCATTAGCTATTCGCAAAGTGCACTACTATTCTATGGTGCATGGCAACAATCGTTGAACGAGAGATGGCGACTGGATGCCGGGCTGGGAAGGGGGAAAATCGACAACAGGGATAATTTGGGAGCCAACAATACTTACCTGGTGCGTTGGCTGCCTCAACTGGGTATCGTCTACTCACCGGATACCGGAACGCATTTGCGTCTGGCGGCCTGGCAGGGCATTGGCATTTCCGGAGCAGGGGATGCCACGCTTGCCCCTGTCAGTTTGGCAGGTGTTTTGCTGACCCGCCCTGACGATTACGGCAAACTGGTGCATGGGGCCGCCTTTCATGGAGACAGGCAATTGAACCCAAGATGGTTGCTGACTGCAGAGACGCAGAAGCGCTGGACAGATCTGCCGTCTATTGCATTTGGTGAACAAATTTTGTTCCGACAGCAAGTTGACGAATCCAGACTGGCGTTGCACTGGCAACCGGAAAGGGATCCATGGACTGTGAGTTTTGCCTATGACTATGAGTCAAGCCAGAATGCTTCAAATTTTTCTGCGATGGATTCTGTCCAGGAACAGAACTTTCATTCGCTGCAATTGGCTACGTCTTGGTTTGCAAGCGCACAGTGGACACTGAATTGGACATTGAGCCACAACCTGGTTGCCGGTACTCAACAGTCACTGGCCAATACCATTTTGATCCCGTATCAGGATAGCTTCAACCAGTTGGATGCCACCCTAAGCTGGAAATTCTATGGGCCGCACGGCTTACTGATGGCCGGCATACGTAATGCCACCGATACGCGGTTTCAATACGCCGATACCGACCCCCTTAACCCGCGCTTCAGTAACGGGCGACTTGTGTATGCTAGACTCAAAATGACTTGGTAGGGAGCTGTGTGGAATATTGTTAAGGTTGGCCGAAGTTGTATGCAAAACGGAATCTGTTTTGCGCGGAAAAGTTAGTAAAATATTGCATCCTAGGGAGATAAATATGAAAAGAATGCTGCTGTGCTTATTGACTTTGGTCCTCGTTGCGCCTGCATGGGCAGAAGAGGCCGCGGTTGCGCCGTCCACCAAGAAAGCGGAGGCAAAGAAGACTGCGCCTGTCGCCAAGAAAGCAACTGCCGTTACAAAGGCCTCTTCAACATCCGATGAACCGGCCACGTCCTGTCCAACAGGTTGCACAGCGATGGCCTGCCCGCCACCTGCCGGGCCAGTGCTGTGTTGCCATAGAACATCGTCCGGATATACTCCTTGCTGAACAGCGCGGGCATTTCGTCGGACGGCGAGCACAACATTTACCAGTCTCAGCTTGAATCTATATTCAAAGGCATGGACTAGAGCTAGCGGAGCATCGACCGGTTGTTTGCCGGAATGGCCAATGCGCTGTTTCGGTTTGCGTTTGGTGAAAATATCACAATAAGAAGAAGCAGCAGCAGGAGGAGGAAGTGGTGGGACGGCTGTGGTGTTGCTAAATGCATTCCGGCATAGCAGAGCGGAATACGGCAATAACCAGCAAACTGTGATCTCTTGTTCAAGCGGCGGACTTATTTTATTTCGACCATACATTTTTAGCCGGACACTTCTTCATATTCACTGTCCGAACTTGCGTTTCACCAGCCGGATGTTATCCGTGGTGTTCTGTATTCTTTTTTTTAACCTGTCCATCGTGCAGGCTGAGCCGTTGCATGTGACGGTAGTGTTGAGCGAAGAAGGTGGGGTTTACCAGGAATTCAGCGAATTATTGCGCGTCAAAATGCCGGTTCAAAAATTTGCGCTAAACACTGTCAGCGTTAACCAGCCATTAGCCGCCTCTGATCTGTACATCGCAGTCGGGATGAAAGCCGCTGAAGTACTGGCCCCCAGAGATATCCCGGTATTGAATGTGCTCGTCCCCAAGGCCGGCTATGACAAGTTGCCACATGCCCCTGTCCAACACGCAGTTCCGCATTCAGCAATTTACCTTGATCAGCCGATGGAACGACAAGTCGCGTTTTTACTGGCTGCTTTGCCTTCCACTCGAAATGTCGGGATTCTTTATTCGACGCCTCTGCCAGAACTTCCAAACGCAAGACATCTGTTGGCAGAAAAAAATGTACGTCTGCACGAAAAAAGTGTCGGTGGGGCGCAAACGTTGAACGATGCGCTGGAAAGTATTTTGGGTGAAAGCGAAGTACTTTTTGTGCTGGCCGATGCGGGTGTATATAACGCCGGGACGATACGCAACATTCTGTTGACTTCATATCGCAAGCAGATTCCTTTGGTCGGTATCTCGCAGGCTTATGTCAAGGCGGGAGCTTTGTGCGCTATCTACAGTACTCCAAATCAAATTGCCTTACAGGCTGTTGAAGCAGTCCGGTTATTTTCCGAATCCGGGAAGTTGCCGTCCAGCCAATACCCAAAGGAATTCGAAGTGTCGGTCAACAGGCAGGTAGCCAGATCACTCGACATCCGTATAGAAGACGCGGATCGACTGCGCGATGTAGTCAGGAAGATTCCATGAAACAGCATGGAATCGAAAGACAGACGCTGGCAGTCGCGGTAATCCCGATTCTGATCCTCGCATTGCTGCTGGAAAGTTATTTCACCTATACGCGCTTTGCCGATCTGGATCGCGCCCTGTTCGAGCGCGCAAAATTGATCGTCCATCAACTCGCCACAACCAGCGAATATCCGGTCTTTTCGGGTAACAATGGATTGTTGCAGCAACAAGTGGACACTGCCTTCGCACAACAGGACGTCAATTCCATCATTGTGCTGAATCGGGATTTGAAATATCTCGCCGGGGCGGGAGGTGCGCGTAATACTTACGAGCAGGTGCTTTTCAGGAATTCCTTGTCCAGGACAGACGATATTGTCACGTTTCGTGAAGATCGCAATATCTTGTGGTTTCACCAACCTATAGTTGCAACACAGATCAAACTGGATGAATTGGGCAACAGCAGTGCCGGAAACAGATCCAATACGGAACTGGGCAGCGTGATCATCGAAATCAGCAAGGACAGATTGAACCGGGAGAAAATCGAGATGTTGGGCCTCAATCTGGTCATGTTGTTGATTGTTTTGCTGACCAGCATGTTGATCGCCATGCGTGTGTCGCGAAGCATTACTCTGCCGGTGTTGGAGATGAGCAATGCCATCCGCCGCATCGGGGAGGGGCATCTGGACACACATATCGCAGGCAATCAGGTGCAGGAACTGGATGCGCTCGCATCCGGCATTAACGATATGGCTCAACTCCTGCAACAAGACCGCAATACCTTGCAGCAACGCATTGACATTGCGACTCAGGAAATGCGACTGAAAAAGGAGGAGGCTGAGAGGGCCAACTTCGACAAGAGCCGTTTTCTCGCCGCTGCTAGCCATGACCTCAGGCAACCCATGCATGCACTCGGGCTTTTCGTCGGCGAGTTGCATAGCCGGCTCGATTCGGTTGAGCAGCGAAAGATTGCGAGCAAGGTGGAAGAATCGGTAGAAGCACTGTCCAGCCTGCTGGATTCGCTGTTGGATATTTCCAAACTGGATGCCGGAATAGTGATCCCGCAAATTCAGGGCTTCGATATTGATGCGATGGCCAACCGTCTGGTGCAGGATTTTATTCCTGTTGCACAACGCAAGAACATTTCATTGCGCGTCCGCTGTGCAAATACCATGGTATTGAGCGATCCGGTATTGCTGGAAAGAATTCTGCTCAATCTGTTGAGCAACGCGATTCGTTACACGCCGCAAAATGGCACGGTATTACTGGGTTGCCGCAGGTGCGGGGAAAATCTGCGTATTGAAGTACGCGACAACGGTATCGGTATTCCGACAGATGAACAGCAGAATGTTTTCCGCGAATTCGTGCAGTTGGCGAACAGTGCGCGCGATCGCAGCAAAGGGCTGGGATTGGGCCTTGCCATTGTGGATCGTCTTGCCAGACTGTTGCATCACTCGCTGTCTTTGCGTTCTGCACCGGGGCGCGGGTCAACATTCTCGGTGACTGTTCCACGCATGTTCGGCGTGGAAGAATTATTGGCGGAACAGGGAAATGTGCCTTTTGCTCCTTTACCCAAGCTCGACAGAATGGAAAATCTGCAGGTCTTGGTAGTCGATGATGACATGCTCGTACGCATCAGTACCGCAGGTATCTTGGAATCCTGGGGTTGTCATGTTTTCGCTGCCGGAGATCTGCAAGAGTCCAAAGATCTTTGTTCACAAGCGCAATTGGATATGGTGATCTGTGACTATCGTCTACCTGATGGGGATGGTCTGATGCTTGCGGACTATATCAAGGAGCATTACGAGATTCAGCCTGCCTACATTCTCATCAGCGGAGATACTGCACCCGAAATCCTGCAAGCAGCCACCGAACGCGGGCTGCACCTGATGCACAAGCCTGTTCGTCCTGCCAAGCTGCGATCCCTGGTTCTGTTCCTGCTGAAAAAACGCAGCGAAACGGTTTAAAACATGTTGTTAAGAATTTTGCCCCGCAACAGAGTCGCAGGGCAAAAACATGCGCATTAGCACTAATGAGAAGAGCTACTTGCCGGATTATTTATTTTCCATCGGGCAGGTGTTCATGCCGAGCATGGTATAAGCCGGGCAGAATTTGAAGGTGCCGGTCAGCAGGGGAACGACGCCAATCCAGCCCCATACGCCGATCATGCCGGCCAGTGTTGCGCCAATAAGTGCCAAACCGACCACGATACGCAAGATGCGATCAATACCACCAACGTTGAGTTTCATATTTGCTCCTAGGAATGGGTTAGAGGAGCACGCAGGATAAGCGTCAAGCGACAGGTTGTCTGTGACAAAAATCACAGACGCACGAATTAGAGTTCGGAAAAACGCTTAAGCCCTGTTATATCAATTACTTCAATCTGTTCCCGAGCCATTTTAACCCAGCCTTGATCGGCGAATCCCTTGAGCAAACGGCTGACGATCTCGCGTGCACTGCCGAGTTCGTCGGCCAAGGCTTGATGCGTGATGTGTAACGGGCTGGGCTTGGAGACCAGCAGTGCAGCGAGGCGCTGATCGAGCTTCTGGAAGGCTACTGCAGAAACCAGTTGCATCAAGTCGGTGAGCCGATCGGAAAACAGGTGGAACACGTAATCCCTGAATGCCACATGTTTTTCCAGCAGTGTCTGGAAAGACTGGGCTGGCAGTAACACTATTTCCAAATTCTGCTCGGCGATGCCGCGAGCTGTATAACGGGTATGCCCAAGCAAACAACTACTGGTGAGAATGCAACTTTCACCCGGTGTTACGCGGTATAGCTGCAATTCGCGACCGCTTGGTGCTGCCTTGATGACCCGGATGCTGCCGGAAAGCAGCATGGGAAATCCCTGACAAGGCTGGTTCTCGTCGAACACTACTGTGCCAATTGGCAGCGGCATCACCATCGCATTCTCCAGCAAGTCATCCAGTTCCGCCGCAGTCATTCCGGCCAGCGCCGGGTAGAGCTGAAGCAGGCGAGAGCGGACGTCGCTGGTGAGCATAGTTACTCGGGACGCATATGCGGAAACAGGATTACATCGCGTATGCTGGCGCTGTCGGTCAACAGCATCACCAGTCGGTCGATACCGATGCCTTCCCCGGCGGTGGGCGGTAAACCATACTCCAGTGCGCGTACAAAATCGCTGTCCTTGAACATGGCTTCTTCATCGCCGGCATCCTTTGCCGCAACCTGGGCATCGAAGCGTCGCTCCTGATCTTCCGCGTCGTTCAGTTCGGAAAAGCCGTTGGCGATCTCGCGGCCGACGATGAACAACTCGAAACGTTCGGTGATCTCTGGATGCGCATCGCTGCTGCGTGCCAACGGCGAAACCTCAACCGGATAGTCGATGATGAAAGTCGGCTCAAACAGATGAGATTCGGCCAGTTCTTCAAACAGTGACAACTGCAAGCCGCCGGTGGCATCCTTGGGGTTGTATTTGGCCTTCAGGTCTTTCAACTGGGTCACCAGGAAAGTGCGGTCGGCCAACTGCGCGTCGGTGAATTGCGGATGATATTTCTGTATTGCCTGCACCATGGTCAGGCGGTGGAAGGGTTTGCCCAGATCGAGTTCGCGGCCCTGATAGGTGATGACGCTCGTACCGAGAACCTTGAGCGCCACTTCAGCAAACAGTTTCTCGGTGAAATCCATCAGATACTTGTAATTGCGATAGGCCTCGTAGAATTCGATCATGGTGAATTCCGGGTTGTGGCGCGTCGAAACCCCCTCATTGCGGAAGTTGCGGTTAACCTCGAACACCTTTTCAAAGCCACCAACCACCAAACGTTTCAAATAAAGTTCCGGCGCGATGCGCAGGTACATCTTCATATCCAGCGCGTTGTGATGCGTCTCGAACGGTTTGGCCGAAGCGCCGCCGGGAATGGGATGCATCATCGGCGTTTCCACTTCCAGATAGTCGTGCCCCACGAAGAAATCGCGGATCGCCTGAATGATTTTTGTGCGGGTTATAAACACCTTGCGCGAATCATCATTGGTAATGAGGTCGAGGTAACGCTGGCGGTATTTCTGTTCCTGATCGGTCAGGCCGTGGAATTTTTCCGGCAGCGGACGCAGCGCCTTGGTCAGTAGGCGTATCTGCGTTACACGCACGGACAGTTCGCCAGTCTTGGTTTTGAACAGCACACCAACCGCACCGAGGATGTCACCCATGTCGTAATGTTTGAATTCGGCATGTGCAGCCTCACCGGTATTGTCGTTGCTGATGAACAGCTGGATACGGCCGCCCATGTCCTGAATGGTGGCGAAGCTGGCCTTACCCATCACGCGCTTCAGCATCATGCGGCCGGCCACTGCAACAGGGATTTGTGCCGCCTCCAGGTCGTCGTGCAACTTTTCGCCATATTCGGCATGCAAATCGGCCGCCATATTCTTGCGCTGGAAATCGTTGGGGAAGGCGACGCCTTTGGCGCGGATTGCGTTCAATTTGGCGCGACGTTCCGCGATGATCTGGTTCTCGTCCTGGGCTGGGATATTGGGTTCGGTGCTCATGATGTTCTGAAATAGTGAGTTAAATTTAGGCGGCGTGAAATATAGCACAGGGACGGGGTTTTCAGGACGGGTTGTACCCCTCTGCCGTCCGGCTATGACCTTTCTCGAACCAGCACTTTCACCCCCGGCGCCCAGGCATCAGTCGGTTTTTTCTTGAAAGTTACCAGTGTAAGCATGGACGGGTCGTACACGCCAACGTTGTGCGTAACCGGTGTGGTCAGCAGGTATTGGGCGCGGGTGGCCTTGAGGAACTTTGCCACGCGCTCGATATTGGCGATGTCGAGGTGGGCGAAGGGTTCGTCGATGAACACGAAGCCGCCTGGGCGGGATTCTTCCATCATCAGGGCCACCAGCAGGATCAGCGACTTCATCACCTGCTGGCCGCCGGAGGCGTCACCGTCGTTCATGCCCATGAAGCCCTTGTCGTCGAAGTTGAAGCGCACCGCCAGTCCGGCTTGCGCCAGCGACAGGTCGTTGCTGTCGAGCAAGACCGGTTCGTGTTCGACCTTGATTCCGGCAAGGTCGCCCAGCACTTTGAGGTTTTTTACGTAGCGGCCGACGGTATGGCGCAGCACGGCGATATATTGCTCGCGCGCCGTCTCGGTCTGGCTGCGCGCCATCTCGTTGTCGCGGCGGCGTGTGGAGAGATCACCTTCCATGCGCTGGTAGTCGTCCTTGATCTTGTCGCGCAGCGCGACCACGGTGTCGTCGGTCTCCCACGACTCTTCCTTGAAGCGGTATTCGATCTCCTCAATGCGGCGGTCGATGTTGGTGGTGTCGCGGTATTTCTCGGCGATCTGCTGGTTGGCTGACTCGTCGCACCAGCCCGCCGGGAACTGCTTGCGGTTGTGGCGCAACGTTTGCAGGCGGCGAATCTGTTCTTCGCGTGCCGAGCGGTTCTCTTTGCTGGAGATTTCCTTTTCCAGTGTTTGCAGCGCGAACTGGATCTTCTGTGAGCTGGTATAGGCCGCTGTGACGGCCTTGTCGGCCTGTTCTCGCTCCTGCTGCGCCTGCAACACCGAGTTGTCGCGGCGGCGCAGCACCAGCGCGTCATAGTTCTGGCGCGCCTCGGCAAACTCGGCCGCGCGGGCGGCGAGCTGCGCACTGGCGCTGACACCGGCTAGTTGCGCCTGCTGGTTGCGGATGCGGGCGGTGAGGTCGTCGCGCTGTTCGCGCAACGGGGCGATGCTTTTCTCGATGCTGCTGCGTTGCTCGCGCAGGGCTTCCAGACGGGCTTTGCCGAAGCGTGCCTGTTCCTGTGCGGCGTAGCGTCCGCCGCGACGTTCGCGCAGATAGCCTTGACGTGTGATCCAGTCTTCGCCACGCGGCAGCTTGGCACCGGCTACGGCATCTTCCACGCGGCGTGTGCGTTCCAGCGTGCGCAGCAACCATTCCGGCACCGGCTTGGTGAAGCGCACCACTTCCAGCAGCGAGCCCTTGGGCGGCAAACCTGCAGGCATACAATCCGGCACGATGAAGTGGCGATAGCGCAGCTTTTCGCCCAGTGCCATCGCTGCTTCCGTGTCCTTCTCTTTGGCCAGCAGCACGATGTGCGCGGATGGCGCAAGTACGGCCTCTACAGCTGCTTGCCAGGAGGGATCGGCGATTTCCACCACGTCGGCCAACAGGTCATGCGCGATACCGGCCTGGGTCAAAGCCTGACGAAAGGCTGCCACATCCAGCGGATCGGCGCGGCGACCCGCGGCGAGGTTCTCCAGCATCTCGTCGAGTTGGCGCAGCTTTTGTTCCTGTTCGGCGATGCGCACCAGCAGATTGGCGCGTTCGCTTTCCATGTGTTCAATTTCGCGCGCGTCGGCCAGTTTGCCGCTTTCCTTGGCTTGAGCCTGCTGTTCCAGACGCTTTTGCTGTTCAACGACTGTTTCCCAGCGACCCAATTCACGGTTGAGTTCGTTCAGCGCGCGTTGCTGGTTTTGTTCATTGTCGGTGGCGGCCTGACGGCGCAGTTGCGCGGCTTCCAGCGCCTGTTGTTGCATCTGCAATTCCAGCTGCAGTTCCTTGCGCTCGATGCGCTTGGCGCGCCATTCCTTGCGCATGGATTGCAGGGTGCGCCGCGCATTGTCGGTTTCGCGTTGCAGCAGGTAATGTTCCAGACGCGGGCGCGTTTCGGAAAACAGATCGGTGCGCTCCTGGTTGAGACGGTGCCATTCCAGATAGCGATTCACTTTCTGTTCATGCTTTTCCAGATTGTAGCCCAGCGCTTCCAGTTGGTTCTGTGCCGCATCCAGTTCGCGCGACGTATGTTCCTGATGGTGACGCGCTTCCTGGTAACGCTCCAGCACTTCCTTGTCACCGAATACCTGGAACACCAGGTCGAGCAAATCCTTGTGCGACAGTTCGCACAGCTTGTCGGTCTGGCCCTGTTCCAGCGACAGTACGCGGGCGATGGCGGGGGACAAGCCGGCGCTGTGCAGGATGCGCTGGTAGTCGCGCACGCCGAACTCTTCGCCTTTCTGTTCAATCTCTTGCAGACTCACTTCGCCGTCGGCGATCCAGTATTTGCGCGACCAGTCGCCGCCTTTCTTGTCGATGCGGCAGGCCAGCGTGATCTTGTCCTGCTGGTAAGGCAGGCGGAACGGGCGGTAGCTGGCACCGGGCGGGCAGCGGTTGTCCACCACACCGCGCAGCCAGCAGAAGTCCTCGCCGTTGCGGCGCACGTAGCGTTTGTAATCGCGCTTCTTCGAGCATTCCAGCGCCAGCAGCGTACGCATGGCATCGAGCAGCGTGGTTTTACCCGAACCGTTGGGGCCGGAGATGGTGATGATGGGCGCATCCAGCGGCAGCTTAAAATTGCGCCAGTAGTCCCAGTGGACAGTCTCCAGTTCCATCAACCTGAACATCAGGACTCCTCCTCGTTATGCAACTCTTCAAGTGTGACTTCGCGCAGAATGCCGCGTTGCTTCAGCAGGTCGGACAATGCGCCGTTGAGAATGCGCGGCGCCATTTCGGCGTAGTCGAAGGCGAGGTCGAGCAGCGGGCCTTCGTGAATCACCTTGTTCTTGCGCTCGATAAAGCCCAAGCGCGACAACTGCGGCAGCGCGAACTGTTGCAGGCGCGCCTTGCCGCCAAGCAATTTTCCATAGTCTTCCATCAGCAGGTTCTCGGCGATGCCGCGCGAGGCTTCGTGCGCCAACGGGGTGAGCTTCACGGTCTCGAACATTTCGCTTTGCTCTTCCTGTTGAGTTGCTTCGCCGGACAACTGGCGTTCGCGTTTGGGCAGGATGATCAGTGCCCACAGGATTACCAGCAGTGCCACGGCATCCTTGGGCAGGCCGAGGTTGCTGGATTGCCATGTGTCGTTCTGCTCGAACACAGCGCTTTCGCATTCGCGCGTAAGGGCGATGCCAACATGGGCGGAAAAGGGATGCGCCAGCAGGCGCAGTCCGCTGGCGGCGAGACGCTGCTCCACTTCGTCGCGAAAACCGGCATCCACCAGCAGGCGGCGCACTTCCTTGTCTTCGCGCGGCAGGTAGCGCAACGCCAGCAGGCGTGCGATCAGGCGGGCGGCGTGATCCTGGTTCATGGGGTTTTCTCCTGTTGCGGTTCAATGTGGCCGTCGCTCATCGCGGCGACTTCATCGCGTCCAATAATTTTCAGTTCCAGGCTTTCATTCCAGCGCAGGCTCAATGGCAGGTGCGCCAGAGGCGCGAGTTCGGGATCGACGTTCTGTTCGCCGAGGAACGACAGCAGCGACAGGCGATACGAGGCATCGCTGAAATTGCCGCCAACGATGCTGTCGGCGAGATTCATCGGCTCTTCCAGCCCGGTGAGCAGGCGCGTCAGCGCAGCCAGTTGATACGGCGGTTCGTGCTCGACGTCGTCCACATATTCGACTTCGGCGGGGGCGGGCATGGCGGAGACGTGGCGGTTGGGCTGCTCGCGGGCGACGAATTCCTCGGTGTTGTCCAGCATCACATCGGGCAGGATGAAGGTGCATTCCGGCGTAATCGAAAGTTGTTCGGCGGTGAGCGCAATCAGTTCGTCCACAGTGCGCTCCTTGAGCCATGCCGCGAGTTCGGAAGAGCTGAGACCACCATGCGACAGGTGTACCTGCTGGCGCGAAATTTCGGCGAGCTCACGTTGAAACACAGACGACATGCGCATGATGCGCGATTGGCGCGAACCGATTTCCTGCGCCAGCCTCCAGCTGGCATCGTCGGCAAAACCTTCGGCAGAGAGGTCGCGCAACACCTCGTTGGCTTTCTCCATCCATTGCCATACCGAGGTCAGCTTGCTTTGCGCGGCGCGCAGGCGGAATTCGGAACCGGAGGCGACGGCTTGCGAGAATTCCTCTTCCAGCTCTGCCAGCCGCGCCAGCAGGTGCGCGAGCGCTTCCGGCGACAATTTGCCAACGGCGGCACCTGCGGCGATCTGGGCCGCAAAGAATTCTCCGTCCTGTTCGGTGTTGAATGACAGCAGGCTGGAGAGCGAGGACAGCACCATGCGTCCGGCGGACGATATCTGGTAAACGTGGCGTTCACTGTCCCACAACAGCAACTCGTGTTCGCGCAAGCGGCCGAGTACCGTGTTGAGCTTGGACTGGTTGATAAAGGCGAAGTGACTTTGCAGGTCGCGCGGCGTCCATTCCGGCGCGCTGGCGCGCAAGCCGATCTCGCGCAGCACCATCAGACGCACCATCACTTCGTCGTCGCCTCCGCGGAACAGCGCGATCATCGCGCCGATCAACGGCTTGGCTTCAAACAGGGGAAAGAACTGCGGCACATCGGCAGGCTCGACCCCGTCGACCAGGAACTCGGCGAGTCCGTTATCTTGCTGCACGGACATCCGTTAAACGCCTTGCTTCAGGCTGGCCTCGATGAAGGGATCGAGATCGCCGTCGAGTACCTTTTGCGTATTGGAGATTTCAACGTTGGTGCGCAGGTCCTTGATGCGTGACTGGTCCAGCACATAGGAGCGAATCTGGTGGCCCCAGCCCACGTCGGTCTTGGTTGCTTCCAGCTTGTCGGATTCGGCCTGGCGCTTGCGCAGCTCCAGTTCGTACATCCGCGACTTCAGCATGGACATCGCCTCGGCTTTATTACGGTGCTGAGATCGGTCGCTTTGGCATTGCACCACGATGCCGGTCGGGGCGTGCGTGATGCGGATGGCCGAATCGGTCTTGTTAATGTGCTGTCCGCCCGCACCGGAGGCGCGGAAGGTGTCGATGCGCAAATCGGCCGGGTTGATGTCCACCTCGATGGAGTCGTCCACTTCTGGGGAGACGAACAGGCTGGCGAAGGAGGTATGGCGGCCGCCCGAGGAATCGAAGGGCGACTTGCGCACCAGGCGGTGTACGCCGGTTTCGGTGCGCAGGTGGCCGTAGGCGTATTCCCCCTCGACCTTGATCGAGGCGCTGCGGATACCGGCGACGTCGCCGTCGGTCTGTTCTAGTACCTCGGCCTTGAAGCCCTTGCGTTCGCAGTACCTGAGGTATTGGCGCAACAGCATCGAGGCCCAGTCGCAGGCTTCGGTGCCGCCGGCGCCGGCCTGGATGTCGATGAAACAGTTGTTCGGGTCTGCCGGGTTGGAGAACATGCGGCGGAATTCGAGCGCGGCGACGCGCTTCTCGATGTCCTGCACGTCGGCGGCGATGCTCAACAGGCTTTCGTCGTCATTTTCGGCCTGCGCCATCTCGAACAATTCGGCGGCGTCGCCGAGATTCTGGCCGATCTGTGTCAGGCCGAGCACTACATCTTCCAGCGACTTGCGTTCGCGGCCCAATTCCTGAGCGCGCTTCGCATCGTTCCAGATGGTCGGGTCTTCGGCGAGTTGATTGACTTCGGCTAAGCGTTCCTGCTTGTTGTCGAAGTCAAAGAAACCTCCGTAATTCATTGCTGCGGTTACGCAAATCTTGCAGGGAGTTGGATAAGGCGTTGAGTTGTTCGGCTTCCATGGTCTACCTTTATAAATTCGTTTTGCGGGCGAATCGCGGCGTTGCGTGCTCGCTCATTCCTCGCCTACCCACATGGTATGTCTCGTCATTCGCTGCGCGGCTCCTTGCGCTTCATCCCGCAAAACGAATTTCTAAAGGCAGACATGTCGGTTTTTTTTGAAGGCCGCGATTATACACGGCCTGAACATTCCAAGGACCGAAGCCGTGTCTGCTACAGAAAGAGCAGACCGAGCGCGACCCCCGCAGTGATGGCGAGGAAGCCGACGGCCAGGTGTTTGGCCAGCGCCAGACCGCCGATAGAGGCCGCCATGCCGAATTTGAACATCATGTTGGAGAGGAAGGCGAGGGAGATGGACGTGACGGTCTGCACGCTGCTCAGTTTATCCATATTTAGCAGCCGCAGGCTGGAAAGCGTGATTGCATCGACGTCGGTGAGCCCCGATACGATGGCGACGACATACAGGCCGCCACTACCCGCCACATCGGAAAGCCAGGCGGAACAGAACAGCACGACCACGAACAGCAGGCCGAAAGTCAGTGCGGCGTGGATCTCGGTCGGGTTGGAGGTTTCCGGCATGGGTAAATCACCCGAGTTCTTTAACCGTTTCCAGTTGAACAAAGTGGCGATGACACCGAACAGCAACCCCAGTCCCATCACCGGGGCGAGCTGCTTGAGTATGCCCGGAGAGACAATGCCGCTGACAACCATGAGCCGAACCAGCACGACCTGACTGGCGATCAGGATTACCACTGCCGACAGGCGCAGCATGCCGTCGTTGAGTTTGCTGTGCTTGGCGTAGACCAGTGTGGTTGCTGTGCTGGAAACCAGACCGCCGAAAAACCCGAGCAGCGGTGCGCCATAGCGCTGTCCGGTCCAGCGCAAGGCCACATAACCCGCCAAACTCAAACCGGAGATCAGTACGACCATCATCCAGGCCTGATAGGGGTTGAAAGCATCATAGGGGCCGTAGTTCTGGTCGGGCAGGATGGGCAGGATGACGAAGCTGAGTACCGAGAATTGCAGGATGGAAACCAGGTCACGGCGCGTGAGCCGCTGGCTCATACCCTGCAATTCGGGTTTGAAATAGAGCAGGGTGGTAATGGCGATGGCCAGCATGACGGCGAGTTTGGAGTAACCGTACCAGACCAGCACGCCCAGGGCGTAACTGAGCAGCAGTGCGACGACGGTGGTGGTACCCGGATCGTTGATTTCCTCCGGGGCGTCATTGAGATAGGCGGCGATGATGGTTGCTGCGATGGCGAGTAGCCCGCCTATCACCAGCCAGGATGAGCCAATCTTGTCAGAGAGCAGGGCCAGCAAGGTGCCAAGCACCGCGACGAGTGCAAAAGTGCGCAGCCCGGCCTTGGCGGAGGGATTGCGCTCGCGCTCCAGCCCGATGAGCAGGCCGATGGCAAGGCTGGTCAGGAATTGCGGCAGTGCTTCGATGCCGTTGCCTTGTAATAGAGTCGGTTCCACGATCTCAGTCTCCTGCCCAATGCCGCACGATAAGCTGCAAACTCTCGCTGCCATTGTATTCATTGATACTCAGGCTGTATACCGCGTGGATCGTGTCCGGCGCCGGTTCGGCGGAAAAGAAGCGGATCGCATCGAAGCTTCCGGCGGGCGATGACAGTTTAAGCTTGAGGTGTTTTTCGCCGACTACGCGCTGGGTTTGCACGCGGAAATCTCCTTCGAAAAACGGTTCGGGAAAACCTTGACCCCAGACCTGGCGCTGCAGATCGCGGGCAATGCTTAAAGTGAATTCTTTCGTTTCAAGCGGGCCATCGGTAGCAATGGTCTTGACCAGCGATTCGGCATCAAGCAGTTCTTGTGCAATGACTTCAAAGGCTTGGCGGAATTCGTTCAGATTGGTCTCAGATATGGTCAATCCCGCTGCCATGGCATGCCCGCCGAATTTCTGGATCAAATGCGGGTGCCGTTTGGACACCAGATCCAGCGCATCGCGCAGATGCAGACCGGCAATGCTGCGCCCCGAGCCTTTCAACTCGCCCGTCTGTGACCGCGCGAAGGCAATCACCGGACGGTGGAATTTATCCTTGAGGCGCGAGGCGAGAATACCGATTACACCTTGATGCCAATCCTCATTGAACAACGAAAGCGAATAACTGTCCGCCGGATCGAAAGCATGTAGTGTTGCCAGCGCGCTGTCTTGCATGTCGGCCTCGATGCTTCGCCGCTCTTTGTTAAGCGCGTCCAGCCTGGCGGCAATGTCACCAGCCTCGGCTTCATCGTCAGTCAACAAGCAACGGATACCCAGGCCCATGTCTTCCAGGCGTCCAGCAGCATTCAGGCGCGGTCCGACGATGAAGCCCAACTCGTAAGCCGAGGCCTGTGCCGCCTGCTTTCGCGCCACCTGCAGCAAGGCCTGAATACCGGCACAACAGCGCCCGGCCCGGATGCGCTGCAAGCCTTGTTGTACGAGGATGCGGTTGTTGTCGTCCAACTTCACTACGTCGGCCACGGTGCCCAGAGCAACAAGATCGAGAAGATTGCCGAGGTTGGGTTCGGCCTGAGCGCCGAAGGTGCCACGGTTGCGCATTTCCGCGCGCAATGCCATCAATACATAAAACATCACCCCTACGCCCGCCAGATGCTTGCTGGGGAAGGTGCATCCGGGCTGGTTGGGATTGACGATGCACAGCGCATCGGGCAGCGCATCACCGGGCAGGTGATGGTCGGTGACCAGTACTTGCATGCCCAATCGATTGGCCTCGGCCACACCTTCCACGCTGGCGATACCGTTGTCTACAGTGAGCAGCAGGTCTGGTTCTGACTTAGCCGCAAGGTGCACGATTTCCGGTGTCAGGCCGTAGCCGTACTCGAAGCGGTTGGGGACGATGAAATCCACTTTTGCACCAAGGGCACTTAAACCACGCATTGCCACGGCACAAGCTGTCGCGCCATCAGCATCGTAATCAGCCACGATCAGTATCTTCTTCTTGTCTGTAATGGCATTGGCCAGCAAGCAGGCCATCTGCGCTGCGTTCTTCAGCCGGGAAAAAGGCAAAAGGTGCTGAATGTCGGTATCCAGTTGTGCTGTGTCCTGAATGCCGCGGGCCGCGTAGATACGGGCCAGCAAAGGCTCGATGCCGGATGCGGCTAGCTGTGCGGCAGTATTGGCCGGGTAGGGGCGTTGGGTGATTTTGCTCATGGGTATGGGGGGTCAGGTTTTGGCCACAGTGTAGCAGAGGGGTAATCGTCTTTTTACGCGAGTTCGGTTAGAATGCCGCCCTCACAAAAAACGACACAGGCATATCGTGGCATTGATTGTTCAGAAATACGGCGGCACCTCAATGGGAAGCCCCGAGCGCATCAGAAACGTTGCGCAACGCGTGGCCAAATACAAGGCTCAGGGACACCAGGTCGTGGTCGTGGTTTCCGCCATGAGCGGCGAAACCAACCGTCTCATTGCGCTGGCCAAGGAAATCCAGAAACACCCCGATCCGCGCGAGCTCGACGTTGTGATCTCCACCGGAGAACAGGTGACCATCGGCCTGCTGTCGATGGCGCTGAAAGAAATCGGTCTGGAAGCCAAAAGCTACACCGGCGCGCAGGTCAAGATTCTGACCGACAGCGCCTTCACCAAAGCACGAATTGTCAGCATAGACGAACAAAATATTCGTGCCGATCTGGCCAATGGCATGGTTGTGGTTGTCGCCGGTTTTCAGGGTATGGATGCAGCCGGCAACATCACCACGCTGGGTCGCGGCGGTTCGGATACCACCGGCGTGGCCATTGCTGCCGCGTTGCGAGCCGACGAATGCCAGATCTACACCGACGTGGACGGTGTATACACTACCGACCCGCGCATGGTGCCCGAAGCGCGCCGCCTGAAGACCATCACTTTTGAAGAGATGATGGAAATGGCGAGCCTGGGTTCCAAGGTGCTGCAGATCCGCTCGGTCGAGTTCGCCGGCAAATACAAAGTCAAATTGCGTGTGCTCTCCAGCTTTACAGATGAGGGCGAAGGTACGCTGATCACTTTCGAGGAAGGCAATAAAATGGAACAGGCAATCATTTCAGGCATCGCGTTCAACCGCGACGAGGCAAAGATCACCGTGCTGGGCGTGCCCGACAAGCCCGGCATCGCTTACCAGATTCTGGGCTCGGTCTCCGATGCCAACATCGACGTGGACATGATCATCCAGAACGTCGGCGTGGACGGCACCACCGATTTCTCCTTTACCGTGCATCGCAACGAGTTCGCCAAGACGATGGATATCTTGAAGAGCAAGGTGCAACCGCATATCGGTGCGCGCGACGTGGTCGGCGACAACAAGGCTGCCAAGGTTTCCGTGGTCGGCGTCGGCATGCGTTCGCATGTGGGCATCGCCAGCAAGATGTTCCGCACCCTGGCGGAAGAGGGCATCAACATCCAGATGATTTCCACCTCCGAGATCAAGATCTCCGTGGTCATCGACGAGAAGTATCTGGAGCTGGCCGTGCGAGTACTGCATAAAGCCTTCAATCTGGACCAGGAAGACGCATAAATCGTTTGACCGCCTAGCCTCTAATCAGTATCATTCGCGGCCTTCGGAGAGGTGGCCGAGTGGTCGAAGGCACGCCCCTGCTAAGGGCGCATACGAGCTTAAACTTGTATCGAGGGTTCGAATCCCTCCTTCTCCGCCATAAGATGTATGTAACAAACAATGCGCCGGTAGCTCAGCTGGATAGAGTACTTGGCTACGAACCAAGGGGTCAGGAGTTCGAATCTCTTCCGGCGCACCAATCAGTAAATGGGTCAGGTCTGAAAAGACCTGACCCATTTTTTTCAGAGGAATTTTTTCTTCAGCGATAAAGCGGTGTCAATTTGAACCGGGACTAGATCGCGGGAAAGGTTACCCGTATCAGCGTTCCCCCCAGGCTTGGCCCTGTTTCAATGCTGATTGATGCTTTATGGTTGTGTGCGATTTCGCGCACGATGGATAAGCCCAGGCCGCATCCATCCACGTCGGTTGTATCGAACCGGTAAAACCGCTCGAATACGCGTTCTCGTTCTTCGACCGGGATTCCCGGCCCGCTGTCTTCAACTTCCCAACTTGTCTGACCTTCAGCGCTGCCGCAACGTACCGTAACGATGCCGCCGGACGGTGTATAGCGCAGAGCATTGTCGATCAGGTTGTTGGCCAGCTCTTCCAGCCAGATGGGATCGCCTGTTACCTTGGCGGGTTCCAGTTCAAAACCGAGATCGATGCCGCGCGAAATTGCCAGCGGCATCCAGCGATCAGCTGCATCCCGCGTCAGTTGAGCGAGATCGACTGCTGTCCGGGAGGGGGGCTGTTGCGGTTCAAGACGGCTCAATGTCAGAAGCTGATGCGCAAGATGGGTGATGCGGCGCGTTGCTGCGACAATTTGCTTGAGTGATTCGCCCGGATTGGAAGAGCGCAAAGCCATCTCGGCTTCGGCTTGAAGCGCCGCAATCGGCGTGCGCAACTGGTGCGATGCATCCGCGATAAAACGCCGGTTGCCGTCCAGCGATCTGGACAGGCGTGCCAGCAATTCGTTTACTTCCGCAAATATCGGGAAGATTTCTTCCGGAATGCCCGCCAGCGGCAGTTGGCCCAGATCTGTGTGGGTTCGCCGCACCAGTTCTTCGCGCAGGGGATCAATGGATGCCAGTCCATGACGGACGCTTCTGCGTATCATGAAGATGGCTGCGCCAATCAGGAGAATTTCCGGTATCAGCATAACCAACAGAATTTCACTGACTAACCGGTCACGTTTCAATACTGTTTCCGCGGAGAGAACGGTAAATGGAATTCCGCGATATTCGTGAAATAAGGCAGCAATACGTATCCGTTTTTCGTTGAATCTGCCGTCGTAATAGGGATTGTCATTGCCGACGGATTGGATGGGAAGCGGCAAGCCGCTGTCGCCTGCAATCGTTTTTCCCTGCGCATCCACGACTTCAAAAAATATCTGGTCGTAAGTATCGGTGAGCAAAATATCCTTGGCTGCTTCGGGGAGTTGCATTTGCAATTGTCCATCAACAACTTCCACATGGGCGGCGATGGCAAGCGCGGAGTCCATGAGCGCGCGGTCATAAGCGACAGTCGCTGCACGGTGCGCAACGTAATAGGCTACGCCGCCGCCCAATACAAGAATCGCTGCCGTTAAAGGCAGCAACTCCTGCAACAATTTGTGCGCAAGACTAGGCTTCCTGATTCTCATCGCTTCCCAGGCTGTAGCCCAGACCCCGTATCGTCCGAATAATCACGCCTGATCCCTCCAATTTTGTGCGCAGTCGCGAAATGAGTTTTTCCACTGCGTTGACGGAATTGATATCGTCTTGCCAGCCATAAAGCGCCTGCAACAGTTGTTCCTTGGTAACAATGCGGCGCGCGCGGACAACAATATATTCCAGCGCGGCCAGTTCCCTGGCATTCAATTCAAGCGGTCTGTCATTGACCAGCGCGCGGCGACCGGCCGTATCGATGCGCAAACCCGCGATGCTTATTTCCGGGTCGGCAATACCGTGACTGCGGCGCATCAAGGAACGGATGCGCGCCTCCAGCTCGTTAAGTGCGATGGGCTTGACCACATAGTCGTCCGCGCCCAGGTCGAGCAGGCGGACGCGTTCATCCACGGCTTCCCGCGCCGACAATATGAGAACGGGGGTGCGATTGCCGGATGCGCGCAAACGGCGCAGTACCTCCGAGCCGTCAGCGTCCGGCAAACCCAGATCCAGCAGTACAACATCGTAACTTTGTCCTGACAGCCAGTTATCCGCTTCACGCCTGCTTTTTGCCCAGTCGATGACATATCCCTCCTGGCGCAGGGAGCGGCAAATTACGTCAGCCAGTGGTGGATTGTCTTCAACGAGCAACAGGCGCATGTGTGGTCAGGAAATGGTCAGTTTATGTGTTCATCATACCAATCAGAGTGGTGGAACGGTACATACGCAGGCGAAACATTTGAGGTGTATTCATTGGGATCTATTGTGCGAAATTGTTCTATGTCCTCAAACAGATTTACCATGATTCTGGTCCTGGCGGCTCTATCAGGCTGTGCCGCAGGGCCGGATTTCAAGCGGCCGGATGTACCTGCCACCAACGGTTATGCGCCTGCCCAGGTCATCCCGGATGCAACGGCGTCTGCCCCGGTGCAGGCCGGAGAATCGCAACGGTTCAACGCGACAGCGGACATTCCATTCGACTGGTGGACGCTATTTCAATCCCCGCAAATCAATTCCCTGATCAGGCGTGCGTTCAAGGCCAATCCCTCAATCGAATCGGCGCAAGCCGCATTGCGTCAGGCGCAGGAATATGTGAATGCCCAACAGGGGTTCTTTTATCCTACCGTTGGCGCAAGCTATTCGCCGTCGCGTACCAAGCTGGCAGGGAATATGGGCGGCAACTCGCCAGGCGTGCAAGGCAACGGAAAGGTTATTCAAACCTATTCCAATCCCGCCGGTCCCGTATATAACGGCCCGGTCATTTACAACTTTCATGTTGCGCAATTGACGGTGGGCTACGTGCCGGATGTGTTCGGTGGCAACCGCAGACAGGTCGAATCGATGGTTGCGCAGAGGGACTTGCAGCGCTTCCAGCTGGAAGCAGCTTACATTACCTTGGCGTCCGATATTGTGGCGGCTGCGTTGCAGGAAGCTTCGCTGCGCGCGCAAGTTGCTGCGATGGAAAAACTTGTTGCTGCCAACCGGGAAAACTTCGACATCATGCAGAAACGCTTCCATCTCGGTGATGTCTCCGAACTCGATGTGGCCTCTCAGGAAGCAGTGCTGGCACAGTCCGAACAGTCACTCGTTCCGTTGCGTCTGCAACTGGAGCAGACACGCGACCTGATCCGTGTGCTGGCGGGCAATACACCCGATGTGGATGTGCCCGAGACCTTCGAACTCGCCGCGTTGCACCTGCCTGAAGAACTGCCGTTGAGCCTGCCTTCGAAGCTCGTCGAGCAACGTCCCGATGTTCGTGCCGCGGAAGAGCAGCTACACGCCGCCAGTGCGCAATACGGTGTATCCATCGTCAACCTGATGCCGCAATTCTCGATCAGCGGGGCTGTGGGCGGCATGGCCAGCACACCGGGTTGGATGTTCAGAACAGGTGGCGGCTTTTTCGACCTGGCAGCGAACGTTGCATACAACATTTTTGACGGAGGCACGCTGCGTGCGCAATCCAGAGCGGCACAGCAGGCGCTGGAACAGGCCAGCGCGCAATATCGCAGCACGGTCATCGTCGCCTTGCAGAACGTGGCTGACATCCTGCATGCCATCAAGTCGGATGCCGAAGCATTGGAGGCCGCAACGAGGAATGAGCAGGCCTTGTCCCGGGTGCGCGAATTGACGCGCAAGCAATATGAAACAGGCTATGTCAGTTACCAGACGTTGTTGTTTGCCGAGCAAGGTTATCAGCAGGCAGTACTCGTGCTCGTGCAGGCACAGACCAATCGTTTGGGCGACACCGCAGCGCTTTACCAGGCACTGGGTGGCGGCTGGTGGAATCGATCTGAGGTAATGGCAAAGCAGGACATTGAATCAAACGCTGCGGCATCGCGTGCGGTGGTACTCGGAGAATCTGCAAAATGAACAAAAATGAATTACGCATCAGCTTCTCAACTACGCTTACCCTTGCCGTGTATGCCTTGCTGCTGAGCGCCTGCAGCAAGACACCCGAACCCGTGCCGGCGGATGAGCCCGTTATCGCGGGTACTACCGTCAGTTTTCCTGCCAACTCGCCAACAGCACGCCGTTTACTCACCGGACCGGTGGTGGCGGCACAAGAGAACGTGCTCAGCCTGCCGGCGCGCATCGTCTGGGACGAAGATCACACGAGCCGCATTGCATCGCCCGTAGCAGGCCGTCTCGACGAGATCATGGTGCAGCCGGGTTCGCCGGTTAATGCCGGTCAGGCGCTGGCGTATTTGAATTCGCCGGAACTCGGCAGCGCCCAAACTGAATCGACGCGCGCACAGGCGGAACTGGCGCAGTTCGAGCACAACATGGTGCGCGCCAATGAATTGTTTGCAGTCAGCGGCGTTGCTGCAAAAGACGTTGAACAGGCACAGCTCGATCTGGCACGCGCACACGCCGAGGCGGAACGTACCAGCTTGCGCCTCAAATCATTGGGCGCGGCCAACGCGGTGGATCAGCACTATGTGTTGCGCAGCCCGATTGCCGGTGTCGTCGTCGAACGCAATACCAATCCCGGCATGGAATGGCGACCCGACCAGCCCGGCGCACCGCTGTTCGTGGTGAGCGATCCGACCTATTTGTGGTGCTGGATCGACGCCCCGGAACGTGCGCTCAACATGCTGCGTCCCGGTATGAAAGTGGCACTGCATTCCAGTGCCTGGCCACAGGAAACGTTCAAGGCAGAGATTGACCATATCGGTGATGCGCTGGATGCCACCAGTCGAACCATCAAGGTGCGCGCCCGTTTGCGCAACCCGGAACGCCACCTGAAAGGTGAGATGTTTGTGACTGCCGAATTGACCAGCAAGGCACGCGGTGCGCTGGACGTACCGGCGAAGGCGGTGTTCCTTAACAATGAACAACAGCAGGTATTCGTCAAAACTGCCGACGGGCAGTTTTCCCGCAAGACGATAACGCCCGTGGCAGCCAATGAGGACTGGGTGTCGATTGCACAGGGATTGAATAAAGGCGATGAGGTCGTGGTCGACGGCGCGCTCTATCTGGAAAAACTGGTCGAAGAACGTTCCGCGCAATCCGGGGCAAATGCTGCATCGCAATCTGCATCCACCGATAAATCGTCCAAGTAACCGGGTCTGCCAACGTGATCAACCGTATCGTCAATTTTGCGCTGACCAAACCCGTGTTCGTCGTGCTGGGCACGGTGATCTTCGTTCTGGGCGGCATCCTCGCTTTCAAGAATCTGCCCATCGAAGCGTTTCCCGATGTGTCCGACATCCAGGTCAACGTGGTCGCACTGTATCCGGGGCATGCCGCTGAGGAAGTGGAAAAGCAGGTCACCATTCCGATTGAGGTGGCTATGTCGGGCATGCCGAATACGGTACGCACCTTCACGCATACGCAGTTTGGTTTGTCGTTCATGATGATCACCTTCAACGACAAGAGCTCCGACAAAGAAGCGCGCCAGCTTGTTTTCGAGCGGCTGCGCGGGATTGACCTGCCGCCCGGCGTCGAACCCGATGTAGAGCCTTTATCCACTTCCATAGGCGAAATATTCCGTTTCCGTCTTCAGGGCGATCACCTGAATTCGCGTCAGTTGCGCGAACTGGAGGAATGGGTGGTCGAGAAGGCGCTCAAGAAAGTGGCCGGTGTGGCCGACGTGGTGTCTATGGGCGGTGCGATCAAGCAATATGAGGTCAACCCGGATCTCATGCGCATGCGCGATGCGAAAATCACGCTGAGCCAGTTGTTCGGTGCGCTGTCGCGTGCCAATGCCAATGCGGGCGGCGGGGCGGTGGAGCAGGGGCGGCAGCAGTTCCTGGTACGCTCACTGGGTCTGTTCAAGACTTCGGTCGATATCGAGCGGGTGGTGGTGGGCGATAACGGCAAGGGCGTGCCGATTTTGGTACGTGATGTGGCAACCGTAATTGAGGCCAACGCGCCGGTGCAAGGGCTGGTCGGGCAGGATAATACCGACGACATCGTCAACGGCCTCGTGCTGATGCGCAAAGGCGAGAATCCTTCGGAAGTGCTGAAAGGCATCAAGCAGACCGTGGCCGAATTGAACGGCCGCGGGCTGCCGGTGGGGGTGCAGATCAAGCCTTACTATGACCGCCAATGGCTGATCGACAAGACGCTGCACACCGTATTCGGCAATCTGCTGGAAGGCGCGCTGCTGGTGACGACCATTCTGTTGCTGTTTCTGGGCAACCTGCGAGCCGCGCTGATCGTGGCGAGCATCATCCCGCTGGCGGTGCTTTCCACCTTCCTCGGCCTTACCTTTCTGGGCATGCCGGCCAATCTGCTGTCGCTGGGTGCGATGGACTTCGGCATTATTGTCGACGGTGCGGTGATCGTGGTCGAGAACGTTTTTCTGCAACTGGGCCGCATGAGTGACGAAGCGCAGGGCGATCTCAGACAGCGTACCAAAACCATTTATGATGCAGTGATCGAGGTCGGTCGTCCGACGCTGTTCTCGATGCTGGTCATCATCGCGGCGCATATCCCCATCTTTACACTGCAGCGCGCCGAGGGCCGCATCTTTGCACCCATGGCGTTTTCGGTGACCTCGGCTCTCATCGGCTCGCTGATCCTGTCGCTCACGCTGGTGCCATTGCTATGCACATGGCTGCTGCGAGACCGCATTCCACATCACGACAACAGGCTGCTGTTGTGGTTCAAGCGGCTTTATGAACCCGCATTCAAATGGGCGGTCGCCAGGCCCGGCAAGGTGATGGGTGTGGCGCTGGCGCTGCTGGTGGCGGCCATGTTTTTGGGCAGTCGCCTCGGTACCGAATTTCTTCCCGAGCTTGATGAAGGCTCAATCTGGGTCAACGTTTCCTTGCCTCCTTCAGTTTCCCAGACCGAGGCGAAACTCGCGGCGCGACGAATACGCGAGGCATTGCACAGCGTGCCCGAGGTCAACACCGTGGTTTCCAAATTCGGGCGCCCGGATGATGGCACCGATCCGAAGATATTCAACTCGGGTGAATTTTTCGTGGAACTCAAGCCCGAACAAACCTGGCGTTCGGGTTTGGACAAGGCGCACATCATTCAGCAGATGGACGATGCGGTGTCGATAATGCCCGGCATCGAAACTTCCTTTTCACAACCCATACGCGACAATGTGCTGGAAAGTATTTCGCAAATCGACGGGCAGATTGTCATCAAGGTGCATGGCGATGATTTGGCTCAGTTGCGCTCCATTGGACGCTCCATCGTCGAACAGATTTCCAGTGTTCCCGGCGTCGCGCGCGCATTCATAGATCGTGACGGCGATTTGCCGCAACAGATCATCGATATCGACCGCGAGGCAGCCGCCCGGTACGGCATCAACATCGGTGATATTCAGGATACGGTGGAAGCGGCACTGGCTGGCAAGGCTACGACGGAGTTGTGGGAAGGCGAGCGGCATTTTTCCGTGGTGGTGCGACTGGGCGAACCCAAACGTGCGCTGGACAAGCTTGGCAGTCTGCTGATTGCCGCACCCAGCGGTGCACAGATCCCGCTTGGTGAACTTGCGCATTTCAGGCAAAGCACTGGTGCATTGGATATCGCCCGCGAGAATGGACAACGCGTGGTTTCCATCGGCATATTCATTCAGGGGCGCGACATGGGCAGTGTTGTGGCTGACATGAAGGCGAGGGTGGAAGCGAATGTCAGCATCCCGAACGAAATCATGTTGAGCTGGTCGGGCGAATTCGAGAACCAGGAACGCGCCATGGCACGGCTGGCCGTGGTCGTACCTCTGTCCATCTTACTGATCTTTGTTTTGCTGTTCGATGCTTTTGGTTCATTCCGAAGCGCACTGCTGATCGTGGCCAATATTCCTTTCGCGCTGGTCGGCGGCATCGTGGCGTTGTTCATCACCGGCATTCCCTTGTCGGTTTCCGCGGCCATTGGCTTCATTGCATTGTTCGGTCAGGCGGTGCTCAACGGCGTCGTCATGGTGTCGGTGTTTAACCAATTGATCGAATCCGGGCTAACCCCGGAACAGGCAGTGCATGATGGCGCCATGTCGCGCTTGCGAACGGTACTGATGACCGGGCTGTTGGCGATGTTCGGCTTGTTGCCCATGGCGCTGTCGCACAGCATCGGCGCGGAAACGCAGCGTCCCCTTGCCGTGGTTGTCATTGGCGGACTCATCAGCGCCACCTTGCTGACGCTACTGGTGTTGCCATCGGCGTATTTGTGGGTGGTGAAGCGCTACGGCGCTCTTAAACCACCGCAACAATTAGACAACGAGGACTACCGAAACGCGCACTAGCGGCTGGCGCAGATAAATTGACCTTCAATGGGATAACCGGACTCTGTCCTGATGGCGACATCCTTCATCTGCCGAACGTCGAAGCCGGTCCTGTTTAGCACTTCAGTCAAGTAGTCCGGATGATGGCTATATCTGCCGCTGATGTTCAATTTATATGAATGCTCATGAGCCCCAATCAGTGTCTCGGTGCTAAAAAGTAATTTTCCGCCGGGTTTCAGCTTCTCATGGATTAACTGCAGAGTTTCTTCCAGCCTTCCCACATAGATAAACGTATCCATGCAGGTGACCATGTCGTACTGTTCATTGGCTTCCCGCAGATAAGCCGCAATATCGGATTGATGCAACTGGTGGTACAACTGTTTGGCTCTTGATCTTTCCAGCATGACCTGACTTAGATCGATGCCAACCAATAAACGCGCATACGGTTTCAATTTTTCGCCCACCAGTCCGGTGCCACAGCCCAAGTCCAGCACGCTCAGGCTGGAGGCAGTCAAATTGAGCGTAGTGAGATAATCCTGTACCAGCTGCGGTCCGCTGTATTTCAACCGGCCCAGCACGTTGTCAAAACTGTTGGCGAAGGCATCAAACGTTTGCTCGATGTATTCGCGACTGCATTGTTGCGGAATCTGTTTACCACGATAGGCCGCCAGCAAATGTGTAGCCACCGGATGGTCTGGCTCGTCTTTCAGCCAGCTTTCAAACAGCGCAATGGCATCGTCCTTCCGGCCCAGTTCGTAATAGGCTTGTCCCAGAACTATTTTGGAGGTACTGCCTGCCGGGGCTACGACAATGCCGCGGTAATTGAATTGCCGGGCCTCTTCGAAATGCTCCAGCTGCAGGCATAAAGCCGACAGTAAATAGAAGGCATCCGGGCAGTGCGGATCGAGGTCGATTGCCGCTTTGTAGCATTGCTCGGCGCGAGCCAATTCCTGGTTCAGTTCAAACGCAGAACCCAGATTGGTCCAATAGAAATATTTTTGCGGATCAATCGCAATCGCCTTGGAAAAGGCGTCAATCGCAGCCGCAGCGTTGCCCTGCTTGAGGAGGACAATGCCCAGGTTGAAATGCCATTCTGCGTGCCGATCATCAAGGGCGATGGCACCGGTCAGCTGTTCAAAGGATTCCTGCAGGCGGCCGGTTTGTTGCAGCAAATATCCCAGGTAATGTTTGGCCTGGGCATGGTCCGGGGAGACGAGAAGAATTCTGCGGTAGAGCGTCTCGGCCTCTTCCAGAGCGCCATCGAGATGTTTGCGCAATGCTGTAGAAAACAGCTCGTTGTTACGTGATTGCTCGGCCATTAAAGCCTCTATTTGGCAGGTTGTACCAATTGCTTGCTGCCCACCGACTCGGTGAATTCCTGCCACTGCTGTTTTGTCGTCAGTGTCATTTGTGTTGCAACCTCCAGCATCTCGGATGCCCATTCGCCGCGTTGCGCGAACGCGATCAGTTCATCGGCGCTGGCAGCCCCGGATCGACCGGAAGCGCGTAACTGATCCCAGGCCAGAATGCGTCCCATGGTGCTCACAACCTCTTTGAGGTGATCCAGTTTTGTACCCCAATCTCCAATGGCCACCCGGTCTTCCGAGGGGTGCAGTCCTTTCAAAATGCAAGGGAGTCCGCCAAGTTTCAATGGATGAAGGAATGCGTGGTTTGCGGCCTGCATCCTGTTCTGGACGGTCACTACTCGGCTTGCGTCATCCGGCCAGGTTGGCTGCTTGATGCGCATGCGGGCAAGATGTGGCGCCATCGCCGACGGTATGGCCTCTTTGATGTCGAGCAGATAATTACCATCGGGAGAACCCTTGCCTTTCACCAGCACCACGAACCGCTCTACGCCGAGGCTGCCTGTCCCTGCGATGCGGCGACCGATATCGAGAACCGTGAAAAATACCGGGTCAGGTTGGGTGCCGGCAAAACCATCCATGAATTCGGTGACGATCCGTTTCTGTTCGTCGGAAGCAGGCAATGCCTTCACGCCATCCAGTTTCAGCTTGCGCTGACCATTCTTGCGAATCGTACGCTTGTCCAGGAAGTCAGCGCGTTTGCGGGTCTGCAAATTGGACAACAATTCATTCACGAGACCGACGGAGGTTTCCCTTTCGACCCAGAGCGGTTTGCCATTCATGAGCGCGCTGCGGTAAGCCTCCAGGCAGTGTTGACTGACAGCCAGGGTTTCAGCGTGTGTTGCGTGGAGCGTCTTGGCGCCGCACTGGATGCTGGTCAACAGTCGAACCATGTCCCAGGTGAATGGTGCCAGCGCAGCTTCGTCATAATCGTTGATGTCAAAATAGACCTGACGGTTGTCTCCCTTGTAGCTGCCGAAGTTCTCAAAGTGCAGATCACCACAGCACCAAGCCAGTGGCGCATCGCGAAAGAGCGAAGAATCCGGCAGCGCATCGTAAAACAGGTCGCAAGCCCCGCGCAAAAAGATGAAGGGGCTTTGCGCCATCTTGGCGTACTTCATGGTCAGGCGCTCCGGATCGCGGCCTGCATTGTTGCTGATTATCGCGTCCATGACGCCAGTGGGGCGAGGGGAGGTCTGTTTGCTCATTTCGGGATGTAGTATGTAAGTCAGGAGCGCATAATATACATCTATGGAAACGAACATGACTGATGGATTTGCGATGGTCACTGCCGACTAAGTAGTATTACTAATTTCGGTTGGGCAGAAATGCTAATAGCTTTGCGTACTGATCGCGGTCAGAATTTGCTGGCAGGATTTACCGGGACATGAATCGAAAGGTCGGGCAAAAAGCTTGAGCATTCGTGTTGGAGATATGGTCAATGCATCTGCTTGCGACAGATAGAATTCAAGTTAAAATAACTTCGCAGTCCAACCATTGTTTCAACTTTGGGAGATAAAAATGAAAAAGGCTCTACTCGCTACCTTGTTGCTCGGCTTCTCAACCCCATTATTTGCTGCGGATACCGTCAAGTTGGCTATCACTGGCCCATTCTCCGGTGGCTCGGCGCCGATGGGTGTTTCCATGCGTGATGGCGCCAAACTTGCCATCAACGAAATCAACGCGGCTGGCGGCATTGTCGTCGGGGGCAAGAAACTGAAGATCGATATTATCGAACGCGACGACGAAGCAAAGAATGATCGTGGTGCGCTGATCGGTCAGGAACTGGCTTCGATGGACGATCTCTCCGGTGTGATCGGCTCGGTCAATACCGGCGTGGTTATCGCTGGTGACAAGCATCTGCAGGAAAAAGGCATCACCAAGATCATCTGTCCGGCTGCCGGTTCTGCTTCGATGACGCAATGGGCAGACAAGCCGGAAAAACCCGGTCCGAAGGATCTGTCAATCTTCCGTTTTGCCGCGCATGACGGCATCCAATCGGCCATGGTGGTCGAGGAAGCCATCAATCGTAAACTCACCAAGGTCGCCGTCATCCATGATGCAACCAACTACGGTGTTTCCGGTCGCGACGACTTGCTTAACCAGATCAAGTTGCAGGGCAATAAACTGGAAGTGGTCGCCACCGAGAAATTCAACATCGGCGACAAGGATATGACCGCCCAGTTGCTGAAAGCCAAGACGGCGGGTGCGCAGGCAATCCTGATCTGGGGTATCGGTCCTGAACTTGCCGCGGTATCCAACGATATGGACAAGATAGGGCTGAAGATTCCGCTGATCGGCGGCTGGACGCTGTCGATGTCGAACTATATCGACAACGCGGGCAAGAACGGCAACGGAACCTTGATGCCGCAGACCTTTATCGAAGAGCCCATCACACCCAGGATTAAGGCATTCATCAATGCCTATCACAAAGCCTACAACGTGGACCGCATTCCTTCCCCGGTTTCCGCCGCGCAGGGTTATGACGCCGTGTTGATTTTCGCTGCGGCGGTGAAGCAAGCACAGAGTACCGATACCAAAAAGATCAAGCTGGCGCTGGAAGACCTGAAAGAACCGGTCAAAGGCGTGATCGCCACCTGGAAGCATCCGTACTCGACATGGAATCCGGCCGATGAACAAACACACGAAGCCTTCCGTCGTGAAAATGCCGTCATGGGTATGGTCAAGGATGGTCGTGTCGTATTCGGCAACGATGCCGACAGGCAGCGCTTAATCAAACAAGAGAAGTAATTCATGGAAGTAACCCTGCAAATGGGGGTAAGCGGGGCCCTGATGGGCCTCGTTTACGCTCTGATCGCATACGGCTTTCAACTCACTTTCGCTACCAGCAAGAGTATCAACTTCGGCCAGGGCGAGTTGGTCATGCTCTCGGCTTTCATCAGTCTGACATTGACCAATATCGGCCTGCCTTACTGGCTCATGGTGCCCGCCGGATTGCTGTGCGGTGTTGTGCTCGGCCTGGCGGTGGAGCGGCTGGCGGTGCGACTGGCGCTGGAACAAAAGAGCGAAGGCTGGATATTGATGACCATCATTTTCGGCTTGTTCGCCTTTTCCGCAGCCGAAAATATCTGGGGCAGGGATGATCACCCGTTCCCAACCCCGATTTCCTCTGATCCGTTGCATTTCTTTGGCATTAGTGTCACACCTGTCGAAATTTCAGTGGCCATCGGTGTTTTGTCAGTGATGGGACTGATCGAATTGTTCAAGCGCAAGACCTTGTGGGGTAAAGCATTTGATGCTGTCGCCGCAGATCGCGACGCTGCGGAACTGATGGGAATCTCGGCCAAGAGAACCATTATGTTGTCATACGGTTTGTCCGGGCTGGTTGCCGCGATGGCCGGAATTCTTGTCTCTCCAATTACGACCGTCGGCCCGACGATGGCATCGGCACTTATCCTGAAGGCATTCGCGGTAGCCGTAGTGGCGGGACTCGATTCCGGATTTGGCGTGGTCGTGGTTGGACTGTTTTTGGGTGCGCTGGAAAGTCTGGCGAGTTTTTACATCGGCAGCGGCTGGCGTGAAGCGCCCGGTTTGATTTTGCTCATTTTGGCGCTGGCCATGAAACCCAGCGGAGTATTCGGCAAGGTCAGTATAAGGAAAGTGTAATTTTGAAAAGAATCCTGCTCGTCAATGGCGCAGAGCTCGTCGCATTTATTCTTCTCGCCTGTATTCCTCTGGCTGTCAGCAACTCCTACGCGCTGGGTCTGCTTACACTGCTCGCGATCTACGGCATCCTGCTTATCGGGCTGGATGTCAGCGTGGGTTATCTTGGTCAGGTCAATCTCGGGCATGCGGCCTTCCTCGGCTTGGGTGCTTACGCAGGCGGTTTATGCGTAATGACTTTCGGCTTTACCATGTTGCCTGCACTGGCTGTCAGCCTGTTGGTCGGTTTCTTGTTTGGCGGATTACTGGCTTTCCCGGCGCTGCGCCTCGAGGGGCCTCAGTTTGCTTTGGCTACGCTCAGTTTTTCGGCGTTGACTGCAACGACGCTGAATGAAATGGAAAGCATCACCCAGGGGGCACAGGGTTTATCGGTTGATAGACCGCTGCTGTTTGGTTTGCACTTGGGCCCGCAGGGATTTTTCTGGTTGTGTCTGGTACTTCTGGCGTTCACCTGGATAGCGATGAAGAACCTGCTGTCCTCCCACTGGGGCAGGGCATTCGAGGCACTGCGCGACAGCCCGATCGCCACCGATGCCATGGGCGTAGGGGTCTTTCGCCATAAGGTCGGTGCCTTTGCACTCGGTTCCGGTTTGGGTGGATTGGCGGGCGGACTGTACGCGTTCAATTTCCAGTTTCTGCAACCCAACAGCTTCGTCTATGAACTGATGGTGATCCTGCTATTGGGCGTGGTGCTCGGCGGACGCAAGAGTCTGTGGGGCGCTTTTGTTGGTGCCAGCTTGATCGTGTTGCTGCCTAACCTGCTATCCAATCGCACACTATTTGAAATTTTTTCTTTTATCGGGCTTTTCTTTGCACTGACGGCAGGCGTGATCAGCTTCCGCAAGCAGCGCAGGATTTCTTTTCAGGTCGCCGCACCCATTGTCAGCATGGCCCTGCTGGTTGCAGGCAGTCTTCTGGTCCAGAATACCGAAGATTGGCGCAAAGCCATTTTTGCGCTGATGCTGTTCTCGGTGGTGGTGGGACTGCCTGAAGGCTTGATGGGTTTTGCTGAAAAACAATTGACCCGCCTCTTCAAGGTTCCCGCGCGCCCATTACCCGAGGCATCGGTGCTTGAATCCGTGTTGCCGAAACATCTGGATGTCGGGACGATGCTAGATCTGTCCGAGGTCAAACGACATTTTGGGGGCATCAGGGCTGTGGACGGCATCTCCATGCAGGTGGAAGCTGGCCATGTGCATGGTCTCATCGGCCCCAACGGTTCCGGCAAAAGCACGCTGGTCAATGTTATTTCCGGCTTGTATGCACCGAGTGCAGGGCAGTTGCGGCTTGAGGGCGTGGAATTGCCCAAGGGTAGTCTGTACAAAGTTGCCCAGGCGGGTGTCGCACGCACCTTTCAGAACCTTCAGCTTTTCGCCGAACTCAGTGCGCTTGAAAATGTCATGGTCGCCTGTGAAGGGGCGTATAAAAAAACGCTGCCGCTGGTGCTGATGGGCTTGGCTTATGCCGAAGAGAAAAAGGCGCAGGCCGATGCGCTGGCCTTGCTGCAACTTGTCGGACTGGCGAATGATGCACGGACCAAAGCCAGGGACTTGCCCTACGGTGCGCAACGTTTCCTGGAAATTGCGCGCGCCCTGGCACGTAAGCCAAAGTTGTTGATCCTCGACGAACCCGCAGCCGGCCTGGCTAATCCGGATGTGCTGAAGCTTATTGAGATCGTGCGCAAAATTCACGAGCTGGGCATCACCACCATTCTCATCGAACACCACATGAGCGTGGTGAACGAAGTGTGCGATTTTGTTACCGTCCTCGACGAAGGCAAGATCATCGCGCAGGGACTGCCCGATGAAATCAAGCGCAATCCGCGCGTGATCGAAGCCTATCTCGGCGATAGCAAGGAAACATCGACCTCATCGAGAGCAATGAGCGAAACAGCCATGTTGCGCGTTGAGAATTTGCATGCGGGATATGGTGCAAGCGAAGTGTTGAGCGGTACCAGTTTTGAGGTAAGGACAGGTTCCGTGGTTGCACTCATCGGTGCCAACGGCGCGGGCAAGACGACTGCCATGCGCGTACTGTCGGGCATATTGAAACCCACTCGGGGCAAAGTGCTGCTGGATGGCAAGGAAGTGCAGCATCTCCCTGCCTCGAAGATCGCCCATCTGGGTCTGGCGCATTCGCCGGAAGGTCGCAAGATATTCTTCCCGCTGTCGGTCGAAGACAATCTGTTGCTGGGTGCCTATACGCGCCTGCCAAAAGTGTTTGGCTTCGCGACCAGGGCTAGCGGTGATCTGGATAAAGTCTATGCCTTGTTCCCGCGTCTCAAGGAAAGGCGCAAACAGCTTGCAGGTACGCTGTCCGGCGGCGAGCAGCAGATGCTGGCCATCGGTCGCGCCTTGATGGCGAATCCAAAAATTATCCTGCTGGATGAACCTTCCATGGGGCTGGCTCCGGTCATCGTGCAGGAAGTCTTCGAAACAATCAGCAAACTCAAAGAGGCGGGCATCACCATGCTGCTGGTCGAGCAGTTCGCCAAGAGCGCGCTGGAAGTGGCCGACTATGCTTATGTGCTGGAACATGGCCGCATCGCCATCGAAGGCACACCCGAAGAACTTGCCAGGGACGAAAGGGTGCTGGCCGCATATCTGGGTTGATGCAAGTACACCGAATTTGATTCAGGCGGATGCCTGCCCCAGGCTTTCGGCATTATTTTATTCAATAACCAACCACATCAATTAGTTGCAAAATGTTGCTTTCATGATTTTCAACACATTGCGGGCGCACGGACTGATGAAACAACTAGCCATCCCACTAAGCATCCAAAAGACGGTTGCCAAGTGGTTGGTTATAGACTGAGGTCTATATCTTTTGGCATATGTTCGCAAAGACGCTTTGTTGTTAGGCTCCGCCGCCATGAGTTCGTAACCATGTTGTGGCAATGGAAATTCGAAAGGACGGGGCATGAACTGGTATTTAGAGGTTTTGAAGAACTACTCTGTGTTTGATGGAAGGGCTGGAAGGGAGGAGTTCTGGCACTTCACTTTTCTCAACCTCATCATCAGTATCGTTCTTTATGTCACCTTGAATGAGTTGTGGGCTGTGTATACAGTAGCCATTCTCATTCCAAGCTTCGCAGTATCAGTTCGCAGGCTGCATGACATTGATCGCAGCGGCTGGTGGGTTCTGAGCGTCATCGTTCCAGTCGTGCTGTTGTTCATGATGTTGCTGGACGGCAAACCCGGCCAAAACCAGTATGGCTTTAACCCCAAAGACGTTATTGCCTAGCTGTACTTCATTTGTGTAGACAAGCATAGTTACTTCACCTGGCACAAGGGCTGCGGGCATAAGCCGGGTGAAATCGTGTGAACCTCTCTGCTGCACCTCATGTCAACGTACTACGTACCTTGTGTTTTGTTCCAAACGATATAGAGTGCAGAACACTTGGTCACCTTTCACAATAAGCCACAGACACCAGGGGTTCAGTCCAATTAAGTTATGTCTGCCATCATCACAGCTACAAAACTGGTCAAACAATATCCCGGCATCACCGCCGTGGACGGAATTGACCTTGCCATTCCCAAAGGAATTTGCTTCGGGTTGCTCGGCCCGAACGGCGCCGGCAAAACCACCACCATCGAAATGCTGGAAGGCATACAGCAGCAAACCAGCGGTACCGTGCTGTACAAGGGAGAGCCGCTGGGGCCGCGTTATCGCGAAGAGGTCGGCATTCAGTTTCAGCATACGGCGCTGCAGGAATTTCTGACGGTACGAGAAACGCTGGAGTTGTTTGAACAACTCTATCGTCGCACCATGCCCATTCCGGAAGTGATTGAATTGTGTTCGCTTGCAGATATCCTGGAGCGCGATACGCGCAAAATTTCCGGTGGGCAGCGCCAGCGTTTGTTGCTTGCGCTGGCCCTGATCAACGATCCTGAATTGATTTTTCTCGACGAGCCCACGACCGGACTGGATCCGCAGGCGCGGCGCAATTTCTGGGATCTGGTCAAACTGGTCAAGTCGCGCGACAAGACCATCGTGCTGACCACGCATTACATGGAAGAGGCTTATGCGCTTTGTGACGAGATCGCCATTATGGACAAAGGCCGGATCGTTTCGCAGGGCACACCGACGCATTTGCTGTCCGAGCATTTTGGTGATGTGGTATTGCAGATACCCAGAGCTGATGCGGAAAACAAACTCGCCATGTCCGGGCTGAGTACAGTCCAGGCGGGGGATATGCTGGAGATCAGAACCAATCGCTTGCACCAGACGTTACATCAACTGATGGAAAACGGCATCAATCTGGATCAATTGCGCATCCGTGCATGGACGCTGGAAGATTTGTTCATCAATGTGACCGGAAAGAAGCTTAACCCATGAAAAAATTCCTGGCCGTATTGCATGCCCGCAACATGGAGTTTCTGCGCGATCGCTCTGCGTTGGCGTGGAATCTTGCCATGCCGTTCATGCTCGTGATCGGCTTGGCATTCACCTTTTCCAGCAGCAATAAGGAAATCTACAAGATCGGCATCGTGGGCGGCATCGAAAAAATGCACAGCGTTGCCCCTGAGTTGCAAACGACAAAACACATCCAGTTCATCCCTTATGACGATATGAATATCGCCATCGACAAAGTGAAGCACCATCAAATGGACATGCTGATCGACGTCAGTGCCGCACCAAAATACTGGATCAATTCAAGTTCACCCAACGGTTATCTGCTTGAGCGCATCCTGTGGGGCACAGAGGGAAAACAATTCGAGCGACAGATTGTAGAAGGAGCGGAAATTCGCTACGTCGACTGGTTTCTGCCCGGAATCCTTGGCATGAATATGATGTTCGCCTGCCTGTTCGGCGTCGGCTTTGTAATTGTGCGTTACCGCAAGAATGGGTTCCTCAAACGCCTGAAAGCAACGCCGCTGGGCGCATTTCAATTCCTGTTTGCGCAACTGGTCTCGCGCCTGTTGTTGATCATGGTGATTACCACGATTGTTTATAGCGGCTGCAATCTCTTCATTGAATTCAATATGCAGGGTTCTTATTGGACGCTGCTGCTGGTAACAACGCTGGGGGCCATGAGCATGATCTCCATCGGACTGCTGATCGCCGCGCGCACGGCCAGCGAAGAACTGGCCGGTGGCATCCTCAATCTTGTGACTTGGCCAATGATGTTGTTATCGGGTGCCTGGTTTTCGCTGGAAGGTGCGCAAGTCTGGGTACAAAAGCTGTCGCTGATATTTCCCTTGACCCACATGATCACAGCCGCACGTACCATTATGAATGAAGGCGCCACGCTATCCCAGGTGATGCCGCAGATATGGGTGCTCTCCGTCATGAGTATCGTTTTTCTTGCTATCGGTGCATATATATTCAAGTGGGAATAACTTCATCTCAACGTGTGCCTTGCGGTAATGAATTAGGTGCCGTATTGTTCCCTCAATCAATTTGAGGACACTGATACCATGTTTACCAAAGCCACCTTCAAATTCCTGGATGAACTGGCCGCCAACAACAACCGGGCCTGGTTCGAGGAAAATAAACCGCGCTATGAATCGCTGGTGCGGGAGCCCGCGCTGGATTTCATCGAGGCGATGGAACCGGCACTCAAGAAATTCGCCCCCAGTTTTCGTGCCGAGCCACGCAAAATGGGAGGTTCGCTGATGCGCGTGTTTCGCGACACCCGCTTCTCGCGCGATAAAACTCCATACAAGACAAATATCGGCATCCAGTTCCGTCATGCACTGGGCAAGGACATTCACGCTCCCGGGTTCTATGTGCATATCGCCACGGATGAGAGTTTCTTTGCTGTTGGTTGCTGGCATCCGGAGGCCGATGCGCTGGGGAAAATACGCGATCACATCGTAAAGAAACCGGAGAAATGGTTTACCGCCCGTGACGATAAAAAATTCAAAGCTCAATGGGAGCTTTGGGGCGATACCCTGACGCGACCGCCGCGCGGCTACGATGCCAATCATCCGGCAATTGCAGATATAAAACGCAAGGACTTCGTTGCCCTTGCGCCTTTGTCTGCAGCAGAAGTGGCGGGAGCAGGGCTGGTCAAACTGGCGGGCAAACGGTTTGCCGAGACGGCGCACTTCATGAAATTTCTATGCGAAGCGCTGGACGTTCCGTATTGACCAAATTTACTTGGCGCAAATATGCAGCTATAGTAAACATGCAGCATAGGACTTGGAAATATTTTTACCCTGAAACGTTAGAGTTCCGACATCGTACTCGTGCCAACTAAGGAGTAATTATGAATAATGAGTCACCAGGTTTTTTTCGTCAGCTTCCCAGCGCACTTCCCGGTCTTGCCTTGATTATTGTCACCATGGTGGTGATCCGCCTATGGATCGAACCCTGGATGGGCAGCGCCGAGATTCTCGGGCAGAAGGGCTGGCTAATCAAAGTAACCCACCTCAATTACATTCTGCTCGGCATCATTTGCGGCATGCTTTATCGCAATGTCATCTTCGGCGGGAAGATGCCGGAGATGTTCAGTAACGGATTCAAGCTGTCCCGGCTCATGATCAAGTCAGGCATCATCATGCTTGGCTCGCTCTATACTTTCTCGGCCATCGTCCAGCTCGGTTCCATGGCAATCTTCCTGATTGGTGGCTTCGTCATCCTGACCATCTTCATGGTCCTGTGGCTGGGCAAGGTATTCGGCCTTGATCGTTCCATGACCGGTGTACTGGCCAATGCACTGAGCATTTGCGGCGTCAGTGCTGCCGTCGCTACCGCGCCGGCAGTGGAAGCGAAGGCGAGCCATGTCGCTTATGCGATTGCCACCATTCTGGGCTTCGGCATCCTGACCATGTTCATCAGCCCGTTTATCGGTCACGCGCTCGACCTGACCGATCTTCAGTACGGCGCATGGATCGGTACCGGCATTCTCAATTCCGGACAGGTACTGGCTGCAGCGCTGGCATTCAACCCCAATGTTGCGCCGGGCACGGCAGTCTCTGTTGCCGAGATATGGAACATCATGCGTGTGATTTCCATTCCCTTCGCCGTATTCGCAGTAACGGTTTGGTACTGGGCTGGCAAGGAAGAATCTGATGTTTCCGGAAAGAAGAAGTCACTGGGCACGCTGCTGGTGGAAAAATTTCCGGTGTTTGTTATTGGCTTCATGGTCATGGTGTTCTTCACCAGCATGGGCGCATTTGGCGACGTCGGCATCAAGGGCGGGCCGCCTGCCTCCGATACGATCAAAATGCTGCGCAACGTAATGCAATGGGTGTTCGGCTTCGGACTGGTTGGCCTTGGAGGTTTTATTGACTTCAAGGAACTGCGTCAGGCAGGCGGTGCGCCGCTCAAGCTGGGCCTCATCGTCGGCATTACAAAATACACGCTGGCACTGGTTGTCGTTCTGCTGATCAAGGATCACCTGGTGTCTATCTAATCACTGCGAGGAGAAAATTATGGCCAACCAGCAAAAAATGGGCAGCGAAACGATCGGTGCCGCCGGTCCGAAAAGCAAGATGACGCTTTTCAAGGATGATCGCGCTGAGGATATCGGATCCATCATTGTCACCGTTATTATTGTTGCTGCGATCGTGCTGCTGACAATGAAGTAACCCGGTATGAACAACGGCAACATCGTGGTCGCGGTTGACGGTTCAGAGGCATCGCAAGGTGCCCTGGATCATGCCGTAAGTCTTGCCCGTCAGAGCAATACGGCCCTGACGGGAATTTTTGTTATCGACTCACAATGGGGTGATTTCATCGACAACGATTGGCAGTCGGCCAAAGGTGCGCGGCAAGGTTTTCTTGACTATATCCGCGATGAGCAGGAACAGCAGGCCGCAGCGGCACGAGCTCAATTTGTGCAGGCTACAGAGGGAATGGGACAGGTTTCTTTCTCGGTTCATGCTGGCGATCCCACCGAAGTCCTGGTCGAGCATGCCTCGTCGGCAAACACCGGCATTCTGGTCGCAAGTCGGCGCGTTTTTCAGGTAAGCGGAAGACCCAGCTTGAAGTCGCTCGCGGCAACATTGGCAAAAAAAGCATCCCGTCCTATTCTGTTGTTCCCCTGATAGACCAAGGAGGTTCGGCGATCATATCTTGAAGTACGCCATATCTTCCTGAAGTTTGTCCGCCAACGCATTCAACTGATCCGCTGCTGCCGAATTGCTCTGGGTCGCGGCATTGGTTTCCTCGGTCATGGTGGCGATATTCTCGATGTGGCTGGCAATTTCGTTGGCCGTGACGGCCTGAGCCTTGGTAGCATTGGCTACTTCCTGTGCCTTCGACAGTGAATCGGTTGCCTGACGCTGGATATTGTCGAGCACACCCGTCGCCTGCAAAGCCAGTTCTTGTCCCTGTTTTACCATTGGCGTCGCATTTTCCATGGCGACGACAGTCTGCTGGGTATCCGCCTGAATGGCTTCGACCATGCCTGAAATTTCGCTCGTCGCCTGCGTGGTCCGTTCCGCCAGCTTTCTGACTTCGTCGGCAACCACCGCAAAGCCGCGTCCCTGTTCGCCTGCGCGTGCCGCTTCGATGGCGGCATTGAGGGCAAGCAGATTAGTCTGATCCGCAATTTCCTTGATGACCTGGGTGATTTTGCCTATTTCCTGGGAACGTTCCACCAGAGACTGGATGCGAGCCGTGGAATCATGAACAGAAGTGGCTATGTGTTCTATTTTTTCAGCTGCCTGGCGCACCACATCGCCACCCCGACCTGCCAGATCAGCCGTCTCACGTGAGTTGGTTTCTGTGGTCAGCGCAATCTCCGACACTTCGTTGATGCTGACGGTAAGCTCCTCGATGGCTGCGGCAGTTGCAGCACTGGACTCGGCCTGATTCTGTGTCGCAAGACTGATTTCTTTTGCAGCCACGGACAACTCGTGGGATTCCTTCGCCAGAATCTCGGTACTGCTGCGGATGCTGCGCACGATACCCGCAAGCTTCTCCTGCATGGTTCCCAAGGTTCCCAGCAGGTTGCCCGTTTGGTCGCTCGTAGAAACGATGCGCCGTGTCAAATCTCCGTTGGCAAAACCTTCCGCCTGTTCCGCAGCCATGGCGGGCTCGCCGCCGATCTGGCGCATTACGCTGTGCTCGATTCTCCAACCCAGCACGCCGAGCAACACCGCAATCACCACAAGAAAGATGATCGATTTAAGTGCAGCCTGCCGAAAATCGGCATCGACATCTTCAATGTACACCCCTGTTGCCAGCCACCAGCCCCAAGGCTGAAAGACCTTGGCATAAGACACTTTGGGGATAGGATCCTTGGAACCGGCCTTGGGAAACATATAGTCGATGTGGGCGCTGCCATCCTTTTTGAGCAGGTCTATCCATTCCTTGATGTAGTACTTGCCGTTCGGATCTTTGCTATCCAGAAAGTTTTTCCCCTCTCGTTCGGGTTTGGCGGCATGCATGAGATTGATGCCATTCATATCGTAGATGAATAAATAATCGGCACCGTGGTTGAATCTGCTCTTGCGCAGATTGTCCATGGCCAAGCGCTGCGCTTCCTGTTCAGTGATCTTGCCTGCCTTGAACAGGTCATACTGTTGCTGAATTACGCCCATGCCGGTATCGACCAGCGCTTCAAGGGCGAGTTTCTTTTCATCCAGAATGTGCGAACGCAAATCCAGCACCGAATAGCCGCCCAGCAAGATCAGCCCCAGCAACATACTGCCAAGCATCACATAAAGTCGCGCCTTGAGTGTCAGGCTCTTGTTCGTGTTCATGGTTGCTCCCTGATTGATTCAAAAAATGTAAGGCATCATTCTCTGTAACAATATCCAGACACTACTAACACACGACTCATCTCTATTTGACTACCCCCGGTTTGAAACCGGATATCTCTGTGCGAAAAGGAGAACGGCTGATAAATGGTTCTCTCTGGTGATGCTATCGTCCTTATTACAAAAAAGATTAGGGCAAAATATGTATTTTTTTCAGAATGGTCCAAAACCTTAATTGGGTAACCGGGGTCAAGAGTTGCACCCGGTTGACGCGCTAGGTGTTCCAGCGTTAGCAACGCGCCGGGCACAGTGCCAATTCGCTCCATTCAGTCGTATAACGTTTCGACCGGTGGTTTCTGCGCATCGCCCAGGTTTTATCGGTTCCTTCGCCCAGCAGCCTGATCGTGCCGCTGCCCATGCTGCGGTTGATGCGATCCAGCGTTCGCATTAGTGCGTGCGACTTTTGTTGTGCTTCTGCATCGTCAAACAAAGTTTTCGGCCTGGCGGATGCGGGGATGATTTCCGTCAGTATCACGCCTGCTTTCTGATAGGCGTAGCCAACGCGGTAAATCTGGCGTAACCCGTGCAACGCTGCGTGGCAGAGCAGGCGCGTGTCGTCGGTAGGCTCAGGCAAGGGCACCAACATCGCCTGCTGGTATTGCGCTGCACTTTCCTTGTGCGGGTTGGTGCGGATATAGACCTGGATGCCGCTGGCCATGGAGTGCTGTTGCCGCAATTTTTCCGCGGCACGGGTGGCATAGGCAACCACTGCCTGTTCCAGATCGGGCAGCAGGGAAGTCAAAGCGCCGAATGAGCGCGAGCAGATGATCTGCTGCTTGTCCGGCACCACGTCATCGAGCTCCAGGCAGGCAACACCGTTCAGTTCTTCCACGATACGTTCCTGTACCACGCTGAATTTTTCGCGCAGGCATTTGGCCGAGGCGCGTTTCAGATCGAGTACGGAATGAATGCCCATCTCGTTCAGCTTGCCCGTGCTGCGCCAGCCCACGCCCCAGACTTCACGCACATCAATGGCAGCGAACAGGTCGTTCAGTTCCTTTTGGGTGAGCGCATTGAAGTCGCAAACGCTGCCGAAGCGGAGATTCTTCTTGGCCACATGGTTCGCGAGTTTGGCCAGGGTCTTGCTCGGGGCGATACCCACGCATACCGGAATACCGACACAGCGGCGGATGGTCTCGCGTATCTGCTGCGCATATTGCGTGTGATCGTCTGGAATACCGGTCAGGTCGAGGAAAGACTCATCGATGGAATATACCTCCTGATCCGGGCTGAACTGCGCCAGCAGCGACATCACCCGGTTGGAGAGATCAGCATACAGGCTGTAATTGGAAGAGAAGGCGATGATACCGTGCCGCTTGGCCATGTCTTTCATCTGGTACCAGGGCACAGCCATTTTCATCCCCAGGTCTTTTACCTCCTGCGAACGCGATACTACGCAACCGTCATTATTGGAAAGCACCACCACGGGTTTGCCTTCCAACCCGGGTTGAAACACGCGCTCGCAGGAAACAAAGAAGTTATTGCAATCCACCAGCGCGATGGCTCTTGTCATACCTTATGCACATTCCACTGCACCACACCCCAGATGCTGAACTCCTGTTCCGGCTTGATGGTCACTTCCGGGTAATCGGGATGTGCGGCGCGCAGCAACTTGCCCTGCGGCGTATACAGCAACTGCTTCACGGTGAACTCGCCATCCACCACAGCTACCACCACACAGCCGTGAGTAGCGGGAACGGAACGGTCAACGATCAGCAAATCACCGTCAAAGATACCCAGTTCACGCATCGAATGTCCTGCCACGCGCATGAAGAACGTCGATTCCTTATGTTGGATCAAATGCTCATCCAGACTCAGTCGCCGTTCGACATAGTCATCGGCGGGCGAGGGAAAGCCCGCAGGCACGGCCTTGCGCAAGAGGGCGCGCTGCCTTTCAAACATCGATTTATTGGGGTGCGTCAGCGACAGCAGCGCAGAGTGAGCGGCGCGGTGCCCCGGGCTGGCAAGGCTAAGATTGAGACTGGTCATGGCAATATATCCAACAGAACGAACGTTCTTTAATAATAGAGAACGTTCGTTCTGTTGTCAATGCAATACGAATTGATTGGTGCGCGCGCCCAAGGCCGGCAATCAAGCACCTTCCTCAGGCTTTACTTTCTGCAGTATCGAGCAATGCCACGATACGCCTGGAAATACCGTCCACTTTGGCATAGAGCTTTTCTGCATTAGCCTTGTCGCCGGTTTTCATTGCCAGGACGATTTCCTTGATCGTCCGGTGCAGTTCGGCGTGCGGTTCTTCGACATCGCGCAATTCCTGAATATGCCCGTACTGCTTCAATCCTTCGCTGTAATACCATTTGCCAAATGCGCATTGCTGGTGGGAAACGGCTTCGGCTTCCGTCAGCGTTGCCTTGCCGTCGAGGAAAGAGCGCAAGCGGGTCTTCCAGTTCAGGTGGGCGGACTTGGCACCCGACAAATCCAGCTTGGCGCTGCCGACCTTGAATTGGCCGACCGAGGTTTTCAGTTGATCCACCAATTTAGCCAGATCGGCGACAGCTTCCTCCGTACTTTTTACGCCGGTCGCTGTTACAACAGCCATCTGGTTGATTGTCGCGATACTGTTATTGATTCCCTCGGCTACACCGAGTTGCTCCTTGGCTGAGCTCGCAATCTCGCTATTCATATCGCGGATGCTGGCCACTGCCTTGGTGATTTTATTAAGGGATTCACCGGCGTTACCGGCCTGACCGACGCTGGCATCGACACGCTGGCGACCTTCTTCCATGACCTTGACTGCAGCCAGCGCCTTGACTTGCAACTGCTCGATCATTTGCTGAATGCGTGCAGTCGCCTCCTGGGTGCTTTGCGACAGTTTGCGTACCTCATCGGCAACGACGGCAAATCCGCGCCCCTGTTCTCCTGCCCGCGCCGCTTCAATCGCGGCATTGAGCGCCAGCAGATTGGTCTGGTCGGCGATACCTTTGATGGTTTCCAGAATCGTACCGATATTGCGGCTGTCGCCTTCCAGTTCGGCAATTACTTCCGCTGCGTGCCCGACCTCATCGGCGACCGAATGGATAGACGCGATGGTTTCGCTCACCACGGTCATGCCCAAATTGGCCTCGGTATCGGCTTGTTGCGCGGCCGTTACTGCGTTGCCGGCACTTGCGGCCACTTGCTGCACGTTGAGCAACATGCCCTGGATGGCTTCGGCGACTTTTGCAGTTTCCCGGTCCTGCTGATCGATGCTGTTTCCGGTTTGCTGGGCAACCGATGAAAGACGAGCTGAGTCTGTATTGATCAGGTGAGTCGCCTCAACCACACGTAGCATGGCCTGCTGGATCTTTGCGCCGAAATGGTTAAATGCAGACGTGAGCTTGACGAGCTCATTACCTCCGTGCTCGACCAGACGCTTTGTCAGGTCGCCATCCCCATCCGCGATTTCACCCATCGCATCGGCAACATCCGCCAAAGGCCGCGTGATGCTTCGCCTGATAATCCCCGAAATCAAAAGCAGTGTGATGATGACGCCCAGCATCAACCAGACGTTATGCCAGACCTGAACACGCATCGCCGCATCCACATCATCCACATAAATACCGGAACCAATCATCCAGCCCCATGGCTCAAACTTTTTCACATAGGATAATTTCGGGAAAAGTTCTTCAGTAACACCGCCGCCTTCCTTGGGCTTGGGCCAGTTATATGTGACATAGCCCTTGCTGCTTTTGTCGATCACCTCGACAAAAGCCACGAACAGATTCTTTTTGCCGTCGGTCTCTATCGGTGCCGCGTTATCGCCAAAACTCTGGCTGGTCGCGCATTTGAATTTTTCTGCATTCAGAACCTTGCCGTCGAGAGAAGGGACGGTCGGGTGCATGATCATCGTCGGGAACGGCTTGCCGAGATCATTGATCCAGAAGTATTCCTTCTCTTCGTAGCGCAGTGCTTTGATGGTATTGAGGGCTTCGGCGCGTGCTGCCGCTTCGGTCAGCGTTCCGGCCTTTTGAAGCTCGTAGTTATGTGCAAGGACACCGTATGCGGCTTCTACCAGGTGTCTGGTTTTCAGTTCTTTCTCGGTCCACAAGGTATTGCGGACGTTGAATACATCAATGACGCCGCCTGCAACAATGGCGCTGATAAACAGTGCCATCATCAGCCATAATTTATTGCGAATACTTAGGTTATCAAGAAATTGGAACATTCTACCTCCCGACCTGAGATGGGAACCGCCCTGACGTATGCTTGTGGCAGAAATGGATTACCAAAGGCTACGGGTATCCTTCGGCAAAGTACTGTAAAACATTAGGGGAAAATAGCTATAGACGAAGGTCTATATAGTTCTATATCTTTTCCATATAGCCGGGAAAGGTCTTTACTGCTAGATTGCGGGTTGATGCATTATTAGCCTCCCGGCCGAGAGGGGAGGCAATTACGGAGCACCTGAAAGGAATACATGGAATTCTACATTTACTGGTTTTTGCTGGCGCTGGTTCTTGCTGGCCTGGAAATGGTCACGGGCACGTTTTACCTGTTGATGGTTGCCATTGCGATGGCAGTGGGCGGATTGGCGGGATGGCTGGGCATGAGCCTGCCCTGGCAATTGCTGCTTAGCGCTGTGGCAGTAGTCGCGGGCACAATTATCTTGCGGCGCTGGAAAAGTGGTCACGCTACCGAAGCGCCGAACGCCAGCCTGGACATCGGCCAGCCGGTACGTGTCATCAAGTGGCACGACAATGGAAACGCGCGGGTCTTCTACCGCGGCGCGGAGTGGGATGCGGAGCCCGAATCTGCCGACACCCCGCGTGATACAACGCTCTACATCGCCGCAGTGCGCGGCTCCGGCCTGGTTCTGACACATCGCAAATAATTGCCTCATCAAGGAGAAAACATGGAAATCGCTCTGTTCGTACTGCTTGCAGCAATCATCTTCATCATCAAGGCACTCAAGGTTGTGCCGCAGCAGAACGCATGGGTGGTGGAGCGCCTTGGGCGCTTTCATGCCACGTTGTCGCCCGGGCTGAATGTGGTGATCCCGTTCATCGACAATGTCGCCTACAAACACATGCTCAAGGAAGTGCCACTTGATGTGCCAAGCCAGATCTGTATTACCAAGGACAACACCCAACTGCAGGTGGACGGCATCCTGTATTTTCAGGTCACCGATCCCAAGCTGGCGTCCTACGGCACCAGCAACTACATCATGGCGATCACCCAGCTTGCCCAGACCACCTTGCGTTCCGTCATCGGCAAGATGGAACTGGACAAGACCTTTGAAGAGCGCGACGACATCAACCGTGCCGTGGTGGCGGCGCTGGATGAAGCGGCGACCAGCTGGGGCGTCAAGGTGCTGCGCTACGAGATCAAGGACCTGACTCCGCCGAAAGAAATTCTTCACGCCATGCAGGCACAGATCACTGCCGAGCGCGAGAAGCGCGCGCTGATCGCCGCATCGGAAGGACGCAAACAGGAACAGATCAACATCGCCACCGGCGAACGCGAAGCCTTCATCCAGCGTTCGGAAGGCGAAAAACAATCGGCCATCAATCGCGCACAGGGCGAGGCAGAAGCCATCAAGGCTGTCGCTTCGGCAACGGCACAAGCGATCCAGCAAGTGGCCCAGGCCATCCAGAACCCGGGCGGCATGGATGCAGTCAACCTCAAGGTTGCGGAGAAATATGTCGAAGCATTCAGCAATGTCGCCAAGGAAGGCAATACCCTGATCCTGCCCGGGAATCTGGCGGATATGGGGGGAATGGTGGCAACGGCAATGAGCATTGTGAAGGCACAGAAGTAATGTTCATTGGCAAGTTAAAGCACGTTGTTGGCGCTGGAGTGTATGCAACGCTGTTGGGAATTTCTGGGGTGCATGCGGATATCGTACCCCAAGGCAAAGCAGAGGTTGCAGCAGACGACGCCTGGGCTTTCAAGCTTACGCCATCCTACTATGTCACCACTCACGAGAAGGATGCATTCGATCTCAACCTGCGCGCAAAGTATGGTTCGCATGCCGTTTGGCTGGGTTACTACCGGCGCGATGGCGAGTTTGATCAGACCCGCACCGGCTACGAATACACAGCGCAAATACCCTACGGCCAGTTGGTACCCTCATTGCAATTGGCGACTCATGGTTTCGCCGGCGGTTCCATCAATGCCCAGGTCGGCAATTCGATCTATGCGCTGCTCGGTTTCGGGCGCACCAATACGCATGACTACTACAATCTTAATTTTGATCCGAACGATTCCGTCACGTACGGGTTCGGAACGAGCCAGTTACCGCAATCAAGCCTCGCCTTGTTTACTGTCAGGGACAACAGACTCCACACCGATCAGGTAGTCACCCATGCAGTCTGGCGCTTGTCGTCAGACGACCGCCATCGGTGGACGGTGGATTTGTCGAGCAAGCATGGCCGCGCCACAGTTGATGATGAACCTGTGTCGGGCAACGCTCTTTCAGTGACCTATGATTATCAGGATGTATTTTTCCGGCTGGCTCAAGACCGGAAGGTCAATTTCACCACCGAGGATCAGACCCGTTTTTCCATCGGGCTGCGGTACTAAAAATATTTTCCGAATCATGAAAATTGCGATCGCCACCAACGACAACTGGTCCAAAGTTTCCGGACACGCCGGTCAAACCCGGGCGTGGCTGGTATTTGACTGTGTGCCGGGCCAGGCAATCCCTGAACCGCAACGCATCCAGCTCAGCAAGGAACAACTGCCTCATTATTTCAAGGACGACGCCCCGCATCCGCTACATGGCGTGGAGATTATTGTCGCCGCCAGTGCCGGCGACGGCTTTGTACGCCACATGGAAAAATGGGGCGCTAAAGTTTTGCTCACCGGAGAGGTTGATCCGCCTGCGGCATTGAAAAAGATACTGAACGGTGAAGCTTTACCGGAGACCCGTTTCGATATTACAACCACGCTTTGCAAACTGCGCGACCTTTTCTCCAGCCATTGACGCTCGCTTCTTTAACGTTATAACCGTCACAGAGGACTTTACTATGAGAATCCATATTGCAACGCTTCTACGTAGTGCAGTTCTGCTGGCCGTGTTTTTCCTTGCTGCCTGCGGTGGTGGAAACCAGACCTGCTCGGTGGGCGGTACGCTCACCGGTCTGGCCGCCGGCAACAGCATCACGCTTACCAACAACGGCACAGACAAACTCACCCTTGGCACCAATGGCGCTTTTACCTTTCCGGCCAAACTGGCCAATGCCGCTTCCTACAAGCTGACGCTGTCCGCGACTACACCCACGGTTCAATCGTGTACCGTGACAGAGGGGGCGGGGAACATCAGCGCAGGCAACGTCACCACCGTGAAAGTGACCTGTTCCACCGCAGTTGAAGCCGGTGTGGTGCAACTGGTGAGCGGGGAAGTGCAGCAGACCACTGCAGCCGGGCAGCAGCACGCAATCCAGAAGGGTGACACGGTGAACGAAGGCGACACCCTGAGTTCCAGCCCCAAGGCCACGGCAAAAATCAGAATGGGCGATGGCGGACTTATTACCATGCGAGCCGATACCCAACTCAAGATCGACAGCTACAAATTCAACGGCAAGCAGGATGGCAGCGAACAAAGCTTCTTCTCGCTCGTCAAAGGCGGCTTCCGTTCAGTCACCGGCCTAATCGGCAAGTTGAACAAGAAAAACTATCGTGTCGTGACACCCACGGCGATACTGGGCATACGCGGCACCGACCACGAGGTTCTTTATGTCGCACCGGGCAGCGACCTGGCCAAACTCTCGGCTGTCGGCACCTACGACAAAGTGAACAGCGGCGCGACGACACTGACGAATGACAAGGGCACCGTGGCGATCCTGCCGAAGCAGATGGGCTATGTGGCCGCACCAGACCAGAAGCCCACCTTGCAACCGGTCAACATCAAACTCTTCACTGCAGAAGAAACGTTGTATCCGTTCGATGGACGGTGGGCAACGACGCTGGTGTGCGATGACACAACAGACAAGAAAGGCTTCGTCAAAGGCTATACATGGCTTTTTGACGTAACAATCGAGCACGGAAAGTTGAATGGTCAGTACGGACAGCCTGGTACGCCCAGCTCTGGAACTTATGCAGGACAAGTTCAAAGCGACGGGACGGTTGATATCGACGCGCACGGTAACACCGGCAAGACGGAATACACCGTTGGAAAAGTTGCTCGTGGCACTCCCTTCTCTTATCCGATGAAAGGCAAATTCTCGGAATCAACCGGCCACGCAACCCGTACGAAGACAAGGCCTTGTGAAGCAACGTTTACCAAACAATAGGAAATAACAGTGTGAGGTTCTGAAAAATGAACCAAACCTGAAGTCTGTTTAAATCCCTGAGCGCAGTAGTGGTCTGCATCATTGGTCTCGCACATTCTTCGTGCGCCGCCACTACAATAGCCGCATGTCTTCTCCCACCCTGAAAATCATCGAGAACATTGCGGATATTCCTGTGGCGGAATGGGATGCGCTGGCGGGAAACGACCCCATGCTTTCACATGCCTTCTTTCTTGCGTTGCAGGAAAGCGGCTGCGCCATGCCGCAGTTCGGCTGGAAGGCGCAATTTCTCACTTTATGGCAGGACGATCATCTGTCGGGCGCCATGCCGCTTTACCTGAAAATGAATTCGTATGGCGAGCACGTGTTCGACTTTGCATGGGCAGAGGCTTATAAGCGCTACGGGCTGCGCTATTACCCCAAGCTGGTATGCACCGTGCCGTTCACACCGGTGACCGGGAGACGCTTTCTGGCAGCATCCGATGAAATACGCGCGTTGTTACTAAAAAATGCGTTGCAATATGCCAAAGAATCGGGCGTTTCTTCGCTGCACTGCCTGTTCCTGAACGAGGCCGATGCTTTGGAAGCGCAGACCCAGGGCATGTTGTTGCGCGGGGATGTACAGTTTCATTGGCAAAATCCGGGCTACCGCGATTTTGATGATTTCCTGTCCACACTCAGCCGCGACAAACGCAAACGCATCAAACAGGAACGGCGCAGGGTGAGAGAGGCGGGCATAGAAGTGCAATGTGTCACCGGACATGACGCCACGGCAGAGCAGTGGGCTTTCTTTGCCTCCTGCTATTTGCATACCCTGCGCCTGCACCATTCCCCGCACCAGTTGAATGAAGACTTCTTCCAGCGCATCGGTGCTGCGCTACCGCAACACACCCTGCTGGTCATTGCAACACGCGAAGGACGCCCCATCGCGAGTGCGCTGAATTATGTGACCGGAGAAACCCTGCATGGGCGTTCATGGGGCACGTTCGAATTTCACTCCGGCCTGCATTTCGAGACGTGCTACTACCAGGCAATCGAGTATTGCATTGCGCACAACATCAAGACATTTGAGGGTGGGGCGGGAGGAGAACACAAATTGGCCCGCGGCTTCCTGCCCGTGGCGACGCGCTCGGCACATTGGCTGGAACAGCCCCAGTTTGCGCAAGCCGTGGAAAATTATTTAATGGAGGAAGCCGATGCCGTTGCGGAATATGTGGACGATCTGAATGAGCGAAGCCCGTTCAAGCGAAAATAGGCATTGGGCAATTCAGGACTCATCAGTCGCTATACGCGGAAACCCCTGTGTTGAATACGCATTTTTACCTATTCCTTTCCGCCATTGCTTTTCTTATGATCAAACCGCTACTTGCATCCGGTGCCAGATCAGGCACAAGTAATGACACAAACACTGCCATGCGCAACGGGGGCTTTACAGGATATCGCTATCATGGGCTTCAGACCATCATACAAAGGACAAACCAGAGAAGAGCACAGAGTCACTACCGATATTGGTTGGCTTGCCGCTGTGTCGGTGGCAATAATTGTGCTGATTGTGATTTAAATGAGCTGACGGTAATCGGTTTAAAACCTGTTTTACAGGAGGGCTTTATTAACCGGCCTTTTCGGGCAAGATACGAGATGTCGTAGAATACAAGCGGTTTTGCCAGCGCCATATTTATTACTGGCCTCATTTTAGTTCCTATACAGGTTTATGCCAGACGACAACAGACCCCAGCTGAATTGGGATATACAACTCAACTTTGATAACCTCGAAGTTACAAAGCCAGCGGCTCCGCCGCCTCCAATAATCCCGCCCCGGATAATAATCGGGGAGAAATTTCCCAAAATTCTGCTTCGTATAGAGTTGCTTTGGGGTTCACTGGAACTGCACAATTATCTTGAACACACTCTGTTTACCGATCGCTCAAACCGGCAGGGATTTCCGGAAGACGTGTTGCGCGCATTGGGCGAAATACATACTGAACATGTGCGGGTACTCAAGCAAAAGAATTTGATCAGTGTAGACGTGTGGGATATTTAGGAATAGCGAATCGCATCGTGTCCTGATGATGCATTGGAAATATCGAACTCAATCAGCCAGGGTTGACTCAAAACCATCTCCCGTTTATCCCGCAACTTTGGATTTTTCTGCTTGTCTGAGCCAATAGGACAAGCAGGATTACTCCCTGCAATTTCGCCGTAAATTCTCATTATGCAGTTGGTATTTCCATGAGTCGGCGTGGGCGTCGCGACAACGGCGATGTAATCCGGTCTCAAGCAAAGGAAACAAGATGTGCAGATGGGTAGATATCGCAAATGTATACCACCTGACGCCGGGTAGTCGCCGCCGTGAGACGAATGTTTATGGAGTCGCCGTGGCCGTATTCAATATTGACGGTGAATACTATGCTATCAGGGACGCATGCCCCCATGACGGAGGCGAGTTGTTTAGTGGCGAGTTGAGAGGCGAAGAAATCATTTGCCCGCGTCATGGTGAACACTTTTCAATCAGAACAGGAGCCATGCTGGATTGGCCTGCCACAGAGAAATTGGATACTTTTCCTGTGCGGGTATCACATGGAAATATTCAGGTCGAAATTGAAATACCGGAATTTCATTAAGACTAATTGAATCGTCAGTGTGCCGCAGATCGAGTCGCTGTAATCCATCTGAACAAACAGACTCTTTCAACCATTTTTGCGTATCAAGATGAACGTAACTTTCGTCAGCGATTGTTGTCCATGTATTTGCCGAATCTTCTCAAGACAGGAGGCCTATCATGACACAACTCCATTTGCGTTCCGAGATATGGGATACCTTTACGGGTAGCCACATGTCGGTTTTAAAACTGTTCCTTCTCTATGCAGTCCCGCTGTCAGTGATCCCGCCGGCCATGATCTATTATGCTGGCGCAATGTATGGTGGGCATTTGTTGCTCGCGTTGACCAGCCTGCAACTGCAGGCCATCGCCATCGTGTTCTACGCTGTCGAATTGGTGATGACCTTCCTGGTTGCCATCATGATCCAGCGTATGGGTGACGTGGTAGACATCAAGCCCGCCTTCGAGGATTGCTACAAGCTGGCGGTGGTGGTGCCGACACCGTTATGGATCGCACCCGTGTTCCTGTTCATCCCCAGCTTCATCTTCAACCTCGCGGTCGGCGCGGTGGCGCTGATACTCTGCGGCATACTTATTTTCAAAAACGTGCCGGCGATCCTCAAGGTTGAGGAAGAGGGGCATGCCATCCTGCTGTCCGGTTCCATTCTGGCAGTTGGAATGGTGGCGTGGGTTGCGATCATGTTTCTCACGTTCCTCAGCTGGAGCTTCATCACTTCGACCCTGCCACTTCTGGTTTGAACTGGCAGGCAAAAATGCAGCTTATTCAGGCTGCAGGACGGGGAAGGCGCGAGTCTTCCCCGTTTATCCTGACCTGAAGAATCGACTGGTCTGTACCTTTAGTCCAATAGCCGAAAAGAGACTTTACTGCTAGTCTTCTGCGGCGGTATAAGTTAGGCAATGTTGGGTTGCAGGGGTAATTGAACCGAAAAAGGCTTTGCTGCCAGGCCTTGGTGAAGCAAAATACGCAGAGTTAAAGATATTTTTTCGTAATGGATGAGAATGTATTTTGAATAATCAATTTCGACCAGATCGCGAAACGTCACCACGCCCGACATGTGCGAATTGCATTCACGCTTTCAGGCAACACGTTGAGCCTGAAATGGCTATCTGCGTTCCTCATTTGAAACTCATTCGTCTCAAAGACTCATTGGCTTGTGAGTTGTACTCAGCAACAAATAATCAGATTCGATCAAAGAGATAGTGGCGCAGGATTCCCCTCATGCCGCGATTACCGGCCCGACGAGTCATCCCGGTAACCGGGCCTGCACCTCACCAACGGCGCAGGTCACACTTTTTCTTCAAAGGTATGCTGGTCTGAAATAAAGGCCACAGTCACACAGCCTGGTCCGGTAAACGCGCCCGCGGTGATGCTCATCGGTGCAATATGAATTGCCACGCCGGCCTTGTCAGCCGCGGCTTTCAATCGCGGGAATCCGGGCATATCCTTTACCACGAGCGGATCGCCACCATAACCAATACATATCCCCGGTGCCAGCAAACCGGCCTCTACCGCACGAGTGGCATTGGCGAGCATGGTCTCGACCGCGGCATCAAAGCGCCGCATCTTTGCCACCGGGCCGGTCTCATCCATGTGACCGAGCAGGATCGGTTTGATGTCTAGCATTGAACCCAGCATGAAACTTGCCCAGTTGATGCTCTTGTCGCCGCGTTTGGATGCCCGTTTGTAGATGTGAACCAGGTCGGGCGGCACCATGTAGCAATACGTGTGAGGCACCATCGCATGGATGCGCGAATCGATCACTGACGGCGAGGCGCCAGCCTTGATCATGCGGATTACCTCTGCGGCAAGTACCGCAGAGCCGGTGAAGATGTTGCCGCTATTGATGACTGCCAGCGCAAAGTGACCGTCAACCCCGGCATCGCGGCGCACCTGCTTGTACTTGCCGAGGATGCCAAACGATGCTTTCATTGCGTTTTCGTAGATGTCGCTGCGTGACCTTGTCACCGTGAGGCAGAACACATGGTCATACTGGCGCACCAGTTTTTCCAGAAATAGCTTCTCGATTTGCTCGCTCGAGAATGGGAACGACTCGGCGAGGAGATCGGTATTCTGATCCATTTGCTGCGAGTGGAATGCAATCGTCTGGCGTTCGTTGCGATGATCTTCGAAAGTCTGGTCGCCTATCTTGAGCGTGGTCGGCATCAGTTCGATGCCATCTTCCTCGAAAAAGCTGCGCGGCAAATCACAGCTTGAATCAACCACTAATCCAATTTTCATTACCCATCTCCCTGATGTTGTCAGCTGTGTCAGCCGTATTATTTTGTACTGCGGTGCGCAAGATTACACAGACCCGGAATTTTCGCCAGAAGGAAATTCTACACCCCCATAATTAACACTTGGAATGGAAGGGGCTTTGCTGCTAATCTTCTGCGCGGCAAAGGCATTAGCAATGCAGGATAATTTTGTGGATCCTTGATATCGGGGTGTGCAATGGCAATCAAGAATGTACCGGATAAATCCCGGGAAATTACACTGCGCCGGTGGCGAGTGATGGAAATCGTAGCGCTGGACGGAACTCGCAGCCGCCATGTATGGGGGCATGACGTAGAGAACGACCGCGGTCTTGCATCCAGCCCGATCACCGAATTCAACATGGAAACCAAGATAGCCATATCGCGCAGCGGCAGAAAATACAAGCTGGTCGGTCTGCCGGGCAATTCCCGCCTGGGAAAGGGCGCGTGGAGCCGCTGGCGCCGCGATAACGAGGTTGTTTCCGAGGTGGATGTAACAAACGAATACATGAACATCGATCAATTATCGACAGCCGAACTCACAAAGTTCAACACCAATGCAGATCAATCAGACGACCTGTAAATACAACCCCTGGCGCCACCTTTTGGCCGCAATCATATATTCTTTGCTGCACACGGCGGTCAGGCCGGGCAATAACCTCGTTTCAGCGGAATAGCGCAAGACAATTTCCGGAAAGCGGTCTTGGCTTATTGTCGGAATGGGCAGAAGCGGAATAGGCGAGGTTATAATCCGACGCAACGGCGAAGCAAATTTCAAGATTGGCTTTGCTCCTTAGTACAAATAATTGTCAAAGGGGAGACTCATGAAATTATCCAAATTATTTCTGCTTGCATTCACCTGTCTATTTGCACTGAGCGCAGAAGCCGCGCCCGATGTCGTCCGGCTCGGCAATCTCAAATTCGCGCACTATGGCGCGGTATCCTACATGAAGGAGATCGCGCCCAAATATAACCTCGTCATCGAAGAGCGTGTCTTTGCCAAGGGGCTCGATATTCTTCCCGCAACCATCGCGGGGGAAATCGACATTGCGGCTAGCGCGCTGGATGCGGCAGTCGCCGGCCGCGCAAGCGGCGTGCCGATCTTCGTGGTGGCTGGATTCGCCAAGGGCGGTGCGCGCATCGTTGCGCGTCCCGATCTGAACATCAAATCGGTGGCCGACCTCAAAGGCAAGAAAGTCGGGGTGGCGCGCGGTGGTGCGCAAGAACTGCTGCTGGCTGCTGAATTGGCCAAGAACAAGCTGACATGGTCCGACCAGCCTGGCAAAGACGTGCAGATATTCTTCATGCCCTTCGCCGACCTGAACCAGGCGTTGATGCAAAAGAACATCGATGTCATGTGCCAGTCGGAACCTCAATCGTCGCAGGCTATCAACAAAGGCTATGGCGTGGAAGTGTTGAAGCCCTACGACACCGCGCTGGGCGAACCGGTGCGTGCGCTGGTGATGACCGAGAAGATGTATAACGAAAAGCACGATGTCGCCCAGCGCGTGCTCAAACTGTTCGTGGAAGCCACCAAGACATTCCAGGACAATCCCAAGCTGGCTGAAAAATATGTGCGCGAGCAGATGTTCAAGAATCAGATCACCAGCGAAGACTATCAGGATGCCATGAGCAACGCGTCGTTCACGTATGACATCAGCCTCGAACACGTGCAAACCACTGCCGACATGATGAAGCAATACGGCGTAGGCAAGCTGAGCAGTGCGCCGCAAGCGAAAGATTGGGTGCGTCTCGACCTGCTCGACAACGCCAAGAAAGAATTGAAGATCAAGTAAGGCGATAAGACCGAGATGAAGAATCCCTATCTGGCCAAGGCAGTCGATACGCTGCAAGGCTTTCTGGTGCCAATCGCCATCGTGGCGCTCTGGCAGTTTTTGTCGTCGCGCCACATCGTCAATCCGCAGATATTGCCCGCACCGACCGCTGTAATCGCCAAGTGGTGGGAATATCTGCTGCCAACCGACCCCTTTGACCCGGCCCATTCTAGCTTTCTGGCCTGGTGCTTTTCCGGCGAAATGTTACGTGATGCCTACGCCAGCATGTACCGGGTCGTGGTGGGATTCCTGGTCGGTGGCGTACTGGCAATTCCCTTGGGGCTGTTGATGGGCGCGAACGATCGCATCTACAAACTGTTCAACCCGCTGATACAGGTGCTGCGCCCGATCCCTCCCATCGCATTCATTCCGCTGTCCATCCTGTGGTTCGGTTTGGGCAATCCGCCCGCGATCTTCCTGATCGTGATCGGTGCTTTTTTTCCGATGCTGATGAACACCATCGCCGGTGTACGCCACGTAGATAGCATCTACATCCGTGCCGCACGCAGTATGGGCGCGAGCCAAACAACCATGTTCCTGCGAGTTATGCTGCCTGCCGCCACGCCCTACATCCTGACCGGGGCACGCATCGGTGTGGGCACGGCATTCATCGTGGTGATTGTGGCGGAGATGATCGCCGTCAACAATGGCCTGGGTTATCGCATCCTCGAAGCGCGCGAATTCTTCTGGTCGGACAAGATCATCGCGGGCATGTTTACCATCGGCTTGCTGGGCCTGGCGATCGACACCGGCATGAACCGACTCAACAACTATTTGCTCAAATGGCACCGGGGCATTGAAAGCAAATGACCATGCAGTCGCAGATCAACATATCTCAAGTCAACAAAACATTCAGAACCGAAGGCAACGAAGTCGTCGCGCTGGAAAATATCAACCTCGATATCAAACCAGGCGAGTTCATTTGTCTGCTTGGCCCCTCCGGTTGCGGCAAATCAACCCTGCTCAATGCGATCGCCGGATTCTCGCTACCCACCTCGGGCAGTATCGTCGTCGACGGCAAACCGGTGCAGGAGCCGGGGCCGGATCGCGGCATGGTATTCCAGGAATACGCCCTGTTTCCGTGGATGACCGTGGAGAAGAACATCGCCTTCGGGCTTGAGATCAAGAAACAAGGCAAAGCCGAGATCAAAAACAAGGTGGACGCGTTGCTGGAAATGCTCAACCTGCAAGACTTCCGCGACCGCTACCCGAAAGACCTGTCCGGCGGCATGCGCCAGCGGGTTGCCATTGCCCGCGTACTGGCACTGGATTCGCCGATCATGCTGATGGATGAGCCCTTCGGTGCGCTCGACTCACTCACGCGGCGCAACCTGCAAGACGAGTTGCTGCGCATCTGGACGGAATTCAGGAAGACCATCATTTTCGTCACCCACAGCATCGAAGAATCCATCTACCTCGCCGACCGCATCATCGTGATGACTTATCGCCCGGGTACGATCAAAAAAGATGTCGCCGTCAGCATGCCGCGCCCGCGCGATCCGAGTTCGGCTGCGTTCAACGAGCTCAAGAAAGAGCTTTCGCTGCTGGTGATGGAAGAACAGACTCGCCACAACCAGCAAGAGATCAAGTTGCCTGCGGGTGATTAAGCTCCGTACTTAACCGCCCATGCTCGACCTATCCATCCTGTTTGCTTTTGCCTTCTGCGCCGGCATGGTCGATGCCGTGGTTGGGGGAGGCGGGCTCATCCAGATTCCCGCGCTGATCAACGCGTTTCCCAATGCACCGGCCGCTACCTTGTTCGGCACCAATAAGCTGGCCTCTATCTGTGGCACTTCCGTCGCGGCGCGTACCTATATCGGACGAGTACACGTCCCGTGGCGTCTGGTGCTGCCTGCAGCGGTCAGTGCCTTTGCCATGTCCTTCCTTGGCGCAGCCGCCGTATCGTTCGTACCGCAAAGCTGGCTGCGTCCCGTCGTGCTGGTGCTGGTCATTACCATGGCCTTTTACATCTTCCACAAAAAAGACTTCGGCACCATTCAACGCGCCATGCACTTCGGCACAAGGGAACAGGTATTGTCCGTGTTGATCGGTGGCGGCATCGGCTTTTACGACGGCCTGTTCGGGCCGGGTACCGGCAGTTTTCTGATTTTTCTGTTCGTGCGTTATTTCGCGTTCGACTTCCTGCAAGCTTCAGCCGCAGCCAAGATCGTCAACATCACAACAAACCTGGCGGCACTCCTGTTTTTCATACCTTCCGGCAATGTGCTCTACAAGATCGCCATTCCCGCTGCCATCTTCAACATGCTGGGTTCCTATACCGGTACCTGGGTTGCTCTGAAACGGGGTGCCGGATTCGTGCGCACCCTGTTCCTGTGCCTGCTAGTCATGCTGATACTTAAGCTGGTATACGATATAGCAACCACCTGAGGATGGCGTATTTACTAGCTTTCAGGTCAGTTGTCATATTGAATTTGTCAGGTAAGGCGGAAGCAACATTTTGTTGGGTTAAGCGAAGGTCTATATCTTTTTGCCAATAGCGCAGAGGATTTATTACTGCTAGGCTTCGTATTGCAGATTAAAAGAAATGTATTGACTGGATAATCGGAGATAAACATGAAAAAAGTATTTGCAGCAATTTTCTTGCTGATGGTGACCAACAGTTACGCAAGCCAAAACGCCATCACTGATACAGGTGAAAGCGTAATTCTGAACAGCAACGGAACGTGGACATATGCCGACGATCATCAGAACTCAAATCAGACAACCGCCATCAGCGTTAACAATGAAAGTTTCGTAAAACCGAATGAATCCACTTTTCTCCTGAAAAGCGCGAAGAACGATTCTGCCTATTGGATAAATCCGAGCGTCTGGTCGTTTAAAAAGTCTACTTCTATCGGAGCCATAGAATATGAATTCTCAATGAAAGGTAAAGACTTGTACGGCATGGCCATTACCGAAGAAATGCAGATACCTCTTGAAATGTTGGCGGAAGCCGCTCTCGGCAATGCCAAGAAAGCTGCCGCAGATGCGAAGATTACGAAGAAAGAGTATCGGAATGTAAACGGGAAAAAACTGCTTTACATGGAGATGAGTGCCACATTGAAAGGCATTCCATTTACCTATGTTGGATATTATTACTCCGATGCCTCCGGCTCTACTCAGTTGGTTACATTTACTTCCACCGGTCTCGTGCCCAAGTATAAGAGTGACATTTATAGCCTTCTTAATGGTTTGATTTTCCGGTAATCGTCGTTCGGCCTGTTATAGGGGGGCTTGCGATTTGTTTTGAGAATGATCGACCCCCTCAATAATTGTCTTTGATTGCTGTCACGCATAGGACGAAATGTTGAACAAAACAACTGCGCTGCTCTCGGCCCTATTGATCTCCTCTGTTGCGCACGGCGGCGAGATATATAAATGGAAAGACAAAGACGGCCAGGTTCATTTTGGCGACTCATCAACCCAGGCAAAAATGCAGAACTCCGAAAAAGTACAATTGAACGGTACTACCGTAACCGCGACACAGCACAAAGAAGCGGAGGAAATCGCAACCAGGAACAAGTTGCAGGCAGCGGACAAACAAAACACAACGCCAGCCACCTCACCGCCTGTCGGCAGCACGCAAACCAGCCAGAATATTTCACCTTCCAAAAGAAAAGAAAAAGAATGCCGGAAAGAATGGCGGAGGTATAAGGAAAGCCAGGATTGCTTCGCCCCATATGCGATCAACGGTGGTGGGGTCCGGGGTGATGCATATGAACATTGCGCTGATGTCAGGCAACCTACCCAATACTGCGACTAATCAACTGACCTCGATTGTCTTGCTGATACAAATTACCCGTCTTTAGTGGCTTGCAGGCTAATTGGAATGTCGAAACCGGATAAGTGCGACGACGTCCAGAACAAAAGACCCGTATCTTTTAACCACTAGCGGAGTGTTGTTATTGTTGTTAGACTTCAGAGCGGAAGGTTGCAAGCAATTCGGAATTGCCAGTATGTAAGAAAAGTATCCTGCCCCTCTAATTTTGTATTTTAACTCCCGCTAAAAAGGCATCTAAACAATGTTGAAAAAATCAATTTTGGGGATTGTCACCGCAGTCATTATTGCATCGCTCGTGATATTGCTATCTAGCTGCGGTGGCAGTGGCATACCTAAGCAGATGGGGGTGGCTGGCGCAAATACCTACGGCTATTCCACAGCGACCGATGCAAGCGGCAATGTCTATGTTGCCGGATATACCGAAGGAGGACTCGACGGCAACACGCTGACGGGTATAGTTGACTTCTTCTTGACCAAGTACAACTCCCATGGAACCAAGGTCTACACCAAGCAGATGGGGGTGGCGGGCGCGTCCACCTATGGCCAGTCCGTCGCGACCGACGCAAGCGGCAATGTCTACGTTGCCGGATACACCAACGGTGCGCTTGACGGCAATACCCTGACGGGCTTGAATGACTTCTTCCTGACCAAGTACGACTCCAGAGGAACCAAGGTCTACACCCGGCAAATGGGGGTGGCCGGAGCGTCCACTAAAGGCGCGTCCACTGCGACAGATGCGAGCGGCAATGTCTACGTTGCCGGATACACTAGTGGCGGACTCGACGGCAACACCATTAGTACTAATTTTGACTTTTTCCTGACCAAATACGACTCCAGTGGAACCAAGGTCTTCACCCGAATGGGGGGGGCGAATTCGACCACTAGCGGCATGTCCACCGCGACCGACGCCAACGGCAACGTCTATGTTGCCGGAACCACTGTCGGACTCGACGGCAACACGCTGACGGGCATTGAGGACTTTTTCCTGACCAAGTACGACTCCGCTGGAACCAAGGTCTACACCCGCCAAATGGGGGTGGCCGGATTGATTTCCTATGGCGACTCAGTCGCGACCGACGCGAGTGGCGATGTGTACGTTACCGGACGTTCACTCGATTTGGCGTCCCCGCCCAATCGGAGCGGCTTTCTGGCAAAGTATGACTCCAGCGGAACCATGGTCTACTTCAAGCAGTTGGTAGGAGCGCCGTATACGCTCACCTTCAGCAGGTCAGTTGCGACTGATGCGAGCAGCAATGTCTACGTTGCCGGATACACCTCCGATGGACTCGACGGCAATACAATCCCGGTCAACACACTTGATTTCTTCCTGACCAAGTATGACTCCAGCGGAACCAAGCTCTACACCAGACAGATGGGGGCGGCGGGAACGATGACTTTTGGCCTATCCACGGCGACCGACGCGACCGGGAATGTTTACGTTACCGGATACACCAACGGCGGACTCGGCGGCAACACTCTGACAGGTACTCAGGATTTTTTCCTGATCAAATATGACAGTACCGGAACATTGCGATAAGTTTTCTATTTGAAATGAAGGTGCCAAAGCCGATTGGTCTGAAATCCGGAGGGGATGGAATAAAATACAAATCAACTACGGTACTGTGCCTTGAACCACTTTTTTAAATTGAATTAATCAGAAGTTAAGTGTATAAAACAATCGTGGTTCGAAATTACATAGAGCTTGTAAGTAACCATCAGAGGGGGGCGATTATCGGCAAGTATTGTGATGAATATCCTTTGTTCAAAACCACGTCAGTATTAGATGACTGACTCCATCGGAATTTAATATACCGATACATAACGCCGACTAGCTCGGCGTTAATATTTTCGGGAACCGTTTGCTGGTTCAGGAATAGTCGATATCCTGCTCACTGCCCGCATATTGATCCTGCAGCTCAGTGAGTACGGTTTTAATCCTGGTCTTGCCAAGTATCTTCTTGATGATCGTGCCCCTGAGTTCTTCCATGCGTTCACGCAGCAGGGGCTGAAACTCGGGCGGGATCTTTTTCAGGAAATCGTTCCAGTTTGCTTCGACATCGGGCCGCAGTTCGCGCGTGCGGTTGATCAGGTTCTCGATTTCCCTCTGTCCCGTGCGCGCGACGATCCGGCCATCTCCCGATATTGAAAAAATAACGGCAATTGAAATTACAGCATTGGCATCAAGCTCGGAGTCTTTTACGGGACGGTTGAAATTATTTTTTCGTAGCCATTTTGCACAGTCGATGAGCTTCTGGTTGCGCTTTCGATCCAGCAATTCATTCTGGTAGACCGCATCCCCTTTCCAGGTCGAGGCGGGATCGGCGCTGCATATCTCCATGAAGATCGCCTTGAGGTTGCGCTGCTGAATGAAGGCATCGTTGTCAAAATCGGAAATGTAGGCAACATAGGGCAGGGCGGACAATTCCTTGATATGGCGGAACCCCATCTGGAACACATATTCGGCACCATGCTGCAGCAGAAATGAAAGTCTGGCTTCATTGCTGTCGGCCATACCGGCTTGGCTGATGGCCAACGAAATGCATCCCACCGTCAGGTGAAACGCATCAACCATCCCGTCAGCGGTTCTGTCATTCGTGAACTTCTTCGCGACCAACACGGTGATTCCGCTGAGTTCGTGAAAAAGCATGTCCGTAGCATCCTGATTACCCGCGCGTAGTGCCAGCGCCTCCAGCGCTTGCACTAGCTGGGGTGGGCGGGCGGTGTAGCTGGTGATATTCATTACGAGAAAATATCCTCACCCAAACTCTGGCGTCCGCCTTTCTTCGCAGCGCTAGCCGCCTTGCTCGGCACTTGATTGCGCAGGCGCAACAACAATTCCTTCGTCGTCCGGCCCATCGCATATTCATGTTCACGATCTTCATCGTCACCATGATCGTCGCCATCGTGTTCGTCTGATCCTGCATGCAATTCATTTTCACCGGGTTTCCAGTCGGGGAAAATCTCGAACAACACCCGATCCCAGGCTTCTTCATTGCTGCGGGCGATCTCCAGCGCGAGCGGAATCACGTCGTGATCCGCAGTCGTCTGGCCGCTTCTGTGAGCGCCGAGATTGTGGATGTCATTCGCAATCTCGATGATCTCCTCGGCCGCTGTCGAAAAAAGCACTGCAAAAGCCGTCGTGCCCCAGTCGGTTGCCAACGCTTCGTGGAGCAACTCTGCACGGCGTTCTTCGTCGTCAGTGGCAAACACCACGCCATGAATGTGTGCGAACAGCGATTCGGCCAACACTTCCGGCTCGTCCTCTATCCAGTCCTCGTCCCAGGTGGCGGCGAAGTAAGCCAGACTCTCGGCCCAGGCCTTGGGTGGAATAAGCATGGTCGCCAGCGACATCTTGCCGCCATCGAATGCAGACAAGTGCAGGGACGCAACATGCGGCTCCAGTGTGTTCAGCACCTCGACCACAGCCAGATCGCCAAACTTCTCGGCGGTCTCACTGATGGCCTCTTCCGCATGCTTGGTCGAACCGGCCAGAACCAGCTCGGTGACTTGTTGCCGGATCGCGGGAAGATTGGTCTTGTCAGACATTGTCGTCTCCGCGCGTATCGAACAGGTGTTCTATATCTTCTCCGTGCGCGACCTGTTCTTCGTCATCCTCAACCTTGTTTTCCTTGTCTTCCTCTTCTTGCAGGGCCTGGAGAGAATTGTCTTCGTCCGTCCAGCGTTTCGGGTTCTTGAACAGGAAAGCGGTAATGATCGCCTTGCGCGCCAATTCCGGATCTGCCAAAAATACGGTAGCCAAGGCATTGCCCGATTCGACATTGCTGCACGACACCATCTTCAATACTTTTGCGGCATCACCCTTGTCATATTGGCCACCTTCGGCCAACAGACCCGGTGCATCATCAAACACCAGGTGATTGGCCAATGCGAAGCTCAAAAGATTGACATCGCCGACTTCAAAGCCGCTGGCAAATTCACCGATCAGCGCATTGATGACCCGGTCATAGTTCCTTCTGTCAGGCGGCTCGCCCAACATGTCTTCGATCTGGGCACCGAGTTCACGCGATTGGTAAATGAATTCTGGATGGATGCTTTTCATAATATTTTGTCTTTAAATTAATTAATGGTCTTGATGCGGAAGCTCGATTCCACAACGACTGAACAGTGAACGCCACAAACTCTGCGCTTCATTTTCGGGATCGATGATGATGCGATTGTTCAGACTGTAGTTATATTCAGCCCGCTTTTGCGGGTCGGAAAGAAGCTCATACGCCTTCTTGATGGCGTTGAACCTGACTTCAGCGCTGGAGTGGGGGTTCCGGTCCGGGTGATGGCGCATGGCAAGTGCGCGGTATGCCTTCTTGATGTCTTCGGTCGAGGCTGTCGGGGAGACGCCAAGAATATTGTATGGGTTTTCCATGAAGCCTCCTGCGGGCGCGCGATTTTACAGGTTTACCGCCGGTTAGGTGCAGATATCCCCATTCGTTCTGGCATTTTGCAAGGATAGGAGCGGCGACGCGCAATGAAAAAGGGATGTATCTTTTTCCATTACCAAAGCAAGGACTTTATTATCAATAAGTATTACCAGGAGTTCCGGTACCTTGTGTTCGTATAAGCCCGCGCACTCAGCACAGCTTATGTGTGCAAACGCACAGTTCTTTGCGGTGGATTACGGGATAACGACAGCCAATGGATATTATTTTGCTGTTCACAACCAGAAAGGTTAGCCATGATCAAACTTAACTTGCCACGTTTCGGTGGCGTAAGCGTCGAATTCGAATCAAACAGCGTAATCAATTTTCCAGCCGGACTGCCTGGTTTTGAAACATGCAATCGATTCAAACTGTTTCATGAAGAAGGAAAGCCAAACGTAAACTGGTTGCAATCGCTGGATAAACCCGAGGTGATGTTTTCTCTGAGAGATCCCGGGCTGCTGAATATTTCGTACGAAGTGAACTTGTCGGATGCAGATGAGAAGCTGCTTGAAACCGCACCCGGCGACGATCTTCAACTGGCATTGATTGTGTATAAGGATGGCAAGGCAAAGGACAAGGATGCGGCCGTCAAAGCCAACATGTTTGCGCCAATCATTCTCAATGTCAGCAAACGGCGCGGAATACAAAAAGTATTGAAAGAACTCGATGCTCAGGTAGCGCTCAGCGGCGCCTGAGATATCTGCAGAATCATTTAGCCGCTCATCCGGCCCAACAGGAGCAAATTATTATGACCAGCAAAAAAGTGTTTGTAGAAAAGCGCCCAAAAGGTGACTACGCCGTCAGGCGTCCCAACTCGGAGCGCGCCAGCGATGTGTTGCCCACGCAGGCTGAAGCAATCACCCGGGCGAAAGAGCTGTCCAATGGCGGGGCCCCCGTGGTCGAGCGCGTCCGCAACACAACAGGTGGCAAGCCGGATCAATGGCGCAAGGCATAGCAACGTAGCCTGTAAATGCCCGCATTGACTGCCCTTCGGGGCAGTTTGTTTATATATTGTCTGCCCACACAACCAACTGGATTTATCGAAGTCCCGGCATGTACGCCAGCGCACGGATGGGAATATGACAGTTTCATATTATCGAATCATGTTTTACACAATTCGGTAATGTTGAATGAATGGAAATTATCTAGGGCGACTCCCCAAGAGCGACCCGATGCACAACTATCTCCAGTATGAGATTCAACCGCAGATCAGCGGCGCGTCGGACAGGTCTTCTTACCGCGTATTCGGCCTGAACGGTTCAAACGACGTATATCTGTATGAAGACAGAGACACCGGCTCAAAGGTCATAGGCAAGTTCTTCCTTTCTTCCCGCAAGAAGAATGCAGCCAGGGCTGCCACTCATCTGACACATGAATTCGACAATCTCTGCATGATGCGAGACTACGGAATGACCGGACACCACCATGTGGTCAAACCGCTGGGCCGTCATTATTCAATGAATGCATTGCTGGTCACCGAATACAGCGAGGGACAACTGCTCAGCGAGGTGATACACGATGCGATCCACCGGGGTGACCACGGCAAGCTGTATTACAAACTCACGGCACTTGCCTATTTCCTCTCTTCCTTTCACAACCGTACCGCCATCGGCGTGGGGGTCAATTTTCACGAAGATTGCAGCTATATGGATCGCCTCATCAACAAGCTTCGGGATATTCAGGCGATCGGGTGGGACGAGGCCCAGGAGTTGTATTGGCTGCGTGACCAATGGCGCAACCAGGCCAGAATGTGGGAAGACCAAATGGTTCTCGTACATGGTGATGCAACGCCCGACAACTTCATGTTCGGCAATGGACTGGACGTCATCGCATTCGATCTGGAAAGAACTAAACGTGCTGATCGGGTTTTCGACACGGGACGCATTGCCGGAGAGTTAAAGCATTTCTTCATGCGTGCAACCGGCAACAGGCATGCCGCCGATCCATTTATAGGGCACTTTCTCTGGGAATATTCCTGCCACTTTCCCAACCGCGAAAGTGCCTTTCGATCGATAAGCGGCAGAACGCCATTCCACATAGGCATTACGCTGCTGCGCATAGCGCGCAACAACTGGATCGATGCCGAATATCGCCGTCGACTGATCAACGAAGCAAAAGAATGCCTGAGGAGATTTTAGATGAACATCAAAGGCATTATTTTCGACATCAACGGAACACTCATTGATATCCACACCAACGAATGGCATGACGAAGTGTATCGTGTCCTCAGCAATCTGCTGTCGTATCAGGGAATAGCGCTCGCCCCAAACGACGTAAAGTACAACTTCTTCGAGATCATGAAAGAGCAGCGCGCTGCTGGCGGAGATGATCGTCATCGTGAGTTCGACGTAATCGGCATATTCCGCAAGATCATCGCGGAACATTCGACAGACTTTACCCGCGCTTTGCCCAGGGAAAAGTATGACCAGTTGCCAATACTGCTTGCCGAAGTGCACCGAGCCGCATCCCGCTTCCGTCTGCAACCATACCCGGGGGTAGAGGACACTATCCGGCAACTGCACTCCAAATATCGGCTTGCAGTCATTTCAGATGCGCAGACCCCCTATGCATTGCCCGAACTCCATGCCGCCGGACTGTCCGGATATTTTGACCCGATCATCATCTCGGGAGATATCGGTTACCGCAAACCGGACCTGCGCCTGTTTTCCTCAGCGTTGTCTGCCATGAACATGGACCCGTCCGAGGTGCTGCATGTCGGAAACGACATGTACCGCGATATTTACGGAGCACAGCGGCTCAAATTGAAAACCGTCTTTTTCAAATCCAATCAGGGGGCACAGGAGAGAGAAGGCGTAAAACCAGACTATATAATTTACAAGTTTCCGGAATTGCTTAATGCAATCCGATTCTTCAAAGACAGCAAATAGGCAGGCTTAATACATTCCAATCCACGGTGCCTTCCACCGGTGGCAAGGGCTTCAGCACCCGCCACAGCAACGCCACAGGTGGCGCGACAATCAGCAACGTGACCTGGACCAATAACGTGGATAGCGGCACCGGCAACGCCTGCAACTAGACGATGAGCATAAGGGGTTAGCTTGGCTCCACAAGCGTGGCCGCGACAGAGGTAAATGGCTTGGCCTATGGCCTGGAAGAGCCTTTGCTGCTAGTCTTAGGGTCATTAGAAGGAGCCACATCATCAACTCTACCCAAATTATCAGTCTGTTGCAGGAGTCTCCGTTATTCCAGAAGGTGAAAGAAAGCACGCTCGTCACCCTGCTTGCGAATACCAATCGGGTCAGGCTCGCTGCAGAACATATCCTGCTCACCCCCAAGCAGCGTAATGACCGCATCTACGTCGTCCTGTCCGGCAGACTGCGCGCCCAACTCAACATGGATGACGCCAAGCCGCTCGCTCTGTTTGGCATAGGCGAATGCGTGGGTGAGATGTCCATGTTTGATGACAATCAGGGTTCCGCTTATGTCATTGCCACCACCGATTGTGAACTGCTGGCCATCGAACACGTAGAAGCATGGTCTGTCCTCAACAGATCACTGCAAGCATCGCATAACATGCTCGCTCTGCTGTCCAACCGGATTCGCTCCACCAACCGCACACTGGCGGGATGGAGAGAGAGTGCTCAGGGCGATGGGGCGCTGAACTACGTCGACGCTGTCACCGGCGTCTACAACCTCCGTTGGCTTTCGGAAAACATCGGACGCATGATTCTCCGCCACACCAGGAACCAACAACCGTGTGCCTTCATACTCCTGAAAGTTGATAATTTTTCACAAATCGATGCCGGCTTTGGCAAACTCGGCAGCGAACAGGCGCAACGTTCCATAGTTGAAGCCTTGCAACGGTGCCTGCGTCCCAATGATGTAGAAGTGCACATCGATGCCGACCAGTTCGCTATCTTTCTTCCTCAGACAGGAAAGGACAGCGCCCGTGCAGTAGCAGACCGCCTTCTGGAAGAAATCGACCGGATGGTAATCGGTACATCCAGTGGCGACGCATTGCCTCCAGTTGCACTCTCTATAGGTATCGGGCTGCCACAACCCGACGACACTTTGGCCAGCTTGATTGCACGCACACTCCCCGCGCTACGTCGCGCTTAATACCAGGCATCGGGGGAGGGTGCGCAGCCGCCCCCTGCAACTCCTTCGTTTCTTGACCAATAGCGTGGGAGGCTCATTGCTGATAGTCTTCGGCGCGATCTAATTCACCGGGATATATTCAATGGTATGCAGCAAGTGCGGTTCGGAAAATACACAGCGTCTCGAAGAATGCTTTGATGCCGGTACGCCGAAAGAAGTGCCACCGGCAAAGAGATCACTCAAATGGCCGGCTGTCGGTGTCTTGATAAGTCTGCTGCTGTTGGCGAACGGGGGAGAAACCATCGTCTTTGGTGTACTTACCCTTATCAGCTCAAGCTTCCTCGGCTATAAAGCATATCAATTCAACACAAAATTCTGGCCGGGGATGTATAAGCATTGGCAAGCCTGCTGGAAGTGCCAGCAGTGCGGGGTTATTTTTCATCATCCCTGACAGAGCTAACGAGGTTGACCATGAAGACATTATTAATAACCGGCGCCAACCGGGGAATCGGGCTGGAATTTTGCAATCAATATGCGGCGGATGGCTGGCGTGTTCTGGCCTGTTGCCGCGATCCCGGCAAAGCGGATGCGCTCACCAAACTGGCGACCCGCTATCCCGAACAGATCAGGCTCCACGCACTCGACGTGACCAACCATGCGCAGATCGAACAGCTTGCGCAGTCGCTGTCCGATATAACGATAGACCTGCTCGTCAACGATGCGGGAGTCTATCCGGTCGCGGACAAAGACGGCTTTGGTCATACCGACTATGCGGAATGGATGACCGCATTCAACATCAACACCATGGCCCCGCTCAAAATGGTCGAAGCGTTCGTCATCCAGATTGCGAGCAGCAAACTCAAACTCATCGTCACCATCACCAGCCAGATGGGCAGCATAGACGACAACACCAGCGGCGGCAGTTACCTGTATCGCAGCAGCAAAGCGGCAGCCAACATGGTGGTGAAAAGCCTGGCCGTTGACCTGAAAGCACAAGGGATCACTTCCGTGGCCTTCAATCCGGGCTGGGTCAAGACCGACATGGGCGGCCCCGACGCCATGATCCCGGTCGGGCAAAGCGTGTCCGACATGCGAAAAGTGATCAATGGCCTTACCCTGGCGGACACGGGCAAGTTCATCGGCAATGACGGGGTGGTAATTCCCTGGTGATGTTTGCGGCGCTGGGACTCTATAGAGTTAGCGCAGGGTAGCGAGCATCTGGGCGTGGCTGAAGTTGACGACGCTCAAAACAAACACATCAATACCTTGAAGACGCCTGTCGTTACTGGTCTGCGGTTAATCGAACACATCCGACTAGTCATCAATAAAACAAAAGCAACTCAGTTGTAGCCTATGCCGAGGTCTATATCTTTTGGCATATATGCGCAAAAGAGGTTTGCTGCTAGGCTTCAGCGCAGTAAGTGGTAAGCCATGCAGTCTAGTGACACAGATGTAAAAGTATAAGCTCATCCGAGCGTTATTGATTTGGTGGTTCCATACTTCAATACAAGGAAGAAATTATGAATTTATTTCACGGCAGGATTGTTTTAGCTTTTTCAATAGGAATTCTCAGTAGCGGATATTCCTGGGCAATTTGCGATTATGGACCGGATACTTGCAAAGTCGGATATGTCTGGCGCGATGCATTTACGGGCGATCATGTCTGCGTAACTGGCGCAACACGAACACAAGCGGCCAACGACAATAAGATGGCTTCACAAAGAAGATCGCCAACTGGAGGAAGTTACGGGCCCGATACCTGCAAAGTCGGATATGTTTGGCGCGAAGCAACCCCATCAGATCATGTATGTGTAAGCGGCATTACTCGCACCCAAACCAAACGTGACAACAGCCTCGCTCAGTCCCGGCGAGATCCTAGCTGTGCCTTGCCCCGCCCCAATATTGCCGGTATTCATTTTGAGTTGGAGAAGGCGACGCAAACGACGCCCCCGCCAAAGCAATCGCACACGACAGTCAAGATCATGCCTGATGGCTCTGCTGTAGGTGTGTCTCAAGCACCACTGGCCGGTGTTCCCGACAAAATGTGGGATCCAGGTCAAACCCTCAGAATCCGAATGACAGGAGGTACCGCAATCACGCGTTCAAAAGTCAGACAATACGCAATGGAGTGGCCAAAGTACGCGAATATTCGATTTGAGTTTGTGGATGATTCGCAGCCAGCGGAAATTAAAATTGACTTTGGAACAGACGGATTTAGTTGGTCTGTTGTGGGGCGCGATGCATTGTCTATCCCCTTTAATTTTTCCACAATGCATTTTGGTTGGTTCGATGACAACACATCCGACACCGAATTCAGCCGCGTTGTGGTTCACGAGTTTGGACATGCGCTCGGCCTGATACATGAGCACCAATCACCAGTGTCGGGCATTCAGTGGGATAAGGAAAAAGTCTATGCGTTCTTCAGTTCACAGACCCCACCTTGGGACAGAGGCATGGTTGATGACCAAGTCTTCAACAAATACAGTGTCTCATCGACGAATTACTCCCAGTTTGATCCCACATCGATTATGGAATACAGCTTCCCGGCCTCGCTCACGCTCAATGGTGTTGGTGTACCGGGGAATACGACGCTATCTGCGACTGACAAACAATTTATCGCAAGATGGTATCCCTTCCCAAACGCCGCTGTTGGTCAGTTAAGAACAAATGACGACTGTGACCAAATCGATTTCAAAGTGGAATATGGCGTTGAAGCTAATGACAAAGTGCACTTCTTGCTCAGCCCTGGAAGCACGGTAACGTGGTGGAAGTCAATTGAAGTTCCTGTTGGAGGCAATGCATACCAAGCGCTTGAGATTCATGACCGTGTATCGGCTGATCGCTTGCTGGATAAGATATCTCTAGACAGTTCGCGACCGATTCGATTTAACAAAGCCAAGTTTCTTGGAGTTCATACACTGCTTGGCTATAGGTGGGATGTCATATCGGCCCTGCCCGGTGGCAGTCGCGTGACACTCAATTGGACAAACGACCATTGCCACTAGAGCACGCAGGTCAGGGATTAAGGGATAAGATTTCTCCCTGAAAATCTCGACTGGAAAAGAAAGTGGCAGTTTTGATGAGGTTGGCAAGTTGAAAACCAATTCGAAGCTGCCCTTTTAGTTCTCGTCAATTCCCTCAATTCACAAGACAGCACACCCGATTGCGTCCCTTATGCTTGGCTTCATACAGTGCAAGATCAGCCCGCGCGATGACCTCAAGGTTTGAGTCAGAAGGTTTGACTTCAGTAATGCCGCAGGAAATTGTCATGTGTATACCTTCTGCAATTTCGTTCCAGGGTGCGGAGGCGATGTCCTCCCGTACGCGCTCCATCATGATCAATCCGAGGTCGATGGTTGTCGCGGGCAGCAACAGCAGGAACTCCTCCCCGCCGTAGCGGGCGAATTTGTCGATATCCCGGATCATGCCGCTGATGCGCATGGCAATCATCCTTAGAACGTCGTCACCAATCAAATGGCCGTATTTGTCGTTGACCAACTTGAAGCGGTCCAGGTCGATCATGACCACGCAGGCCGGGATATCTTTGCGCTTGCATAATGCAATCTGCTCGTCGAGCGCGGGGACGATGACACGACGATTCAAGACACCGGTCAATAGATCGTGTGTGGCAAGGTGTTCGGCCTCGTACACCGCACTCTCCAGCGAACGCGTTCTTTCGTTGATCTTTTCACGCAAAATGGAACCGTAATAACCGAGGCCGATGCTGCGCAGCAGTATGGTAGAGAATGCTATCCAGACCAAGGTAATCTCAAGCTGGCTTGGAGTAGTGATGCCGATGCTGGATTGCCCGAAATGGTTCATCACCAAGGCAATGGACAAACAACAGATAAGCCACCCGACCAAGGCACCCCGAAGCGCCATCCTGAGCGTGCAAAATCCAAAAACGACGAATATCAGCGCCATAAAGAATGCCGCCAGCTGCGGAGCAATGGCCACGCCCACCAACTGCACAACAAGCCCGACCATCAGTTGTTCGAACGGCATATGCGGATTGGCAAAACGATCGCTGAAGCCGGACCAGTGCAAGACTGAGGACACAATGACGTGAACCAGCCCAGCCAATCCATAGATAACTGGCACATGAAAATCTATGGTGCCCGCATAGCTGAACAGGAGCAGCAGAATCGTGTCGAGAAGATAACTCAGGCCCGCAGCACAAACCAGAATGATGCGGTAAATGCGGCGCTTTTGAACAAGGCTGAAACGGCCCGGCTTCCCTATCTTCTCCAACCAGACATCATCAAGTGAATCACTCATGGGCCAAGCCCTAAGGAAATTTGTCGAGATTGATCGCGCTTCTGCCGAGCGCTTGAGTACAGGTTATCCGTTTTGGGGTGCTGATGGCAAGCTAAGGGAGGATATTGATGAAGTGGAACAGTCATATACCGATGCCCACATCCACCAAAACGCCATCGTTCCGAACAACACCCGCGCGATCAACAACCGCTTCGTTCACGATGCAGCTTACGGAGCCTTGACCATCACTGATCCGGCAGCCACCAGCGCGGGCAATGTGTATGACGATGGAACGCCAATTTCGTAACCATTAACCTTGAAGATGCCCGTGTTTAATGGTCTGCAAGCAAATTGGCATATCCCCTGGTTAATGACAAAACCGGACCAGCGCAACCACGGCTAAATCAAACGGCCTATATCTTTTGTCCACTACCAATGCAGGGGCTTTGCTGCTAGGCTTCGGGTTGGCAAATAGTGCGCAACGCGTTTTGTGGGTTTGGGTGGAAAAGAGCCTTGCCCCATAAATTTTGCTGTGGCCTGTGCGATCAACGAAAAGGAAAATCCATGAAAAAACTCAGCTTGGTTCTTGCTACGGCATTTATATTCTCCACCATCTCAGCCTTTGCCCTGGCCGCTGATTTGCCTTTCCATCTTGCGCTTGGTGATGTCGTCGCCACTGTCCAAAAGAAGCTGGATACCAAAATGGAACCTGAACCAATGGCCAGAAATGCGGCGCTTCCTGCTACAGCCTTCGATATAAACAAGGGCAAGACGGTCTTGCACCTCAGAACCAAGGGGGTTTGGACGTTTTTCGACAGGGACGGCAAATTGGAAACGATTCGTCTCGACGCACCATTCGATGGTGATGTGAAGGGTATTAAAGTTGGTGACGACGAGAAAAAGCTGACAGCTACTTTGGGCAAGCCCATAACCAAGCCGACTTCGGTATTTATGACCTTGCAGGCGTACAGATACGTATTGGACGATTCGGCCTACGTGACGTTCGACCTCAATGATGATGGGGTTCAATTCATTTTCATCACCAAGTAGGTAATACCAGACCAAGGTACCAGAGTCGAATTTCTTGGCCATTGGCGATATTGATGGAAATGAAATCGACTCCGGCACCTTCTTGCATCTCATTAATTTGCTCTTTAGTTCGATTTGGGAAATGATGAAGACGTATCGAATTTACAAACATCCCGAAAAATCACTGGCAATGGTTGTAAAAGTCGGATTCTCTTGGGGCGCTTTCTTTTTTGGCCCATTATGGTTCCTCTTCAACAAGATGTGGCTGAATTTTGCGCTTGTCGCAACGCTAAGTGTTGCGGCAAACCTGGCCTTTCAAAATAATCATCCAGCAAACAAAACCGATGCACTGATCTTCTTGGGTATGTATGTTCTATACCTCATTGTCTGGTTCTTCATAGGCAAAGTCGCAAATATCCTCCTCTGTTCCGACTTGAAAGCCCAAGGCTATGTACTTCAAGCAACGGTGCAGGCAAAGAACCCAAGTTATGCGAGGGAAGCAGCTGCAGTACCGATCAATGCCGGACCAATTAATTAAAAAGGGAATGAAATGCTGAGAGTAGCGCTGCTTGTGTTTTTTCTGGTCGGTTGCCAAAGTAATCTTCTTCAGGTTTCCAACAATGACCGTCAAGCATACGAAAAGTATTCATTGCCGGTAGTCGCAAGCAAAGCCGAGTCTGTGGTTTATGTAGTGCATCTGCAAGATGGGAAAATCGAACAAAAGCAGGCACCGGAATACAGATGGATTAGAACCGTGCAAATCGGAGAATCGGAGCAACACAGCTCTGCGCCCGGGGAAAACATGATATTCAGAATCAAGCCGGGCACATACAAAATCAAAGTTACCGGTGTATGCGGAAGAGAAAACAATACCATCATGCCGCCAAAAGGCTCTGACATTTCCCCGGACTTGCCTGGTTGGCTGACGCAGACGACATACTTCGGGAACGTTTTTCTTGGCAGCGCGGATGACGTGACATTTGAACCCGGTAAAACCTATATATATTCCATGTCGCCGACCTGCTATCTCAATCGTCAAGCAGGGGGCCTTGTGTTCTTGATTGGCATGCGTTTGAGAGACGACCCGGATGCCAAATATTTAGTTTTCAAGACCAAGCAAGCAAGAAATTGAAAGCTGCCGAGTTTTCTCGGCTGGGTCGATAAGAATGTGCAAATTGTTCTGGAGTCGAATTGTTTAATAGCCGGTTGTAATTGAAAAGATATCGGCTCCGGTACTTTGAATCGTGGTGTGGTTAGTATTCCAGGCCTTAGTTGTTGGATATAAATATATCGGGAGAAAAATGAAATACCTCATTTTGGTTGTAGTGGCTGTATTCGTATCGGGTTGTTCATCGACTGCCAATTTGAAGTCAGTCCAAAGTGGGACTACCGTAAAAGTCAAAAACACGAGGCTTGATGCATCTCAACAAAGTGGCGCGGGAACAACCAATAGCGCAATTTCCAATAGTGGAAATCCACGGAATTTCCTAACGCCAAGAGAAGAGAGCATTCCAACATCGAGCTTTGGAAAATACGAATTCAAAGCCGAGCATGCCGGTTTTGAACCGCTATTTGGCGTGTTGCCCCGTAAATTCAATCCTGGTTACTTAACCCTTGATATTCTGTTCTTCACACCCGCGATGTTCTTTAACCTAAGCGGGGTTTACCCATATTACGAATTCGACCTTGAAAAGCGAGTGGTGAGATATAGAAAATCCGAATCTGAACCATGGTTAGTATATTCACCAACACTCGAGCAAATGAATCTTGCCAGAGTCTATTTCCATGAAGAACCTGTACTGCCTGCAATAACAAACGCAACGAATTCTTCAGCCAAGAAAGAAGAACCTCAACAAAGTGATGCAAAAGCCAGGCTTTTAACACTGGATAAGCTTTATGAATCGAAAGCGATTACAAAAGAAGAGTACGAAGCAAAACGAGCAAAAATAATCGACGGGATTTAACTGGTGGGGTAGGTGGGAAAGTATTCCGCCCTCCCATTAATGCCTGGTCTGTGAAATGCGGGTTAGCTCACTCCGGCACCTTGGTTATTTTTAATTCATTAATTTTGAGAATAGTTATGTTTATCCAACAGAACAGACCGCTAAACCCTGAGCAAGCTGCTGATCGCACCGTCGTACTCACCATATATTTTCTGTACACGGCAGTATGTATCACTGGAATACTCGGTCCCTTGATCGGGCTGATCATTGCCCTGTTCAATAAAAGGAAAATTTCAAGTGACATGGGAAAGTCGCACATTGAAAATCAGATACGTATATTTACGAAATCTGCCATCGGCTTTGCTGTGGGCGTCGTTTTGCTGGCAGTCACTTTTTTTTCGGTTATGCGGCTTAAAACCAGGTCCTATGACTACCTTTTTATTCCTGGCCTTGTGGTAGCAGTAGCTGCCATTCTCTGGTTCTTCGCCAAATCCCTTCAGGGTTTCGCGCGCGCACTAAGCGGTCGTGTAAATTAAATCACATAAGGAAAGTGCGGAAAATACAATAAAAGAATGATCAATGGTGCCGGTGATTTTTTTGGTGCCAGTCTCACCGTTGGTTGGGGGGGCTGTGGCGGCGACCAAAGCAAAAGGTCTATATCTTTGGCATATCGTCTGAAAGTAACTTTGCTGCTTGGCCTCAGGTCGGTTGATAGTAAGCAATGCGGGATTGCAGGGGGAGATGGAAAAGTATTACGAACCCAACCCCTGAATTTCTGTAACGTCTGAGCGTCCCGCGCAGACCCCACACCCCAATTACATACCCTCTCCCAGAAATGCGGAGTTCAGCTTATAGGACCAGAGCAAGCGTCCTGTTAAGCTCGTCACACGTTTACGAGTCCGAACCGATTTGTATACGCCTTTAGTACCTTCTCCTCGATGCCATCACTGCAGCTAACTGGCAGCCACGCACCGACATTTCCGACCAATTCAAATAGGAGGTGTCATGAATACTCAAATCACAAACTGTCATACAAGCGACCGGATGTATTGCTGGATGAAACTGCTTTTCAGCGTTGTCTTCACCGTACTGTGTCTTGGAACGACAATGGCGCATGCTGAAAACTACGGCGACGACAATGGCACTGGCGATTCCGCATTGCTCGCGCCCTCGGTCACTGCCGTAGCGCCGCTAGCCAACACCACCGGCGTGCCAATCAACACAAAAATAATTACCGCCGCTTTCAGTAAAGCGATGGCTGGCGCCTCGCTCAACAGAGGAAGCTTCAGGCTGGCGTGTCCTCTTGGAACGCCCATACATGGCGCGGTTACCTACCTGGCAGCGGGCAACGTTGCAACACTCACACTTCCTGCGGCAACCAGTCTTCCGCCCAGCACCGTTTGCACCGCCACGATTACCGAAGAAGCAGAGGACACGGCCGATGTTTCACTGGCAAATCGCTATAGCTGGACTTTTACAACAGGCGTAACGCCAGACACAATCCGGCCCATAGCGACGCTGGCAGTTCCTGTCGTGACCGCAGCAGCAGCTGCTCCTGCTGCCGCTCCTGCAACGTTCGCAGCCGCGACTAGCATTGCTGTCCCGATCGTCGGCGTGCCGGCCAACACAGCGATCACCGCCGTCTTCACCAAAGACATGGCCCCGGCAACGATCAATGCAGCGAGCTTTACGGTGACCTGCGCAGCTCCCTGTGTATCTCCGGCAGGCGTTGTGACCTACGTAGTCGGCAGCAGAACTGCGGTCTTCACACCGACATTACCGCTTACGCCCGGCACGACTTATACCGTCACGATTACCACTGCGGCTACCGACCTTGCCGGCAACTCACTGACTGGCAACCAGGCACCATGGCCTGCCATCAGCAACTATGTACAGACGTTTATCACCACAGGCCTGGCTCCGGCGGTAAATGCACTGGTGTTCTCAACGCACCCAACCACCGCAGCCGTTGGCGTGTGTCCCGGTGCGAGTATTAACGCGACCTTCAGCGTGCCCTCCGGTTTACGCATGAATCCGCTGACGCTCAACACCGCAACGTTTACGGTAACAGGGCCGGCACCTGCCTTGACTCCCGTTACCGCAGCCTCAGTGGTGCTTGATATCGCCACCGGGCACATTGCGACCTTTACGCCGCTGAGCCCGCTCACCGATGGCGGAATCTATACAGCGACCATTAAAGGCGGTGCCACTGGCGTCATGGACTTGGCAATCCCCGGTAACGCATTGGCAAGCGACCTCACTTGGACTTTCACTGCAGGCCCCGCAGCAGTAAATTGCCTGGCTCCCGTTGCGCTGGGCTCGGCTTCCCTGTTCGGGATTTTTGGGGGTAGCGCGGGCATGACCAACTCGGGAGTGAATACCGCGATCAACGGCAACATCGGCACCATTGCCGTGGGTACGTCGTCGATCACCGGATTCCACGATACCGCAGGGGATGTCTATACACAGACGCCCCTGAATATCGGAACCGTCAACGGGTCGATTTACACCTGCACCAACTCATCCTCGGGCCCAACGGCCGCCGGCCCCAATGCAGCCTCCTGTGCAATCGCAACCCAGGCCCGCCTCGACGCACAAACCGCCTTTCTCGCTTTGGCGGCACTCCCTGCCGGGCCTGATCCGGGTGCCGGCAACCTGGCTGGATTGACTCTCACCCCCGGCGTTTATACCGCTGCAGCAGCTTCGTTCATGATTCAGGGCGGAGACCTGACCCTTGATGCCCAGGGCGATCCGAATGCAGTCTGGGTGTTCCAGATGGCAAGCACACTCCTTCTCGGCGGGCCGGGAGTTGCCTTCCCGCAAAGCGTCATACTGATCAACGGCGCACAGGCCAAGAACGTCTATTGGCAAGTCGGTAGTGCCGCAACCATCAACGCAGGAGGAGGCGGCACCATGGTGGGGACCATCATTTCACCGGCAGGAACCACGTTCTCCACTGCGGGCAACGTAGCGCCAGTGACACTGGAAGGGCGCGTGTTGTCTACGGGCGCCTCAATAACGATGGTGAATACGATCATCAACGTGCCTGCGCCGTAGGGCTTGTGCGGATATCTTAAGTAAGAAAGAGGCCTCGCGAATATGCGAGGCCTTTTTGTTTGGTGGGGGCAAATTGCAGTATTTCTTACATGACCCCGCGGTTCTTGCATCCTCATCAGGCTGTGTTATTCCTTTATCCATCGGGTTATACTTTGCCTAACGGTCAACTCAAGCGGGGTGTGTGATGGGCTACGCAGAACTAATCAGCAAGCTGGAAGCGCTTCCGCGCGAGAAGCAGGCAGAGGTTTTTGAATTCGTCGAATTTCTTTCGGCACGTTGCGGCACATCAACAGACAATCCGCTCACCCATACCGAATGGACAGATACCGAGTTCTCGGAATTGTCCATGTCCCAAGCGATGCGCGGCATGGAACAAGAAACCGTCACCTACACGCGTGAAGACTTGCGGGAACGCTGGCAATGAAACGTGCGGGACAGATCGTCCTCACACCTTTCCCATACACCGATCTCACCGGTACCAAATTGCGCCCCGTACTTATGTTGCGGCAGGCGTCCAGGTTTGACGACTGGCTGGTTTGTATGGTGTCTTCGCAAGTGCAACAAGCCGAAGCCAACTTCGATGAGATTCTTACCTCTGCCGATCCCGATTTCGCCAACTCCGGTCTTAAAGTGCCAAGCGTGCTACGCCTCTCGCGGTTGGCAGTGCTGGATGGCTCGCTGCTACTGGGCAGTATTGGCACGATCAGCGAAGAGCGGCTGATGAATGTGCGCCAGCGGCTGGCAAAGTGGGTTGCGTCAGAGTGAAGCACGAGCACGAAAAAATATTGCTCAACCCGACCCTAATAATTCCCAGCCTGCCCTCATCGATTGATTACCTTAAGAACTATTCTTAATAGAAAATGGACAAACTATTACTCGCAGCATTTCTATCTGCCCTTGCAGGTTTCTTAACGGCGATCCTTAGTATCGTTAAATTAGTAAATGAAAAAGAAGGGAAGATAAGCGACTATCGACAATTGTGGAATGACTCCGTTCGAAAAAGCTTCGCTGATTTGACCGCAAAACTATACGCAATGACCGTTAATCTGGAGGAACAAGAGCGCCACATCGAGTTAATAAGGAAACATGAAAAACGCTTGAATACTGACGATGGCGTCGACAAAAAAGCGTTAACCTCCGCTAAAGAAAGAGCTGAGGAGGTGTTAAATCAGACGCAAGAAGATATTTTGGCAAAGCGCCATGAGTTGTATCTATCGTATGCGTATACAAAGCTGCACTTTAAGCCACGTGATGCTAGTTTTAGTCGTATCGAGAAAAAATATGACCTTGTTTCATCTTTAATGGATGAGCTAAATTCGAAGGCCAGCCCTGAAAGACGGTTTGAATTAAGAGGTAAGATTATTTTTCACATCGCGGAAATAGTTGAGATAGGCAGAGATATTCTTAAGATTGAGTGGGAAATTGTTAAGAAGGGAGAGCCCGCTTACAAGCAAACAAAATAATTCTCGATTTGGGGTGGGGTATTGATGTTGTTTTTACTGATTTCAATAGGCATTCATGCGTTTTTAGTGGTTACTAAAACATATCAGAAACAAGTTCGCGACGAAAATGCCGTCGTGGCGCGTGAACCCTTATCATCAGCAAGCAACCCATGCTGGCGCATAGAATATCTATTCGGAAAGCCCGCAAAGTTTAACTCTTGCACTGGAGATGTCGCCGAAATATCACTACACGAGAACTCGAAACAAAAAATTGTATTGCCACCAAAATAGGTTCCTGATTATTCGGGCGGCAACGCAATAGATTTCTTCATTAAAATTCTTTCGGTCATCCTCCTAACTTGGCATAATCCACCCCTCGTAAATTCCACCCATAGACCTCTCCTCGCAGAGGTTTATTTAATCCAGTAACTCGTAATCAATCTATGCTTCCTTCAATCGAACAACGCCTTGCCGCCGAGATCGCGGCCAAACCTGCTCAAATCGCTGCTGCCATTGCCTTGCTGGACGAGGGGGCGACGGTGCCATTTATTTCGCGCTATCGCAAAGAGGCGACGGGCGGGCTGGACGATACGCAGCTGCGACTGCTGGAAGATCGGCTGCGTTATCTGCGCGAGCTGGAAGAGCGGCGCGAGGCCATCATTGCCTCGATCACCGAGCAGGGCAAGATGACGCCGGAGTTGTTGAAGGCGGTTTCGCTGGCCACTGACAAAACGCATCTGGAAGATTTGTATCTGCCATACAAGCCAAAGCGCCGCACCAAGGCGCAGATCGCATTGGAGGCGGGGCTGGAGCCGTTGGCAGATGCGCTGCTGGCGAACCCGACACTGAATCCGGAAGAGGAAGCAGCCAAGTATCTACGCGAGCCTTTCACCAGCGCGGCGGGCGATGCCAACCCCGGCGCGGCGGATACCAAGGCGGCGCTGGATGGCGCGCGGCAGATTTTGATGGAGCGCTTTGCCGAAGATGCTGCGCTGCTGCAATCGCTGCGCGAATATGTGCAGGAACATGGCGTGGTGCAATCCAAAGTGCTGGAAGGAAAGAACGACGCGGCAGAAAAGTATGCCGACTATTTTGATTATTCCGAATCCATCAACACCATTCCTTCGCACCGCGCGCTGGCCGTGTTCCGTGGCCGCCGCGAAGAGATGCTGGATGTGCAGCTGCGCCTGGATAGCGAAGAAGAGAAGCCCACCTGGGCTTCGCCGCACAATCCGTGCGAGATGCGCATCGCCAGCCGTTTCAACATCAAGGACATGAACCGCCCGGCCGACCGCTGGCTGATGGATACCGCGCGCTGGACCTGGCGCGTGAAGTGTTTCATGCATCTGGAATCGGAACTGATGGGCGCGCTGCGAAGCCGTGCCGAGACCGAGGCCATCAACGTGTTCGCGCGCAACCTGAAAGCGCTGCTGCTGGCCGCACCGGCCGGACCGCGCGTGACCATGGGGCTGGACCCCGGCATCCGTACCGGCGTGAAAGTGGCGGTGGTGGACGAGACCGGCAAGGTGGTGGATACCGCCACCATCTATCCGCACCAGCCAAGGAATGATTGGGATGGGTCACTGCATACGCTGACATTATTGGCGAAGAAGCATAAGGTGACATTGATTGCGATTGGGAATGGGACGGCTTCGCGGGAGACGGATAAGTTGGCGCAGGAGTTGATTAGGATGTGCGGAAAGTCTGCGATTCAAGACACTTCAACGTCAAACCCTAACCCCCTCCAGCTCCCCCTTGTCAGGGGGAGTGCGGAGTCTGCTCCTCCCCTGACAAGGGGAGGCCGGGAGGGGTTTGCGTCTAATGAACAATCCGGATTGAAAATGACCAGCATTGTCGTTTCCGAAGCCGGCGCGTCGGTGTATTCCGCTTCCGAATTCGCCTCCAAGGAATTGCCGGAGCTGGATGTCAGCTTGCGCGGTGCGGTGTCCATCGCACGCCGTCTGCAAGATCCGCTGGCCGAGCTGGTGAAGATCGATCCCAAGTCGATTGGTGTGGGCCAATACCAGCACGACGTGAGCCAGTTCCAGTTGGCGCGTTCGCTGGATGCGGTGGTGGAAGATTGCGTCAACGCCGTGGGCGTGGATGTGAACACGGCGTCGGTGCCGTTGCTGGCGCGCGTTTCGGGCCTGAGCAGCAGCGTGGCGCAGGCCATCGTGAACCAGCGCGACCTGAAAGGCAGGTTCAGCAGCCGTGCCGAACTGCGCGAAGTGCCGCGCCTGGGCGACAAGACCTTTGAACAGGCGGCAGGCTTCTTGCGCATCATGGGCGGCAACGATCCGCTCGATGCTTCTGCTGTTCACCCCGAGTCGTATCCGCTGGTGCAGCGTATTCTTGAGGACATCAAGCAGGACATCAAGGGCGTGATCGGCAACAGCAACCTGCTGAAGTCGCTCAGTCCTTCCAAATATCAGGATGAGAAGTTCGGTATCCCGACCATCAGCGATATTTTGAAAGAACTGGAAAAACCCGGCCGCGATCCGCGTCCCGAGTTCACCACTGCAACGTTCAAGGAAGGTGTGGAGTCTCTATCCGACCTGCAACCGGACATGATCCTGGAAGGCGTGGTCACCAACGTGGCCGCGTTCGGCGCGTTCGTGGATATCGGCGTGCATCAGGATGGGTTGGTGCATATCTCTGCGCTCGCTGACAAGTTCGTCAAAGACCCGCATAGCGTGGTGAAGGCGGGGCAGGTGGTGAAGGTGAAGGTGCTGGAGGTGGATGAGAAGCGCAAGCGGATTGCGTTGACGATGCGGTTGACGGATGTGGCGGGGCAGGCGGGTGTGAAGCCGGCAGCTCCAGTGCAACGCGAGTCGCGGGATAATCGCGGACAAGGGAAACCATCTGGTGGCAAGCCTGCCAACCGTGCGCCTGCTCAAGCTCCTATGGGTGGTGCGATGGCGGCGGCGTTTGCGAAGTTGAAGGGGTAGGAAAAAGCTTGTTTGCGGCTAGGAGGGCCGAAAGCCGACCCGTTTGAATGTGATCGTCGGTGCCGAATCGATCTTGAAGTACTCGCTGGTTACGTCCTGTGCCGCAACGATGCCGTTGTCCTTGCTCCATTTGCGCCATGCGCCATCGCCGAGGATAGCGTTGCTGTCCGGCGAACCAACCAGGATGTAAGTCTTGCCGCTGCGGGTTTTGACGGTCATGGCGACCGGATCGAACTCTTGAATCGCGCTTGTTGAAATACCGAAGCTGCCGCTTGGATTCTGTCCGCAAACGTGGCGGGTGCGGGTATTTCCCGGAGACACGGCTTCCATCACGCGCCAGCGGTGCAGCAATTGTGTGGAATTGGGTGGGATGGTGCCTGACAACATTGCTAATTCAATCGGTGCCAAATATCAGAAGCGTGCAAGATACCTTCTTCATTCAGCAGGGTCAATGCGATCTGGACGAACGGGTTGATGCTCATCGACATGCGCACAAGGCGCTTCATTCAATAGCTGGCACAAGGCTGACAATCAAAGGATTAGCCAATCATCTTGCCAAACCCATGGCGGCAATTTCACCCCGTTTCAGTTCCCTGAATATGTGAAATAAATGCATGGACAGCCAATAAAGTCAGGCATAGGATGACCTTGCAGTTCTCGCTTTATCTCTATTCGCCGCTGCTTCTCAGAGAACCCCCGGTTATCAGCAACGCGCGGAGTTCTTGCAAAGGCTAATCATCATGCCACTCTATCTATTCAGCCTCCCTTGGTGGGGGTACCTATTGCTCACGCTGGTGTTTACCCATATCACCATTGCTGCAGTCACCATCTTTTTGCACAGGCACCAGGCACATCATTCCCTGGAACTTCACCCGATCATCAGTCACTTGTTCAGATTCTGGCTGTGGCTCACAACAGGCATTGTCACCAAAGAGTGGGTGGCGGTTCACCGCAAGCATCATGTCACGGTCGAGACGCCAGAGGATCCGCACAGTCCCCAAATATATGGCATCCGCCGCGTATTGTTTTCCGGCTACGAGCTGTTCCGCAAAGAAGCCGTGAATCTCGCGACTTTGGAAACCTACGGGCACGGTACGCCGGATGACTGGATCGAGTGCAATGTTTATGCGAAGCACCATTTTTTGGGCATAGGGTTCATGCTGGTAATCGACGTGATTTTGTTCGGCCCAATCGGCATTACGATGTGGGCGGTGCAAATGTTGTGGATTCCATTCTTTGCCGCGGGCGTCATCAACGGCGTCGGGCATTATTGGGGCTATCGCAGTTATGTCACGAATGACACTTCATACAATATCGTTGGCTGGGGCATATTGGTTGGCGGGGAAGAATTGCACAATAACCACCATGCCCATGTTGCGTCAGCCAAGCTTTCGGCCAGATGGTGGGAATTCGATATCGGCTGGATGTATATCCGCATCCTCGCGCTGCTGGGTCTGGCCAAGGTGAGAAAGGTCGCGCCCGCAGTTCACATCGACCCGGCCAAGATCTTGTGCGATACGGAAACGGTGCAGTCTGTCGTCTATCACCATTACGAAGTGCTGGGCCGGTTCGCTAGTTCGTTGCGTGTAACCGCGATGCGCGAGGTTCGCAGATTGCGTCATGCCCACTTAATCCCGTCGAACTACGCCAGGAGAATGCGCGTAGCGATCAAGGATTGGCTGAAACTGGATGAAACCCATCTGCCCGAGCAGGAACGCATCGCGCTGAAGCAGGCAGTGCAGTCCAGCAAAGTCATTCAAACCATCTACTCAATGCGCCAGGAGTTGGCCGCATTGGCAAACAAATCCAGTGAATCAAAGGATCTGCTGGTGCAGAAGCTGGAAGACTGGTGTCGGCGCGCCGAGGAAAGCGGCATCAATGCATTGCAAGATTTTTCAAGACAACTACGCCGATACAGTCACTGATGGTTGATCGGCGAACTAAAGGATGAGCACCTTTTAAAACGCGACTTGGCACGAACGAAATGCCAAATAGTCGCTTCAATACCCATAAAATATTTGTGGTGTAATTCAATATAAACTATCGCCGCAATTTATCGAAGATAGTCTTTGATTTAGAGAGGTGCTCATGCAAAAACAAAAACAATATTGCCTCGCTCTGCTTCTTTTTGCTGTCGGCAATTCCGTTGCCGAAGCAGACCAGGAAGTTAATTCAAACAACGGTACAGAAATGAAGTCGGTTGCCGCTGCGACTGACAGCGCGTCTGCTGCCACAACTGCTCCGGTGACCTCTGGTACGCCTGCTCCTGGACTCGCGACGACAACGTTAGACTTGTCGATGTTCAAGTTTGGCGGATTCGGATCGCTGGGGTTTTCGCATTCCAGTATGGATTCCGGAGATTACGTTCTGGATGGCTCCATGCCCAAAGGGGCTGGCCGCAGCAACGATTGGTCGGCAAGTAATAATACGCGGGGCGCAGTACACGTGACAGGTGATTTCACGCCACATGTCTCGGCCATATTGCAGGTTGATTCGGAATATCACAGCGACGGTTCTTATCGTCCCGAGGTCGAATGGCTTAATGTGAAATATGCATTCACCCAGAATATCTACATGCGCATTGGTCGAATTGCTTTACCGACATTTATGGATTCGGATAATCGCGATGTCGGTTATAGCCTTGTATGGGCCCAGCCGCCGGTTGACCTTTATCACCAGCTCTCCATCCCGAGCAGCGATGGTATTGATGCAATGTACCGCGCCGAAATTGGCGAGGCCGGTAACACTATCAGAGCTGTTTTCGGCAAGAACAAGACTGATAGACCGACCAGCATTACGTCTTCGAAAGAGATGTGGGGGCTATTCGATACGCTTGAATATGGTCCTGCGACATTCCACCTTTCGTATCAGCAGCGCAGATCTTCAACGTTGAGTGTCCAGACTGGTGTCAGCGGAGAGTGGATTCTAAACAGGGATTTATCTGTTGGCGCAAGTTATGATCCGGGCAACTGGTTTGTTAAATCCGAGTGGATACAACGCCGGTCAACCACCCGGATTAATGCGATGTATGTCAGTGGCGGTTATCGGATCAATAAATTCACACCTTATCTGACTTACAGTCAAAATAGCCCGGGTACTTTTCTTGCGGGTTCGCCCCCGCCAACGGCAGCTGCCATTGAACGGGCCAATCGGGCCCAGAGTACGACTGGTGTCGGTGTGCGCTGGGACTTTATGAGAAATTACGATTTCAAGATTCAGTATGATCAGGTGAAACTGAGCGACAACTCGAATGGCTACCTCATCAACGTTCCGACGGGTGTCACTCTCTATGGCGCCAAGTTTCATGTAATTTCGGCTGTTGTCGATTTTGTGTTTTAGTTGCGAAGAGTTCGCCGATCAAGTCCAAAGATATGGATCAATCTCGTTTGTCGCGTACACAGCGGTGTAGTGAATCAGTTTGGAAGCGTGGGGATAATATCGCAACGGGAACTTGCTGGCGAAAGGTCTCGATGTATTCGCCAGCAAGGCGGATCCTTCGGTGAAGGGAGCGTCAGAATTTAACGTGCGGACTACCCCAGAGCATCTTGGTCAATTCCGCAACTTCGGTTGAGGCGAGCTTGGCCGATTTCTGCAAGCGCAGATTTTCGTTTCTCATGTAGTCCATCACGAACTTGATTTTGAGATGCGTCTTGACGCGTGCGGATAGGATGGGGGCGTTAATGGGCTTGTGAATAAAATCCGAGGCGCCCACCGAAAATCCAATTTCTTCGTATTCGTCCTCATCTTTCGACGTGAGAAAAATAACCGGGATGTCCCTGAGTTTTGGATTGGACTTGAGCCGGCGGCAAGCATCGAAACCGTCAATCTCGGGCATCATCACGTCAAGAAGAATCAGGTCGGGTGGGGTGGAAGTGGCGTAGTCGATCGCATCCTTGGGTTTGCTGAACAGTTTCAGCGAATAATCTTTGGCCAGGATCGATTCCATGATCATCAGTATTTCTTCTGCATCATCGACAATCATAACGGCGGGTCGCACCAGCACTGTAGGATGCTTTCCAGTATCTTCCATCTTGTCCATTTTTTTCTCCTTGGTTATGGGCTATGATCAAACCGCCAGTCAGACAACATTGTGTGGCCGGAATTTCAGGCTGTTCATGGCAAATACCCACAAAATATTTGTGGCGTTACTCAGAAACAACTGCCGCAACAGTCTATCGAAATGATAGATTGCGCGCTACGTTTATAGTTTTCGAAATTAAATTGCGTGAATACTTTGTTATTTGATATACAAGAAGACACTTATGCCAAAAAAATATTGTCTCGCTACGCTTGTCCTGTTTGCTTCCGGTGTTTCCGTTGCGGAAGCGGAGCAGAAAGATAATCCGGCAGCCGCAACTGCAAACCTTGGTGTATCTGCTCCTGCAGCAGCAACCGCTGCAGGTTCTCCAGCCCCGGTAAAAAAAGCACGTGTGAAAAAGGCAACTGCTTCTGCGTCCGCATCTGCACCTGCTGCCGCGTCCACACTTTCCGCCGCATCCTCGCCAGCGGCCGCCACGTCGATGGCGGCTCCTGCACCTTCAGCCGGTAAGGTTGGTACGGACAGGGTCGTGATTCCGGCGACACCCGCCCTGGCACCCGAACAGTCGATGTTCAAATTTGGCGGATTCGGAACACTGGGCGTTTCCCACTCATCTCTGAATCAGGGAGATTACGTTGTGGACAGTTCCATGCCCAAAGGGGTTGGTCGCAGTAACGAGTGGTCGATACGCAACAATACCCGGGTCACTGCTCATGCGATTGCCAACTTCACGCCCCAGGTTTCTGCGATGTTCCAGGTTGATTCGGAATATCGTAGCGACGGTTCTTACCGTCCCGAGGTTGAATGGCTTAATGTGAAATATGCTTTTACCCCGAATATTTACATGCGGGTTGGTCGAGTTCCTTTGCCGTCCTTTATGGATTCTGAAAATCGCGATGTCGGCCATAGCTATGTGTGGGTCAATCCACCGGTTGATGTTTACCGCCAGCTTTCCATTCCGAGCGCGGATGGCATTGATGCCGTGTACCGCTCTGAAATCGGGGAGGCTGGAAATACCGTCAAGGCTATTTACGGCACAAACACCGAAAAGAGCTCGGACAGCGTGTCAACCTCAAGAGATATGTGGGGAATATTCGATACGTTTGAATATGGCTTTGCAACTTTTCATGTGAGCTATCAGCAGCGTAGATCCTCTTCGCAGAGTCTCGCAACAGGTGTCAGCGGGGCGTGGAGTAATTACAGCGATTTATCTGTTGGTGCAAGTTACGATCCGGGCAACTGGTTCATTATTTCGGAGTGGGTACAACACCGATCATCAACCAAGGTTGATGCGATGTATTTCAGCGGTGGCTACCGCCTTGATAAATTCACCCCGTATTTCCTGTATAGCCAAAACAGCGCCGGTTCTTTTCTTACGGATTCGCCATCACTAGCGGCTATTGATCGGGCCAATCGATCCCAAAGTACGACGGGCATGGGTTTGCGCTGGGACTTCATGAGAAATTACGATTTCAAGATCCAGTATGATCTGGTGAAACTGAGTGACAACTCGAATGGCTATCTCATTAATGTGCCGACCGGTGTTACTCTCTACGGTAGCCGGTTTCACGTGATTTCCGCGGTTGTCGATTTCGTGTTCTAGTTGCGCAGACGATTTTGAGAACGACAATAATGTTCTTTCGCTGTTGCCTGATACTGCCGCTGTTGCTTGCAGTGACAGCATTTGCCGCGAATACGCAAGCCCCGATTCCACCGACTGCGAATGTTCAGCCCCCGATTTCGCCGCCTGTGAATGCACAACCCCAGAATGCGCCGCCTGCGAATGCACAATCCAATGTGGTCGTTGTCGTTTCGTCCAAGAGTGCAGTCAAGAGCCTGTCTGCCGAACAGACCTCCAAGATTTTCCTCGGCAAAGTCGTTACCTTCCCGAACGGCCAGGCGGCAGTGCCTATCGACCTGCCGGAAGGCAATACCGTCCGGGATGAGTTCTACGCCAAGGTCGTGCACAAGAATCCTTCGCAACTTACCGCTTACTGGGCAAAAGTCATTTTCACCGGCGATGGACGTCCGCCGAGTCTGCAGACAGACAGCATGGCTGTCAGAAAGGCCGTTGCACATAACCCGAATGCCATCGGATATATCGAAAAAAGTGCCGTGAACCGCAGTGTCAGGATTGTGCTGGAACCATAAAACGGGCTCACCGTGCCGATGAATAAATTCCGTAACTATCCTTTGAAGGTGAAATTGTTGCTGGTGCCCGCGGTCGCCACACTGAGTTTCGCCGCCTATCTGATTTACTCTTCGCTGGTTCTGTCCGGCGGTAATTCCATTCTCAAGGAAATTCGCGATACCCAGTTTCCGATACTTTATGCAGCAGGCGAGAATATCAAGAGTTTTGAAGGGGTCGTGGAATCGCTCAATACGGCAGCGGCAACCGGTGATCCGGATTTCATGGACGCTGCCAAACTCAAGGCAGCCGAAATTCAGCATCGCTATGAAACACTGGAGCAGATTGACGCAATCCACAAGGTGGAAATCAGGAAACTGAAGTCTGGATTCGATGACTTCTATACATTGGCTTTCGATGTTGCCAAGCGGATGTCGAGTAATACCGACCTGCCCAATTCGCAGCAGATTTTACGCTTGCGCGTTCTGCGCGATACCTATTCGATGGGTGCCGTGTCGTACCGGGATAAGGCCGACAAGGAGTTCCAGGAAACAATCAGAATAGCGATTGAAAGATCGGATGGTGCGCAAAACTCGGGCGCGATCATCGGATCCATCATGATGATGGTCATTGCGGTACTGACCTTGCTGGTCAACCGCGGTATTGTTGTTCTGGAAGAAGAAGTGGAAAACCGCAACAAGATGTTGATGGCAGCCAATAACGAACTGATACATGACATTTTGAAGCTGAAAGAGGCCGAGGACGCCCGCATTCATGCAGAGGCAGTTAGCCAGATCAAGGATGCCTTTCTTGCCAACATGAGCCATGAATTGCGCACGCCGATGAACGCGGTTATCGGCCTGAGCCATTTGTGTCTGCAGACAGACATGTCCGACAAGCAATACGACTACCTGCAGAAAATCCATGGTTCGGCAAAATCGCTGTTGGGCATTCTCAACGATATTCTGGATGTCTCGAAAATTGAAGCCGGCAAGATGGAGATGGATAGAATGCCCTTCGAGCTTGAGGATGTGATGGGTAATCTGACCACGATCGTGGGTGTCAGATCTCAGGAGAAGAATCTTGAATTCCTGCTGGAGACGGCGCCGAATGTTCCGTCATCGCTGATCGGCGATCCTTTGCGGCTGGGACAGGTACTGATCAATCTGGTCGGCAATGCCATCAAGTTTACCGAGAAGGGCGAGGTAATCATCCGTGCCGATCTGGAACAGGATGAAGGGAATCAAGTCACTTTGCGTTTTACCGTGAAAGACACGGGCATCGGCATGACGCAGAAGGAAATCGATAATTTGTTCCGGCCGTTTACCCAGGCCGACACCAGCATTACCCGCAAGTTTGGCGGGACAGGCCTGGGCCTGACAATCAGCAAGCGACTGATAGAAATGATGGGCGGAAGTATCTGGGTGGAAAGCATCCCCGGAACAGGATCGAGTTTCATGTTCACCGCTAGTTTCGAAAAAGCAGAACAGCGGGTAAACCATGATCAATCAGAACTCAAGAAGCTTCGCGGTTTGCGGGTTCTTGTGGTCGACGACAATGAAAGTATCCTGATCTTCATAAAACAATATCTCGAGACTTTCACTGTTGATGTGGTCGTGGCCGACAACGCGCTGGATGCCCTTGATGCAGCACGCAAGGCGAATGACGAAGGAAAACCATTTGGCATGGTTATTCTCGACTGGAAGATGCCGAACATGAATGGCATAGAGTTGGCCAGGAAACTGCGCGGCATGGCGGAATTGAGCATCCAGCCGAAAATCCTGCTGATCACGGGTTATGGGCAAAGTGAAATACCGCTTCAGAAGAACGAGCACTTGGTAAATGGTATTTTGGAAAAACCATTCCAGCAAAGCAAGCTGTTTGAGGCGGTCACCCGGATTTCCGGCTGGGATAATCAGCCGACCGGAAAATTCAGATTATTAGGAGCTCAGTTCAATCCGGCGCTGGCTTCTCAATTCCGCGGGGCAAAAATACTCCTGGTCGAGGACGATGAGATCAACCAGCAAGTGGCGCGCGAGATGCTCGAGAGCTATGGAATAGAAGTAACGATCGCCGTGAACGGTGAAGAAGCGCTGGCTGTGTTGCATGACAATAATTTCGACGGTGTACTGATGGACATGCAGATGCCGGTGATGGATGGTTTGAGCACCGCTCGCGAGATTCGAAAGAATCCCGGGTTTGCCGGTATGCCTATCATCGCGCTGACTGCAAATGTCATGATCAGCGAACAGAATGAAATTCTGGCTGCCGGGATGAATGATCACATCGGCAAACCGATCGACCCGGATCACCTTGTGGCGACTCTTGCGAAATGGATACATCCGGCCCGGAACAATGGTAGTTCTTCGTCAGCTGAATTTGTTCCCAAAACGGCATCCGATTCTGCCGCAGAAGCATTGCCCAACTTGCCCGGTGTTAAAGTCGCCGCAAGTGTGCGCAGGATTGGGGGCAATCTTGCCTTGTATTATTCGCTGTTGGAAAAGTTCAGGATAAACCATCTGCAGGTTGTTTCTGAAATCCGCAAAGCAATGGCGGCAGATGACCTGAATACAGCGGAGAGATTGGCCCATACCCTCAGGGGAATTGCCGGCACTCTGGGTGCAGAAACACTGCAAAGCAAGGCCGAACAACTGGAAAGCTGCTTCAAGAAGGGATCATTCGCAGAGGTTGAATCCCTGCTGACCGAGGTTGGTCAGGAGGTCGCGGACCTGATCGTTCTGATTGATCAGGCGATTGTCGCTCGCTCCGGTTGATTCATGAGTTTGCAGGTGCAATGAACTCGCACCTGCAAACCCGGACTCACAGTTCCTTGCTGACTTTCATTACTCCCGGATCTTCCTCGCTGGATTTGAGTTCGAAGCCGAGGCGGTGCATCAGTTTGAGCATTCTGTGGTTGTTGTTCAGAACTTCACCCTCGATGACACTCAGACCATAGGTACGTGCCGCATCCATCAGGGAAACCATGAGTTTCTGGCCCAATCCCTTGCCTGCTATGTTGTCCGCAATCACCAGGGCGAACTCGCAGGTATTTCCATCCGGGTTGATCGCGTAGCGCGAAACGCCCAGCCCGACTTCCTTGCCGAATTCTTCGACGACCGCGACCAATGCCATTTCGCGGCTGTAGTCGAGTTGAGTCAGCCGAGCCAGCATTTCCTCGGTCAATTCCTGGACGCTATTCATGTAGCGGAAGTATTTGGACTCATCCGACAGGTCATGCACGAATTTCTTGACCAGCATGGCATCCTCCGGACGGAGGGGGCGGATCGTGATGTCTGTTCCGTCGGTCATCTGCCACTGGCTCACAAGTTGAGTGGGGTAGGGGTAGATTGCCATGTGCGCATAGCGATCGGCACTGGGCTGGCGGAACTCGACCAGGACCCGTGCATCAACCGCCAATGCGCCGTTTTCATCGAGGATCAGCGGGTTGATATCCATTTCCTGCAGCAGCGGCAGTTCACATACCATTTCCGAAACGCGTAACAGGATGTCTTCCAGCGCTACAGCGTTGGTAGGGGGCAGATTGCGGAATTTGCCCAGCATCCTGGCAATGTGCGTGCCCTGGATCAGATCTTTGACCAGGAAGCGGTTCAACGGCGGCAGAGCGACGGCTCGGTCACCCAGAATCTCCACACTGGTACCGCCCGCACCGAAGGTGATAACCGGCCCGAACACCGGGTCTGTGGTTACGCCGACCATCAGTTCGCGGCCATTGGGTTTGACGATCATCGGCTGGATGGAGATGCCGTCTATCCTGGCGTCGGGCTTGTTGAGATGCACAGTGTCAATGATGTGCTGATAGGCCGCGAGCACGGCATGCGAAGTGTTCAGATTGAGCAGGACTCCGCCGGCATCCGATTTGTGCGAGATATCGTGCGAATTGATTTTCATCGCCACGGGGAAACCGAGCTGTTGTGCGATCAACAATGCCTCGCTGGGGGAATGCGCAATCATGGTGTGCGCCACGGGAATGTGGAACGCGGAAAGCAGGGCCTTGGATTCCATCTCGGTCAGCACCTTGCGGTGATCCTGCATGGCGCCTTCGATGATAAGGCGCGCACCCGCCACATCCGGTTCGATGTGGTGCGCGAGCGGGCCGGGCATCTGCATCAGCATTTTCTGGTTGCGGTAGTAATCGTACAGGTGCGAAAACACTTCAACGGCAACTTCCGGTGTGCGGAAGTGCGGTCGATGCGCTTTGGTGAAGGCTTTGCGCGATTCGGCGACTTGCGTCTCTCCCATCCAGCAGGTCAACAACGGCTTGTTGTTGGTGTTCTTGTTGCCGATATCGATCAGCACTTGGGCAGATTCCAGCGGTTTGGTCATCGCTTGCGGGGTGAGAATCGCCAGCACGCCGTCGACATTCTCGTCGTCCAGGCAGGCGGTAACGGCATGGAAGTAGCGGTCCGCCTGGGCATCGCCGATGATGTCCACCGGGTTGCAGTGCGGCCAGTTCGGCGGCAGATACTTGTTGAGATTTTCGACTGTGGCATTCGACAGGGTGGCCATGACCAGTCCCAGATCGGCAGCGCGGTCTGCCGCCATCACGGCGGGGCCGCCGCCATTGGTCACGATGGCGAGCCGGTTTCCGGTCGGGCGGAATCCGCAGGACAGGGATCTGGCTGCGGTGAACAGCTCGGTGACGTTTTGTACGCGTACCACGCCAACGCGCCGGATGGCGGCATCAAATACATCATCCGCTCCCACCAGCGATGCTGTGTGCGACATGGCGGCTTTCGAGCCGGCAGGGTGGCGGCCGACCTTGACCAGGATCACCGGTTTGATGCGGGCAGCGGCACGCAAGGCGCTCATGAAGCTGCGCGAATTGCGGATGCCTTCGATGTACATCAGGATGCTATGGGTTTGAGAGTCGGATACCAGGTAGTCGAGGATTTCGCCGAAATCCACATCGGTCGAAGACCCCATGGAGACAACGCTGGAGAAGCCGACATCGTTCAGTGTCGCCCAATCCAGAATGGCGGTGCACAGCGCGCCGGATTGCGAAATGAGTGCGATGTTGCCGACGTTGGCACTGCCCTTGTTAAAGGTGGCGTTCAGCCCGATGGAGGGGCGCATGATGCCGAGACAGTTGGGGCCGATCAGGCGGATGTTGTACTGGTGCGCGGCCTCCATCATTTTGCGTTCCAGCGTGGCACCTTCTGCTCCAACTTCCCCAAAGCCGGCGGTGATGATAACTGCAGCCTTCACGCCGTGGATGCCGCATTCCTCGATGATTCCGGGCACGGTTTGGGGCGGAGTGGCGACGACCACCAACTCTACCGGATCACCAATCGAGCCAATGGTGGCGTAGGCTTTCTGGCCTTGAACTTGCGGGTTTTTTGAATTGATGGGATAGAGTTTGCCCTGAAAGCCGCTATCCAGCATATTCTTGAAAACGATCTGTCCCACCGAATCGGGACGGTCGCTGGCGCCGAATACCGCCACAGACTTTGGTGCGAAGAGGGGATTAAGGTAGTGCTTGCCCATGATTTTTCGCCTCGGGTGATGGATTCATTTAGTATGATAGCACTGTAGTGTTACTGTGAGACGCCATGCAGACTGCATATATAACTCATTCACTCTGTCTTAAACATGACATGGGTGAACATCATCCGGAATGTCCGGCGCGTATTCATGCGATCGAGGATCAATTGATCGCTTCCGGCTTGTTCGGCTATCTGCAACATCACGAGGCCCCCGAAGCCACGCTCGAGCAATTGCAGCGCGTGCATGATGCGGCCTATATTGAATCCATCAAATTAGCAGCACCGCACCAGGGCTCGGTGGATCTCGACGGCGATACCACCATGAACCCGTTTACCTACCCGGCCGCGCTTCGTTCCGCAGGCGCTGTCATCATGGCGGTGGATATGGTTATGGCGGGCGAGGTGGAGAATGCTTTCTGCAACGTCCGTCCGCCCGGACACCATGCTGAAAAAGCGCAGGCGATGGGATTTTGCATCTTTAACAACATCGCTATCGGTGCCGCGCATGCGTTGGCCGTACACGGATTGAGCAGGGTGGCGATTGTCGATTTCGACGTGCATCACGCCAACGGCACCGAGCATATCTATCACGATGACCCGCGCGTGATGCTGTGCTCGACTTTCCAGCATCCTTTCTATCCCTACGGCGGCGCAGACAGCGGCAATGATCATGTCATTAACGTGCCGCTGGCGGCAGGGGCGGGCAGCCTGGAGTTCCGCGAAGCGGTAATCAACCAATGGCTTCCCGCACTGGAGAGATTCAAGCCCGAGTTGTTGCTGATCTCAGCCGGTTTTGACGCTCACCGGGACGACGACATGTCCATGCTCAGATTTGTGGACGCGGATTACGGTTGGGTAACGCAGCAGTTGAAGCACCTCGCGGAGAAGTATTGCCACAAGCGCATTGTCTCGGCACTGGAAGGCGGCTATGAGCTGCATGCGTTGGGCCGCAGTGCCATGGCACATATCAAGGAGCTGAGCGGTTTGTAGTTCGACACTGTTGTCCGCCAGGATCAACGCCAAACCGTCCATTGCCACTCTGATCGGTGCCGCTTTTTCTTATCTGCGATTTTTTAAGCCGTAAAAAGTACCGCAGGCATCCTGATAGGCCGCAAGTGCGATGTTGCCTGCAAAGCCGGGCAGTGACTCGGCAAAACTCAGCAACTGCTTGTTCCTTTCATGGAGGACATGCTGGTGAACAATGCTGTTCAATCTCGCCTTGTCGGCACGGGCAACCACGATGTAGTCGATATTTTCCGCACCCGCTTTGTTTTCACTCGGGGTAATTCCATATGTTTGAAGCGATTGAATGACCATTGACCGCTCATCTTCCGGAACGCTTGTTTTTAAATTTCCGCCTGCAGCAGATATCCAGCTCCATTTCCCGATAAGCGCGGGGTCAGCATAGAAATTGATATTTTCCAGCGGGATGAAAATTTTTCCTTCCTGCGGAATGATCGTGCGCGTATCAATTCCAATATATCTCAACCGATCTGGGTTTGACCCTTCGGGAAATTTATACCCGTTGACCGCTCCTGACGGATCGCGCGTGCGACCATGGTTTGCATCAATGTAAATCCCGTAACCCAGAAGGCGTGACAAAAAGTCTATGTCACGCAGGGAGTTTGGCGGCAGTAAATTGGCAGGAACAACGATCCGGTCCAGATCATCATCGGCACTTACACGCCGAAGCTTTTGCGCGCTTTGAACGCCAGCTTGTGCAAGTTTTCCCCGCGAAAATCCGCGTGGAACTACAACCGAATATTGAATCTCACCCGATGGTGCCTGTTGACGAATGACGCGTTTGATTGCGTCAGCAAAAACAGTTTTCAGGTCGCTTTCGATAACGGCCTCTTCAAGCCGCGGCAGCTCTCTTGGCGGCCTCATCCTGAAGTAAACGGGATTTTCCTGTTCTTTGATCTTGTGTTTTGCCAGTGTTGCAATCGAGCTGGGGGAAGGCGCTTCCTGCATGGCGAGTTGGTAGGTTTCAATGCGTTCCGCCGAGGAGGGGAGGCGTTCAGCCTTTTTCAGGACAGCGATAACGGCTTGCTTGTTGAGATCGTCGTCCTTACCCTGCGAAAAGTGGGCCGCATCCAAATATGCAGCAAGTGCTGTACCCAGAAAAATCTTATCTGTTGCCAGAATATCGGCAATGGCGATGAGAGGTTTAACCAGCGGGGAGAGTGAACTGATTTTTAAAGGAGGATTTTGCTTCTCGAGCAATCCCTGCAATTCTTCCGCAACTGTTACAAGGTCGTCAAAGCCCCCTTCCAGAATCGCCGTTCTGGCCCTGCCGAGGACTTTTACTACGTCGTCCTCGCTAGTGCTTTGAATCGTCTTCAAAAAAAACTCCTCAAGTTCCATTTTCTCTTGCGTACCTGAGATTAGCCAATAACCCTATAAAGGTATCAGAAAATCGTGTTCCTTTCAAAATATATCCTTGGTTTTGTAGATCTTGATCAAACTGCAAGATATCCATGTCGAATTGAGGAAACCTTTTTGAAAGCAGTATCGAACTGGATCAATTGCTGCTTGAAATGAAAATGGGCACTTATTCAAGTGCCCATTTTATTGTTTGGCGTCCCCTACGAGATTCGAACTCGTGTTATCGCCGTGAAAGGGCGGTGTCCTAGGCCTCTAGACGAAGGGGACTTCGTGGTTCTTTTTGGTGGAGGTAAGCGGGATCGAACCGCTGACCTCTTGCATGCCATGCAAGCGCTCTCCCAGCTGAGCTATACCCCCGGTGTACCCCGAAAAGAGCGCGCATTATAGAGATGGCACCCCACCTTGTAAAGCAAGTCAGGCGGTTTTTTTAGCTAGATTCTTTTCGATGCGCGCTAATACCATTTCACGCGGGAACAACGCCACCAAAGCATCTACTGATGGCGTCTGGGTTTGTCCGGTCAGCATCACGCGCAGGGGCATGGCAAGCTTGGGCATCTTCAAGCCGTGTTTGCCTATGACTTCCTTGATGGCCGCGCTGATGGCTGTTGTTTCCCAAGCAACGGTGGCAAATTGTTGTGCCAGATCGCGCAGGGCAGGGATGGCTTCGGCAGACAGTTGGGCGTCAAGCAGCGCAGCATCGGGATGCAGGTCGATGTAGAAAACTTCTGCTGCATCGGCCAGTTCGTTCAGCGTGGCAACACGCTCTTTATATAGTCCAACGATTGCATTCAGATCCGGACTGGCGGCTACCTTGATACCGCGCTTTTCAAGACGCGGACGCACCCTGTCCACCAACTGAGCGTTGTCGGTCTGCTTGAGGTAATGATTGTTCAGCCAGTTCAGTTTTTCGGTATTGAACTGCGCTGCGGATGGCGTGATGTGATCGAGATCGAACCATTCGCAGAATTGCGCAACCGAAAATACCTCGTCGTCGCCATGCGACCAGCCCAGCCGGGCGAGGTAATTAATGACAGCTTCAGGCAAATAACCGTCTTCGTCGTATTGCATCACACTTACCGCACCGTGGCGTTTGGACAGCTTGGTGCCGTCGTCGCCCAGGATCATCGACAGGTGCGCGTATTGCGGCACTTTTGCCCCGAGCGCCTTGAGAATGTTGATCTGGCGTGGCGTGTTGTTGACGTGATCATCGCCCCGGATCACCTGAGTGATGCCCATGTCCCAGTCGTCCACGACAACGCAGAAATTATAGGTCGGCGTGCTGTCGGAGCGGGCAATGATGAGATCGTCCAGTTCGGTGTTACTGAATTCGATATGGCCTTTGACCAGATCCTTCCAGGCCACCACGCCCTCGGTCGGGTTCTTGAAACGCACGACAGGCTTGATATCGGCAGGGACCGCCGGCAAGGTCTTGCCGGGTTCAGGACGCCAGCAACCGTCGTAACGGGGTTTTTCACCTTTGCCGCGTTGCGCCTCGCGCATCGCGTCCAGTTCGGCCGGGCTGGTGTAACAATAGTAGGCTTGTCCTGTAGCCAGCATCTGCTGGATGACTTCCTTATAGCGCGGCATGCGCTGCATTTGATAGAACGGGCCTTCGTCGTAATTCAGCGCGAGCCAGTTCATGCCATCCAGAATGGCTTGCACGGCTTCGGGGGTGGAACGCTCCACATCGGTGTCTTCAATGCGCAGAATGAACGTGCCGCCATGCTTGCGTGCATAAGCCCAGGAGAATAGGGCAGTACGGGCGCCGCCGATATGCAGATATCCGGTGGGGCTGGGGGCAAAACGGGTGCGAACGGTCATGTTACTTTCCTGATCTTGAGGCTGAAAGAAGGCGCGCATTCTACGACATAAGGCTATGGCCTATAAAGAAATTGACCTCAGATATGTGCCTATGATTAAATGCGCGCCCTCTATTGGGCGGTTAGCTCAGCGGTAGAGCACTGCCTTCACACGGCAGGGGTCACTGGTTCGAACCCAGTACCGCCCACCAATCAGCGAGGCACCCGTACAGCGACGTGCCCCAGGCGCTGACCGCCAATCTCTACGATAAGTAGTAATCCTCTCCCTCATCAAGTTCGATTTAAACTTGCCCATATCGCGACAACTTGCCCAAATCGTGACGAGCTGCAGTCTTCTTTGAGCGTTTTCGGTCATCGTTTTGCCACGACAAAACGATGGGGAAGTCACATGTCCAGGGCACTGATTCGAACCCAGTACCGCCTCCACGGGCAATGTTGTGTATTACCGCGCCTTAATCATCGCAGGAAAAGCTGTGCTGGCATTCAAAATGCTAAAGGTTAACAAAATTTTGGAGGCACTATTGATGTCTGGAAGGCCAATCCCCCGCAATACCACTGCCGGTAGAGTCTATCTGATCGTCGCTCTTTTTATTGCGATCATTCTTTGCTTTGTCCTGATCATTCAGATCCAGATGGATGCCTTAACCGCTATTCGTGCATACGTCGGCGGTGAAGGGCTGTGGGCCAAGGCGCAAAAGGACGCGGTACGAAGTCTGGAGCATTACACCGTCTCTCGCGATGAAAGTGATTATCAGACCTATCTGCGCCTGATCCAGGTGCCGCTTGGCGATCAAATGGCTCGCATCGAACTGCAAAAAGAAAATCCCGATTTGGAAATTGCACTGAAAGGTTTTGTACAGGGACGCAACAATCAGGATGACCTCTATCCTGCGGTTCGGCTATTCCACCGCTTCCAGCATGGCGCGTATATGGCCCAAGTGATTGAGCATTGGGCTGCGGGTGATCGCCTGATCGATGAAATGAACGCGGTGGCCGTGGCATTGCATGAAACAGTAGCTTCGGGTAGCCACAAGCCTGAGACTATCCGAGCCCTGCTTGTCGAACTGGACAAAATTAACCGGCAAGTAACGAACGAAGAAGACCTGTTTTCCTCCACTTTGGCGGATGCCTCCCGCAGGGCAAATGATGTTTCCAGAGATATTACGTATGCGATTGCAGTTTTGTTCGTTGTACTCGGGGCCGCGCTGTCCTGGCCCATAATTACCCGTATTAAGGCTACCGAAATTGCATTGTCGGAGAGCGAGAAACTATATCGCGGCATTTTCGAGCATGTCGATGACATCATCTATACCGTGGAATCTGATGGCACCTTTTCCTCCATCAGCCCATCTGCCGAACGTTTGCTGGGCTGGAAGCCGCAGGATTGGATTGGCCGGTCTTTTCAGCTTATTGTTCATCCGGAAGACTTGCCTCAAATGCAGGAATTGTTCATCAAGGCACAGGATGGAGAATCCATACCGATTTTTCAGGTGCGCATTTTGACCAAGGCAGGTGGGTATCTGGATTCCGAGGTTGTGGCCAACCCGATTCATCGCGGCGGATCGTTCGTCATTCTTGGGGTGGTGCGCGACATCACGGAGCGTAAACGACAGGAAAAGGAGATACGTCTTCTGGCAACTACCGATAGCCTCACCGGAATCATGAATCGACGGGAATTCACTTCCAGCCTGGAAAATGAATTAGCTCGTGCCAAACGGTACCGCACGACGTTGTCATTGGTTATGTACGATCTCGATCACTTCAAACAGGTTAACGATACTTATGGGCATGACGTGGGTGACCATGTTTTGCGAACTGTTGCCGATTTGGTTAAAAATAGCATCCGGGCTATCGACATTGATGCGAGATGGGGCGGCGAGGAATTCATGATCCTGATGCCGCAGTCCGATATTCTGGCCGCAACCAATGCGGCTGAGAAACTGCGCGCAGTCATTTCGGCGCATCATTTCGACAAGGTGGATTTCGTCAGCGCGAGTTTTGGAGTCGCGGAGTTCGCGACGGATGACGACATTGATTCGTTACTGAAGAGAGTTGACGACGCGCTTTACAAGGCAAAAGGAAAGGGCCGGAATTGCGTTGAGACACCATAAACGCAGATATGAAGCAGGAGGTCGGAGCATTCCTTCGAGCTTTTTACTTTCCTCTCCCAGACCGATATGTTCACGTAATTTGTTACCGGTGATAGCACCTTTGGCGGAGGCGCGGTTGTTCATTGCGATCACCGCGGACGGGTGATTTCCTCACCATGTATTTCATGCAATACGGAACCACGCGCCCTTGCGCAATTGGTTCCCACAACGGTTCTCTTCCCGAGAACGACTCACCCCGACCGGTATTTATGAATATAACGTGCATCGGGTGCGTTCACCTCCCCATCGCGATTCATTGCTGACATTCGCAGCGCGTCAAGCCATCCGTTTGTTTCATTCAGAGCGCGGCAAATCGCAATCTACAGGGGTTACGCATAGCTTTATACAGTGAATCCCTTATGGTCTAAAACCTCAGTATCTTTATGATTAGTTGGCAATAGTCAATGGCTGACACCCATGAAATACGGCTGGTGGCTAACCGCTTCTAGAGCCCGGTTTGCGATACACGTACTTTCAGTGGGATGTTGATACTGCATTCAATAACCAACCTGGGAGAAAAAATGAGTCGCCACAACTTGAAGATGCTTCCGTTTGCTCTGTTGTTGACACTGTCCTGCGGCGTCGCTTTTGCCGATGGCGGTGATGATTCCAACGGGTTTCATGCCTATTTACGTACGGGTGCAGGCGGTAGTTCCGGCACGGGACCACAATCTTGCTACGGGCTGGGGGGCAACACCATGAAGTACCGTCTCGGCAATGAGTGTGATTCGTATTTCGAGGGTGGTACGACCTGGGATTTCAACAAGCCCGGTGACGATGGCGTCGTCTTTACCGGCACCTTGTGGGCCTCTGAATACAGCCCGACTTCATCGTTCAGCGGAGGCACCTTGAGTCTCGCCAAAGCCTATGTCGAGGCAAAACATCTCGACTTCCTCGGTGGCGGCGTGTTGTGGATGGGGCAACGCTACTACTACCGTCCTGATATCCATATGCTTGATTTGCAGTTCATCAACCTGAATGGCACGGGCGGCGGCGTGGACAACATTGGGGCAGGTCCCGGTACGTTCAGCTATGCGATCTTGAAGGATAACGACAATGCTTCGACCATGACTTCAGGCGGCGTATTGACACCCACCACTGCAGCCATTCGCCAGAACTTCATCTACAAAGGACTGCCGGTCAACCCTGGCGGAAAGCTCGACCTGATTGGCACGATCATTACCGCCCAGGGAACGAACAAGAACAATGGCTACAACATGACGGTGTTGCACAACCAGGACGTATTGGGCGGGGGCAATACTGTCGGTTTGCAATACGGCGTTGGTCCGGGCACCGGTGTTAGCGGTCCCTGCTGCGACCGAATCGGACCATCCGGCACGACATCGGCAGATTCCGGTGTGAAAAGGACGCGGATATTTGATCATTTGTGGATACAGCCCACCGCCAAATTCAGTGGAGAGTTTATTGTGCTGAGCCAGAAGGATCAGGGCGATGCGTCGGCAGGGACTCCGGGCAGTTCCATCTGGACCAGCCTTGGCGCGCGTCCAGGCTATGCGTTAGCACGGCACGTCAAATTGCTGGCGGAATTGGGCACCGACAGAGTCACCTCTCCCAGCGGAGGCCCCGCCCAGCGCCTGACCAAGTTGACCATCGCACCGACCGTTACCCTGGATAGCAGCAACTATTGGTCGCGTCCGGAACTGCGTTTCTACATCACGCATGCGGTATGGAACGACGCTGCCAAGAACGCAGTCAATCCGCCACCCGCACCTGTAACAACAGGCGGGGTTACCACGACAGGGCTTAATCCGAATGCCAACAGGACTTCGGGCACCTCGGCAGGTGTCCAGGTGGAAGCGTTTTGGTAAGTTAACAAGAGAGACTCCCCCATGCAACGGGGGGAGCACTTCGGGCGGGCTTCACGTTTCTCTTCACAGAGCGTGAAGTACAAATTCAGGTCACAAGCGATGAACTCTTCCGATTCGCGATTCATTCTGGGCCTGTGGCGGATTGCACAATGGGGCATGAGTCCCCAACAGGTCGCCGGATTGTTCAGAGAGTGTCTCGATCTCGGGATCGACTTGTTTGATGTCGCCGACATTTATGGCGACTACCGGTGCGAGGCCTTGTTGGGCGCAGCACTGCAAACCGATCCTGCGCTCAAGTCGCGAATCAGGCTGATTGGTAAATGCGGAATTGCACTGGTGTCGCCGGCGCGTCCGGCACATCGTGTCAAGCATTACAACACCAGTCGCGAGCACATTATTGCGTCGGCAGAAAACTCCCTGACTTGTCTGGGTATCGAAAGACTGGAGCTGCTATTGATACATCGTCCGGACCCGCTAATGGACGCGGACGAGATTGCGGATGCATTTGAACGGCTGGGACGGGCGGGCAAGGTCAAGGATTTTGGTGTTTCCAACTTTTTCCCGCATCAGTTTGATTTGTTGCAAAGCCGCCTCAAGGAGCCGCTTCAAACCAACCAGATCGAGATTTCGCTTACGAATCTGAATAGCTTGTTCGACGGTACTCTGGATCAATGCCAGAAGTTGGGTGTGACACCCCAGGCTTGGTCGCCGCTTGCGGGAGGACGATTGGTGCAGCAGGCTGAAACTTCCCTGAGCCGTGCGTTAGCGCGCATCGGGAACGAGCTGGGTATAACACGGGAACAATTGTCCATCGCCTGGCTGCTGCGGCATCCCGCGCGCATCAGACCTGTTCTGGGCTCGGGCAAGATTGAACGCATTCGGGAATTGGTTGCGGCCGAGCGTGTTGTGCTTGAGCGTCAAGTCTGGTTCGAATTGCTTGAAGCGGCGCAGGGCGCCCCGGTTCCATGATCAGTTACAGAGAGATGGCATTGCACATGGTTTACCGGAATGAACGATTGGGAGGAGTTTTACTTAAAAGGCTTGCCGCTGTTTGCTTGGATAAACAGCTGCAAATTTGCATCTATACATTCGGGAGATTCGAAAATGAATAGCATACAACGCAAATGTAAATTGGCATTGGCTGTAACGTTGGCAATCGCAGCCTTCTCCGTACAAGCTGCCGAAGTTGAAGTTTTGCACTGGTGGACTTCCGGCGGCGAGGCAAAATCTGTTGCCGAACTGAAAAAAATCATGGAGGCCAAGGGCGATACATGGAAAGATTTTGCGGTGGCCGGCGGGGGTGGTGAAAATGCGATGACGGTGCTCAAGTCCAGAGTCGTTGCCGGCAAGCCGCCTACAGCGGCCCAGATCAAAGGGCCTTCCATTCAGGAGTGGGGTGCCGAAGGTGTATTGGCAGACCTGTCGAGCACAGCCAACGCCGGCAACTGGGACGTGCTGCTTCCTCCCGTCGTGAGCACTGTGATGAAGTACCAGGGCAAGTATGTTGCCGTGCCGGTCAACGTGCATCGCGTGAATTGGATGTGGGTCAATCCAGCAGTATTCAAAAAAGCCGGTGCAAAAATCCCAACGACCTGGGCCGAGGTTCCTGCTGCCGCGGACAAATTGCAGAAAGCCGGTTTCATTGCCATCGCCCATGGCGGTCAACCCTGGCAGGACTTCACGGTGTTCGAATCGGTGGTTCTGGGCGTGGGCGGTCCGGAGTTCTATGAGAAATCGATGGTCAAGCTGGACCAGACTGCACTAAGAAGCCCGACCATGGAAAAAGCGTTCGACACTTTCCGCATGCTGCGCAAGTACGTAGATAAGGACTTCTCCGGCCGTGACTGGAACCTGGCGACGCAGATGGTCATACAAGGCAAGGCGGGCATGCAGTTCATGGGTGACTGGGCCAAGGGTGAATTTACCGCCGCGGGGAAAAAACCGGGGGTAGATTATCTTTGTGTCGATGCTCCCGGCACGCAAGGGGATTTCACTTTCAACATCGATAGCTTTGTGATGTTTACCCAATCGTCAGCTGACGCCAAAAAAGGACAGGAAGATCTCGCCAACGCCATCATGAGTCCCAAGTTTCAGGAAATATTCAACCTGAACAAAGGCTCAATCCCGGCACGGCTTGACGTGAATATGGACAGGTTCGACGATTGCGCAAAGAAATCCCACGCCGACTTTGTCGCTGCTTCAAAGGCGGGCAGTCTCGTTCCCAGCATCGCACACCAGATGGCAGTTCCTGCAGCAACGACGGGTGCGATGCAGGATGTTGTCACTGAATTCTTCAACTCGAATATGGCGTCCAGGCAAGCCGTGGAAAAACTTGCCTCGGCGGCAAGGATCAACTGAGTCGATTGGCTGACGTTCCCTCTCCCGCAGGCGGGAGAGGGTTAGGGTGAGGGGCTGGGTTACAACACAACTAGTTCCGGTTTTCGCAGACCCTCATCCCCAACCCTTCTCCCGCCCGCGGGAGAAGGGAGTTAGACGGATTCTAGATTTAGCCAGGAGATGATAATGGGTGCTGCACCCGCAACCGCCGCAAATATCCCCGCGCCACAATCGGGTGGAATCAGCATTCTCGATCGAGTCGAAAACTTCATGCCGAAGCTTGTTCTCGCGCCCACGTTTGTGGGCGCATTGTTTTTCATTTACGGATTTATCCTGTGGACGGGCTATTTGTCATTTACGCCGTCGCATATGTTGCCGAATTACCAATTCGTTGGACTAATTCAGTACCGCGAGCTATTCCACAATGACCGCTGGTGGGTCGCACTAAAGAATCTGGCGCTGTTCGGCAGTCTGTTCATTGTCTGCTGTCTTGCCATCGGTCTGTTCCTCGCCATCTTGCTGGATCAGAAAATTCGGAGCGAGGGTTTTATACGCTCGATCTACCTGTATCCCATGGCCTTGTCCTTTGTGGTTACCGGTACCGCATGGAAATGGATACTCAATCCCGGCCTGGGCATTGAGAAATTGGTGCGGGATATGGGTTTCCCAAATTTCACTTTTGACTGGCTGACCAATTCAGACATGTCGATCTATACCGTGGCGATTGCCGGGGTATGGCAATCCTCGGGCTTCATCATGGCCATGTTTCTCGCCGGTTTGCGCGGGGTGGACGATTCGATTATTAAAGCGGCGCAAGTGGATGGCGCATCGTTGCCGACGATTTACTGGCGCATCATTATTCCCAGCCTGCGACCGGTATTCTTTTCCGCGATGATGATTCTGTCGCATATCGCAATCAAGAGTTTTGACCTGGTCATGGCTCTAACTGGAGGCGGGCCAGGCTATTCAAGCGACACACCGGCCACTTTCATGTACACGTTTTCTTTCACACGCAATTCGATCGGCTTGGGCGCGGCCAGCGCGATGGTGATGCTGATGATTGTGGTGACGGTCGTGTTTCCCTTCATGTATTCCGAAATAAGGAGGGCGCACCGTGGTTGATTTGTCCAGATCGCAAATAACGCAGGGCGCCTCGCGCCTGGGGCGGATACTCATTTACGCCATTTTGGGTCTTGCGTGTTTGTACTATCTCGTTCCGCTGTTCATCATGATTTCGACCTCGCTCAAGACGCTGGATGACATTCGCAGCGGGAATCTTTTATCGCTACCGAGTGAAGTCACGTTCGACCCATGGGTGGAGGCTTGGTCGAGTGCGTGCATTGGTGTCCGCTGCGAGGGCATGAAGGTGTATTTCTGGAATTCGTTTCGCTTCGTCGTGCCCGCCGTGTTGATATCGACTTTCATTGGCGCCTTCAACGGCTACGTCCTGACCATGTGGCGTTTCCGCGGCAGCGATATGCTGTTCTCGGCGCTGATGATCGGCTGTTTCATCCCGTTCCAGGTCGTGCTTCTGCCGATGGCAACCGTATTGGGGGCGCTGGGCATTTTCAATTCGATCGCCGGACTGATATTTGTCCACGTGGTTTACGGTGTGGCATTCACCACATTGTTTTTCAGAAACTATTACATCTCGATACCCGATGAACTGGTGAAGGCGGCCAAGATCGACGGGGCCGGCTTCCTGCGCATTTTCTGGCGCATCATTCTGCCGCTGTCCACCCCCATCATCGTGGTGTCCGTCATCTGGCAATTCACCCAGATATGGAACGACTTCCTGTTCGGCGTGGTGTTCTCGACCGGTGACCGTCAGCCGGCAACCGTCGCGCTGAACAACCTGGTCAATACCTCGACCGGGGTCATCGGGTACAACGTGGACATGGCCGCGGCGATTATCGCGGCACTCCCCACCTTGTTCGTTTACATCGTTGCCGGAAAATATTTTGTGCGCGGGCTGACTGCAGGTTCCGTAAAAGGCTAAAGGGGAAAAAGGATGGGCGCTCTATCAATTCGCAATGTGTACAAGTCCTTCGGCACGACCGAGGTATTCAAGGGGATCAATATCGAAGTGGAGGAGGGGGAATTCCTGATCCTGGTAGGGCCGTCAGGTTGCGGAAAATCGACGCTGCTGAACATGATTGCCGGACTCGACAGCATTACGTCGGGCGAGGTTTACATCGGCGGCAGAATGGTAAATGACCTGAGCCCGAAAGATCGAGACATCGCCATGGTGTTCCAGTCCTATGCGCTGTATCCGAACATGACCGTGCGGCAGAATATTTCCTTTGGCCTGGAGATGCGCAAGGTGCCCAAAGCGGAGCGAGCCAGAATCGTCGCGCAAGTCGCGCAAGTACTGCAAATGGAGCAGCTGCTGGACCGCAAACCCTCGCAGCTTTCCGGCGGCCAGCGCCAGCGCGTCGCAATGGGGCGCGCCATTGCCCGCGATCCAACCTTGTTCCTGTTTGACGAACCGCTGTCCAATCTCGACGCCAAGCTGCGCGTCGAGATGCGCACCGAGATCAAGTTGCTGCATAAGCGCGTGGGTAAAACCATTGTTTACGTGACGCACGACCAGATCGAGGCCATGACCTTGGGCGACAAGATTGCCGTGATGAAAGCCGGGGAGGTGATGCAATTCGGCACGCCGCAGCAGATTTATGACAACCCAGCCAACCTCTTCGTCGCCGGCTTTATGGGATCGCCTGCGATGAATTTCATTCCCTGCCAGGTGGTACCCCTGAACGATACTGTGGGCGTGAAAATGGAAACGGGCGGTCAAGTACATATCTTTCCGGTGGACACCGCAAACGAGGCCATGTCGGGCTACCTGGGCAAGGAAGTCATCGTGGGCATTCGTCCGGAAAAAATCACGCACGAGGTGGACTTCCTGTCCGGCGCCCCCAACTTTCATGTTGCCGAATCGGTGATAGAGATCGCAGAACCCACCGGGGCGGACACGCTGCTTAGGGTGAAAATCAACGGCAGTAATGTCGTGTGCCGCGTTCATCCCGACCACGCCCGTACACGCGGCGAACGCATGGCGTTCATGTTCGAAATGTCCAAGACGGTCTATTTCGACCCCGCAACAGAAATGCGTATAGGCTGACGGGCCGGAACGCATAATGATCACGCTGCCCACGCTCAATGTTGCACTGGTTGGTTACGGTTACGCCGGTAAAACACTGCATGCGCCGTTGATCGACAGCGTCCCGGGTTTGAATCTGGCTGTTGTCTGCAGCAGCAAGCCTGAGACGGTGGCTATGCATCGGCCGGCCGTACAGGTAAGCCGCTTCGTCGATGAAGTGTTTGCCAGTCCGGATATTGACGTAGTCGTCATCGCTACGCCAAACGACACCCATTTTGATCTCTGCTGGCGGGCTCTGCTGTCCGGCAAGCATGTGGTGGTGGACAAGCCCTTTACCGTCACTTCCGCACACGCGCGTGAACTCAAAATGATTGCCGAGCGACAGAACGTGGTGCTGTCGGTGTTTCAGAACCGCCGCTGGGATGCGGACTTCCTGACGTTGCGTGCAATTATCGAATCCGGAAAGCTGGGGGAAATTGCCAGTCTTGTGTCGCGTTTTGATCGCTATCGACCGGAAGTGAAAACCCGCTGGCGCGAGCAGGCGGGCGAGGGCAGCGGCTTGTGGTATGACCTTGGCCCCCATCTGTTGGATCAAGCGCTGCAACTATTCGGTCGTCCCACTGCAATTCAGGCAAATTTCGAGATTCAGCGCAGCCACGCCCAGGTGGTTGATTATTTCGATGTGCAGATGCTTTATGAACATATGGGTGTGACCCTGCGTGCCAGCCTGTTGGTGACAGAGGAAAGCCCGCGCTTTGAGTTGAAAGGTAGTGCGGGCAGCTATATCAAGTTCGGATTGGATACACAGGAAGATGCTCTGAAACGGGGTGAATCACCCGTTGACGACAGATGGGGATACGACCCACGTGATGGCGTGCTGCAGATTTTGACCGGGGAGGGAAGTATTTCCACCGTGGCGCCGACCTTGAATGGTGACTATCGTCAATTCTATAAAGAATTTCGCGATGCAGTGTTATTGCGGAAAGCCAATCCTGTGTCGCTGGATGATGCAGTCTTGACGATAGAGCTAATTGAGTTGGCGTGTGAAAGCGCAGGTTCTGGCTGTGAGCTATTGGTGCCTGCACATTAATTGAACTTCCGAATTCATGAGAAGACATTCATATGACTTTTGATCTTGGAGCCCTGCTTGGCTACTCAGCCGCGTTCCTCACAACCGTCGCTTTTGTTCCCCAGGCGTTGCAATCCTGGCGCACCCGCGATCTTTCGGGAATTTCCCTGTCCATGTATTCACTGTTCACTCTAGGCGTGGCACTATGGCTCGGCTATGGTTTGGAGATCGGCAGCTTGCCTATCATCGCGGCAAACGTAGTTACGCTGGTGCTGGCTTCGGTAGTGCTATGGCTAAAAATCATGTCAATGCGGCGCTGATGTTTGCCGACTCGCATTCGCACGCTTTGACGGTCGCAGGATCGAACACCATCCGCATGAACTGAATTGATGCTTGGCGACTTGTGAGAGCTCCGGGGTGGAGGGGGCTATCTGTGGAAATGGACGAGCATTCCTTCGAGCTTCACATTCTTTGGTAATTTTACATAATATACATTATGCGCACATTGGATATATTCAAGCGGCACACGGGGTATCCGATATATCGCATTAATTCACTTCCATTCAGGATATTACGACTGCTTCAGAAACAAACGTCTGAAATTATGACTGGTAGCAATGCCGACTTCTTCCAAGGAGATATTCCGCAACTTTGCGATTTCCTCCGCCACATGTTTTACGTAGGCCGGCTGGTTCGTCTTCCCGCGGTATGGCGCCGGCGCCAGGTATGGCGAATCGGTTTCGATGAGAATCGTTTCCAGCGGAATGCTCTGCGCGACCTCTTTGATGATGGTCGCATTCTTGAATGTCAGGATCCCTGAAAACGAGATATGAAATCCGAGGTCGATCGCGGCTTTGGCAACCTCGAGATTCTCGGTGAAACAGTGCATCACACCGCCTATGCTTCCAGCATTTTCCTCGGCCATGATGCGCAGCGTATCTGCAGCCGCCGACCGGGTATGAATAATGAGCGGCTTGCCGGATTCCCGAGCGGCACGGATATGAATGCGAAAACGTTCGCGTTGCCATTCCAGATCACCGGTCAGCCGGTAATAATCCAGTCCGGTCTCACCGATGGCGACCACCTTGGGATGTTGTGCTAATTGTACCAGCTGCGCCTGAATTGGTTCGTTCTCAAGTTCGTAATCAGGGTGTACGCCCACCGAGGCATACAGATTATCGTGGCATTCAGCCAGTTCCAGTACCTGCGGAAATGAAGCCAACTCGACACACACGCACAAAGCATGCGAGACTTCATTGGTGCGCATGTTGGCAAGGATGCTATCCAGATCCTTCACCAGATCGGGAAAATTCAGGTGGCAATGCGAATCGATGAACATGAAAAAATCTCAGGCTACGAACAACTGACGATAGGACAAGAGCAGTGACTCCAGGAAAAGCCGGGGATTGAGAGGATGAAAAGCAGCGCGGCGTGCCTCCAGTAATTCCTTCTGGAAGCGCATCAATGCCACATTGGATACGCTGCCTCCCAACTTAATGAGTTCTTTCGTCTGTTCTGGAAAATAGCGCACAGTTCCCGCTAGTTTGGCACTGACGAGATCATGACTCCATTGCTGCAGGCAATGAATGACATATACCGGCGCACTGCGTTGCAGGCTTTCCGCCAGTGCCAACGCATCCATTTGGGCGGGTTGGCGGATCGCGCTGAGCAAAATGCCTCGTTCTTCCGCGCCCTCGCCCGACTCTGCCCAGTTCAATGCTTGCAAGGGGGCGAATCCGGTTTGTGCCAGCGCATTATCTGGATTCTTCACACCTTGCTGGGCAAGCCAAGCTGCTCCAACTTCGCGTGTCGGGGTGTGTACCGTGAAACTGAGGCAGCGGCTCAGAATGGTCGGGAGTAACTGCTGTGGCTTGTGCGTAACCAGAAGAAACAACAGTTTGTCCGTGGGTTCTTCCAATGTTTTTAGCAAGGAGTTGGCAGCATTGTTGTTCATTGCCTCGGCGGGATGAATCAGCACCACGCGATAGCCGCCGCAATGAGCCGACAAATTGGCGAAATTCGCCAAGTCGCGTATCTGGTCCACAGAAATTTCTCGTGAAGGTTTTTTGCCGCCTGGTTTTTCTTCGCCCTCTTCGGCAGAAAGCGCGTCTGGCTGGATGAGCCGAAAATCGGGATGACTGTCCTGGGCAAACCATCGGCATGAGTTGCATTCCTCACAGGCAGTTCCATCGGCGCGTGGTTTTTCACACAGCATAGCCTGGGCAAAATTCAGGGCCAGATCGAGCTTACCTATCCCTTGTGCACCTCTCAATAACAGTGCATGAGGTAGCCGCGCTCGTAGCCCCTGCAGGGCTTGCCATGATTCAGTTTGCCAGGGATAGAGTGTTTTCATTTCAAAGCGATGCGACAATCTTCGCCAAGTCTTGCTTAACTTCAGCCATGGTTTTTTCGGCGTGAATAATGGCAAAACGCAGCGGGGTTTTGGCTGCTCTGGCGAGATAAGCCTGGCGCACGCGTTCAAAAAAATCGCCGCGCTCCTGCTCGAAACGATCCAGGCTCACATTGTTCGACAGGCGCTGGCGTGCGACTTCGATCGGGATATCGAACAACAAAGTCAGATTGGGTTGCAAGTCGCCGTGTACCCATTGTTCCAACTGTTCCAGCTTGGCCAGCGGTACTCCCCTGCCCCCGCCCTGATACGCGAAACTGGCATCGCTGAAACGGTCTGATATGACCCAGACGCCGCGCTGCAAGGCAGGGCGGATGACCTGTTCCACATGTTCGCGGCGCGCGGCAAACATCAGCATGGCCTCGGTTTCGGCGTGCATCGGCTGGTTCAGAAGAATCTCGCGCAATTTCTCTCCCAGAGGTGTGCCGCCGGGCTCACGCGTCACCAGTACATCGATTCCCCTCTTGCGCAATGCATCGGCAAACCATTCCAGATGGGAGCTCTTCCCTGCCCCGTCCACGCCTTCGAAGGTGATAAATTTGGCTGCGTTCATTTTTTTTGCTTGGTAAATGGTTTGATCTGGTATTGATTGACCGCATTATTGTGCTCTACGAGTGTGCTGGAGAACTGCGAAGTGCCATCTCCGCGCGCCACAAAATAAAGCGCCTTGCTTGGAGCTGGATGCATGACCACCCGGATGGCAGCCAAACCCGGCAATGAGATCGGCGTGGGCGTCAGGCCATCACGTGTATAGGTGTTGTATGGTGTATCCCGCAACAAATCGCGTTTGCGCAAATTGCCATCGAATTGGTTGCCCATGCCGTAAATGACGGTTGGGTCGGTTTGCAGGCGCATGTGTTTGCGCAGTCGGTTAATGAAAACCGAGGCAATCATGGGACGATCACTGGGCTGACCCGTTTCTTTTTCCACGATAGAGGCCAGGATCAACGCTTCATAGGGCGTGTTGAACGGAAGGCCTGCATCGCGTTTTTTCCAGTTTTCATCCAGATTGTGCTGCATCAACTGATACGCCCGCTTCAACACGACGATGTCGCTGCTGCCTCTGACAAAGTTGTAGGTGTCCGGAAAGAACAGTCCTTCTGCTGCGGTCTCGGTGGCGCCGATACGTTTGAGAATTTCCGCGTCTGATAAAGCAGAGCTGTCGTGACGCAGTGTCAGTTCCTCATCCAGGGTGGCGCGCAGTTCCTTGAAGGTATTTCCTTCTATGATGGTCAGCGAGCTTTGTTCGACCTGGCCTTTACTGATCATGTTCAAAAGTTGTAATGGTGTAACTTCACGCTCCAACTGATAGTTGCCAGGTTTGATCTGTGTAGCCTTGTGCAAACCGCGGCCCAGCAAAACGAACAACCATTCGTTATTCAATCCCCCTGCCTGCTGGATTTGATGCGCAGCACTTTTCAGGCTGCTTCCCGGTTTCAGGGTAAAAACGAAGGGGGTGTGCTCAAGCGGAATTGGGGTGCGCGCATAGTAGGCGAACAAACCGCCCATGATGACCAGTATGAACAGTAGCCACAGCAGTAACTCTTTAATGACGCTCATCGTTCAACCATTCCTGAATTTTCCAAGCCATCGGGTGTTGAGTGCGGCGATACTCGGCAACCTCGCGTATCGGCCATAAACCGAAGACGCTGTTTACCAGAAAAATTTCATCGGCCTGCACCAGTTCTTCCATATGGAAATCGGCAATTTTGCAGGTCACGCCATGCTGTTTGCTCCAATCCATCACACGGTCGCGCTGCACACCGGCCACACCGCAGCGCGACAGGTTGGGTGTGTAGAGGATATTACCGCGCAACATGAACAGATTGCTGCGCGTCCCCGAGATTATATTTCCTGCAACATCAGTCAATAAACCTTCCGGCATATCCTTGTCTTGCCATTCACTGGCAGCAAGTACATTTTCGAGGCGGTTCAGATGTTTGATGCCAGCCAGTAATACCTGATGTCCCAGTCGTACTTTGCAGACATGCATGCGCACGCCTGATTTGGCAAAGTCCGATGGATACTGAGTGACTGGGCTGATGCTGAGAATACGGGTCGCCTCAGCTTGTGCTGAAGGCGCATAACCCCGGGCGGAAACGCCACGGGTAATGATGATCTTGGCAACACTTTCGGGTTGGGTCTTGGCAAGTTGTTGCAGTTCGCTCGAGAGCACCAGCGCGGAAGGACAGGATATTTTCAGTGCGCCGCAGTCACGTTGCAGTTTGGCATATTGGCGTTCCCAGCAGACGGGACGCCCGGCTTGCATGCGCAGGGTGCGGAACACCCCGTCGCCGTATGCCAAGCCTCGATCTTCAGCGTTGATAGTATTGCCCGGTGCGCCATTGACCAGCATCGCGGCGCGGGATCAGACCTTGCGGAATACCAAAGAACCGTTGGTTCCGCCAAAGCCGAAATTGTTGTTCACCGAGACATCGATCTTCATCTTGCGCGCCGTGTTGGCGCAGTAGTCCAGGTCGCAGTCAGGATCCTGCTCAAACACGTTAATTGTTGGGGGTGCAATTTGATGGTGGATCGCCAGCACGCAGAACAGGGATTCGATACCGCCCGCCCCGCCCAGCAAGTGACCAGTCATCGATTTGGTGGAACTCACTACCAGCTTTTTGGCATGATCGCCAAACGCCAACTTGATTGCCTCTGTCTCGTTTTTGTCGCCCAACGGGGTCGAGGTGCCGTGCGCATTGACGTACTGCACTTGATCCGGATTCAGACCCGCATTGCGCAACGCATTGACCATGCTGCGTTTTGGGCCGTCCGTACTCGGTGCGGTCATGTGGTAGGCATCGGCACTCATGCCATAACCCGAAAGCTCGGCATAAATCTTCGCGCCGCGTGCCTTGGCATGTTCGTATTCTTCCAGTACCAGCACTCCTGCGCCTTCACCCATCACGAAACCGTCTCTATCCTTGTCCCAAGGACGGCTGGCTGTAGCCGGATCGTCATTGCGAGTAGACAGCGCCTTGGCGGATGAGAAGCCGCCAATCGCCAAGGGCGAAATGGTGGATTCGGCACCGCCGGCGATCATCACGTCGGCATCGCCGTATTCGATGATGCGGTAGGATTCACCGATGCTGTGTGTACCGGTGGTACAGGCAGTCACCACAGAGAAATTCGGCCCCTTCAGTCCATACATAATGGACAGGTTGCCGGAAATCATGTTGATGATGGTGCCGGGAATGAAGAACGGCGAAATCTTGCGCGGGCCGCCAGCCAGAAAATCGTTATGCGTCTCTTCGATCATCGGCAGGCCGCCGATGCCCGAACTGATGCACACGCCGATACGCTCGGCATTCTGTTCCGTAACCACCAAGCCGGAGTCCTTGAATGCTTCCATGCCGGCCACAAGACCGAAATGAACGAAGCGATCCATGCGCCTGGCATCCTTGGGAGGAAGGTATTGGGTCACATCGAACCCATTGACCTCGCCTGCCACCTGGCAGGCAAAAGGGCTGGGATCGAAGCGCGTAATACGCCCGATACCGGATTTGCCTGCCACGATGTTTTGCCATGTTTCGGCAACCCCTACACCGACGGGCGTAATTGCGCCCAATCCGGTCACTACCACTCTGCGCCTAGCCAAACTGGACTCCGTTACGGAAAGAAACGATTAGATTCAGACTAGATTACTTGGAATGAGCGTTGACGTAGTCGAGCGCTTGTTGAACGGTGGTGATCTTCTCTGCATCTTCATCAGGAATCTCAACGCCAAATTCTTCTTCCAAGGCCATAACCAGTTCCACGGTATCCAGAGAGTCGGCGCCCAAGTCGTTCACAAAGGAAGACTCGTTCTTGACTTCGGACTCGTTCACACCCAGTTGCTCAGCTACGATTTTCTTGACGCGTTGTTCGTTTGACATCCCTGATTCTCCTACTCTGATTAAAGTTCGAAAAGCGCGAGCATTCTACCAAACTTGCGCCGAATTCCAAAACACCACATCACCCTTGCGTATCCACCATCAACTTGCTTGTAACTAACGTTAAGACATCACCATCCCGCCATCAACATTGATGACTTGGCCGGTAACATAGTCCGAGTCTGCGCTGCAAAGGAAGGCCACGGCATCGGCGACATTTTCAGCACTGCCAAAAGTACCGGCCGGAATGTTGTTAACAAAATGCTGTTTCACATCAGCCGGCAGCTTTTCAGTCATTTCTGTATTGATAAACCCGGGAGCAACCGCATTGACCTGGATATTTCGCGCTGCAAACTCACGCGCCAGTGTCTTGGTCAGGCCGATCAGGCCAGCCTTGGAAGCGGCATAGTTTGCCTGTCCTGCATTGCCCATCTGCCCAACGACAGAGGCAATATTCACTATCTTGCCAGAGCGTTGTTTAAACATCTGTTTATTAACAGCCTTGCAAACATTAAATGCGCCGGTCAGATTGACGGAAAGAACCATATCCCACTCTTCCGGCTTCATGCGCAAGAAAAGATTGTCTTTGGTAATCCCGGCATTGTTCACCACCATATCGAGGCTACCGAACGTGCTAATCACACTTTCGACGGCTTTTTCTACCGAGTCAAGCTTGGTCACATTGGCTTCCAGGCTGATGGATTTGACCCCAAGCGCCTCGATCTCCTTGACCGTATCGGGTGCCAGGCCCATATCCAGAATAGCGATGTTGGCTCCACGCTGAGCCAACTTGAGCGCAATCGCTTTGCCAATTCCGCGAGCACCACCTGTTACAAGAGCTGTTTTTCCTTTTAAACACATAACATCCTCCCTTTGCCAAATCGGTGAAAAATACAAATAAGTTTATACAAGTATACTTAAAGCAGAATTCAGCGCTGCACCATCGTTAATGGCCAAGGCCTGCTGGTTCGTGTCGATGCGCTTGTTCAAGCCTGCCAGCACCCTGCCCGGCGCGCATTCCACATTGTGCGTAATACCCTGTTTGCCAAACTCCAGTACGGTTTCTACCCAGCGCACGGGCGAATACAACTGTCGCACCAGCGCATCCTTGATTTTTGCCGCATCGCTGTAAGCCGCGACATCGGCATTGTGCAACACGGGAATCGCCGGAGATTGCACAGTGACATTGTTCAGATAGGTACGCAACTGTTCCGCAGCGCCCTTCAGCAAGCTGCAATGAGATGGCACGCTCATCGGCAGCATGATGGCGCGTTTTGCACCCTTGGCCTTGGCCAGTTCCATGCCGCGTTCGACCGCAGCACGGTTACCTGCGATGACTACTTGTCCGGCGGAATTAAAGTTTACCGCTTCCAGCACCTCGCCCTGAGCACCTTCTGCACAGATGGCTCGAACATCATCATCATCTAGCCCGAGAATCGCTGCGATGCCACCCACGCCTTCCGGCACAGCTTGCTGCATGCATTGAGCGCGGTAGCGCACCAAAGGCAAGGCATCGGCAAAGCTCAATGCACCTGCTGCCACCAACGCTGTGTACTCACCAAGACTGTGGCCTGCCATGATGGCGGGTTTCGCACCGTTCTGCGATTGCCACGCGCGGTAAACAGCTACGCCTGCTGCCAGCATGATGGGTTGTGTATTGACCGTGGAATTCAAGTCGGCATCACTGCCTTCGGCAACCAGTTGCCAAAGGTCTTGTTTCAATACGTCGGAAGCCTCGGTAAACGTGTCGCGCACGGCAGCAAAATCGGCATAGCCGTTCATCATGCCGCGCGATTGCGAACCCTGGCCCGGAAATACGAAAGCGAATTTAGTCATTTCATTACCTTATGGAGCTTGTAGCCAGTAGCGGGTAGCCAAACGGTTTTGCTACAAGCCACAAGCCAATTACCATTTAATCAACACCGCACCCCAGGTGAATCCGCCACCAACGGCTTCCAACATAATATTCTGCCCGGCTTTGATGCGTCCGTCGCGTACCGCAGTATCCAACGCCAGCGGAACCGAAGCTGCAGAGGTGTTGCCGTGGTTGGCAACGGTCACGATGACATTTTCCATTCCCAAACCGAGTTTTTTAGCCGTAGCTTCGATGATGCGGATGTTGGCCTGATGCGGCACCATCCAGTCGATGTCGGACCCTTGCATTTTTTGCTCTTCCAGCACCTCTTCAACCACTTCACTTAACACTTTGACGGCGAACTTGAATACGGCTTTTCCATCCATAGAGACCAGAGGGTCGGATTTCAGCATATGACGATGGGCGCCATCGGCATGCAGTTTGGCCGCAACAATGCCGGGCTGATCAGAAGCGCGCAACACCACTGCACCGGCACCGTCACCGAACAATACGGCGGTGGTACGGTCATTCCAGTCCAGCAAGCGCGAGAACACTTCTGCGCCAACGACCAGTACAGTCCTGGCCTGACCGCCACGAATGTACATATCTGCCGTGTTCAAGGCATAGACGAAACCACCGCACACAGCCTGCATATCGAAGGCAGCCCCGCCATTTCTGATGCCCAGCTTGTCTTGCAGGATACAGGCAGTACTTGGAAACGGCATGTCCGGCGTGGTCGTGGCCACGATGATCATGTCGATTTCGTCGGCACTGATTCCAGCAGCTTCAATCGCCTTGCGGCTGGCATTCAACGCCAAATCGCTGGTCATCTCATCGTCCGCTGCAAAACTTCGCTCGACGATACCGCTACGGGTGAATATCCAGTCATGCGAAGTATCGACCATCTTTTCGAGGTCGTAATTGGTCAGCACTCTGGCGGGCAGATAACTGCCGGTGCCGATAATCCTGGAATAAATCAAAGCGCCTCTCCTGCGGATTGTTGGCGGGTGTGATGCCACTTTTCGACGTGCTCGCTGATGTGATTCAGCATGCCGCCTCGTACTTCTTCAGCCGCGCGTTCGATGGCACATATGAAGGCAAACGTATCGGCGGAACCGTGGCTCTTCACCACGATGCCTTTCAGTCCAAGAAAACTGGCGCCGTTGTAACGGCGAGAATCCAGCCTGTGCTTGAAGGCCTTCAGTACCGGCATGGATACCAGCGCGCCCAGTTTGGTGAGCCAATTCTGGCTGAAGCCCTCTTTCAGGAAGCCGCCCATCATTTTGGCCACGCCTTCGGCGGTCTTCAGGGCGACATTGCCCACGAACCCGTCGCATACCACCACGTCGGTGACGCCTTTGAAAATGTCGTCGCCTTCCACGTTGCCGTAGAAATTGAGGTCGCTGGCCTGCAACAATTCGGCAGCCTGCTTTACCACTTCGTTGCCCTTGATGTCTTCGCTGCCGATGTTTAACAGGCCGATAGTGGGTTGTTCGTTATGATCCAGCGCTGACACTAGTGTGCTGCCCATCAGCGCGAACTGCAACAGATGTTCGGCCGTACAGTCCACATTGGCGCCAAGGTCCAGCATACAAACCTGTCCTTTGACGGTGGGCAAAAAGGAAGCGATGGCGGGCCGATCGATGCCGGGTAAGGTTTTCAGTACGTAACGTGCGGTGGCCATCAAGGCGCCGGTATTGCCGGCGCTGACACAAGCCGACGCTTCGCCGTTCTTGACCAGATTGATAGCGACACGCATGGAAGAATCTTTTTTGCCGCGCAGGGCCGATTGCGGCGATTCATCCATACCGACCACTTCGGTGGTGGCATGAATGCGCAAACGTGAGCGATCGGCGAAGCCGAGTTTGCTCAACTCGGCTTCGATAGGCTCGGGCAAGCCGACCAGCACTACAGCATCGTCATGATGTTTTTTCAGATAAGCGACAGCCGCGGGCACGGTTACCCGTGTTCCGTGGTCGCCGCCCATGGCATCAATAGCTATCGTGATATCCACTGGGCGATCCTATTAGGCGAGAAAAATGGACAGAGTTCGGCTCTCGCAAAACGGAGAGCTTCGCAAAGGACCGAATGGACTTATTCGCCCTTGGTCTTGACGACTTTCTTGCCGCGATAGTAGCCGCTGGGGCTGATGTGATGGCGCAGATGCGGTTCACCCGTGGATGGCTCGATGGCCAGTGCCGGGTTAGTCAAGAAATCATGCGCGCGATGCATCCCGCGTTTGGACGGGGATTTTTTATTCTGCTGAACAGCCATTTATCTACTCCTCACAAAAACCAGTATTACTTCTTTAATCCGGCCAGCACCGCGAACGGGCTCGCCTTCTGTTGTAAACCATTCGTTGCCGGTGCACATTCCCCATCAGGATGCCTGGGGGCGAACGGCAAACCCAACAACAACTCTTCTTCAATCAACGCCAGCACGTCCAGCCGGGGCACGGCTTCGATGGCGTCCACCTCGTCGTCATCTTCAACCTCATCCAGCCTGTCGGCCGGAAGCAAAAGCAGGCGTGATGTCATATCCACCGGATATTTCAGCTCACCCAGGCAACGCTGACACCTCAAGGTACATGCCCCCAACAGTGAAATCCCCAGCATGTCGCTGTCGCCTTCGCGAAAGCCATTGACGATATAAGTCAGCAAACCATCGGGTTTCGCCAGCAAATCACCCAGCCTGGATAGCTCAGACACCGCTATTTCGCCGCGTATTTCCCTGCCGTTTCGGGCAAAGTCCACGCTGTCTATGAAAGGCCGTGCAAACATGAGGCGCGCATGATATATATTCCGACCTCCCCTGTCAAAGAAGCCGTAAAGGAATATCTTGAATTCTCAGCTGCTTGTCCTGGCCTCGACCTCCATATATAGGAGTCAACTGCTCTCCACCCTGCAAATCCCTTTCCAGACCGCCGCTCCCAATGTCGATGAAACACCTCTTCCCGGTGAAAGTGCGGAGCAGACATCATGGCGCCTGTCGCGCATCAAGGCCCAAGTTGTGGCCAAACGCTTCCCCAATGCGCTGATTATCGGCTCAGACCAAGTGGCGCTGCTGGATGGGCAACAAATAGGAAAACCGCTCAACCATGACAATGCCGTGCTCCAGCTGAGCGCCATGCGTGGCAAGACAGTGGAGTTCTATACCGCACTAACCTTGCTGAACGCGGTCAATAGTGAGATGCAAACTGATGTTGCCATCACCAAAGTCAGCTTTCGCAGCCTGAGCGATGAGCAAATAGAGCGCTATCTGAAGAAGGAGCAGCCTTATCACTGTGCCGGGAGTGCCAAATCCGAAGGTCTGGGTATTGCGCTGATTAGCAGTATCAGGGGTGATGACCCCAATGCCCTGATTGGCCTGCCCTTGATATTATTGGTAAGCATGCTTGAAAAACAAGGAGTTAGCATAGTATAACGCCTTTTGGCTTAATTTTCTTGTTGCGACTGGAATTTCTTTCTGGTATTAAAGCGCGCTTGAAAAATTTAGCATCACCTTGGAGACTGACGTAATGCCCGTACAAGCCAACAATACCTCTGCCCCCTATAAGCCTAAAAAAGGTGAGGCATACATGAGTTCCGGCCAACTTGAGCACTTTCGCGGCATTTTGAATGAGATCAAGCTGGGACTGAGCCAGGATATCGACCGTACCGTGCATACCATGCAGGACGAAGCGACCGTGTTTGCCGACCCGAACGACCGCGCCAGCCAGGAATCGGACATGAGCCTCGAATTGCGCAATCGTGACCGCGAACGCAAACTGATCAAGAACATTGACAAGATGCTGGGCCGCATCGAAGCGGGTGACTATGGTTACTGCGATAAATGTGGCGTTGAGATTGGCCTGAGCCGCCTGGAAGCACGTCCCACAGCCACTTTGTGCATCGACTGCAAGACGCTGGACGAGATCAGAGAGCGCCAAGTCGCGAAATAAGACTGCACTGCAAGCCACAAACAAAAATCCCTGCCTTAGCGCAGGGATTTTTTATGCATGCCATGAAAAGATATTTGGAGGCGCGACCCAGAGTCGAACTGGGCTAAATGGATTTGCAATCCACTGCATAACCGCTTTGCTATCGCGCCGTCGGGCAAACTGCATATTAACAAAAAATATGGGAAAGCCTGAAGGGCTTTCCCAAGTTATCTGGAGCGGGAAAAGAGACTCGAACTCTCGACCTATACCTTGGCAAGGTATCGCTCTACCAACTGAGCTATTCCCGCAAAAACGAAGTCCGCATTATAAGGAAATCGAACTTCGTGTCAATAAATTGAAGCACATTTTTTTGTTTTTGTTCGTGGCACGCTCGTCTCTGTATAATGCGCCGCTCATGAATTTCGAAACATATGTTTCGATCCACCTGTCAGCCCGAGTGGTGAAATTGGTAGACACAACGGACTTAAAATCCGTCGCAACCGTAAAACGTGCGTACCGGTTCGATTCCGGTCTCGGGCACCAAAACTGATGTCAAGCAAACTGAATTCCACGCAACGCGAAGCAATCAAGTATCTCGACGGCCCCCTGCTGGTACTGGCCGGGGCGGGCAGCGGCAAAACGCGCGTCATTACGCACAAGCTGGCCTACCTTGTCGAGGAATGCGGCTATTCCCCACGCAATATTGCCGCCATCACCTTTACCAACAAAGCCGCCAACGAAATGCGCGAGCGCGTCGGCAAGATCATGAATGGGGGGCGCGATGCCAAGGGCATGACCATCAGCACCTTTCATGCATTGGGCATGCATATCCTGCGCGAAGAAGGTCCTTTGCTCGGCTACAAGAAACAATTTTCCATTTTCGACAGTGCCGACACCGGCAAAATCATCAGCGAATTGCTGGGTAGCCCGGACAAACAGGAAATACGCACAGCACAAAGCGTGATCTCGAACTGGAAAGCCGCCTTCCTGACGCCTGAACTGGCGGGAAGTCAGGCCGAAGACGAACAACAGCAGCGCCTTGCGTTGCTCTATGCGCGCTACCAGGAAACCCTGCGTGCCTACCAATCGGTGGACTTCGACGATCTCATCCGTCTACCGGTGGAATTGTTCAAAACACATGAAGATGCGCTCCAACGCTGGCAGCAACGCTTCCGATACCTGTTAATTGACGAATACCAGGACACCAACGATTGTCAGTACCAGATGATGAAGCTGCTTGCAGGCAGCCGCGCAGCACTGACTGTGGTGGGCGATGACGACCAGGCCATATATGCGTGGCGCGGTGCCAGTACGGCTAACCTGCACAATTTGCAGAATGACTATCCCAGCCTGCGTGTGATCAAGCTGGAGCAGAATTACCGCTCTTCGCAGCGCATCCTGCAAAGCGCCAACCACCTGATCAAGAACAACACCAAGCTGTTCGAGAAAAACCTGTGGAGCGAGCACGGCCCGGGCGACCCGGTACGCGTGTTTGCGGCAAAAGACGAAGAGAACGAAGCGGAATCCGTGATATTGCGCCTGCTGGCGCACAAGTTTGAAAACAACTCGCGTTTTGCGGATTACGCCATTCTTTACCGCAGCAACCACCTGTCGCGCGTATTCGAGGAACAAATGCGCACCCACAAGGTGCCCTACACTGTCAGCGGCGGCACCTCGTTCTTCGACAATGCCGAAATCAAGGACATTACCGCCTACCTGCGCCTGATCGCCAACCCCGACGACGATCCTGCCTTCATCAGAGCGATCACCACGCCCAAGCGCGGCATCGGCAACAGTACACTGGAAAAGCTTGCCGGACATGCCTCATCCCGTCACATCAGCCTGTTCGAGGCAGCATTCGAAATAGAGATGGCACAGCAACTGCAACCGCGCCAGCTTGAAGACCTGCTCACCTTCTGCAACTTCATCAACCGCATGCAGGAACGTGCCGAAAAAGAACCCTGCAACGAAGTAATGAACGACCTGCTTGCCGCCATCGATTATGAAGCCTGGTTATTCGACAGCCATGATCCGCGTCAAGCCGAGACAAAATGGAAGAATGTCTCGGATTTCGTCGGCTGGATGAACCGCAAGTCCGAGTCGGACGAAAAAAACATGATCGCCATGACGCAGTTGATCGCACTGCTCAACCTGCTCGAATCCCGCGATCAGGAAACCGATGCCGTCTCGCTGTCGACCCTGCATGCCTCCAAGGGGCTGGAATTCGGCCATGTATTCCTGGTCGGCGTGGAAGAAAACATCCTGCCGCACGAGCGCAGTGAAGCGCCAGAACAGATCGAGGAAGAACGCCGTTTGATGTATGTCGGTATCACCCGGGCGCAACGCTCCTTGCAGATCAGCTATTGCACCCGGCGCAAGCGCGGCAAGGAGTTTTCAGGCTGCGATCCCAGTCGCTTCATCGCAGAACTGCCACAGGCTGATATCGTTTATTCCGGCGTGGTAACTGCAGGAAATGCGCCTGCGGTCACAAAAGCCGAAGGAATGGATAAACTGGCGCAACTTAAGGCAATGCTGAAGTAATACATTGAACGCTTCATGTAGCTAAGGCTCCTTAAACTTATCAGTTTTGTCGAATATAGTCAGGGTCCTTGCCTCGGGCCTATCCTCTTCAAGGCATGAATCTGGTATCGTTCGCACCAATGCAACAGGCATGGTTTTTCGAGTTCAACAATTCCGAGATTATGCATACCAACAAAGTCTTTATCAGAACCACCAAGGCCGAACGCGAAGGTTCCAAGCTTTCAAATAACCATACGCGCATGTTGTCGCACATGGACGGTAAATCCACCTCCGGCGAATTAGCCAAGCGCGCACCACCCAGTCTGCGCAAGATATGGAATGAACTTCTTAATGAGCTGGTGGCGGGCGGATATATCGTCGTAAAAAATGAAGCAGCTGTTGACCGGAACGCCGCCCCGCGCGAATTGAGTTCGGAGCCGAAAAAGCAGGAAACTGCACGTATTCAAATCGAACAAGCTCCTCCTGCGGCAGTTCAATCAACGTTAGACCCTGAGGCCAAAGAGAAAGCGGAAAAGGCCGCGCGTGCCGCCGAACTGAAGGCATATTTTGCAGCCGCCAAAGAAAAGGCCAAGGTTGAGGCCAAACAGGCTGCCCAGGACGATGCTCAGGCTCACGCCAAGCTCGGGGCTGCCGCCGCTGCAGCAAAGGCCAGCTCAGACGCCGAGGCTAAAGCAAAGGTTGCTGCCCGGCAAAGGGACGAGGAAGCTGCGCAAGCGCGTGCAAATCACGAGGCTGCCGCCGCTGCAGCAAAGGCCAGCTCAGACGCCGAAGCAAAAGCCAAGAAGGCCAGCTCGGATGCCGAAGCAAAAGCCAAGGCTGAAGCCCGGGAAAGAGATGGAATAGCTGCGCGTGCGCGTACCGAACTTGAGGCTGCCTCCGCTGCAGCAAAAGCCAGCGCTGACGCTGAGGCAAAAGCCAAGGCCGAGGCTAAACAGAGAGAAGAAAAAGCTGCGCGAGCGCATGCAGAGTTCGAGGCTGCGGTTGCAGCCACAAAAACCAGGTCGGATGCTTTGGCGCTGGCCAAAGCTGAAGCAAAGCAAAGAGACGAGGATGCCACACGTGCTCGCGCCGAACTCGAAGCAGCCAATCTGGCTGCCAAGGCCGGAACAGTTTCCACTGCAAAGATCAAGGCCACGAACACACAGGACGAAGAAACAATACTGTCTGCGAACGAAGACGCACGATTGCGCAAGCTTGAAATGGAGAATGAAGCGCTGAAAAAACTGCTAGCTGAGGCTTATTTGGAAATAACGTCTCTGAAAACCTCACTCGGAACCAATCACTAGCAATACGAGAACGGGAAACATTCCATAAAAAAGGATGGGTACGCTGGCGCAATCCGTTCCGGATTCAAGCTGAAACAGCTTCATCTCCATAGAATCTGATCGCGTTGCGTCCTGCTTCTTTGGCCTGATACATAGCCCGGTCAGCCCAGTTGAGAATGTCGTCCTCACTGCCTTGGCTGTTGATAAACAGCGCCACACCGATGCTCGCTGTGCATTGATGTTCGATGGTCTTCTTATCAAGCTGAATTTCTAGCACGTACGGTTTAGCCAACTCTTCGCGGATTTTATCGGCTATCGCGCCTGCCTTGACTTTGGATTCTTCCTTACCCATCTCCAGTTCGTTGACCATCACCACAAATTCGTCGCCTCCGAAACGCGCCACCGTATCCATTTCTCGCACACAAGCACGCAGACGGCCTGCTGCTTCAATCAGCAGTAAGTCGCCCACTGCATGTCCGTGCCTGTCATTGAGTTGCTTAAAATTATCCAGATCAATGAATATCATGGCGCCATACCTTCGGCTGCGCTTATTGGCTGCATTTGTCTGGCTCAAACGATCAAGCAGCAGACGACGATTGGGCAGGTTGGTGAGTGAGTCATAGAACGCCAGATGCTGAATTTGTTTGGCGCTCGCAACGACCAATTTCTGCTGTGCATTCAGCCTGAACAACAGTGCGACCGCCACAAACGTAAACACCCAAAGAATGGTTGTGGCAACACTGGCTTGCCAGCGATTGCGCGAAATGATTTCTTCTACAGGTCGAAGCAAAGTCGATTCGCTGAAACCCAGGACGACCACAACCGGAACATCACTCAACTTTTGCCAGTGGTATAGGCGGACAACCTTGTCGAATTTTGCAGCAGACCTGAAAGAGCCAGTCAATTCAGCCCCACTCCCGAGAAACGCGCGATTGGAACTCACGCTTTGACCCAATGCGATTTCATTGTTTACGTTACGCGCCAGATATTCTCCGCTCTGACGGACAATTGCGATTGAATCATCGGATGCCAGCGCTAGCGCCTCCAAAGTATTGTGCAGGTATGCCGGAGACAGGGAAATGACGACCACTCCGACAAAGCGGCCGTTGCGCCGGATGGGACGAGAAAACTGGATGGACCATTGCTTTGAAACCCTGCCAAACACGGGGGAGCTAATGAATAGCTGCTGTTTTACTGCAGTCACATGCACCTTGAAGTGTTCCCGATCCCCCAGGAATAGCCGCTCCTTCATACCCAGTGTAGAAACTGCGAGATAACCCTTTGCGTCAATGACAGCAATCTGCAACAGAGAATGCGGCGGAAAAAGTTGCTCTATCTTGGATGCCTGCCTGAGAAATTCACCGGACTTTCCGGGTTCATAAGTCTCTGCAAGTTCCAGCGCCGCAAAATCGACATAACGAATAAGTATGGCGACCTGATCCGCCACAGCACCGTTCAGTTGCCTGGCACGCAGCTCTGCCTGAGCAATCGTTTCCGAACGCAGTTGTTGTTCTGCACTGAATATTTGCTTCCAGTAAAGACCGCTGGCCAGCAGGGACAGCAAGGCAACCAGAAACGCAATTCGTCTGATGCGCAAAGGGGGGGTCATTGTTGGTTCTTAAATATCAAACGTGAAGGCCGGCTTTCGTCCGTGATCTGCTACCTTGATCCAGGTGCTCACAACAATTCTTCTTGTCGGACACCCTATTCGGCCGCCATCACGTCAAAAAGGGTCGCCGCAGTCTGCGCCAGCAACGCAACATCCAGCACGCCTATGCATTCCTCCGCGACTTCGATGCCATTCAGGACTACCGGACGCTCGTCCTCGGTAAGCTCCCACACATCGGTCGAGTCGCCCCGTCTGCGCACAGTCAGCAACGTATTGATGGTGAAATCCAGCGTTTCAATGGCGTTGGGAATCTGGTTGTTTTTCTGCGCCAGTGCGTATCGAACCACCGAGATGGCCGCAGCAAGGCGCGAAAAGGCTGTCAGCGAAAAGCGGCCTTCGCAAGCAGCCTGATATGGCAGGTGCATGTCCATCGCGTAGATATCTTTTAATCCCTGGGTAACAGGTACACGCAACGGGGTGTGTTTCTTGGCCATTCTGTGCCAACCTTTCTAATTTTTATTTTCCTCCCCCTCCTGATTTCCGCGGGAGGGAATACTGAACGGACTTTATTCAGTCCCAAAATCCTTTTTGTTCTACGAATCGTTTCCAGGCTTTGCCAAATTCAGTAACGCGCTCCGCATAGTCATGTTCCATCCAGCCGCGTATGAGTGCCAGTGTATCGTGCCGTGCGGCATTATCCAACTCGTTCAACAGGCGATGTGCCACAGCAATATCATTCAAGGTCCCCAGGATATCCTGCAACTCTGCCAACACTGCCTCATATCCTTTGGTCCTGGATGCGGCAAACAGGGAACCAAACATCTCGATACTGTAACGCAGTTTTTTGCATGCGATGCGCAAGGCATGCAGTTGAGCCGCGTCCTCGCCGCTCAGAGCATTGCCGTATTTAACGACAAGTTTCCAGCGTTTCTTTAATATTTCGACCGCGAATTTTTCCAGTGTGGTTTCTTCCCCGCCCCATTGCTCGCCATGCATCCATGCGCCAAAGCGCAGCAACATGCGTTGAAATTCCGGCGAAGCAAGGCTGCTTTCCATGCCGGCATGCTGTTTTTTGCGCGCCCGTTCGCTCATGCTCAATATTTCGCGCAGTCCGATATGTTCAGGCAGTCGAGTGCAGATTGGTGCAAGTGTCTGGGTAACAAACACATCCCATTCGCGCGAACGCCCCAGCTCTATGCAGAGCTTCGCGACCTGTTCGCGCAAAGCACTCAATTCGTCATCTGTGCGGTAGCGCTGGGTAATGGAAAGCGCCACGCGCAGGCGACGCAAGCCGACGCGTACCTGATGCAGGTATTCCTTGTCCAGTTTCAACAGCGCCCCCGGCACATTGGACTGCACATGCGCCAGGCAGGCACCAATCAGACTTTGCAGGGCGCTGGAGATGCTTTGCGATTTTTTCAGGGGCGGAAATCTGCCTTTGCTGACGGAAGGCTTGGCTGCGGAAAACAACAAATAGCCGTATTCCGCCTTGCTGGTGTGTTCCACTTGCAGCGGCACGATGTCGAGCAGAGCTTGGGCCAACTTGAAAAGCTGCTGCGGTGAGCCGGATTTGAGTTCGAGCTCCAGTTCCGAAATCGGGCAACTGGCTTGTCCGGCGCGTATCTCGCCGCTGTCCATGCACAGCTCAATCTCCGCCCCATCGTAATTGAGCAACCTCACATTTCGCGCAAAGTCAGTGACAAACACCGGTTGCAAACGATTGCGCACACCATGCGGCAATTCGCCGCCGCAGGCTTTGAGTGCGTTGAAATCCAGCTGCTCGGAAAGCACGGGGGTTTCCCACTCATTGCGCTGATGCAGTCCTGCGCTCACCTGTCCGCCGCCTTTAAGCGTTTGCAAAAACTGTTTGCCCACGCGACGCAGACGCAACGCCATAGCCAGACGGTGCAAATCGAGATCGGCAGTATCGTAATAGACGTTGTAGAGCTTTAGATTGCGGGCGCGAGTTGCGGAAAGCGAACGCAGCCAGGGATTACGCTTGAGTCTTTGCAGATATTCGGGCGAGATGTGCAGCTTGAGTTCGGTTTCGATGGCCACAATGGACTCAGATCATGACTTGCCTAGATCAGGACGGGGTTATCAGGCAATTCGTTGATCTTGTTGGAGCCGGTTTGAGGAAAATGTTGCGCGAGATGCTCCCCCACCCGACGTATCCCGGCTATGACACCTTCTTCGAATTTGCCCAGACGAAATGCAGTTTCCATTTCACGGCAGACCGCTTCCCAGACTGCCGGGCCCAGTTTGACGTGAATGCCGCGATCCGCCACGATCTCCACATCGCGATCTGCCAGCAGCAAATAGATCAGCACGCCATTATTATGTTCGGTATCCCATATGCGCAGGTGCGAGAATACCTCAATTGCCCGTTCGCGTGCGCTCTGTCCGGCAAACAAGGGCCTAATCTCCAGCGCGGACTCGACGGCAAAACGGATCTGCCCCGCGTGTGTTTTCTCAACCTCGGCAATGGTGTGTTCAATTCTATCCAGTGACGCGCGCGGAAATACCTGGCGCATTGCGGCACGACTGGCGGATAGGTGTTTAAGTATGCGTTTGATGTTCATTTACCAACCTCCTGACGCTCCACCGCCACCGAAGCCTCCGCCGCCGCCACTAAGACCACCCCCGCCGAAGCTACCGCCGCCTCCCCCACCCCAGCCGCCACCGCCTCCCCAACCGGTAGGAAATGATGAACCGCGTCCGCTCAATCCAAAGATCAGGGAAAACACAAAGGATACAAGTGCCAATGCAATTGCCCAGGCAACCGAGAGCAACATTACCCAAGCCAGTAAGCCGATCACCCCACCGACAATCAACCCGCTAGGCAGTCTCCCCATCACTTGTCGCAAGAGGATATTACCCATCATGAAGATCACAAGTCCGGTGACGAGCAATTGTCCCGGCACATCCTGTGCATTTGGGGATTGTGAAGAGGCGCGCTGTGCCGGAGGCAATGGTTCGCCCTCGGCGACCTTGATGATCGCGCTCACCCCCGCATCGATGCCTGGGTAGAACTCGCCACGTTTGAAATAGGGCGAGATGACATCGGACACGATGCGTTTTGCCGTGGCATCGTTCAGCGCACCTTCAAGACCATAGCCGACTTCAATACGCAGCTTGTGGTCATCCCTGGCAATAAGCAGCAACACACCGTCGTCCACACCTTTGCGTCCCAGTTTCCACGCTTCAGCAACTCGCATGCCGAATTGCTCGATGGTTTCCGGTTGCGTGGTGGGCACAAGAAGCACGGCGATCTGCGAACCTTTGCTGGATTCGAAAGCGGCCAATTTGCTTTCGAGCAACTGCCTTTGCCCCGGATCCAGCATGCCGGTCAGATCGGTTACCCGCTGGCTGAGCTTAGGAACCGCAACCTCCGCCTGCGCCGAGCCGCATAGCAGCAGCGCAAGCAGGATAAGTGGCGTCCAGATGTGTTTCATTTACTTGGCAGGTGCAGCCTTGGGGGTGGAGAAATCGACCGCAGGCGCTTTCGAAATCGCCTTCTCATTCTCAACCTCGAACGAAGGTTTCACGCTGTAGCTGAACATCATCGCGGTGAGGTTGGTCGGAAAAGAACGCGCCAGCACGTTATATGCCTGCACCGACTTGATATAGCGGTTGCGGGCCACGGTGATGCGATTCTCGGTGCCTTCCAGTTGCGCCTGCAAATCGCGAAAAATCGCATCGGATTTCAGCTGCGGATAGTTCTCCGTCACCACCATCAGTTTACTCAAGGCCGAGGTCAGTTCGCCCTGCGCAGCCTGGAATTGGGCAAAGGCCTTCGGGTCGTTGATCAACGCCGGTGTAGCCTGAATGGTACCTACCTTGGCACGCGCCTCGGTTACGCCGATCAACACATCCTTTTCCTGTTGCGCATAGCCCTTAACTGTATTCACCAGATTGGGAACCAGGTCGAAGCGGCGCTGATACTGGTTCAGCACTTCTGCCCAGTCGGCCTTGACCTGCTCATCGTTTTTCTGGAAATCGTTGTAGCCGCAACCGCCTAATAGCGTCGCCAGCAGAATCACTAATATTGCACGCATCGCTGAATCTCCTTGGTTGAACTTGGATTGTCCGGGAAAATATAGCACTAAACCACTTGCCCTGCCGCATATGCAGACGACCAAGCCCACTGAAAATTGTAACCGCCGAGCTGCCCGGTGACATCCAGCACTTCGCCGATGAAGTACAAGCCCGGCACTTCGTTGCATTCCATTGTCTTGGATGACAGTGCACGGGTATCCACACCGCCGCAAGTCACTTCCGCCTTGCTGTAACCGAGTGTGCCGGTCGGCGTGATTTGCCACGCCTTCAGTTTGTCGGCCAATTCCCGCATTTCCTTATCCGCATACTGATTGAGCGGCTTGTTTTCCTGCCATTGCGTGGCGACAATCTCGGCCAGGCGCTTGGGCAGATATTGGGCAAGGAAGTTTCCCAGCAGCATTTTGTTGCTGCGTTGTTGCAGAAATATTTCACATAGATCGTGATCCGGAATCAGATCGATCGACAGCGGTTTGCCTGGCTCCCAATAAGAGGAAATTTGCAGAATGGCAGGCCCGCTCAGGCCTCGATGAGTGAATAGCAGGTTCTCGCGGAAACTGTGCTTACGAAAACTCACCACCGCCTCCAGCGAAGCACCGGATAATTCGGCATAGGGCGCCCATTCCTGCGGATGGAAAGTAAGCGGAACCAGTCCCGGTTTGAGTTTTGTCATGGGTACGCCAAATTGCTCGGCTACCTTGTAGCCGTATGGCGTGGCGCCGATACTGGGAATAGACAATCCTCCAGTGGCAATGACCAGTGAAACTGCGCGATATTTTCCGCGCGGTGTCGTTACATAATAGGCATCACTGTGCTCTATCTTTTCCACACTGCATGGCATGCACCAGCGCACTCCTGCCGCATCGCATTCCGACTTGAGCATGGCGATGATGGCATCAGAACCGTCATCACAGAATAGCTGGCCCAGCGTTTTCTCGTGATACTTGAGGCCATGCTTATCCAAGATTGCAATAAAGTGTTGCGGGGTGAAGCGTGCCAAGGCAGAGCGGCAGAAATGCGGATTCTGTGAAAGATAGTTTTCCGGTTTGGCATTGAGGTTGGTGAAATTACAGCGCCCACCGCCGGAAATACGGATTTTTTCCGCAAGCCTGGATGAATGATCAAGCAACACAACGGAACGTCCGCGCTGAGCGGCTATCAGCGCGCACAACAAGCCCGCAGCGCCTGCTCCGACGATCAGTACATCGCTCTGCTTTGGATGCATCAATGTTGCCCGGCGTAACGCTGGACGAACTCATTCACTGCGGCTTTATATTCCAGCGGTGCGACAATGGCACTGTTGCTGTGGTCGCCGCCTTCGATCAGTTTCAGGAATTTTGGTTGTGGCGCGCTTTCAAAGAGACGCTGACTCATCTCATAAGGCACGCGTCTGTCCCAAGTGCCGTGGATAAAGAGCAAGGGTATCTTCATCCGGCTGAGTTTGCTCATCGAATCGAAACGCTGGTTCAACAAGAGATCTGCCGGCAGGTAGGCGTACTGGCGTGCGGCCATATCAACGATAGAGGTGAATGTACTTTCAGCGATGATTCCGGCCGCATTCGGGTGGTGCATGCCCAGGTCGATGGCGATCGCGCCGCCCAACGAGTGCCCGTAAATGAAGGTGCGTTTCGGTTCAACTGCCCGTTGCTTGACCAGATAGCGCCATGCCGATTCTGCATCTTCGTACATCTTGTCTTCGCTGGGCTCGCCGCCGGTACTTTTCCCATAGCCGCGATACTCGGCTATCAGCAGGTTATATCCCATGCTGTGAAACCGCGCTGCGTTATCCAGATCACGTGCAGCACCGATATTTTTGTCGTTGCCATGCAGATAAAGCATGGTCAGTGCATCGGCATTTTCGGCGGGAATCCACCAGCAATACAGATCGCCCTGCTCGGCCCCGCTACCGGACTGAATATGAACTTCTTCGAATTTCAGACCCAGCCGGTCCGGCGTGCTTTGCAGCTGTGGCTTTGGCTCAAGAATATGCTTTCGCTGTGTATGCCACATATAGGCACACACACAAAGATAGGCAAGGACCGCCAGCATCAGCCCCCAACGGATGCGTCTCGACCATATCAGGATAAGGCTTATTCTTCCAGTCGTTTCCATACACATGCTCCCTTGCTCGCCTTCTCGATCTCTTCAAGTTGTGCGTTATGCTGCGCCAATTCTTCATTGTTGGCCGACAAAACGCGAACACTCAAGCGAATCGCTTCACCGTTTGCGGTGAATTGCACGCCATCTTCCGCGCTGATCTCTTCGCCGAGCAGACTCTCCTGCCCGCGCGTCATGCCCAGATACACTTCCGCCAGCAACTCGGTATCCAGTAAAGCGCCGTGCAGCGTGCGGTGTGAATTATCGATCTGGTAGCGATCGCACAGGGCATTGAGGTTGTTCTTCTTGCCTGGGTGAAGTTCCTTGGCGACTTTCAGGGTATCAATCACCTGATTTTTCAGCGGCGGCAATCCGGCCAGCCCCAGTTCCGCATTCAGAAACCCGATATCGAACGGAGCATTATGAATGATGAGTTCCGCTCCGGAAATAAACTCCAGCAGCGCAGGGGCAATCTCGGCAAATTTGGGTTCGTCCTGCAGGCGATCAAGCGTCAGTCCGTGCACTGCAGCCGCGCCTTCGTCGATCTCGCGTTCAGGATTGATGTAACGATGGAATGTCCGCTTGGAAACCTTGCGTCCGTCCATCTCGATGGCCGCGACTTCGATAATGCGATGTCCCTGCTTGGGATCGAGGCCTGTGGTTTCCGTATCCAGTACAACCTTACGCATTGCCGCCTCCCTGCACCGATTCCACCCCTCGATTGGCCAACTGGTCAGCGCGTTCGTTGCCGTCATGCCCGGCATGGCCCTTGACCCACACCCATTCGACCTCATGTTGCATGGCCAGCGTGTCCAGCCTGCGCCACAGGTCTTCGTTCTTCACCGGTTTCTTGTCTGATGTCTTCCAGCCGCGCAGTTTCCAGCCATGCACCCATTCGCTGATGCCCTGCTGCACATACTTGGAGTCGGTATGCAAGCGCACATGACAGTGGCGTTTCAATGCCTCCAGTGCGGAGATCGCAGCCAGCAATTCCATGCGATTGTTGGTGGTGTGCGCCTCGCCGCCAAACAGCTCGCGCTCCTTGCCCTTGGTGCGCAGCAGCGCACCCCATCCGCCCACGCCGGGATTGCCCTTGCAGGCGCCGTCGGTGAATATTTCAACTACTTCTTGCATACTGTTCATTGCTGTTTGGTTGTTTTCTGGGTGATTCTGTTGTTGTTCAGTTTGGGCGTCACCGGCAGCAACTTGCTCACCAGCCCTTTCTTCCATTGCGGTTCAATCAGGCGCATCCCGTGCACACGCTTGATCGCATGCAGAAAATACACGCCGCCACTCACCGCCCACCAGCGGTCGCCCGCCTTTTCCATAAAGGCAAAGCGTTCCAGCCATTTCCTGTGAAGCAAAGGCGGTGCATACGCAGCAAAACGACCTCCGGCCACTTCAAAGCCAAGCAGTGCCAGCCAGTCCTTCAGGCGCGGCAAACCAATAAATTTGCCGCGCCACGGATAGCCTTGTTTAGGCCCCAGGGCACGGCGCATTCCCCACAAGCTGTACGGGTTGAATCCGCTGATGATCAGGTTGCCTTCCGGTCTCAATACCCTCTCCACTTCGCGAATGATACGGTGCGGACTTTCTGCAAATTCAAGCACATGCGGCAACAGCACCAGATCCAGACTGCCGCTGTCGAACGGCAACTCGTCGCAGCACAAACGCACGGTGTTGCTGGCCTGGTTACCCGCAGTAAAGCGCAGCGGCATGCGACTGCTACTCAGAAAATCATGCTCCGGCAGCCCCATTTGCATGGCGTTGAAACCGAAGATGTCGCTCACCGTATGATCGAAATAGTCCTGCTCGTGCTTCAGCACATAGTCGGCCTGCTCGCTGGCGAACCATTCATTCAAGCTCAATATAGTTGACTTACAATAAGGCATCGCATTCCCATATCTATCATGCTCACCATCACCGCCATCCCCGCTCTGGAAGATAACTACATCTGGTTACTCCAGCGTGAACGCCACGCCGTTGCGGTCGATCCGGGCGAAGCCGCTCCCGTGCTGGGTTTCCTGCATAAAAACGTCCTGCAACTGGATGCGATTCTGTGCACCCATCGCCACCACGACCATGTCGACGGCATCGAAGAATTGCGTGGAGTATATAACGTGCCGGTGTATGGGCGAAGACATCCAAAGAACCCCCATATTACCCACGACTTACGTGAGGGAGATCGGCTGCGGCTGGACGTGCTGGACATCGAATTCGACATCATCGAAGTACCCGGCCACCTCGACGACCACATCGCGTTCATCGCCCCCGGAATCCTGTTTTGCGGCGACGTGATGTTCGGCGCCGGCTGCGGCCGGAATTTCGAAGGAACCCTTGCCCAATTGCAACATTCGCTGCAACGCCTAGCCGCCCTCCCCGACGATACGCTGGTCTATTGTGCTCACGAATACACCGCCAGCAACCTGGCCTTCGCACAAGCCTGCGACCCGGACAATCCAGATATCAAACGCCGTATCGATGAAACCCTTGCCCTGCGCCAGGCAAAACGCCCAACCGTCCCTTTCACGATCGCCCAGGAAAAAGCCACCAACCCCATTCTGCGCTGCACCAACCCGGAAATCATCCGCACCCTGCAAGCGCGCGGCCTTGTAGACACCAGCGAACTTGCCGTATTCACGGCCTTGCGCGAGTGGCGAGATCATTTTTGATTGCGGGAAACGGCGTTCTAGTTTATTCTGCGCGCCCTTTCGGAGAGGTGGATGAGCGGTTTAAGTCGCACGCCTGGAAAGCGTGTGTAGGGTAATACCCTACCGAGGGTTCGAATCCCTCCCTCTCCGCCAGATACAAAACCGCCTCTTGTGGGCGGTTTTTATTGGGTGGTTATTGCCAAGCACCCTGTCTCGCAACCTGCACCTTGATGGCATTGATGTCGAGTTCTTCAATGTACTGCAGCAGGTTCTGCCACATCGGGTGAAATCCATAGCCCCCATTGATCATCTCGTTCGTGGCCTGAGCCTTGGTCCAGCCTTCATAGGCAATACGATAGATTGCCACCATTGTTCCGGTGCGATCCGAGCCGTGCTGGCAATGTACAAGAACCGGTTGCATCGCCGGTGTGGTGGCGATGCGCAAGAACTTGATGACATCCTCATTCTCGGGATGCCACGTTTTGAAGCGGATCTGTTCAAGGTGCAAGGTTGATGTTTCTGCAACCAGAGGAACGTCATCGTTGAAGGCTCGCAAAGAAATTACAGTCTTGATTGGCCGGTCGTCATGCGCAAGGCTCGTCTGCTTTTCCAGGAGTGCAAAGCCTTCCTTTGTCGGCTGCGCTGTGCGGTATAGCGAGGCGTTGACGCGAAACATATTCGGCAGGCCGGGACTCGCGACAACCGGAGTTGCCCAAGTCGATGGCCTGGAGGCGTCAACTTCCGCGGCAACAGATGTGCTGCCAAATGCAAGTATCAAGGCACAAACGATTGTCAACGCGCGTTGAAAATAATTCATGACTTTATGCTTTCTCCTGTTCGTATCAGCTTCATCGCCATCAATAACAGCAACACGGCCCCTGCGACCAGCACTCCCCAAAGTATCCATTTGTGCATGAGTGCCTGATCCATCGGTTCATTGTCTGCGTTGCTCCCAACGTGGACAGGGGCTGGATTCTTTCCATCAGTCCCCAGACTTGCAAGGCTGCCGGGCAAACCGTTTTGGTAACGGTAGGCAGGCACCAGGGTAGCCAAGGGTAATGCGCTTGTATTAACGCCTGCCAAACCCCAGGCAAGCATAAACGGACTGTCACCTCGTGCCAGGAATACCAGTTGTTGTGGTTCGACTGCCACCTTTACTTGTGGCGGTTTATCGCCCACACCACCGGCACGCATGTCCAGCTTGAGTTGCAACTCGGTAATCAGTTCTCCACCCAGATCGATATCGGGAGATAGTGATTCGCCTCCTTGCGCGGCCAAACGGTAAAGCACTGTGTTGGATACCCGGCGCCAGGGCTGTTTGTCATTGCTGCGAGCATACAATTGCGCAGGTGCCAGCGTATTGATCTGCGGCAAGATAAAGCGAAGCCGCTCCACCGGAAGCATGCCGTCAAGACGATAGACGAATTCGCCGTTTGCACTGCGGCTGGGCGATATCGCTTCCGTCCAGAGAATTTCAGGCTGGGTTTGCTGTGGTGTGGATGACGAGGTTGCGGTGACACTGGGCAGACCGGAAATAAACCGGGGATCCAGCCAGGTCAGCCGGAGATATTTGGCACGGATGGACGGCAACTCGATTTGCCGCTGTTCGATGCGTGCCCCCTCCTGCTCCAGCACTGCGATGGAAGCAGAATCCTGCACGCCATGCCACTCCTTGAGGTCATTGCTGGCTTCTATACGAAAACGCTGAAAGGGTTGACCATATTCTTTCAGCGAAATATCCAGTGCAACCAACGGAGCAACAATATGGCTTGCGTCCAGAATGACACCAGTCAACTCCCTGGTCACTGTCGCTTTGGTGGGCTCTACCGAAACCAGTGTGCCGTTTTTCTCGCGGCGAATCTGGAAACCGCCATTCTCCGATTTCTCGTCACTGTAAAGCGGAAAAGCCCGCAGTTCTGTTTGCACGACTTTCGGCTGCGGAATGTCTGTCTTGAGTGTCAATGCATGCGGAACCACCTCGCCGGCTGAATTGAATACACGCAGATCGCGCATAACGGGCGACAGGGAACTTCGATACACTTCCATCGTGAGTGGAAAATGAAAAAAAGGCCCTGCACCGTCAACCTTGATTTGAGCATGATGTGAATAGGCATCAACGCCATCTGTTGGTGGCGGTTTGCCGAAGCACGATGCGGACAACATCAGCAACAGAAGCACAATGGGAGTGTTGTATTGATATTTTTTCATGATACCGCTTCCAGTTTCTCCTGATTTTTCTTCGGCGGGACCGGGGCGAAATATCCCAGCACCAACAGCAGCACACCAACCACCATAAACGACACGATGCGCTCTACCGTTCCCGTATGAGACAGCTCGATCAGGAATAATTTAAGCACCACCGCGGCAATGAGCCCAGCCCCTGCCATCCACAATTCCCGCTTTTGCCTGCGGCTGGCAATCAGCATCATCGCACAGGCAACCACACTCCAGACTATGGAGAGCGCACCCTGCAGCAGGATCGACTGAGACAACGCGTCAAAATCCCAAGGGATTCGCGCCCAGTGATGAACCGCCCTGCCCACGCTTGCCGTGATAAAGAGAAGCGAATATCCAAGCACAGCCGCGCGTTGCTGAAATACATACTCTTCGAGCATTGACTGACTTTTTATCCACTGAACTATCGCCAATGCACCGGCAATGAGTGCCAATTCCAGCGGGTTCAGCAATGGCACATAGGGCAACGGATCTGCCGCTCCGTTTGAAACGAAATTACTCACAAACAGCCACAGCGTCAGCAGTACCGCCACAGGAATTGCAGCGACTTTGCGGTAGGATTCCGCAAACCGGTTCATCGGCCATGGATACGGGCGCGACCAGGTGGCAGCCCACCACAAATAGGAGAGCGGCACCACAGCCCAGCCCAGCATGGGCCAGGCTGTGTACGGATCACCAAGCTGGGCGAAATGCCATCGTGTCTCAGCGCTGATGATCAGCAGCAACCACCACACCCCGGCAACATGCCATTGCGACTGCCATTTGTCGCCATCGGGCTTATCATGTCCACGCATCAGGAAGAAATGCGCGGCCGCAGCCAATGGCCAAACCAGCCAACCATAGTTGGCGGACGGAGGCGATTGAATCGTCAGCGACGCCAGCGTCAGCAAGATCGCCAACGGCAGATGACTGTAGGTAAAACGGCGCAATTCAGCCCAGTCCTGCCAGCGAGCAATAAACCACCACAGCAGTTGAGTGACAACCAGCGCAGCAACCAGGGCTGGCAATGCTTCCTGTTCCGGTAGCCAGCGCAGCAACTCGCTTCCCCACGCAAACGCCCACCACAATGCGCCCCACGACAGCAGCATGACATTGGACAACGGCACCGGCTCATTCTTGCGTTCGGCACGTTTCAACAGCCATGCCCCGGCAAAACCACACAAACTGAACACCAGCGCCGACCACCAGCCGCTATGCTGGAACGGCAGCAAATTGATATCCGATGGCTCAAGTGGATACAAATCCGTCAGTGTGCGGCGAGACAGCAACAGCAGTCCGGCCAACAATTCAAGCCCCAGCGCAAACCACAGTGCCACACGATTCGCCATGCGTAGCGCCAGAGCGACAATCAGCGTCGAAGTCAGCGCCCAGGCAGTCAATGCAGACTGCAACGGCAGCACGAACAGGAACGCCACATTGAGCAGACTGAGACCGACGACTGTGACCACGCTAACAGCTTGCAGCGCGCCCGACAGTTCGGGCCCGGCTTCGCGCGATTTTGCCGTCCCCATCCAGGCACCCGCCAGCATGGCACCGCCGATAACCAGTGCCGAGAACAGGCCGCTATAACCATTGCCCAGCACTGAAGCACCAGCACCGACGTGCAGTGTTGTGATAAAAGCCACGCCTGCAAACAGTTGAATCAGAAATCCCGCCCATACGCATATCGGCACTGCAAAGCGCAATGCAAGGTACAACGTAAGCAGCCCCAACACGCCCCATGCCGTACCACAATGCTCCCAGGACAGCAGCATGGGTGGCAGCAGATAGGTCATCAGCGTTCCTGTCAGCGCAGGTATCCATGCTCTATCCCGCTCCTTACCGAAAACGGCTCCGTCAGGCGCGTTGCGCAACAGCCAGAACACAAACAGCAGCGAGACCACAATCAGGCAGCAACCCAATATCGAGCCATCGAGCGGTGCGCCGCCTGCGGCATAGACGAAATGCAGGGTACGGAAGAAGAAATGGATAGAGCCCAGCAGCAGCAACACGGCAAACATGCGTGCCAGCGGACGCCGCTGACGGATGCCGATCCAGAAAATCCCCGCCCCTTCCAGTGCCCATGACGAGGCAGTCCACTGTGGTTCGAGCCCCAGTGGAATGGCAAGCGTGGCAAACACCACACCCAGCGCAATGAACACCTCGGTCAGCAGCAGGTATCGCTCGCCAAATAATTTTCTCAAGACAGCCGCCAGGCCAAGGTAGAACGCGCCGAATCCCAGCGCACCGAATGAGGCGCCGAACTCCAGTTGAGACGCCATCTGTGCATGCAGGCCGAATGCCAGCAGCGGCACGCCGAATGCCAGCGTGCCATCGATGTAATCCGCGCGCTTGGTGACGACTCCAAGCAACACGCCATCGCGATCGGCATCACTCTTCGGCGCCGTTTCCGGGGTAAGACTCAGATGATGCGCAAAGCGAATCAGGATGCCTACAAACATGACGAAGAAGAGCATCAGGAACAATTCGGCGCTGACCAGATGCTCCACCTGCCAGGAACGGCTGTACCAGGCCATGAATAAACCGAAGGTGCCAATAAAGCCAACCAGATTAAGCACGCGCCAGGCACGGAACCAGGCCACAGCCACGATGCCCGCATCCAGCAGTGCGACATAGCTGAATAGCGCCACATGGCTACCACCGCCTGAAGAAGCCAACACCGGCGTTGCAAAACCACCCAGGCAGCCTGCGAGCGCCAGCGCCAGCGACTCCTGCTTTATCGCCAGCACTACCGAGCTGGCGCACACGACTACCATCAACCCGAATCCCAGCGTAAGCGGCAATATAAAATGCAATTTCATTGCGGCGAATAACGTCAGGTACAGCACAGCGATTGCCAGCCCCTGCAAAATCAAGGCATAGTCGCGGCGGCTAGCACGCAGCCTCCAGCCGAAACCAAGCAGCACCAAGGCACTGGCTGCCACTCCCGCATAACGCAATTCAATAGGCACGGAAATCCTGCCTGCCGCGTAACGTAGCAAAAATGCCAGCCCCAGAAACAGAATCAGGCTGCCGACCTTGACCAGGGTATTGCCGCCGAATATGAACTGCTTGATCGCCTGCGTGGCCTTGGCCACCGCGATGTCAAACCAACCCGGTTCTTCATTCACTTCCGGCAATTTGCGCGAGACTGTGCGGGAGGGCGGCGTGGCTGCCGCTTTTGCAGCGGGTAGCGGTTCGGCAATCGGGAACGGACGCTTTACCTCAGTCACAGGCGGTGCCACCTCCGGCCTGATCGGGAAGGGCTGTTCAATGGGAGGGAGAATTTTTTGAAGGACTTGCTCCAGCTTGGATGCCTGTGGTGCAACTGCCGCGACAGTATCAGGCTTCGCCGGGATGACATTATTGGGGGTGGTTTGCGGCGGACTTACAGTCTTCTGCAAGAAATCCACGCGCTTGTTGAGCCTCTGAACAGCCTCATCAAGTTGCCGCAGTTGTTCTCTGATTTCAGACAAATCGGGCTTCAGCAAACCCTTGAAGACTATTCCGGCAATACATCCCAATATCGCTCCGAGCAGCCAACCTGATTCCCCAAAAACTGCCGCGCCAACAAACAAACCTATGATGCTACCGAGTAACCACATGGTTTTTCCCTTTGGATTTACGCTGAACGAATCGCGGACCCGCCTGAGTCAACGAAACAAATTGTTTGAGTGGCGACAAAAATACCAGGACGTATCAGGCTTTGCTGAAAAAGAGGGCTTGAATTGTGCATTACTGAGGATCGATCATGAATATGCATTTTTCCATACATATATTGCTAATTAGCACAGCTGAGTTTTAGGCCCCACGTGCATTCTCCCAACCATGCAATTAATGTCAATATGAAAAAAGGTCTAGATACTTTCCTGTGTAGTCAAAAACAGCTTTCCAAATTATGATGCCTCTGTGAATTTCATCCAGCACATCTTGACTCAACTATCGATGACCGCCTTTCGCACTCGGCTATTAGTTCGCGCACTTTCGTGCTCATTCCTGCTTTTCTTGGCACTCACCTACCCATGCATGGCCCAGGAAGAGATGCGTCCCTTTAGCACCGATGGATGCAGTCATTTTCCGGATCGATCAAAGGTCGACGAATCGGATTGGTGCGAATGCTGCGTCCAGCACGACTTCGCATATTGGCGAGGTGGAAATGCCGAAGCGCGATTGCGGGCGGATAAGGCTCTGAGTGATTGCGTTCAGCTTGCTTCCGGAAACAAGGGGCTGTCCAATCTGATGTTCGCCGGGGTTCGGGCCGGCGGCGGGCCCTACTTCTACACATCGTATCGCTGGGGATACGGGTGGGCATTCGGGAAAGGCTATGCAGACCTGACTCCCGAAGAAACTGCCCAAGCCGACAAGCTGGAACGGGATTATCGTGCCCAGCATCCAAAGCTCATGTGCCCGAGCAGCCAGGCTCGCAGCACTCCGTAATTATTTATTAGGTTTCTAAGAGTGCTTCCCAAACTATAACTGCCTGCGTACGTGGTTGCGCGAGGCTGGTTTCGTCGGATATCGAATTACCCGCTTTGCCCATCTGCACGCGGCCTCCAATATATCGGCAGGTAGCGCAGTACCCACGGGGCGAAACTGCCCAGCCAGACTGCCGCTGCAGCGATGTACAACCAGTAATTGGTGGTTGTGTCCGCCAGTATGCGCAATAGTGTGGTCAGCTGTAATCCGGCAAACATCAGCGTGACCGGGACGTCGGCTCGCATCGGCAGGCCGGAATGCCCGAGCGTTACACGTGTCCCCATGCCGACCAGCAAGGTGGCAAAGCAGCCGATGGTGAGCGCGTGTAGCGGCGCCAGTCCCAATATTTGCGTAGTGCCGCCGCTGGCGAAAGATACGAAGCTCTGCATGCCGAACAGCAGCATGGCAATCCCGATCCAGGCAAAGCCGATGTGCAGCACGCCGAGCATGGGTATGCGCAAGGTGCGGAATATTCCCCAGGCGTAAGTCAAAGTGAACGCCGCAATCGCCAAGGGAACGTCGCTTAGCCATAACCAATTCGGCAAGTTGGAAAGCTGTAGCAGAGCGTGCGCTACGCTTGCCACCAGCATCATCCACCACGGCCACTCGGGTCGCCGCACGACGTTCAGCGGCAAGGCGCTGCCGGTGAAGAAGGGAATCATGCGGTGCGCGACGCTCGCAAATACGGGCAGCAGGAACAGCCACACCCCGCCCTGGATGGCAATGCGCAGATAAGCCGCATTGCCGCCGCATAGCCAGATCAGGTAGGTGGCAAGACTGCTCCAACCCAGACAGAGTGCGATAAATATGACTCTTGGGTGACGCTTGTCGGGATGTTGCGTATCGAGCAATACGCGCAACAGTGCATAGAGTGCCGTGCCCCAGCCCGCCAACGTACTGGCAGTCGCTATGATCAGCACAATGTCATTGCTGAACAAGCCCACGTAAAACCCGACAGCACCCAGCATGAGCAACAAAAAAGCAGGCACAAAATGCTGCGGGGGTAGCTCCTGCCCGCCCATCCAGCGCGGAAAGACGGTCATCAAAAATCCAAACATGAAAAACGGAAACAGTCCGTAGATCATCAGATAGCCGTGTGCCGCACTGGGCATGATGGGCCATGAGGCCGGATGCCCGACGATGCCAAAGCGCGTCACAAGCTCACATAGCCACCAGAGCATGACGGCGATGGCTTGCAGTGCTCCGCCAAAAAACATGACGCGATGGGGTGCTGCGGTAAAACTATTCCAGAATTTTGAGGGCATCTTCAGTCAGGCATAAATTGGAGGTCGGCTAACAGGTGCTGCTGAAATGCGTTGCTCAGCCCGTGCTCCATGCCCGCGGGCGCTTCATGCCGGCGACCTTGCAGGCCTGCTTTACATAGCCATACGGAAATAGTTCAAATACGGCGTTGCGCGATGCCGGACCCAGCCGTTCAGCCAGATGCTTCATGACATGGCGAACATCCGGTGCGATCTGGTGCTCCGCATAATACTGACGCATGAAATGAATCGCGTCCCAGTGATCTTCTGTCAACTCAATGTTTTCCTGATGGGCCAATTCTTCGGCTATTTCTTCATTCCAGGTTGCCGGATCGACCAAATACCCTTCTTCATCAATATCAGTAGTGATCTGCATGTCATCTCCCTGTCGATGCGCGTGAATGGATAACGACTTCTCTGGGTAGTGGCAGTAGTGTTTTTTCAATGGCTTTGCTGTTCTTGATCAGGTCGCCCAATGTGGATTGGCGCAACACCGCGAAGAATGCTTCGAGCGCGGAATCCAGGGCACCGCTCAATTTGCATACATCCGTGAGAATGCAGTGGTTGTGCGAGGCATTGAAGCACTCAACCAGGTCGAAGTTGTCTTCGGTTGCGCGCAACACCTGTTCGACGTTAATGCTGTGCGGCGGTCTGGCCAGACTTACCCCGCCATTGCGGCCGCGCGTGCTTTCAATCAAGCCCGAATTGGTCAACTGATGGGATATCTTGACCATGTGGTTTTTGGATACCCCGAATCGGTCACTCACCTCCTGGATGGTGACCGATTCGCCGTAGCGGTGCGCCAGATACATCATCATGCGCAAGCCGAGATCGGAATATTGGGTCAGTTTCATGCTCGCCTTTCAGGTTGCAGCCGGAAATATTTATAACATGTGCGAATGATACATGTATTATTGCGGTATGCAACCTGTCGCGATATCGCCCGACCCAGCTGCCACAATCAACCACAATTCAGATAAGGAAGATCAAATGCCAACCATTGCCGATTTCATGAGTACCGATCACCACGCTTGCGACGATGCATTTGCGATTGCGGAAAAAGCAGCGCTGGACAATAACTGGGATAAGGCGAAAGCCCTGTTCAATAATTTCCGTTCCGGCATGAACCGGCACTTTCGCATGGAAGAAAGCGAATTGTTTCCGACCTTGCTCGCTGCCCACGGCCCGGCCGGCCCGGTGCAAATGATGCTCATGGAACACGAGCAGATGAAGACGCTGCTGGAACAGATGTCCGACGTGGTGACCCGCCACGATGCTTCGGGATACGGCGGTCTGTCGGAAACGCTGTTGATCGTAATGCAGCAGCACAATCTCAAGGAAGAACAAATCCTCTACCCCATGGCCGATCACTATCTGGCCAACCAGCGAGACACCTTGTTTGGTCGCATGCAGACAGCCTGATCGTCATGAGCGAGAACATGCCTCATGAGCTGGATGTGCGCGGATTGCCGCCGCCCGAGCCATTTGAAAGCATCATGCGCTCCTTGTCGTCGCTCCCGGCCGCAACCGTCCTGCAGGTGCATATCCACCGCGAGCCGTTCCCGCTGTACGAGGTACTACGCGACAACGGCTATGCCTGGCAAACCACTCCGCTGGAAGATGGCAGCTATTCGATTCGCATCAGCCTGCGAACATGAAGACCGTTTCCCTCAATACCGAACAGGCGCCGCCGATTTCGGTTCCGCTGCGCTTCTTCGCAGTCGCGCCGCTGTTCCTGCTGCTATCCGGACTGGTTTTGCTGTCCGGCACTGACAATCCTTTTTCCGATCCGCGCACGCCAGCATTGCTTGCCGCAACGCACTGCATCACGCTGGGCTTCATGGCGATCATCATGGTGGGGGCGATGCAGCAGATATTGCCGGTGGTGATCGGCAGCCCCATGCCGGCCTCGGGGCTGACGGCATGGATCAGCTTCTTGTCACTCATATCAGGAGCCCTACTGCTGCCCGCCGGGTTTGTTCTGGGACAGCCGTCATTGCTCAAGCTGGCCTGGCCGTTATTGCTGCTGGCTTTCCTGACATTCATCGGAGCCAGCCTGACCAGTCTGCTACGCGCTCCGGCGCGCAATCCCACCCGGTCCGCGCTGTTACTGTCCATCCTCGCGCTCGCAGGAGCGGTCGTACTGGGCGTATTGCTGGCACGCGGTTATGCATCAGGTACCGCGCTGTTTGATGCACGCAAATTGGCCACAGCCCATATCCTGCTGATGCTGGGCGGCTGGGTGATGCTGTTGATTGTCGGTGTTTCCTATCAGGTCGTGCCGATGTTCCAGCTCACACCCGATTATCCGAAATGGCTGACCGCCACATTGGCACCGGCCATCTTTGGTGCGTTGCTGTTGAATGTGCTCGCCCTCTTCTACCAGCCTGAATCGAGTTGGCTGAGCGTCGTGGCAGCAGACCTGTTTTGTGTTCTGGCGGGCAGTTTTGCCATGACAACGCTCGACCTGCAAAGCAAGCGCCGGCGCCGCGTTGCCGATGCCACGCTGGGTTTCTTCCGGCTGGGAATGACGGCGTTGTTTAGTGCGGCACTGCTCGCAATTGCAATGCCCATGCTCCCGGCAATTGAACATTACGAAATGCTGGTTGCGGTGATATTCCTGCTTGGTTTCGCCATGTCGGTGATGCACGGCATGCTGTACAAGATCGTACCGTTCCTGATCTGGTTTCACCTGTTCCGCGGCAGCGTAAAGACCGGCGTTCCCAACATGAAAGAAATTATCCCGGAACCCTGGATGTGGCGACATTTGTGGCTGCATCGCTGCACTCTGCTTGCGGCGCTGCTCGCGCCATGGTGGGGTGCTGCAGCATGGCTGGTTGCACTGGGTTTACTGTTACAAGGCGTACTGCTCGGCTATGCGCTCCTCACCGCCATATCCGTGTATCGGCGCACGCTTGTGCGACTTGAAAGGAACAGCAACCCAGACACTTAACGTCCCATCGAACCTGTCGGTGCGGCGCGCAGATACTGCTTGGGCCAGGACGTTGTCTGCCCCAGTTCCTGTGCGGCAACCAGCGGCCAGTAAGGGTTTCGCAGAATTTCGCGTCCCAGCAACACCATATCTGCTTGCCCAGTGCGGACGATGTGGTCGGCTTGTGCAGGCGACGTGATCAGGCCGACGGCAGCGGAAGCGATGCCTGCTTCGCGCCGCACCCTTGCGGCGAACTCGGTCTGAAAGCCGGGACCGGCGGGAATGACCGCTGTCGGTACCAACCCGGCAGACGAGACATCAGCCAGATCGACGCCGAGTCCTTTCAAGATACGACAAAGCTCGACTGTTTCATCCGCACTCCACCCTCCCTCGACCCAGTCAGTGGCTGACAAGCGTATCAATAACGGCAGCCGCTCCGGCCATTCGGTTCGAACTGCGGCTACGACTTCCCGCACTAGCCGGGTACGATTTTCGAAACCTCCGCCGTAGTCATCAAGACGTTGATTGGATAACGGCGACAGAAACTGGTGCAGCAGATAGCCGTGCGCAGCGTGTATCTCCACAGTCTGAAAACCGGCTTCGCGCGCTCGGCGTGCGCCGGCCGCAAACTGGGCAACCACATTGCGAATGCCTGCAATTTCCAGTTCGCGCGGTTGTGCATAGTCGGCACTGAAAGATAAGGGCGAAGGTCCGACAACTGTCCAGCCACCTTCGCTTTCCTGCAGTGCGCTCTGTGCCTGCCAACCCAGACCCACACTCGCTTTGCGCCCTGCATGAGCCAACTGTATTGCGGCAACGCATCCCTGTTGCCGAGCAAAGTGCGCGATGTGCGACAACGGTTCGATTTGTTTGTCGTCCCATATGCCGAGATCACCCTGGCTGATCCTCCCTTCGGGCGTCACAGCCGTTGCTTCAATGATCATCAACGCAGCGCCGCCCACGGCTCGGCTGCCGTAGTGCACAAAATGCCATTCCGCAGCCATGCCGTCCTGTGCCGAGTACTGGCACATGGGCGGTATGCCGATACGGTTGGGGAGAACGATATCGCGCAGTTTGAGCGGTTCAAACAGATGGGCCATGATTCAACTCCCTATAAATTACAATTTGCAGAAGACTTTCGCACCCAGCTACTAATTAACCGGCTTGGTGGTGCGCAATCAACTTGTCGATGAACTGACGCAAGAAGTGATCAGGTTGCGAACTGTGAAAACGTTCGAACTCCTGGCCGCGGCTGTAGGCGATGACGGTCGGAAAACCGCGAACCTTGTGCTTTCCGGCAATTCGCATGTTTTCGTCCGCATCCACTTTGGCCAGCAGGAACTTGCCGCCATATTCTTTCGCCAGTCGCTCCAGATGCGGCCCAAGCACTTTGCACGGTGCACACCACTCGGCGCCGATATCGAGCAGGATGGGTGCTTCCTGCGAACGGGCGATAACTCGCTCGTCAAAATTGGCTTCTTCTACGTCGTATGAAAAGGGATGGGGGTCGTGCATGTGCATGGTTATTCAATTCCTTGATTAATTTTGAACGTGTTTCACTATTGATTACGTGGTAATACTTATCTAATGCTAATTTCTATTGCTTCCTGCCAGACTAGAGGTAAACTGCGCGGGTCAATTTCGGTAATGTTCTTACGGCAACACTATGCTACCAGACAACGAAATACGATTTGACGCTTCCGGACAAGAATGGCTGGATCAATCAGTTCAGCGATACGGAAGCGACTCCTCCCAACTGCTGCAGATACTACGCGAAGTGCAAGAGCGCTTTGGTTATATCCCGCATCAGGCTGTTTCCAGGCTTGCCAGTGAATTATCCATTCCCCGCGCGCGCATCGAAAGCGTGGCCTCCTTTTATTCTTTCCTGCACCTGAAACCTCAGGGTGAATACCGCGTGCTGTTCTCTGACAACATCACCGACCGCATGCTGGACAGCAAAACCCTGATGGAACAAATGTGCCAGCTATTGTGGCTGCAACCGGGCAAGGTCTCGGAAGACGGCCTCGTCAGCATCGGCACCACTTCCTGTACCGGCATGTGCGATCAGGGACCAGCGCTGCTGGTCAACGGACGTCCCATCACTCGCCTGACCCACCAGCGTGTACAGGAAATCGCGCAGCTGATCCGCAATCGCACGCCGCTAACCGATTGGCCTGCCGACTTCTTCAAAGTGGAGGACAACATCCGCCGCAGTGGACTAATACTCGGCAACACGCTTGCCCATGGCGAAGTACTGCGCATGGCGCTATCGCTGGGTGGGCAAAAAGTTGTCGAATCCATCAAGACTTCCGCCCTGCGCGGACGCGGCGGCGCAGGTTTCCCCACCGGTTTGAAATGGGAAGCCTGCCGCAATGCGCAAGGTTCCGCGCATTATGTGGTGTGCAACGCCGACGAGGGCGAGCCCGGCACCTTCAAGGATCGCGTGCTGCTCAACAAACAGGCCGATCTGGTGTTCGAAGGCATGACGCTGTGCGCACTGGCGGTTGGTGCGAAAAAAGGTTTCCTTTACCTGCGCGGTGAATACCGCTACATGCTTGATCCCCTGCAAGCCGTGCTGCAACGCCGCCGCGACAGCAAGCTGCTGGGTACAAATATCCTTGACCAGAAAGGCTTCGATTTCGACATCGACATCCATCTCGGCGCCGGCGCCTACATTTGCGGTGAGGAGTCGGCACTGATCGAATCGCTGGAGGGCAAACGCGGTGTGCCGCGCAATCGCCCGCCGTTCCCGGTAACCAATGGTTATATGCAACAACCAACCGCCGTGGATAACGTCGAAACCTTCTGCCAAGCCGTTATGGCCCTGCAAATGGGCGCGGACAAGTATCGGGCCATCGGCACGGAAAAATCCACCGGCAGTAAACTCATTTCCGTTTCCGGCGACTGCCCGCGTCCCGGCATCTACGAATATCCGTTCGGTGTATCCGTACGCGAGATTCTGCAAGACTGCGGCGCAGTAAATACACGCGCAGTGCAGATCAGTGGACCTTCCGGGGTGTGCGTGCCGGAAAGCGAATTCGGCCGCAAACTGGGGTTCGAGGATTTGCCGACCGCCGGTGCATTCATGATATTCGACGACAGCCGCGACATGTTCGAAGTGGCGCGCAACTATGTGCACTTCTTCGCACACGAGAGCTGCGGCTTTTGCACCCCCTGCCGTGTCGGCACCTCGATACTGAAGCAGACCATGGACAAAATCGCTGCCGGACATGGGACAAAATACGACTTGGCCGAGGTGGAGAACCTTGACCGTGTGCTGCAAACAACTTCACACTGCGGTCTCGGGCGCACCGCCTGCAACCCGGTACTGCACACGCTCAAGCATTTCCGCCCTGCCTACGAAAACAGGCTCAAATCGCTGATGTTCTCGCCCGCTTTCGACCTCGACGGATCACTGGCACGCGCGCGGCAAATGACCGGACGCGACGATGCCGGTGCACATCTGAAGGAAACCGAATGAGCGACTCCTTTCAACTCGACGGTACGAGCGTTCCGTTTGAACCTGGACAGACCGTAATGCAGGCTGCGCTGGCCGCCGGTCATTACATTCCGCACCTCTGCTACCACCCCGAGTTCAAGCCGCATGGCAGCTGCAAGTTGTGCACAGTCAAGGTTAATGGACGCACCACCGCATCCTGCACCATGCCGGCTGAAGCCGGTCTCAACATTGAGAGCAACATCGAAGAACTAAATGCGCTGCGCCGCACGTTGGTGCAGATGCTGTTCGCCGAAGGCAACCATTTCTGCCCGTCCTGTGAAAAGAGTGGCAACTGCGTGTTGCAGGCGCTTGGCTACGACCTGGAAGTTCATGCCACGGGTTTCCGTCACCTCTATCCGGATCGCCCGCTGGATGCCTCGCATCCGGACATCCTGCTCGATTTCAACCGCTGCATCCTGTGCGAACTGTGCGTGCAGGCATCCGACGAGGCCGATGGCAAGAACATATTTGCCTTATCCGGGCGCGGCATCAACAAGCACCTCATCGTCAACGCGGAATCGGGATTGCTCAAGGACACCAATATTGCCTTGAGCGACAAGGCGATGCAGGTCTGCCCGGTCGGTGTGATCCTGCCCAAGCGCGTCGGCTTCAGTCAACCCATCGGCGAACGGCGCTACGACAAGAGCCCGATCAGTGCACAGGCAATACAGGATGCGCCACGCATCCCGACGGGAGCGAAACATGAGTGACAAAAAGAAACTCCGCGTCGCCACCACTTCGCTTGCCGGCTGCTTCGGCTGCCATATGTCCATACTCGACATCGACGAACGCCTGTTTCCATTGCTTGAACTGGTTGAATTCGACCGATCTCCCATCACCGACATCAAACACTGTGGACCGTGCGACATCGGCATCATCGAAGGCGGCGTTTGCAATGCGGAAAATGTGCACGTGCTGCGGGAATTCCGCGTCCACTGTAAAATCCTTATCGCTATTGGCGCCTGCGCCATCAACGGCGGACTGCCCGCACAGCGCAATCATCTCGACCTCAGCAGCTGTCTGACCGAGGTGTACCTGACCGAACCGGGACTGGCACACGGCCATATCCCCAATGATCCGGAATTGCCGCTGCCGCTGGACAAAGTGCATCCGCTGCATGAAGTGGTCAAGATCGATTACTTCATTCCCGGTTGCCCGCCTTCCGCCGACGCCATCTGGAAATTCCTCACCGACCTCATTGCAGGCAATACGCCCGAACTGGGCCATGGGTTGATCAAATATGACTGACATCAACAACAATCTGGAAACCGCCGCCCACCCCGAGAACCTGCGCCGCGTTGCCATCGAGCCGGTATCACGCGTCGAGGGACACGGCAAGGTAACGTTGCTGCTGGACGAGAACGACCATGTGCATCAGGTGCGCCTGCACATCGTCGAATTCCGCGGCTTCGAGAAATTCATCCAGGGACGCCCCTACTGGGAAGCACCAGTGATGGTGCAGCGCCTGTGCGGTATCTGCCCGGTAAGCCACCATCTGGCAGCAAGCAAGGCCATGGATATGATCGTGGGCGCCACGCTCACGCCGACTGCCGAAAAGGTGCGGCGGCTGATGCACTACGGCCAGATCCTCCAGTCGCACGCGCTGCATTTCTTCCACCTGTGCTCGCCCGACCTGTTGTTCGGTTTCGATTCGGACGTCGCGAAACGCAATATCGTGGGCATCGCTGCCGCCTATCCGGATATCGCCAAACAGGGCGTGCTGTTGCGCAAGTTCGGGCAGGAAGTAATCCGCATTACAGCGGGCAAACGCATCCACGGCACGGGGTCTATTCCCGGCGGAGTCAACAAGAACGTCAGCATTGAAGAGCGCGATTACCTGCTCAAGGACATGGAACAAATCGTGACCTGGAGCCGTGAATCGGTTGGGATCGCACATCAGTTGTACGAGAAGAATCTCAGCCTGTATGATAACTTCGGACGCTTCAAGGCGCATACGCTCAACATGGTGCGTGCCGACGGCGCGATGGACCTGTACCACGGCGGTCTGCGTGCGCGCGACATGAAGGGAATAACACTGTTCGACCATTACGACTATGGTCACTACTGGGATGTGATTTTCGAGGATGTGAAGCCGTGGTCGTACATGAAGTTCCCGTTCCTGCGCAGCCTCGGGCCAGAAAACGGCTGGTATCGCGTCGGACCGCTGACCCGTGTATCACAATGCGATTTCATTCCGACTCCGCTGGCCGAAGCGCAGCGCAAGGAATTCATCGCCTTCAACGGCGGTTCGGCAACAGGTGCGACGCTGGGATTCCACTGGGCGCGCATGATAGAGATGCTGCATGCCGCAGAAGTCATCCGCGACCTGCTGCACGATCCCGACCTGCAGGGCAACGATCTGGTCAGCAAGGGCGAACGGCAGGAGCGCGGTGTCGGCGTGATTGAAGCACCACGCGGCACGCTGATCCACCACTACAAGGTGGACGACAACGACCAGATCGTGCGCTGCAACCTGATCGTCTCCACCACTCATAACAATCAGGCGATGAACGAAGCGATCCGTCAGGTGGCACGCCAGTACATCGACGGGCGCAAGCTGACTGAAGGTTTGCTCAACCATATCGAAGTCGCCATTCGCGCCTTCGACCCCTGCCTCTCCTGCGCTACCCACGCGCTGGGCAAGATGCCGCTGGAAGTGGAACTGCTGGATGCAGAAGGTGACCGGGTCGATGTACTGACACGTTCATCCGACGGCTCGTTCTATTCCGCGGCCTGATGGTCTCCCCCTTCCTCGTCTTTGCCATCGGCAACGAATCGCGCGGCGACGATGCGCTGGCCCCGCTGCTCGTGCGCCAACTTGCGTCAGAAGGTCTGAGTTCCTATGTCGAACTGATTGAGGATTACCAGTTGCAGGTGGAGCATGTCACAGACCTTGCAGGACGTTCTACTGTGCTGTTTGTCGATGCGGACATGTCCTGCGAGGCACCGTTCCAGTTCTCTGAAATCTCCGCAGCCATGGACAATAGCTACACCAGCCACGCCATGACGCCGTTTGCGCTGTTGCACACCTACCGGCAGGTATACGGAACGGACGCGCCGAGTTGCTTTCTGATGCGCATACGCGGTTACGGTTTCGAACTGGGGGAAAGCCTGAGCAAGGAAGCGGCGGCCAATCTGGCGCTCGCGACAGCTGAAGTTCGCTTATGGCTGACCTACCTGCCCCCGCCGCCTCGTCGCAAGAATTGATTCCAGCCTAAAGACGCTGTCGTACAGCTTCGAACAAGCACACCGCCGTCGCTGCAGCGGCGTTCAGTGATTCGACTTTCCCCGGCATGGGAATGATGAAGTGTTGCTGCGCCTTATCCAGCAAGGCTGACGACAATCCTGCCCCTTCATTGCCGATGGCGAACGCGAGTTTGCCGCGCAGGTTGCTGTCATACAGGGATTTTTCGGCCAGCAACGATGCCGCCATCACCTTGCCGGTGAATTCGGCGGCAACCTTGATCAAGTCAGCCGATTCGGCAATGCTCAACACAAAATGCCCGCCCATTCCGGCGCGCAATACCTTGGGCGACCACGCATCGGCACAGCCAGGCGACAGGAATACCGCATCGCAACCTGCGGCAGCAGCCGACCTCAGGATGGAACCAAGGTTGCCCGGGTCCTGAATATCCTCCACCAACAAGGCAAACTGGGCATGTGCAACTTCTACCCGGGAAGATGGAATCGCAGCCAGCGTCAACAAACCGTTGGGGGTTTTTAGTTCGGAAAGCTGGGAGAACAACGCATCGTCAAGCTGTGTTTGCGCCACATCGGCGCAGTCTCCAAGCAACGCGATGACCTCGTCATTTTGCAACGCCGCCTCATTGACCAGCAGATGTTCCGGCTTGCCGCCGGCATCCAGGAAAGCTCGCAGCAGATGCGGTCCGTCGAGCAGGGTCTGCCCTGCTTCGCGCCGCTCGCGGCCGGATGAGGAAAGTTTATGCACCGACTTGAAGAACGGATTGTCGCGCGAAGAGATACGCTTGATCGCAAACATCAGGCAGCGGAGTTGGGTTCCGGCTCGGATTCCGCCGTAGCAGACTCTGCCACTTCGGGTCCATCTTTTGCCGGCTCATCCACAATGCCCGCTTCCAGCAAGGTGCCCATTTCTTCCAGCGCAGGCAGTTCCTGCAAGGAGCGCAGGTTGAGGTCGTCCATGAATTGCGGCGTGGTCGCATACAGCGCGGGCTTGCCCGGCGTATCGCGCGTGCCGATACTCTCGACCCAGCCGCGCGCTTCCAGCGTTTTGAGTACTTGCGTGGACACTGCCACACCGCGGATTTCTTCGATGTCGCCGCGCGTGACCGGCTGGCGGTAGGCAATGATCGCCAGGGTTTCCAGCACGGCACGCGAATAGCGCGGCGGCTTTTGCGGATTGAGTTTATCCAGATGCTGCTGCATCTCGGGACGCGCGCGGAAACGCCAGCCGCTGGCAACACGGTTCAGTTCGACGCCGCTGTCGGCGTACTTGTCCGCCAGTTGTTGCAACAGCTCTTCCACGAACCGGGTCTCGATGGAAATGTCGCTCAGGCGTTTCAACTCGGAGTTGGAAATCGGCTCCTGCGAGGTCAGCAAAGCCGCTTCGAAGATGCGCAACAGCTGCTCGCTATCCACTGCATGCTCGGTCTCAACAACGTCAGTTCCTTCTACGCGTTCACCCTCTACCGCTACGGGCGAGGGGAGCTGGTGTGTCTCACTCGGCAGTGATTGCTCGACTGGTTCGGACATAGATATTCCCCAAGGTTTCAGTTTGTGTGATCTCGACCATGTTTTCCTTGGCGAGTTCGAGGATGGCGATGAAGGTGACGACCAGTACCGGAATGCTGGCACCCTGTTCGAACAGGCTGTCGAACGATACAAAATCGGTATCGCGTAACAGGCGCAGCACTTTGGTCATCTGCTCGCGCACCGACAGTTCTTCGCGGCGCACCCGGTGATGCGCGTTGACCCTGGCCCGCGTGAGCAACGCCAGCCAGGCATGGCGCAGGTCTTCGACAGTAACATTGGGCAGACGCTCGATCACCGTGCGTTCGATCAACACCTGCACCAGCTCGAAATCCCGTCCCGCTTGCGGGACTTCGTTGATTCTCTGCGCGGCCAGTTTCATCTGCTCATATTCGAGCAGACGGCGCATCAGTTCGGCGCGCGGATCTTCGGCGCTTTCTTCCTCGCTCGCCTTGGGCGGACGCGGCAGCAGCATGCGCGACTTGATCTCAATCAGCACCGCAGCCATCAGCAGGTATTCGGCGGCCAGTTCCAGGCGATGTTGCTGCATCGCCTCGATGTAGACCATGTATTGCTTGGTCAGAGACGCCATCGGAATATCGAGCACGTCGAGGTTATGCTTGCGAATCAGATACAGCAACAGATCGAGCGGCCCCTGGAATGATTCCAGCACGACCTCCAGCGCATCCGGCGGAATGTAGAGATCCAGCGGCATCTCCATCATCGGCTCGCCGTGGACGTGTGCCACCGGATTGGCCGGTAGCGGTTGCGGTTGAAGTTGTGCTTCTGTTTCGCTCATGTTCAGCTGTAACCCAGACCCATCGCATCGCGCACATCGCGCATGGTTTCGTTGGCCAGCTTGCGCGCTTTTTCGCAGCCGTCGGCAATGATGTTGCGCACTAGGCTCGGGTCGTCCAGATAAAGCTGCGCGCGTTCACGCATCGGTTTCTGTTCTTCCAGCACGGCCCTGATGACGGGTTGTTTGCATTCGATACAGCCTATGCCCGCGCTCTTGCAGCCATGTTGCACCCATTGTTTGGTTTCGTCGCCCGAATACACCTTGTGCAGTTGCCACACCGGACATTTTTCCGGATCGCCCGCATCGGTGCGGCGTATACGCGCCGGGTCAGTAGGCATGGTGCGTATCTTCTTCGTCACCTCGGCCTCGTCTTCGCGCAAAGTAATCGTGTTGTTGTAGGACTTGGACATCTTCTGCCCGTCCAGTCCCGGCATTCTCGATGCGGCTGTCAGCATGGCTTGCGGCTCGGACAAGATCATCTTGCCGCCGCCTTCGAGGTAGCCAAACAAACGCTCACGGTCGCCCAGCGAGAGGTTCTGCTGTTCGTCCAGCAGCGCCTTGGCGGATTCCAGCGCTTCATCGTCGCCTTGCTCCTGGAAGCGGGTGCGCAGCTCGTTGTAGAGCTTGGCCTTCTTGCCGCCCAACTTCTTGATGGCGGCTTCGGCCTTTTCCTCGAAACCCGGCTCGCGTCCGTACATGTGGTTAAAACGCCGCGCCAGTTCGCGTGTGAATTCGATATGCGGAATCTGGTCCTCGCCCACAGGCACTTTGGTGGCCCGATAGATCAGGATATCTGCACTCATCAGCAGCGGATAACCGAGGAAACCGTAGGTCGTCAGATCCTTGGAACTCAGCTTCTCCTGCTGATCCTTGTAGGTCGGCACGCGTTCCAGCCAGCCCAGCGGCGTAATCATGGACAGCAGCAGGTTCAGTTCGGCATGTTCCGGCACGCGCGACTGGATGAACAGCGTGGCCTGTGCCGGGTCGACACCCGCGGCCAGCCAGTCGATGACCATGTCCCACACGCTCTGCTCAATGACTTGCGGTGAGTCGTAATGGGTGGTCAATGCATGCCAGTCGGCCACAAAAAACAGGCACTCGTACTGGTGCTGCATTTCCACCCAGTTCTTCAACACACCATGGTAATGCCCCAGGTGCAGACTGCCCGTGGGGCGCATTCCGGATAAAACTCGATCAGCAAACATAGTCCAGCTTTTAGTTAAAAAATCGTTTGAATCACTCGGATCACTGCGCCAACCAGCGGCGAAAGCACCCAACTCAGAATCGGCTGGCCTCCAACCGGCACCACCGCCAGCGAGATCAGGACAATGATGCCATACGGTTCCACTTTGGCCAGCTGGTGTGCCTGCCTGTGCGGTAACAGACTGATTGCAATACGCCCGCCATCCAGCGGCGGCAACGGTAACAGGTTCAATACCATCAAAACAGCATTGATTGTAACTCCGAAATCTGCCATACCAAGCAGCGGCTCGGCAAAATAACTGCCGGGAAACATAAACCCAACTTTGTACATTGCTCCCCAGAACAGTGCCATGAACAGGTTGGCTGCAGGCCCGGCCAGCGCTACCCACAACATATCCTTTTTGGGATGCCGCAAAGCAGAAAAATTGACCGGAACAGGCTTGGCCCAACCGAACAGGATGCCTGTACCCATAAACAACATCAAAAGCGGCAGCAGTATCGTGCCGATGGGATCGATATGGCGCATGGGATTGAGAGAAATACGCCCCTGCGCGTAGGCAGTCATATCACCGAAATGGCGTGCCACATAGCCATGTGCCGCTTCATGCAGGGTGATGGCAAATAACACGGGAATGGCGCCGAGCGCGATGTTTTGTATTGATACATCAGTGTTCATTCTCTAAACCTCTATTAATCGATCTGTTTCCAGCATCCGTCACGGATTGCCTGCCTGACGTTTGAGTTCCGGGCTGCCTGAGGACGCCTTTGTGACTGGCGCATGCTGCAACAACGCAAGGTCGCCGCATTGCATTGAAGCTCGCAGCCCCTTCAGAAACGCACGCCTGACCACCCCGGCAGCAATAGCTGCAGCCACCTTATTCGAATAGCGTTCTGCTCCCGAAAGCTTCCGGACCCAGCTTCTGAAAGGCACAACGCTTTCTGCCGTACTCTTCAGCGCCCCAACGGCAGCTGTACTGGCCGCATTTGAACCACGTTCGATGAGCCCCGGATTGTTGGCTGTAGCCGGAGCATCCAGATCGGAGCCAAGCACTTCATCAAGCGCGTGGATAGCGGATTCAAGAGAGGAGCAAGTGTAGTTTGCGGGTACACCGTACGGGGCCTGTTGTGCTTCCACGAGCACAACGGGAATTTCAGCATGCACAAGGTTTATATCCCTGAGCGGTGTCGTTGTGGCATCCGCTACAGCCGACTGGTTTTTTGTGGTGCAGGCCGCTGACAAGATGAGAAGCAATGCAGCTGCGGCACGACTGAGATATGAGTCCATTATTCCTCGATGCCCAAATGTGCGACAGACCCTTTGCCGCGCCGTAACAAGACCGGCGTAGCCTCTGTCAGATCGATCACCGTGGTCGGCTCCATCCCGACTGAGCCACCTTCGATAACCAGTTCGACCAGACGTTCCAGGTGTTCGCGTATTTCATCCACATCGGTCAGCGGCTGATGCGCTTCCGGCAAAATCAATGTAGAGGTCAATATCGGCTCGCCCAGTTCTTCCAGCAACGCCAGCGCAATCGGATGGTCCGGGATGCGCAAACCCACGGTACTGCGTTTGGGATGCTGCAAGCGGCGCGGTACTTCCCGGGTTGCGTCCAGAATGAAGGTATAGCTGCCAGGTGTGTTGTTCTTGAGCAGTCTGAACTGCGCGTTGTCCACGCGTGCATATTTTGCCAGTTCGGACAGGTCACGGCACATCAGCGTCATCAGATGTTTCTCATCCAGACCGCGTATCTGGCGGATGCGCGTAACGGCGTCCTTGTCTTCCAGACGGCAACCGAGGGCATAACCCGAATCGGTGGGATAAACAATCACCGCCCCGTCGCGCAGCATTTCTGCCGCCTGTTTGATCAGGCGCGGCTGCGGGTTGTCGGGATGAATGGAAAAAAATTGCGCCATGATTCAGACTTGCGCCTCCCATTTTGTCCACACCGGAATGCAGTCCAGCGGAAAATCCGGCAAGTGCCCAAGGTCGCGATAACTCTCCTCCGGCCCATGAAAATCCGAACCGCAGGAACACATCAGACCGTATTCCTTGGCATAGCGCGCAAACTCGGCATACTGCGGCGGCGTATGGCTGCCGCTGACCACCTCGATCGCCTGTCCGCCCGATTCGGCGAATTCTTGCAACAACTCAAGCAACGTCGTTTTGCCCATCGGTTTTTTGCCCGCTATGTAACGCCCCGGATGCGCCAGCACGGCAACACCGCCGCTGGCGCGTATCCACGAGATCGCGTCTTGCAAGTTGGCCCATTCGTGATGAACGTAACCCGGCTTGCCTTTCACCAGATAGCGGTTGAACACGCTGCGCACATCCTTGCAGTGCCCGGCTTCGACCAGATAGCGCGCGAAATGGGTGCGCCCGATCATGTCCGGATTGGAGGAATAACGCAGGGCACCTTCCATCATGCCGCCAATGCCGATACGCGCCAGCGATTCCGCCATCAGTTCCGCACGCTGCCTGCGTCCGCTACGGATAGTGCGCAGGCCTTCTGCCAATACCGGATTTTTGGGATCAATGTTCAGGCCGACAACATGCACTGTGTGTTTGCGCCAGGTGACTGATATTTCAACGCCGTTGATAAGCTTGATGCCGTTTTGGGCGGCAGCATGTGCGGCTTCTGCCAGGCCGGCCACGTCATCATGGTCGGTCAAAGCCAGCACCTTCACTTCGCGTCCGGCAGCGCGCGCCACCAGCTCGGCAGGCGAGAGTGTTCCGTCGGAATAACGGGAATGGCAATGCAGGTCGTAATCCAACATTAAAGGTCGCCGCCGCCTTTCTTCATCACTTTGCCCTCTTCGGCGCGCTTGCGGCGCACCTCTTTCGGGTCGGCGATCAGCGGTCGGTAGATTTCTATACGGTCTTTCTCGCGCAGCACGGTATCGGCCTTGCTCAATTTACCGAATATGCCGAATTTGCCCTTTTCCAGGTCAATTTCGGGGTGTTTTTCCTGGATGCCGGAAAGCTTGACCGCTTCGGCAATGGTCGTGCCCTTGGGCACTTCCGACTTGATCAGAAACTGCTCGGCGGGCAAGGCATAGACCAGCTCAATCTTGATTTTCTCGTCACTCATTTTTTACATAAACCTTGTCTGCACGCTGGATAAACGCATCCACAAATGTATTGGCAATATGGTGAAACACCGGCCCCACCAGTTTTTCCAGCAATTTGCTGGAAAACTCGTAATGCAGCCGGAACTCTATTTTACAGGCTTCATCGCTCAAGGGGATGAATCGCCAACTTCCCTCCAGATGACGGAAAGGCCCGTCTGCCAAGGTGATATCGATCTGGTGCGGCGGATTGCGCTTGTTTTCGGTGCTGAAATGCTGCTTGATATGGTGATAATCGATATGCAGCGTGGCATGCATGGTCGTGCCGACCATCTCGTTAATGGTCGCTCCGCCGCACCAGGGCAGGAATTTCGGATAGTCCTCCACCCTGTCTACCAAGTTGAACATCTGCTCCGCCGTGTGCGGAACCAAAACCGTTTTTTCTACCAATGCCATTGTTCAGGGAGCCCTTAAATCAAAGGCTGGTAGAATATCGTAACCTCAAGCAAAACACATCTTTCAATGAGCATCATTCAGAATAAAAAGGCCTTTCACGAGTACTTCATCGAGGAAAAGCATGAAGCCGGCATCATGCTGGAAGGCTGGGAAGTAAAAGCCATCCGCGCCGGACGGGCACAACTCAAAGAAGCCTACGTCACTATCAAGGACGGAGCGCTATACCTGTTTGGCTCGCACATCAGCCCGCTGCTCAACGCCTCCACCCACATCGTGCCTGACCCGGTCCGCACCCGCAAGCTGCTGCTGCACAAGCACGAGATCGACAAACTCATCGGCAAGGTGCAACGCGCGGGCTACACCATCATGCCGCTGGACATGCATTACAAGGGCAGCCACGTCAAGCTGGAAATCGGCCTGGCAAAGGGCAAGAAGGAGCATGACAAACGCGCGACGGAACGTGAGAAGGATTCGAAACGCGAAGCCGCTGCTGCCATGAAGAAGGAAAGGCGTTGAGAATCCACCAATTTGCGTTACATCTCCTCATCAATTCCCGAATATGCTCTGAACATGAAAAAGCCTTCACTCCAGCAACGCTTGAGAGCCAAAAATCGTAGCAAGTCGCTTATAGTTGCTGTCACTTGGTACTCAGAGGAAACCTGGGCTCTGGTAAAAGCCTCTGCACTAGACCCGGAATGCTTTGAAGTCTCGTTTCAAAAATGGGAAGCGGCTGCGATCAAAGCACGCAGAGAATTTCAGCGTTCCGGCGTTCGTGCGATTGAATGCCAGATAATCCCTGAAGAATTTTTCGAGTGGTGCGCGTTGAATAATCAGGAAAACAACTCCACTTCAAGGGCCGAGTTCGTATCGGCAAAATTGAGTGAGGCCCTTGAGACAAAAGCTTGACCCTACTCTCTGGCATGGCTTGCTATAGCCTCGAGTACTTTACAGATAGAATGGCTCGTCTCATAACGCTTATCCCACTGTTACTTTTCGTAACCAGCACCCAAGCCGAATCGAAAGGAGCCACCATGACCGACACCAACCAAACTGCTTACCTCTCCGGCGGCTGCTTCTGGGGGATGGAAGACCTGGTGCGCAAGATTCCCGGCGCGGTGGATACCGAAGTCGGCTACACCGGCGGCGACGTGTCGAATGCCACGTATGACATCGTTAAGATGGGACGCAGCGGCCATGCCGAATCGCTGAAGATCGTGTTCGATCCCGGGCGCCTCACCTACCGCCACCTGTTGTTCGAATTCTTCCGCATGCACAACCCGACCACGTCCAACCGGCAAGGCAATGACGCCGGCACACAATACCGTTCGGCGATTTTCTATCTGGACGAAGAACAGAAGCGCACTGCGGAAGAGGTCATCAGGACTGTGGATGCCTCAGGCGACTGGCAAGGCAAGGTGGTGACGGAGGTGGTGCCGTTCAGGGACTTCTGGCGGGCCGAGGAGTTTCACCAGCGGTATTTGTACAAGAATCCGGGCGGCTATAACTGCCACTATGTGCGCAAAATGAATCTGGGCGAATAGCCACCTATCTCTTCAGCCTGAACGTCAGTATCACCCCGACTGCCGCCCCAGCCGCACCACACAGCAGTATCTTGGTGCGCATGTCTTCGATGCCTGACACAGACTGAAATGCACGCTGGAATGCGTTTCCGCCGAATGTGAACAGCGTCTTCAGGCTCACATAGTCGCCCGCCCATTTGCCGAAGATGGCGTAGCCGATAATCAATCCGAGCGCGGTGAAGGCGGCGATACTGATGAGATTCTTGTTCATTTGCCAATTCCTTTTATATTCAAATCCTAATCATTAACGCGCAAAACCGCCGGCCACTCCGATGACTGCAACACTGGAGGTTATCAGTCCCAAAGTAAGATTCAGCGCAACCAGTTTGCGAATTTTGCCCAATATCTCGCCCGCTTCTTTCCAGCGCTCCTTGGCGACATGCAGGTTGAACGGCACGTAGCAGGCAAAGAATACGTAGCAATAGACCGAGGTCATCGCCAGCCCCAGCGTCAGCATGATGTGAACATGAACCGGCACATGCGCCATGCCGCCGTATTGGTAGATCATGTAAAAGCCGGTGGCCAAGATAAGACCGATTGCGCCCCATACCCAGTTGAAAAAGCGATGGAACACGTTGTCCCACAAGCGCAGGCGTTCCGGTGGTTGCAGCACTTCGACGGCAGCGGGACGCAGTACATTGTAGGCAAAGAACATGCCGCCGACCCAGACGAGAACAGCAAGCAGGTGGATGAGTTTGAATAGGGTCATGGTTGTCGTATGAGTATTGTTGGCAGGCAAGAGGATAACCGAAAATCCCCACGCTTGCCCTTTACTCCGCCGGAAGTAAAAGCTCGCGCACAGGCCTGAAGCTGCGGCGGTGTACGTCGGATACGCCGTGTTCACGCAAGGCGGCGATATGTGCGGCGGTAGGATAGCCTTTGTGACCGTCGAAACCGTATTGCGGATATTGCTCGTGCAATTTCAACATGAGTTCGTCGCGTGCCGTCTTTGCCAAAATGGAGGCAGCGGAGATGGCGGCCACCTTGCTGTCGCCCTTGACGATGGCCTGGCTGGGAATGCCGGTTTGCGGACAATACAGGCCGTCCACCAGCACTTGCTGCGGCTGGACGTGCAGTGCCTGTACGGCCCGTTTCATGGCCAGCAGCGTCGCTTGCAGGATGTTAAGTTCGTCGATCTCGTCGACTTCGGCATAGGCCACGGCCCACGCCAATGCGCGTTCGCGGATGATGGGGGCGAGACGGTCGCGCTGCTTTTCGGAGAGTTTCTTGGAATCGGCCAAACCTTCGATTGGATTGGCGGGATCAAGAATGACTGCGGCTGCACTGACAGGCCCAGCCAGCGGTCCGCGCCCTGCTTCATCCACGCCGCAGATGAGCAAAATATTGCTCATGCCAGGTAAGGCAGGATGGCCGCAGCCGCTTTCTGCGCGGTGTCCTGGCGCAAGGTCTGATGGATGGTGCTGAAAGTCTGTTCCAGATCCTTTACGGCGTGCTTGTTGTTGACCAGATTGAGCAGCGCCTGTGCCAGATTTTCCGGGGTGGCGTCGTCCTGCAATATCTCCGGCACAACAAACTTTCCGGCGAGGATGTTGGGTAGTCCGACATACGGCAGGTATTGCTTGCGCTTGGCGAACCAGTAAGTCAGCGGTGACAGCTTGTAGGTGATGACCATGGGGCACTTAAGCAATGCGGCTTCCAGCGTGGCTGTGCCGGAAGCAACCAGCGCGCCGTCGGCGGCAATCAGCGCATCGTGCGCATGGCCGAACAGCAGGGTGATAGGCAGTTGCTGCGCTTCCTGTTTCCAAATTTCGTTTTCGAAGATGGTGCGCGTTTCGCGGCTGGCAAGCGGCACCAGGAATTGCGCTTCGGGCATTTTTTCCAGTATCAGCTTGGCGGTCTCGATATAGGTTTTGGCGAGACGGCGCACCTCGCCCTGGCGGCTGCCGGGCAGGAATGCGAACACTTTAGCGAACCTGGGCAAAATGCGCATTTGTTCGCGCATCTCGGTGCGGTTGGGTATTTCCGGCAGCATGTCCGCCAGCGGATGGCCAACGTAGGTGACCGGCACGCCGGCCTGCTGATATAGCGGCGCTTCGAACGGAAATAGTGCCAGGATGTGCGATACAGCCTGCTTGATCTTGTGGATGCGCTCTCCGCGCCAGGCCCAGATGGAAGGGCTGATGTAATGCACAGTCGGGATACCACGCTGCTTCAGCGCCAGTTCCAGACTGAAGTTGAAATCCGGCGCGTCCACGCCGATGAACAGGTCGGGCGGCTCGGCGAGAAAGCGTTCGCGCAAGTTGCGGCGAATACCGAGCAGTTCACGCAGGTGCAACAGCACTTCCACATAACCGTTGACCGCGAGCTTTTCCATCGGGAACAGAACCTTCATTCCCACGGCTTGCATCTTGGGGCCACCGATGCCGACAAAGTGGACATTGGGAGCAGCTTGCTTGATGGCGTCCATCAGCAGGCTGCCAAGCAGGTCGCCCGAGGCTTCACCGGCGACAATGGCAATGGTTTTTACAGACTTACTCATGGCAGATCAACGCACAATGCCGCGGCTGGCATTACTCAAAAAGGTCAACATGTTTTCAATATCCTGGTCGGCATCTGCAGCCTGTCCGCGCAAGCCTTCAATTTCTTTCTTGGCCGCCTCGAAACTGCTGCCCGCGCGATACAGGGTGCGGTACATTTGCTTGATCATGTCCAGGCGTGCCGCCGAGTAACCGGCGCGGCGCGGCCCTTCCTGATGAGGTCCTTTGGCTTCCGCCGGGTTGCCCACCGCGGTCACGAAGGGCGGCAGATCTTGCGACAGCCGCGTCTGGAAACCGATCATGGCGAAATCACCGACACGTACGAACTGGTGTATGCCACTCATGCCGCCGATCAGGGTATTGTTGCCAACCAGAACATGGCCTGCAAATTGCACCGCATTGGCGATGACATTATGGTTGCCGATATGACAGTCATGCGCCACATGCACATAGGCCATGATCCAGTTGTCGCTGCCGATGGAGGTGATGCCGCCATCCTGCACCGTACCCAGATTCAAGGTACAGCTCTCGCGGATCGTATTGTTGTCGCCGATAACCAGTTGCGTCGGCTCACCCTTGTATTTCTTGTCCTGCGGTATCTCGCCGATGGAACTGAACTGGAATATATGATTGCCCTTGCCGATGGTGGTATGTCCGTCAATGACGACATGCGGCCCGACGACCGACCCCGCTCCGATCTCGACATGTTCGCCAATGATGGAATACGCGCCGACTGAAACATCGTCGGCCAGCCTGGCATTGGGGTGAATAATTGCAGTTGGATGAAGCAGACTGTTCATTCTTTGGTCCGTAGCGTGCAAATCAAATCAGCTTCAGCCGCAATCTGTCCGTCCACCTCGGCCTTGCAGCTGAATTTCCACATGCCGCGCCGGTTCATGGCAACTTTTGCTTTCAGAATCAACTGGTCGCCAGGTCCAACCGGGCGTTTGAATCGGGCATTGTCGATACCAACGAAGTAATACACCGAATCGTCGCTTGGCATTCTTTCCATCGTTTTGAAAGACAGTATGCCGGCAGCTTGTGCCATCGCTTCAATGACCAGTACACCAGGCATCACCGGATGGTGCGGATAGTGCCCCGGAAAGAACGGTTCGTTCATACTGACATTCTTCAGCGCCACGATACTTTCGTTCGGGACAACTTCGAGCACCCGGTCTATCAACAAGAACGGATAGCGATGTGGCAAATGCTGCAGGACCTCATGTATGTCCATGGCTGTACTCATTTATTTCCCCCTTTTAACAATTCGATTTCTTTTTCCAACGCCTTGACGCGCTTGACCAGTTCACCCAGGTGACGCAAGTGGACGGCATTGTTGCGCCATTCATCATTTTTGCTGAACGGATAGATACCGGAATAACTGCCCGGCTCCGTGATCGATTTGCCGATCAGCGTAAAAGATGATATCTCGACATTATCTGCGATCTGCAGATGTCCCAGGATGCCTGCGCTACCTCCGATACGGCAATACTTGCCGATGGTGGCACTGCCGGCAATTCCCACGCAGCCCGCAATGGCAGTATGCGCACCAATGCGCACGTTGTGCGCAACCTGAATCTGGTTGTCCAGCTTCACGCCTTCTTCGATGACGGTATCATCCAGCGCACCGCGGTCTATGGTCGTATTGGCGCCAACCTCCACATGATCGCCGATCACCGCGCGTCCGATCTGCGGAATCTTCAACCAGCGCCCCTCTTCCCAGGCAATTCCAAAACCGTCGGCGCCGATCACCGCGCCGGAATGCACGATGACGTGGCTGCCGACGAGGCAATCGTGATACACCGTCACATTCGGATAGAGCCGTGTATTTTCGCCTATTGTGGCGTGCTCGCCGATGCTGCAACCTTCCATTACTACGGTGCCGGAACCAATGCTCGCTCCGTCTCCAACCGTCACGTGAGCGCCAATATGGGCTTGCGGCGAAATCTGCGTTCCCTTGCCGATGACCGCCGTAGGATGAACGCCGGGAACGCATGCCGGCAACGGATTCAGGAAAGCGGAAAGTTTCGCGAAATACGAATATGGATTACTGCACACAATGCGCGGTAGCTCGGTCGCATCCGCGTCAGCTTCGGAAAGAATCACCGCCGAAGCGTTGCTGCCTTCGAGCTGTTTGCGATATTTGGCGTTGGCGAGAAAAGCAATCTGACCGGTGCTCGCCTTCTCCAGCGTACCGATCTGTTGCACTCGCGTATCGGCATCTCCCATCACTCGCCCGCCGAAACGTGCTGCAATGTCTGCCAACCGGTAGGCTGTACGATCCATTAAATCTCTTCTTTCAAAATACTTCGCTCAAATCACTTTTCGGATTTTTCCTGAGGCTCGTTGGCGAGGTATTTCAGTACTTTATCAGTTATATCCACTTTGGGATTTCGGTAGACCGCTTCCTGCAGAATAACATCGTACCCCTCACTCTCGGCGATCTCGCGTATTGCCTTGTCGGCATGAGCCAGCACCACAGCCAATTCTTCGTTCTTGCGCAAATTCAGATCTTCGCGAAACTCGCGTTGCAGCGTCTGCAGGTTCAGGTTCAAGTTGGCCAGTTCGCGTTCCTTGTTGCGGCGCACCGAATCAGACATGGTGGAACCGTCCTTTTCCAGGGAGGTTTGCTGGTCTTTGACTTGTTTGATCAATTTCTTGATCTCCTGGTCGCGCACGGCAAATTCTTTCTCGATCTTCTTTTCCGCACGTACCGCTTGGTCCGATTCACGCAGGATGCGTTCGGTATCAACCACGCCGATACGGAAATCCCCCGCACCTGCCTGGGTGACGAATGCAAACAACAGCAGAACCGCACAAAATATCGTCTTCATCTCTAACTCCTTGCAGAGGTCAGAACATCGTGCCCAGTGTGAACTGGATGTTCTGCGTTTTGTCCTGCTCTTTCTGGTTCAATGGCTTGGCCCAACTCAGTTTGAGAGGTCCTGCCGGCGAGAACCAGCTCACACTCAGACCCGCAGAATAACGCATTCCCATTGAACTCGATACCTGTGCTCCCTCGCCATAAATCGCACCGCCATCCACAAAGGCGCTCAGGCGCACCGATTTTTCCTTTTCCATGCCTGGCATGGGGAATAGCAATTCGGCGCTTCCCGCTACACTTTTATTACCGCCCAAATACAGTCCGTTGATATCTCTCGGCCCCAGAGAGTTACTGTCATAACCGCGCACCGAGCCAACACCGCCTCCGTAGAAGACCTTTGTGATCGGCAGCGGCAAGCCATTGTAACCGTTAGCCACACCAAGATTCCCGTTAAACATCAAGGTTGTATAGCGACTGAGCGGGAAAAAATGCTGGTGCGTATAAGTTAATTTATAGTAACTTTGATCCGATACCGGCAATCCGACTTCCAGATAAGCACGCTGCACCACACCCTCGGTGGTCTGGATAGCACTGTCACGGGTATCGCGGACCCAGCCGGTGGTTGTGATCAGGTTTCTTGTCGTTTGACCGAAAGTATTGACGTAATCAATGGTGCGTTGCGCGCTAAGATTACTCAGGTAAATGGAAGTTACTTCAGCCGACAGTCCAAATTGAAAACTTTCGTCGTCGTTGAGCGGAATGCCAAACCTCACTCCAGCCCCATAGGTGTCTGAATTGTATTGTGTTGTATAGGTAGTGGAAGAATTGGTTTTCCGTTTGAAAATATCAAAACCGCGACTGATTCCGTCATCGGTGTAATAGGGATTGGTGTAGGAAACAGAATACAGCGTATTGATTCTGCTCGTGTTAATTTGTGTCGAGAGGCTGTTTCCCGTACCGAACACATTTGCCTGGCTCACTGAACCTGACAACGTCAATTTTTCGTAGCTGCTAAAGCCGATACCGGCCTGGATACTTCCCGTGGATTTTTCCTTCACCGACATGTTCACATCCATCTGATCGGCGGTTCCCGGCACTGCAGACGTATCCAGATTCACTTCATCAAAAAAATTCAGCCTGTCGACACGTTGCTTCGATTTTTTTATCTTGGAAGTGGCAAACCAGCCGCTCTCCATTTGTCTGAATTCACGGCGTATCACCTCATCCTTTGTTTTCTCATTACCCGAAATATTGATTCGCCGGATATAGGCGCGCTGCAATGGGTCAACTACAAAGGTGAATGCCACCTGATGCTTGGTTTTATCCACTTCCGGCACGGCACTCACGTTGGCAAAAGCATAACCATCTTCGCCCAGCCGTTCGCTGATCTTGCGCGTGGAATCAGTCAGCGCGTCGCGTGAAAGAGTATCACCCGGTTTGACACTGATCAGCTTGCGCATTTCCTCATGCGACAGTACCGCCTGAGGCCCCGCCATTTTGATTTCCGAAACGGTATATTTCGCGCCTTCGGTAAGATTCACGGTGATGAAGATGTCTTTCTTGTCAGGTGAAATAGAGACCTGTGTCGATTCGATATTGAAATCCATGTAGCCGGAATTCATGTAGAAAGTGCGCAGGCTTTCCAGATCGGCCGACAGCTTTTGCTTGGAATACTGGTCGTTCTTGGAAAACCAGGTAAACATGCCTGGCGTGGTGAGCTGCATGACATCGAGCAGCTCATTTTCAGAATAAACCTGGTTGCCGACGATGTTGATGCGACGAATTTTGGAAGCATTACCTTCCTCGACGTCGAAAGTCACAGCTACGCGGTTGCGCTCCATATCCTTGACGGTTGCTTTCACTTCCACGGCATACTTGCCGCGAGCGACATATTGCCGCTTCAGTTCCTGCACGGCTTTGTCCAGAACCGATTTATCCAGGATGCGTCCTTGCGCCAACCCGATCGTTTTCAGATTTTCGGTCAATTGATCCTTGGGGAAATCCTTCACGCCGTTGATTTCAACACTGGCCACTGTCGGTCGTTCCTTGACTACCACAACCAGTACGCCTTGCTCGACATTCAGCCAGACGTCCTTGAAAAAACCGGTGGCGAAAAGCGCATGCAACGCAGCGGTTGCGCGCTCGTCATTCAGCGTATCGCCTACCTTTACCGGCAGGTAGCTGAACACAGTACCCGGCTCGGTGCGTTGTATACCTTCGACGCGGATGTCCTTGATGACGAACGGTTCCATGGACCAGGCAGTTGAAGCATTCAGTAGAGGGAGCAAAACAACCCATTTTTTTAATTTCATTATTTTGTTCAACCCAAAATCAGACGGCTGATGTCGTTATATAACGCAAAAGCCATCATGGTAACCAACAGTGCAATACCGACTTTCTGCCCCGCCTCCCACAGACCTTCCGATACCGGACTGCCTTTGACCAACTCCACCGAATAATACAGCAAATGTCCGCCATCCAATAAAGGGATGGGCATCAGATTCAAAACCCCGAGGCTGATACTGATGAGCGCGAGAAATCCGATATATGCGCCCAACCCCATATGTGCCGACTGCCCTGCATAATCCGCGATGGTGATCGGGCCGGAAAGATTCTTCAGTGAAATTTCCCCCAGCACCATCTTGCCCATCATTTTCAAGCTCACCCAGCCGGTTTCCCATGTCTTGCGGAATGCTTCGCTCATGGCTGCTGCCGGCGGATAACGCACATCGGTCAGCATGGCTTCAAAGGCGGCCTTGTCGATATATGCTGCGACACCGATACGGCCTATGCTCTTGCCGCCCTCGTTAAAGACATCGGGGGTTATGCCAAGTTTCAAAGATGAACCGTTGCGTTCAATCTCGATGTCCAGAACCTTGCCGGGATGCGCGTTCACCACGCTCACCAAGTCCTCCCACAGCACGATATCCTGCCCGTTAACGCGCAAAACCCGGTCGTTCACCTGCATTCCCGCACGTTGTGCCGCGCCACCATCCACCAGCTTGCCGATGACGGGATAGACCGGCGGCTGATACGGTTGCAGCCCGAGTTTCTTCAGAAAATCCCCGTCCAAATCGGCGGGAACCAGATTGCCCACCTCCAGCATGCGGAAATAGCGCTCTCCCTCCGGAGTCTGTATTTCTAGTTTGGCAGCCTTTTTTTGCAGCACTAGGTCAAGCAGGGTCCAACGTATTTCCTGCCAGCTTGGTACTGCCTGACCATTGACACTAACGATGACCTGTTTGCTGTGCAGGCCTGCAGTGGCCGCCGGGGTATTCGCTGCAACTTCGCCCAGAACGGGTTTCAGACCCGGCACGCCGTAAATGAACAGGAAAAAATAAAGAATAACCGCCAGCAACAGATTCGCAATCGGCCCCGACACCACAATGGCCATGCGCTGCAATACCGGTTTGCGGTTAAAGGCGCGCGGCAACTCATGTTCTGCCACTTCACCCTCGTGCTCATCCAGCATCTTGACGTAACCGCCCAGCGGAATGGCCGAAATCGCCCATTCCGTTTCGCCCTTACCAAAGCGCCTGGTGTAGAGCACCCGACCGAAACCAATGGAAAAACGAATCACTTTCACATCGAACAGGCGCGCCACGGCGTAATGTCCCAGCTCATGGAACACCACCAGTACTGCGATGGCAACAACAAACGCGAGCAATGTGATCATCGTGAGATCCACTCCTGCGCTGCAGTGCGGGCATCCGCATCTGCAACCAGCACATCCTGCAAGTTGCGCACTTCAACCTGAGCCACTTTGCCCAGCACCGTTTCGATCAAACGCGGAATATCGAGGAAGGAAATGCGCCGCTCAAGAAAAGCAGCCACTGCAACTTCATTCGCGGCATTCAGCAAGGCGGGTGCGGTGCCCCCGGCGCGCAACGCCTGATAAGCCAGCGACAGGCAAGGGAAACGGGTGAAATCGGGCGCAACGAAATCGAGCTTTGCGATCTGGAACAGGTCGAGCGGAGCAACGCCCGCGTCGATGCGTTCCGGATAAGCCAGTGCATAAGCAATGGGCGTACGCATGTCGGGATTGCCGAGCTGGGCCAGCACCGAGCCGTCCACATACTGCACCATGGAATGAATCACGCTCTGTGGATGCACCACTACCTGAATGTCGTCCGCTCCGGCATTGAACAGCCAGTGCGCCTCGATCACTTCCAGCCCTTTGTTCATCATGCTGGCGGAATCGACCGATATCTTGCGGCCCATGCTCCAGTTTGGATGCGCGCAAGCTTGCTCCGGCGTGACATGCAGCAGCTGTTCCAGCGGCGTATTGCGGAAAGGGCCACCGGATGCAGTCAGCAATATCTTGCTTATCCCACTCTGTTTCATGTCACCTGCATAGCCGCGCGGCAGCGCCTGAAAAATGGCGTTATGTTCGCTATCTATCGGCAGCAAAGCCGAACCGCTGCGTCGCACTGCATCCATGAATAGATGTCCGGCGAGCACCAACGTCTCTTTGTTCGCCAGCAATATCTTCTTGCCGGCTTGCGCCGCTGCCAAAGTGGGCGGCATGCCAGCCGCGCCAACAATAGCGGCCATCACTGCATCAACTTCGGGCAACGTCGAAACGCGCTCCAGTTCTGCCGCTCCGCACAGCACTTCAACTTCAAGTCCGGCGGCAGCAATGCGTTTGGCAAGCCGTTCGCTGGCCGCCGCATCCAGCAACACCGCATAGCGTGGCTGGAATTGTTGGCACTGCTCGAACAGCAGTTCATCCTGCTGCTGCGCGGTAAGCGCAACGATCCGGTATTTATCCGGGTGACGCGCGACCACATCCAGCGTGCTTTTGCCGATGCTTCCAGTGGAGCCGAGTATGGTGAGTCGGGTGAGCTTGCTCATTCCAGCCTTTGCAGAATGAGCGCGATGGCAGCGAAGGGCAAGGTAGAAGTCAGTGCATCAATGCGATCCAGCAGGCCGCCGTGCCCGGGCAGTAATGCGCCGCTATCCTTGACCCCGGCCTGGCGCTTGACTGCCGATTCGAACAGATCCCCGATCACCGCCAGCGCTACCCACCACCATCCCGCGACGATAATGCTGGGGAACACCGGATATTGTTTGTACAGCCCGCTCGCCCAACCTACGACGATCACGTACAGCGTCACGCCTATCATCGCGCCGAATACGCCTTCCCAGGTCTTGCCTGGGCTGATTGCCGGTGCCAGTTTATTCTTGCCGAAGCGCTTGCCGGTAAAGTAGGCCGAGATGTCAGCCACCATCACCACTGTCATCACGAACAGCAATACCCACGGACCCCACGGTCCCCAGGGACCCGAAAGGTTGATCGCGCGCAGGTCCATCATGGCCAGTCCCGTGGGCAGTAGCACGATCCAGCCGACCACACCCATCAGCCAGGCATTCTGCGGGCGCCAGCCAGATATCAGCCAGGCCGGCACCACAAAAACCCAGAACAGCACCGCCAGCATGTACCACACGAGATGCAGCGAGGTCTGTTGCTGAAGCGAAACGTAGTTATCGAACCACACCATGCCTGCCATCAGCGCCAGCGTGACCAGCCAATAGGCTGAAGCGGCCCGCCCGCTCAAGCCGGATAAACGCGCCCATTCCACTGCGCCCTGCCATACCACCACCAGCACCAGCATCTGCCAACCCAGGGTCGGCAAACCGAAAACTGCAGCGAGAAACAATGTGAACAGAATGATCGCGGTAATAACGCGTTGCTTAAGCATTGATCTTGCCCTCAGTCAGTTGTTCGCTGGTCCTGCCGAAGCGGCGTTCGCGCTTTTGATAAGACTGGATAGCCGATTCCAGTGCGGCACGATCAAACGCAGGCCACAGGGTATCGGTGAAATACAATTCGGTGTAAGCCAGTTGCCACAGCAAAAAATTGCTGATGCGCTGTTCGCCGCCGGTGCGGATAAACAGATCCGGCTCCGGTGCGTAGTGCATGGAAAGATACGGAGTAAGCTCTTCTTCGGCGAACGCCGTGGCACGCTCGGGATGTGCCTGGCTCAGTGCATGCATGGCCTGCATGATGTCCCAGCGTCCGCCGTAATTGGCGGCAATGGTCAGCGTCAGGCTGGTATTATTGGAGGTGAGTTGCTCGGCTTCTTCAATGTAGCTCACCAGTTTCGCATCGAAGCGGCTGCAGTCGCCGATGACCTTGAGGCGGATATTGTTCTGGTGCAGCTTGCTGACTTCGCGTTCCAGCATCTTCATGAACAATTGCATCAGGAATGAAACTTCGTCGGCGGGACGCCGCCAGTTCTCACTGCTGAAAGCGAACAACGTCAGGTATTCCACGCCCATCTGACGACAGGCTTTGACCATTTCACGCACGGTCTCCACACCGCGCTGGTGCCCCATGACACGCGGCATGAAGCGCTGTTTTGCCCAGCGACCGTTGCCGTCCATGATGATGGCGATATGGCGCGGAACTGCCGCAGCGTCCGGGATGGTGCGAGTGGAACTTTGGAATATGGCCATCGGAAATCCTTGTCAGCTTGCGGCTTGTAGCTGGTAGCTGGTAGTGCGTAAGGTGCGCGCTTTGCGCGCGGCATTAATAGCTACAAGCCACATGCTACCGGCTACCTGCTAAACGGCCATCAGGTCGGTTTCTTTGGACTGCAGCGCTTTATCGATCTCGGCGACAAAGCGGTCGGTGAGTTTCTGCACATCGTCCTGTGCACGGCGTTCTTCGTCCTCGCCCACTTCCTTGTCCTTGAGCAGTTTTTTCAACTGTTCGTTGGCATCGCGGCGGATGTTGCGCACGGCGATCTTGGCATCTTCACCTTCGCTCTTGACCACTTTGATCAAATCACGACGACGTTCTTCGGTCAGCATGGGCATCGGCACGCGGATCAATTCGCCATTGGTGGCAGGATTCAAACCCAGATCTGAATCTCGAATCGCCTTTTCAATAGGGCCGATCATGTTTTTTTCATACGCCTGTACGCCGATGGTACGCGCATCGGTCAAAGTGATGTTTGCCACTTGGTTCACCGGGGTCGGGTTTCCATAGTAGTCCACCATCACGTGATCAAGTATGCCGGTATGTGCGCGCCCGGTGCGAATTTTTCCCAAGTCGGCCTTTAGTGCCTCCAGCGACTTGTTCATTTTTTGTTCAACGTTCTTTTTGATATCCGCAATCATCTTCGTTCTCCGTCCTAGGATGCTTCGCTCAATCGCAATGTACTAGAGTACCCTCGTCCTGCCCCATCACGACACGCTTCAGTGCGCCCGCCTTGAAAATACTGAACACGATGATAGGCAGCTTCTGGTCGCGACACAGCGTCAACGCAGTCGCATCCATCACCTTCAAATTCTTGCTGATGGCTTCGTCGAAACTAACCTTCTGGTAGCGCGTCGCCTTTGGGTCTTTCTTGGGATCGGCAGTGTAAACCCCGTCTACCTTGGTCGCCTTGATCACTACGTCAGCAGACATTTCCACCCCGCGCAAGGCGGCCGCCGTATCGGTGGTAAAGAACGGGCTGCCGATGCCGGCCGCGAAGATCACGATTTTTCCGTCTTCCAGATAACGCAAGGCCTTGCCACGAATGAATGGTTCGGCCACCTGTTCCAGACTCAATGCGGATTGCACTCGGCAATCCAGCCCGGCGCGTTTCATCGCATCCTGCAACGCCATGGAGTTCATCACCGTGGCAAGCATACCCATGTAATCGGCTGTCGCCCTGTCCATGCCTGCCGCAGCCGGGGCGACACCGCGGAAGATATTGCCGCCGCCGACCACCATCGCCACTTCCACACCCAGTTCGGACACTTCCTTGATTTCCGCCACGATGCGTTCGACGACCGCACGGTTGATGCCGTAGCTGTCATCGCCCATCAGGGCTTCGCCGGAGAGTTTGAGCAGGATGCGTTTGTAGGCGGGAGCGGTCATGGATGTTGTTTCCTTTTAGCCTTTTTTGGCAGCAGCGGATGCTGCAGCAACTTCTGCCGCGTAGTCTTCCACTTTCTTCTCGATGCCTTCGCCGACGATGAACATCTGGAAGGCTGTCACCGAAGCACTCTTGCTCTTCAGCAATTGCTCGATAGTTTGCTTGCCGTCTTCCGCTTTGACGAACACCTGGCCCAGCAACGTGACTTCCTTGAGGAATTTTTGTACGGTACCTTCGGCGATCTTTTCCAGCATCGCTTCCGGCTTGCCGGACTCCTTGGCCTTTTCGATGGCGATACGGCGCTCGGTGGCGATGTCTTCCGGATTCACGCCGGAGGCATCGACGGACTTCGGCTTGCTCGCTGCAATGTGCATCGCAATATCCTTGCCCAAAACGTCGTCGCCGCCAGTAAAGTTCACCATCACGCCGATCTTGTTGCCGTGCAAGTAGGTTGCCAGTTTTCCGGTAGTGGTCGTGTAGCGCTCAAAACGGCGTACGGTCAGGTTCTCACCCAGCTTCATCACCAGCGCCTTGCGGGTCTCTTCGACCGTGCCGGAGCCGTTGGCGATAGGCAGTGCCAGCAGTGCTTCGACATTTGCCGGATTATTCTTCGCCACTGTTTCGGCTACGTTCTTGGCAAACGCCATGAAATCGTCATTCTTGGCCACGAAGTCGGTTTCGCAATTCACTTCCGCCACAGTGCCGGTCTTGCCGTCGGCTGCCAGGAAAGAACCAATCACACCTTCTGCCGTCACGCGGGAAGCTGCCTTGCTGGCCTTCGCACCGCTCTTGATACGCATCAGCTCTTCAGCCGCCTTGAAGTCGCCGTTGGTCTCAACCAGCGCCTTTTTGCATTCCATCATGCCGAGGCCGGTAGCCTCGCGCAGTTCTTTCACCATACTTGCGGTGATCTCTGCCATGTCACACTCCTAATAATCTAGACTCAAATTCAGGTTACAAAAAAGGGGGCTTGCGCCCCCTCGTTGCGGGAAGGCAGCTTACGCGGCACTTTCAGCGACTTGTGCTGTCAACTCATTCAGCGCTTGCTCGCGACCTTCCAGGATTGCATCGGCCACGCCGCGTGCATACAGGCGGATCGCCTGGCTGGAGTCGTCGTTACCGGGGATCACATAGTCCACACCCAGCGGGCTGTGGTTGGTATCCACCACGCCGATAACCGGAATGCCCAGCTTTTGCGCTTCGGTGACTGCACCCTTCTGGTAGCCGACGTCGATCACAAAGATGGCGGAAGGCAGACCTTGCAGGTCCTTGATGCCGCCCAGACTGCGATCCAGTTTTTCCAGTTCGCGACGTAGAACCAGACCTTCTTTCTTGGAAACCTTCTCGATGCTGCCGTCTTCGATCATCGCTTCCAGTTCTTTCAGGCGCTTGATGGATGTCTGGACGGTCTTGAAGTTCGTCAGCATGCCGCCTAACCAGCGGTGGTCAACGAAAGGAGAACCGGCGCGGATCGCTTCTTCGCGGATGATCTCGCGCGCTTGACGCTTGGTCGCCACAAACAGGACGGTGCCCTTCTTTGCGGAGATCTTGCGGATTTCTTTCAGCGCGTCGTTGAACATCACGACGGTCTTTTCCAGGTTGACAATGTGAATTTTGTTGCGATGACCGAAGATATACGGGGCCATCTTGGGATTCCAGAAACGGGTCTGGTGTCCAAAATGGACGCCCGCTTCCAGCATTTGACGCATGGTTACTTGCATTGATTGCTCCAATCGTTAAGGGTTAAGTTCTTCCACTCGTCAGCCTGATCCCCCAAGAGGGACACCCCAACATGAACGAGTGTGCGAATTACTGTTTATTCGGCGGTTGCCGGATAAACAGGGCGCGCATTGTAACCGAAGCGGCGCTTTGACTCAACAGTTGGATTTAAAAGATGTAAATGAGAATTGGCATTCCGGCTGCCGCAAGCCCCAGCTGTTCAGCTTCGCTTAACTGTTTCCGGCAAAGCTCTTTCAATTTACCTGAGTTAGAATCTCGGAAAAGAAATACGGAGGACAAATGTCAGAGCCACTGGTTTACGTAAAGACCCCAAAAGGGATAGAGGAAATGAATTCGCGCACCCATGGCCTGCCACTCAAAGTTCGCCGGGTGCTGATCATGCTGGATGGCAAGTGCGATTCTGAAGAAATTGTCTCGAGATTTCCGGAAGGTGAAGGTGAAACCGCAATAGCCACTTTGGTATCCGGAGGTTTTGTCGCCCCTCTACAAACTGGGCCAGCAGCAACTTCTCCCGGCGGCAAACCCGTTGCCAAATTTGAACCTCCCGCAAATGATGCCGAACGGTTTGAAATGGCAAAAAACCTCATGCGCAATACCGTCAACGCCTTTTTGGGCGGAATGGGTTCCGGCCTTATCAACCAACTGGATAAATGCAGCAATCTGGAAGAATTGCGCCAGCATTATATTGCCTGGCAGGAAGCGATTCATATGACAAGTGATGGACGCAAGCAGGCGGTAGATCTGGAAAACCGCCTGGCTGCTCTATTATCCTGAAACTTTCCTGCTGAAACGGGAAAGCAAAACGCCACCAACTCCGGGTTGGTGGCGCTTTGTATAATATATTGATTATAAAGCTGATTCGTTTGTTTCGCCAGTGCGAATGCGAATGACCTGTTCCACCGGAGTGACGAATATTTTGCCGTCGCCGATCTTGCCGGTATTGGCCGCTTTGACGATGGCCTCGACTGCTGTATCCAGCATGGCTGCGCTTATAACCACCTCAACCTTGATCTTGGGCAGGAAATCCACCACGTATTCGGCACCGCGATACAACTCGGTGTGCCCTTTCTGGCGCCCGAAGCCTTTGACTTCGGTTACGGTCAGGCCGCTGACACCCAGTACGGACAAGGCTTCACGTACTTCGTCGAGTTTGAACGGTTTGATGATGGCTTCGATCTTTTTCATGATGGCTCCGCGTGAACAAGTGGCATAAGTATAGCCTAAGAGAAAATAAACAGCCTAGCGAAGTATCTTGCCCCGCTGATTTACCGCCGGCTTAACGGGAAAAGAGCTGCCACCAGCGCTTGCGATTATTGGGCACAGGAGCATCGATTTCGATGATCGAAGGCGGCTCGGTGCTAAGAATCCAGCGCGGCGGTGTCGGTGTAGTGCTGCCACCGCACATGGTACCCAGATTGTTGGGATCGTAGACTTTGATCAGTGTGGGTTGCTCCACATGATCGGCATAGACGATACCGCACAAGTGGAAGTCATGATCCTGCCGCAACAGCTTGTCCAAAGCATCAATTCGTAAAGCCAATTCGTCGCCGCTCAGCGCTTTGCCCGGCAGCATCTCGCCTATCTGGTAAAAGAACCACTGGCCGGCCCTGACGCGCTCCCACAACGCATCCAAGTCTTTCCATTGCAGCATGCCGTAGAAGGTTCCCTTCAGACGCTTATGAAACGCCGCAGCATCTGCGCCAATCATGGCGTCCATTGCCATCAGAACTCATCCTGGTAACGCACTGTAATGGGATAGCGCCAATCCTTGCCAAATCCACGGTCCGTGATGCGCACCCCGACCGGCGCCTGGCGGCGCTTGTATTCGGCAATGCGGACCAGTTTCACTACGCGCCGCACATCGGCCTCGGCATAACCGAGCGCCACGATCTCGCCGATGTTTTTATTTTTTTCAACATAACAGGCCATGATCGCATCCAGTACGTCGTACGGTGGCAGACTGTCTTGGTCGGTTTGATCCGGTTTCAGTTCGGCGCTGGGCGGCCGCGTGATGATGCGCTCTGGGATCACGCGCCCCAGCGTGTTGCGATAATTGGACAGGCGATACACCCAGGTCTTGCTGACATCCTTGAGTACCGCAAAGCCCCCCGCCATATCGCCGTAAAGCGTAGCGTAGCCGACGGTCATCTCCGACTTGTTGCCTGTGGTCAGCACCAGCGAGCCGGTCTTGTTGGAAATCGCCATCAACAGTGTGCCGCGGATGCGCGCCTGCAGATTCTCTTCCGTGGTATCGGGGGGCAGCCCCTTGAACTGCGGCGCCAGCGTATCCTGCAGCGCAGTAAAGGTCGGCAGGATGTCCAACTCGTCGTAGCGCACGCCCAGCAGCTTCACCATCTCGCGCGAGTCATCTTTGCTTATTTGCGCGGTATAGGGTGACGGCATCATCACCGCGAGCACTTTGTCCGCCCCCAGTGCATCCACTGCCACCGTCAGCGTCAATGCGGAATCGATACCACCGGACAGGCCCAGCAGCACGCCGGGAAAATGATTTTTCCGGATGTAGTCGCGCACACCGAGGCACAGCGCATGGTAGATACTGGCTTCATCCTTCACCACGCTCTCGCGCACGCCTGGAACCAGCTTGCCGTCACGGAATTCAACAAATCCCAGCGCCTCTTCGAATGCAGGAAATTGATGCGTCAACTTGCCTTCGCTATCCATCACGAAGGATGCTCCATCGAACACCAGTTCATCCTGGCCGCCCAACAGATTGGCGTAAACAACGGGCACGCCGATCTCGCCGATACGTTCGCGTATGGTCTCGTAGCGCGTGGTCTGCTTGTCAAAGTGATACGGGGAGGCATTCAATACCAGCAGCACCTCCGCCCCGGCCTTCTTGGCGCGAATCGGCGCATGCTCATGCCAGACATCGGCACAGATGATGATGCCAAACCTGACTCCGTCCAGTTCCAATACGCACGGATCTTTACCATGCGTAAAGTAGCGCTCTTCATCGAACACGCTGTGGTTAGGCAACGAGTGCTTGTGATAGGTAGCAACGACCTTGCCGTCGCGCAATACAGAGGCCGCGTTGTAGCAGGATTTGCCGACCTTGTGCGGATGGCCAACGATCAGAATGATCCCTTGGGCATGTTGCGCCAAGTCGCCAAGTGCCAGGTCACAGGCATGATAAAACCCGTCACGCAGCAACAGGTCTTCCGGCGGATAACCGCACAGGCTGAGCTCGGGCGTCAGCAACACATCCGCGCCTTGCTGCCTGGCGCACTGTGCATATTCGGCGATCTTCGCGGCATTGCCCGCCAGGTCACCGACGGTACAGTTGATTTGTGCAATGGCTATCTTCATGGGCTCACAATTTATAAGTTCAGTCCGCACCCGGCAACGCTGCCGGATGTTCCAGCTCCACTTGTTCGATGTTGATAAAACGTTTCGATATCTTCTGGCTGGTGGTGTGCACATCCTGAGCATCTTCGTGCGCCTGACGAATGTGATCGGCCAGTTTCTTCATGCGCTCGTCGAAGCGGCCAAACTCCTTGCCCAGCTTGCCCAACTCATCCTTGATGATATGTACCTGCTTGCGCGTCTCCACATCCTTCATCACCGCACGCGCCGTGTTCAGCACCGCCATCAGCGTGGTCGGCGACACGATCCACACGCGCCGCTGCATGGCATAGTCCACCACGTCGGAATGATGCGCATGAATCTCGGCGAATACTGCCTCGGCGGGGATGAACATCACCGCGCCGTCTGAGGTTACATCCGGGATGATGTATTTACTGGCGATATCTTCCACATGCTTTTTGACATCGGCTTTGAATTGCCGTTCAGCGACCAGTTTTTCCGCAGCACTCGCCGCATCGAACATGCGGTGGTAGTTTTCCAGCGGGAACTTGGAATCCACCGCCACCATGCCGGTCGGTTCCGGCAGCTTCAGCACGCAGTCAGCGCGGCTGCCGTTGGGTAGGGTGTACTGCATCTCGTAGGCCTGCGGCGACAGGATGTTGCGCACCAGCCCTTCCAGTTGCACCTCGCCGAACGCTCCGCGCGAACGTTTGTCGCCCAGCAGTTCCTGCAGACTGACGACGTTGGTAGTCAGGCCGTCGATCTTCTTCTGCGCCTCGTCGATAGTCGCCAGCCGCGCCATCACGCTCACAAAAGTCTCGTTGGTCTTCTTGAAACCCTCGTCCAGGCGCTCGTTGACCTTGCCGCCGATCTGCTCCAGACGCGCGTCTACCGTCTTGGACAAGGTCTCTATGCTGCTTGCCAAATGCTGGGTGGCATTGCGAAAGGAATTCTGGATCAGTTCCTGGTCGGCACGCCCCTGCTCCGCCAGCTTGGCCAGCGTCTGCGCCAACATCTCGCTACGCAACAGGTCCTGCTTGGCTTGCAACGCGTTGACGGCATCGCGGGTGGCGCGCAGTTCCTCGGCCACAGCTGCTCGCAAACGCTCCGATTCACTCACTTGCGCGGCAATCAGCCGGTCACCCTGCTTGTTCAAGCCGTCATGCAGATCGGTGAGCATGGCACGATGCTGCTGTTCCAACATCTGCGCGGCACGCGCAGGCTGCCTCCACTGCATCGCCAATAGCACGATGAGCAGCAGGACAGCAACAACGGAAAGAATTTCAACCATGGCCACGTCGGAAAGAATCGATGCGTGCAGTATAAACTATCGGGCGTCAGACGAAATGCCGCAAGGACGATTCAGGATTCATATTTTTCTGTCAATGAAACAAACCCTGTTGCGTCCGCCCTCCTTCGCTTGATACATCGCCATATCAGCAACTTTCAAGACATCTTCAGGGCTGATTTCATTACCAATAAACAGGACTACACCAATACTCGACGAGCAATGATGCTCTACGGTGATCTCGGTATTGTCGACCTGCCTGTTGGACAACAAATAGGGTTCTGCCACAGCAACACGTATTTTTTCTGCAACAATAGCGGCCAGTTCGGCAGACAGCTCCCGATCCGTATCCAGCTCGCTGAGCATCACAACGAACTCATCACCGCCAAAACGCGCGACCGTGTCAATTTCACGCACGCAACGTGTAATGCGGTGCGCCACTTCGATAAGCAACAGGTCTCCCATATCATGCCCATGCGTATCATTGAGCGGCTTGAAATTATCCAGATCCAGAAACATGGCAGCTCCGTAACGTCCGCTGCGTTTATTGGCTACCATGGCCTGTTTCATACGATCCTGGAGCAGACGACGGTTGGGAAGCTGCGTTAACGAGTCATTGAAGGCAAGATTGCGAATCAGTTCCTCAGTTTTTTTGCGCTCGGTAATGTCGTGAAAGTACCAGACACGACCGAAGTACTTGCCGTCCGCGGTCGTGATCGGTGCGGAATACCGATCAATGATCTTTCCGTCTTTCAGCAATATTTCCTCGCGACTCTTTTCGTCGCGGTGCTGATACAAATCCAGGACGCGCTTGACAAACGACTCCCGCTCCTCGACTTGATCGGCAACCGCCTGAAGCACAGGTGCATCCAGATTGGCCTTCACCATGCTGGCGGGTATCTTCCAGAGATCGATGAACTGTTGATTGTAGGAGATGATCTTCTGGTTTTCGTTGACGACCAGAATGGCGTCGGGAGACACCTCCTGCTCTGTCTTGAGGATCATGTTGGATAACTCAATTTCCTTTTGTGCCCGTTTTTGTTCGGTAATATCCTCCGTAATCCCCATCAACTTTTCAACGATGCCATTTTTGTTCTTGATGGGAACAAAACAGGACTTGTAGATTTGTTCCAGGGGTCCACTCGCGATGAATTCAAAATGGCTGGTTTCCCCACAACACGCTTTCGCGAACAGTTCCGCTATGCGCCTTTGGTCGGCCGCACATACCACATCAAGATATACAGTACCCTGTACTTCAGATTCCGTTTTGACTCCCCGCATGCGCAGGCCGGCCATACTCATGGAGTTGATCCTGCCGTCCAGGCCAATTTCGTGAATACTCATGGGAGAATTTTCGACCAGCAATCGGAAGTGGTTTTCGCTTTCTCGCAAATCGCGGGAAATTCTTTCGTTCACCAGAGAAGCCGTTTCAAGTTCCCCGGTGCGACTGCGTACCTCATCCTCAAGCGTAATTGCCGTCTGGAACAAGTTGAAGTCTGAACCTTGCAGGCTGGCATTGCGTTCCGCACGGTTCATCAACGCCTGAATGATCTTGTTCAGACGTACGATCTCAGCTTGCAAGTCTTGCTTGTCCGTTATTAATTCCGGTTGTGCCTGTTCAGGCATTGTGTTGATCCCCTGTTGAGACCGGTGCTGAACCAATGGCGATTCCGGTAAGCGTCTGGTTGACATGCACGCCGTGGAACTGCTCGCCGTAACTGTTGAAGCCGATGGTGTTGTTACTGCGGAATATCTCCGCCACGCGTTCATTCAAACCGCTCTGCGCAATTTCCAGTTTGCGCAGTATGCAATCGCAGCCGATGACCAGCTGGGGTTTGCCTATCTCAGCGCGTATCTTGTCGAATGTCTGTTCCAGATTTTTCACCAGACCCACGCCATGCGCCACCCTGAACACCACACCTTCTTCAATTGCACAAAAAAAAGTCAGGCTGCCATCGGGATTGGCTTTCTGAATTGAGCGCACATAGTCAGTGCCGTCTATGATCACGACGACTGGCGCAGCAGCGAAACGCATGGGGTTGAGCTCATGCACGTCGACACCCACCAATCTTGCGTATTCTGCAGCGGCTGGCAGCCCGTTGATCTCCTTGACAGTGCGCGTGGCTGTATCCGCTTCGGTGACCACCAGTCTTTCATCGGTGGCAACAAAATGCTGGGTCTTGAATATCTGAAAATGCAATGAAGTGCTGATCAAAATCAGCTCGGCGCTATCGTCATGGAATCGGCCTTCGCTGAACATACAGGTCCGGAGAAATTTCTGATCATCGCCCGCGGAGCCTCCGAATAACTTGATGTTGCCCAAAGCATGCTGCAAGGCATGAGTCACCGGTTCCTCGCGTTTGGACAATCCGTCGATCAACATGAATGCGAAACTGTTATCAGGGCTTGCCTGCGGTGCTTTGCTTTCAAGCTGTTGTAATAGATCCTGGGCGAAGTCGCGCCCTCTGGCAATCTCAAACTGGCTCAATCGCTCCAACCGTCCGCTGACCGCCACGAAACTATCCGCCGGAAAACTCGCCCCGGTCACGCTAAGCTGGAGATAACCGGCCGGTCCGATTTCTCCAGCAGTGGTACAGCCCACCACTTGAATTCCTGCAAAAAGCCGTTTCATTTCCGCTGCCAGCACATCGAGATCGTATTCGCTGGAACAAAAGAAGAGCACCAGCGCCATATCCGGCTGCACGACCGCCGCATGAAATTCTGCGACTGCCTGGCGAGCGTCCTGCGCACTGGATTGCCCAATACGAATATTTCGGGTACTCATACTCTCCTCGCTACCTGTAGATCTCTGCATCGTTTTGTATCTCGGCAGGGAAAGCACTATTGGCTCCGCGTCCAATAATTAACTTCCGGCCTGGACAACTTAAGTGCCCGTCATCTATGGTATTTACGCCGCTTGCAGATGAAAATCAAGCTTAAAACAACAAGGGACGCATAGCGTCCCCGGTGGTTTGACTATCGCGAAAGTTCGATTCGCTATTTGACCTTAAACGCATCTGCCAAAAACGCCAGCCCCTCATCCCACGAAGCCTTGTCAGCTGCCGCGTTGTAGGCCAACGGCAACTTGAATTCCTGTCCGTATTTATCCGCATCCGGATTGGTGAAAGCATGCTTTGCCCCCGGGTAAGTTACAACCTTGTAACTTACGCCGGCCTTGTCCATCTCCTGGCGGAAAGCGGCGACCTGTGCAGCCGGAATCATCGGGTCGTCTTCGCCGGTAAACGAAGCGATGCGCGCCTTGACCTTGCCCGCTTCTGCTGGATGATCGGTACCGAGACCGCCGTGAAAACTCACCACCACCTTGAGCGGCTCGCCGATGCGCGCCATGTTGAGCGCGACGGACCCTCCGAAGCAATAACCGACAGCACCAATTTTGCCGGCATCAACTGTATCTTCCTTGCTGATCAGGTTGTAGGCGGCATCAAATCGCGCCTTGGCCAATGCTGCATTCTTCGATACTTCACTGGCGAACTTGCCCGCATCGTCCGGATGGTGCGCTTGCTTGCCGTCACCGTACATGTCCACAGCCAGCGCGGTGTATCCCTGCTCGGCCAGCATGCGGGCGCGCCTGCGCGCGTATTCGTTATGCCCCCACCATTCATGTATCACCAGAATGCCGGGGCGCTTGCCTTTTATTGCATCGTCATAGGCGACATAGCCTTTGAGAGTCGTACCGTTGGCACTGTAGCTGACTTCCCTTCCTTGCACGGCTGCAAAGGCCGCTGCGGAAGCAAACATGAGTCCGATGAAAAATATTAATGTTTTCATGGTTATTACTCCTGTTGTAAATGGAAGACCAGTATAAATACTCGGGATTAAATAACAAGGGACGCCGAAGCGTCCCTTGTTTGTTGCTTCCCGGCGAAAATCAGTCCGCCGAGCGCATCGCCTTCTTGCGATCGAACTCTTTCAGGTAACGTTTGCGTATGCGAATGGACTTGGGCGTCAGTTCCACCAGTTCGTCGTCGTCGATGAATTCAACAGCCGATTCCAGAGTCATCTTTAACGCAGTTGTCAAACGCACCGCTTCGTCAGTACCGGAAGCGCGCACGTTGGTGAGCTTCTTGCCCTTGATCGGATTGACGACCAGATCGTTGTCGCGCGAGTGAATACCGATGATCATGCCTTCATACAGCTTGTCGCCGGGCACCACGAACATGCGTCCGCGATCTTCCAGGTTCCACAAGGCATACGCTACGGCATCGCCGTCTTCCGCCGAGATGAGCACACCGTTGTGGCGGCCAGGCAAGTCGGGTTTGACAGGGCCGTAGTCATCGAACACGTGGCTGATGAGGCCGGTGCCGCGCGTCATGGTCATAAAGTCTGACTGAAAACCGATCAAACCGCGCGCAGGAATGTGATATTCCAGACGGGTACGGCCTTGGCCGTCGGATTCCATGTTGGTCAATTCGCCGCGACGACGACCGATTTCTTCCATGATGGTGCCCTGATTCTCATCTTCCAGATCGATACTCAGGTTCTCATACGGCTCGCATTTCTCGCCGTTGATTTCCTTGTAAACCACACGCGGTTTACCCACTGCCATCTCGAAGCCTTCACGGCGCATGGTTTCCAGCAGGATGGTCAGGTGCAATTCGCCACGGCCGGAAACGCGGAACACATCGGCATCCTGAGTATCTTCAACCTTCAACGCAACGTTGGTCAGCAATTCCTTGCTGAGACGGTCGCGGATCTGGCGGCTGGAAACAAACTTGCCTTCGGTACCTGCCAGTGGCGAGCTGTTCACCATGAAGTCCATGGTCAGCGTTGGCTCGTCCACCAGCAACATGGGCAGACCAACCGGTTGATCCTTGTCGCAAATGGTGACGCCGATACCGATCTCGTCCAGACCGGAAATGATGATGATGTCGCCAGCTTCAGCGCTCTCCACCGGAATACGCTCCAGGCCCTGGAAACCCAGCACCTGATTGATACGGCCAGAACTGACCTGGTCGCCATGGTTCATCACCACCACGTTTTGTCCGGGCTTGATACGGCCGTTTAACACGCGGCCAATGCCGAGGCGTCCGGTGAATGTTGAGTAGTCTAGCGCGGCCAATTGCAGTTGCAGCGGCGCATCGGGATCGCCCGGAGGGGTAGGAACATGCTTCAACACTGTGTCGAAAAGCGGTTTCATGTCAGCAGCGGATCCGCCATTGTTCGGCGCATCTTTCAGGTCCATACAGGCCCAGCCGTTCAGGCCGGAAGCATAAATGACGGGAAAGTCGAGTTGTTCGTCGGTTGCACCGAGTTTGTCGAACAGGTCGAAGGTCTGGTTCAGGACCCAATCGGCGCGTGCGCCGGGACGGTCGATCTTGTTGATCACAACGATAGGCTTCAAACCCAGTGCCAGCGCCTTTTTGGTCACGAAACGGGTCTGCGGCATCGGGCCTTCAACCGCATCCACCAGCAGCAACACGCCGTTTACCATGCCCAGCACTCGTTCCACCTCGCCGCCGAAGTCGGCGTGTCCCGGTGTGTCGACGATATTGATGTGGGTACCTTCGTATTCGATGGCCGTGTTCTTGGCCAGAATGGTAATGCCGCGCTCTTTTTCCAGATCGTTGTTGTCCATCACGCGAATTTCCAGCTTCTGGTTGGCGCGGAAAGTGCCGGACTGACGCAGTAATTGGTCAACCAGTGTGGTCTTGCCGTGGTCAACGTGGGCAATGATGGCGATGTTACGGATGGCGCGGGACATGATGTACTACCTGTACTGAAATCGAAGGGGGCGCATTCTAGCACAGAGCAACAGGCTATCGGGTTATAGATTCAGCCCTAAAAATCAGCGAAATGAATCCGATTTCGCCCAGCCGATTTAGCCTGATACATGGCGCTATCGGCCAGTCTGAGCAGATTCTCCTGCGAAGCGCCGTGATTATTGAACAGCACCACGCCGAGGCAGGCCGTGCAGGGGTGTTCGACGATGATCGGCTCCAGACTGCCCTGTTTCAAGACTGGCAGCCGATATACCTCTCCCAGAAGCTGCCTGATTTTCTCTGCAACCACACCTGCCTGCGTTTTCGATGTGGCTTTATCCGCGTCCAATTCGCTCAGCAGGACCACAAATTCGTCGCCGCCGAAACGTGCCACCGTATCGACTTCACGCACACAACTGGCGATGCGGTGCGCCACTTCGATCAGCAAAATATCACCCACATCGTGGCCGTGTTCATCGTTAAGCGGTTTGAAATTGTCCAGATCGATGAACATCAGTGCCGCAAAGCGGTTGTTGCGCCTGCAGGCCGAGAGCACCTGACTGAAACGATCCTGCAACAGGCGCCGGTTGGGCAGTTGCGTCAAGGCGTCATAGAAAGCCAGATTGCGGATCTGTTCCTCCGCCTTCTTGCGTTCGCTGATATTGCGCGTTACTCCAAGCAGGATCAGCTCTCCGGCATCGTTTCTGGTGTAATGGGTCGTCACTTCCGTCCATACCCTCACGCCGTTACGGCAAAACAGCTCCACTTCATCGGAATAAACATGCTCTCCGCCCGCTCCGCTCAAAAACAATTTGCTGCGCTCGGCAATCCAGTCACGAACATCCGCTTTTGACCTGGCGGACAGCAATTCATCCACCGGCAATGCCATCATCTCCTCGGTGGTGTAGCCGAGCATCTTCACCACGGACGGACTCATATAGAGCCATTTGTTCGTTTGCAGATTCGCGATCCAGATCACATCGGATATGTTGTCGGCCAGAAAACGATATCTGGACTCGCTTTCACGGATTAATATTTTCTGCTGCTCAAGTGCATCCAGCATGCGATCCAGGTGACGCGCCAGCACACCGATCTCATCCTCACGTCCGATATCCGAACGTCGCTTCCCCAAGCCGTGTTCGACCGCAGCGGCCACCTGCATCAAGTGATTCAAGCCATGCGTCAATCGCCGTGCCAGCACAAAAGCGATCAGCGATACCGTCAACACGGCAAACAACATGAACTCGATCCACATCCGGGTGAGCGCGGACAGGTTCGCATTCACCTTATCCCGCGACATCTCCACGCGCACCCAACCGAGAAAGCGGCCATCGGCCATCACCGGATGCGCGACGACGATCATGTTCTTCTGATTAACCAGCACGATCTGGTCTCTGGCATTCGATTCAAGCATGGTGCGACTCACCTTGTCTGTCACAAAGAAGCCGACTTCATTCGGATTGGTTGAGGCCAGCACCTCGCCGTGTGTATTCAGAAAATAGGCCCGTAGCAAATCCGGTGTCTTGACGAAGCCCTGTACCACCTCCTGCAGGCCGGCCAGATCGTTCGCCAAGGCCCATGAGGTTCCGCTGATGGCCAGTGCTTGCGCCAGTGAACTCGCGCGCTCGTCGGAGATTCGATATTGGGCAGCACGCTGTTGTTCGAGCATGAGATAGCCAAAACCCAGTATCAATACCAGCGATGCCAGCGCGAAGCCCAGGACCAACTGCCTGCGTATCGAGCCGCGCCACAACATATTGATATGTTTTGCCAGTTTCATCAGTAATCAACAGGCCGTACTGTTTCGGAAAAAACCTTCAGGTATTGCTGAACAGGTTTATAGGTCGCATTCGATGCATGCTCAAAGCGGGTGCTGCCCAATTTTTCAAGCATGACCCGCCCTTGTTGTGTCGAATTCAAACTGACCAATGCCTTGCCGACAGCTTCCACCAGTGCATTCGGAACGTCGCCGCGCGCCACCCAGCCGTTGTTCGGCAGGGTTCCAGTTTGCCACTTCACTTCCAGTTGCGCCGCCATTCCCGGGTTTTCCTGCTGAAAGGTCTTCCACGGTACAGGCCAGGTCGCACCCGCCTCAACATGGCCGAGCAGCACATTCATGATGGATGACTCCTGCGATCCCACATAAATGTTCTCTATGTCGCGGTTCACGTTGATGCCGTGCGTTTGCAGGTAGTACTGCGGCATCATGGTCGCCGCCAAGGCAGTCAACGCGGGATACGATACCTTCTTTCCTTTCAGATCGCTCACCTTGCGAATGCCACTGTCCTTGCGCACCAGAATGATGCCGCGAAACAACTCGTCGTTGCCCATCTTGGCAAATACGCGGTAGTCATATTTGAGCGAACGTACGGTCTGGTAGGGATTGGGCATGGCAAAATCGAAGTGCCCGCTGTAAAGCTTCTTTTCGAATTCTTCATAGCTGCGCGAGGCTTCCAGCCGGAAGCGCACTTGCGGGATGGTGGTATTCAGATAGTCGATGACAGGGCCGTACACCTCAACCAGATGTTGGGGATTATGCAGAGGATGGATACCTACAATGTATTCTCTGGGTTCATCCGCACTGCGCGGCGAAAACGTGGGTTGATAGGTTTCTTCCTGCTGTTTACCGCAGCCGATGATGAGCAAAGCAGCCAATACCGCTACGTGCCATTTCATCTGGAACACTCCCCAAACACGAACCTGCCGGATAACTCATTCACCCATAAGCGAAATATACTCGCAATACAATTAGCGGCAAGCTTCTTCACCATCCTTAGGTACGCATAACATAAAGCTGGCTTTTATTTTCTTGCTGAGTATAATGCGCGCCTTGCCGCTCCCAAGGCGGCATTGAGTTCATCGTTTCCTGACCCCTCTGCGTCCATGTTTGGATGCGCCAAGCTTCACCGGTTAGCGACGATGTTTGTTTGCGCCGGTAGAGGTTTTCCCCTACTGAATTTCATTGTGTGGCCACAGGCCGCGCATGCGCTGTATCTTAAAAAAATTAAGGAACAACTGTGTCTGATAAAATTATTACGACTGCTGTACCCGCGACTGCCGAAAACGCAGTTACCTTTGCATCTTTGGGTCTGGCCCCTGCCATTTTGCAAGCTGTGCAAGATGCGGGCTATACCGTACCGTCCCCTATTCAAGCAGAAGCGATTCCCCAGGCCATGGCCGGGCATGACCTGATGGCTTCCGCCCAGACAGGCACCGGCAAGACTGCCGCCTTCATCCTGCCCGCTTTGCAAAAGCTGTCGGTCGAATCCGCTGTACGCGGCAAAGGTCCGCGCGTTCTGGTACTGACCCCGACCCGCGAACTGGCACAACAAGTGTCCGACGCCGCCAACAAATACGGCAAGAACATGCGCGTCAAGGTGGTGAGCATTCTGGGCGGCATGCCCTACCCGCTGCAAAACAAGCTGCTGTCCGGCTTCGTGGATATCCTGGTGGCGACACCGGGCCGTCTGATCGACCACATCGAACGCGGCCGTATCGACTTCTCGCGCCTGGAAATGCTGGTGCTGGACGAAGCTGACCGCATGCTGGACATGGGCTTCATCGACGACGTGGAACGCATCGCTGCCGCGACACCGGCAACCCGCCAGACCCTGCTGTTCTCCGCCACTCTGGAAGGCGCGATCGGCAACCTGGCAATGCGCCTGCTGAAGAGCCCGAAACGCATCAGCGTGGCCTCTGCACAAGCCCGTCACGAAAACATTGAACAACGCCTGATGTACGTGGACGATATGGCACACAAAAATCGCCTGCTCGACCACCTGCTGCGCGATGTCGACCTGAACCAGGCACTGGTGTTCACCGCGACCAAGCGCGATGCCGACTCGCTGGCGGATGAACTTTCCGCTGCCGGTCATGCAGCCGCTGCCCTGCATGGCGACATGAACCAGCGCGAACGTAACCGCACCCTGCTCAACCTGCGTCGCGGCAATGTGCGCGTTTTGGTTGCAACCGACGTTGCCGCACGCGGCATCGACGTAGCCGGCATTTCGCACGTCATCAACTTCGACCTGCCCAAGTTCGCAGAAGACTACGTGCACCGTATCGGCCGTACCGGCCGCGCCGGTGCATCGGGTATCGCTGTTTCCTTTGCTTCCAACCGCGATGCGATGAACCTGAAGAAGATCGAACGCTTTACCGGCCAGCCCATCAAGACTCACACCGTCGAAGGCATGGAGCCGAAATTCAAGCCGCGTCCCGCTTCCTCTCAACCGCGCAGTGGCTCTGGTCGTCCTTCGACAGGCTCAGGACAAGCTCGCAGCGGTTACGCTGGCCGCAACAGCAATGGCGGCGGTTTTGGTCGCAGCAATGGCAACGGCAGCAACTTCAGCCGTCACGCCGCACCGGACAGTCGTCATGAGCATTCCCAAGACCAGCGCCGTGAAGGCCACAAGCACAGCCGTTTCAGCAACGATGCGCAACCGCGCAGCGCCAATCCGAACGGCAACGTGAATGGCAATGTGGGCGGCAATCGCGCTCCCGCTCATCACGCTCCCGCTCATCACGCTCCGGCTCATCACACAACGTCGCATCATGCTCCTGCGCACCGCACCACTGCACCCGCCGGTGCTCCGCGCCGTCCGCAAGGCACCAGTTTCTCCCTGGGACGCGGGCATAACAGCACCAACGGCAACAAACGCTAAGCCTGACGGCAAGGCGCAGTAAAGAAGGCACGCGATGAGCGTGCCTTTTTTTTGACCGGGACGTACGCTTGATGTTGTGCTGGGGCGTTCTATCCTCTATCCTCCTGACTGTACGCTATTAAATTACAAGCCATGTCCATCAGCATCAAGACCCCGCAGGAAATCGAAAAAATGCGCATCGCCGGACGTCTGGCCGGAGAAGTGCTGGATTACATTACTCCTTTCGTGCAAGTCGGCGTAACCACCGAAGAACTCGATCGGCTGTGCCACGACTATATGGTCAACGTGCAGGGCTGCATCCCGGCACCGCTCAATTACGCACCGGGCGGACACACGCCTTATCCGAAATCCATCTGTACCTCGATCAACCATCAAGTCTGTCACGGTGTTCCCGGCGATAAGAAACTGAAGAATGGCGACATCGTGAATCTGGATATCACCACGATCAAGGACGGCTGGCACGGCGATACCAGCCGCATGTATTGCGTCGGAGAACCTTCCATTCAAGCAGGGCGTCTGTGCGAGATAACCTACGAATCGATGTGGCGCGGCATCCGTATGGTCAAGGCCGGTGCGCACTTGGGCGATATCGGCCAGGCCATCCAGACTTTTGTGGAAGGCATGGGCTACAGCGTGGTGCGCGAATTCTGCGGCCACGGCATCGGCTGCAAATTCCATGAAGAGCCACAGGTATTGCACTACGGCAAAGCCGGAACCGGCGTCAGGCTTGAAGCTGGCATGATTTTCACCATCGAGCCGATGGTCAACGCCGGCAAGGCAGGCATCAAGCAACTGGGCGACGGCTGGACGGTGGTCACCAAAGACCACAGCCTGTCCGCGCAATGGGAGCACACCATCCTGGTGACCCCAACCGGTTTTGAGGTGCTGACCCTGTCCGCCGGTTCACCGCCCATCCCCGCCTGATATTCAAGATAATGAAGGCAATCTCTGAAATCAGGGACAGTCTGCGCACTGCTCGTCGAAAGCTGCAGGAAGGCTATACCACCCACAGTCAGCCTGTACGCCACCTGCACGCCCACACCAGAATCGTTGACGAACATCTGCGCATGGTGTGGCAATTACTTGCCATGCCGCCGGAACTGACTTTGGTGGCGGTGGGCGGTTACGGACGCGCCGAACTCTTTCCGAAGTCCGACATCGACCTGCTCATCCTGTTGCCGCAGCAACCCGATGAAGAGTTGCAGCAACACTTGCAGGATCTGGTCGGCAAGTTGTGGGACATCGGCCTGGAGGTCGGCCACAGTGTGCGCACCATAGGCGACTGCATGGCCGAATCATCGGACGTCACCGTGCAGACCAATCTGCTGGAAGCTCGCCACATCACCGGCAGCATGCCGCTGTTCGTTGAAATGCGCGAAACGCTCTCCGAGCACCTGAACCGTCGCGCCTTCTACCTGGCCAAGGTAAAAGAGCAGGAGCAGCGCCACACGCGCTTTCTCGACACCGACTACAACCTCGAGCCCAACATCAAGGAGAGCCCCGGTGGCTTGCGCGATTTGCAGACCGTATTGTGGATCGCCCGGGCCAGCGGCTTCGGCGACACCTGGCGCAAACTGGCCGAACAGAAACTGATTACCACGCTGGAAGCGTCAGCCATCACGCGTCACGAAACCCTGCTGCAAAAGCTGCGCATTCAACTGCACTACATTGCCGGTCGGCGCGAAGACCGCATCCTGTTCGACTTCCAGACCGAACTGGCCGAACAGATGCATATCGAGGCGACCGAAACGCGCCGCGCCAGCGAACACCTGATGCAACGCTACTACCGCACCAAGCGCGCGGTACTGCAGCTCAACGCCGTATTGCTGGAAAACCTGCATACGCACTTGTTCCCTGAAGGCGCCACAATAGAGCCGCTTAATGAACGTTTCCTGGCGCGCGACAACTTGCTTGAAGCACGCGACGAAACGCTGTTCGAACAAGACCCATCGGCGATCCTGGAAAGTTTCCTGCTGATGGAGCAGCATTCGAACCTGACCGGTTTTTCCGTGCCGACCGCACGTGCGCTACTGAAGGCACGCCCCAAAATAAATGCTGCATTCCGCAACAACCCGCGTAACCGCGAGTTGTTCATGAAAATCCTGCGTCAGCCACAAGGTATCACCCACGCGTTGCGGCGCATGAGCCGGAGCGGCATCCTGGGACGCTATCTGCCCGCTTTCGGGCACATCATGGGCCAGATGCAGCACGACTTGTTCCACGTCTATACCGTGGACGAGCACATCTTGATGGTGGTGCATAACGTGCGCTGTTTCGCGCTGGAAAAACACGCGCACGAACTTCCGCTGTGCAACAAGCTGATGAAGGATTTTGCCCGGCCGGAAGTGCTGTATATCGCCGCCCTGTTCCACGACATCGCCAAAGGACGCGGTGGCGACCATGCAACAAAGGGACGTGCAGACGCTGCGCGCTTCTGCAAACAACATGGCCTGACCAAAGAAGACAGCGAACTGGTGGTGTGGCTGGTTGGGCAACATCTGCTACTTTCCTCCACCGCGCAGTCCAAGGACTTGTCCGATCAGGATGTCATTGCCGCGTTTGCACAAAATATCCCGAATGATCGTTACCTGGTTGCCCTGTACCTGCTCACCGTCGCAGACATCCGCGGTACCAGCCCCAAAATATGGAACGTCTGGAAGGGCAAGCTGCTCGAAGACCTGTTCTGGTTGACCAGGCGTTTCATGGTTGGAGGCAAGGTCGCCAACCAGGTCGACGAAGCCCGCCGACTTGCTGCCGAAACACTAACCCTGTACGCCATCAGCCCCGAAGTGTATGAATTGCTGTGGGCGCAACTGGATGCCGAATATTTCCTGCGCCATGAAGCGCATGAAATCGCCTGGCATGCGCGACTGCTGGCACATCGCGTAAACAGCGAGGTGCCTGTCGTCAAAACCCGCCTGAGCCGTATCGGAGAAGGACTGCAGGTACTCGTCTACACGCCCGACAAACCCTATCTATTCGCGCGCATTTGCAGTTTCTTCGCCCACATGAGTTACAACATCATGGAAGCCAAGGTGCACACCACGCATCACGGTTACGCACTGGACAGCTTCCTGGTGATGGATGCGAACAATGAAAAAACCGTCTATCGTGATGTGATGAATTTCATCGAGTTCGAACTGGCCCAGCAACTGACCGGCGACGCACCGCTTGCAGCCCCGCATGTCGGCAGGGTCAGCCGCCAGTTCAAGCACTTCCCCATCGCGCCGCAAGTCAGCATCGCGAAGGACGAGAAAGGCCGCCATATCCTGTCCATCGTGGCCGGCGACCGTACCGGCCTGCTGGCGCGCATCGCTTACCTGTTGGCACTACATCACATCGAACTGCATAGCGCCAAGATCAACACACTGGGCGCCCGTGCCGAAGACACTTTCTGGATCAGCGGCGAAGCACTGGACCGGCCGCAGGAAATCAACGACCTGCGCAATGCATTGCAACAACAACTTGCATGAACTCAACCATTCGAACAGAACAGACATTCATGCTATCTTGACGGTAAGCAACGTTACGGATGTTCCTCGAATGTCGCGTCCTTCTTACCACAGATCACATTACGTCCTGTGCAGAGGCAAGCCCCCCGCCTACGGGCTTTGGCTTTGCTGGTTACCGTCAAGCCATCCGGCGGCGAAATAGTCATGGAACAGGCGGCCTCGAACCGTAAGCTGCGTGTCTTGATGCTGGAAGACACGCTCACCGACGCCGGCTTGGCTGAACATGAACTGCACAAGGCCAATATCGATTTCATTGCGATGCGGGTAGAAACGCGGGGTTCTTTTATCCGCGCGCTTGAAGAGTTCCAACCGGACATCATCCTTTCCGACTACAAGCTACCCGACTTCAACGGCATGGCTGCACTGGAAATCGTACAGCGCAGCCATCCGGAAATCCCGGTAATCATGGTCACCGGCGCACTCGCCGACATCGCGGCAGTGGAACTGATCCACGCGGGCGCCAAAGATTACGTGCTGAAAGACCGCCTGGCCCGGTTGGCGCCCGCCATCCAGCGGGCGCTGGCAATGGAGCAAAGCGCCCGCGCACGTCAGGCGGCCGAACAGGCACTGCGCAAGTCGCACGACGAACTGGAAGAACGGGTACTCCAGCGCACCGCCGAGTTGACAGTTGCCAATGCTGCACTGCAAACCGAAAAGAAGGCACAACAGGAACTTATAAAAAAACTTGCCGAAGCGCACAGCCAGTTGCTGCAATCCGAAAAAATGGCCTCCATAGGTCAACTGGCTGCCGGCGTGGCACACGAGATCAATAATCCCATCGGATTCGTCAGCTCCAATCTGGGGACGCTGCAACGTTACATGCAGGATATGCTCAAGGCGTTAACCGCTTACGAAAACATCGAAGCGCAACTGCCGGTCGAAACCCGTGCCGCCCTGGCCGAAATGAAACAGCAAGTTGATATTGCCTATATGCGCAAGGATGTCGGCAACCTGCTGTCAGAATCCATGGATGGTTTACAGCGGGTCAAACGAATCGTCCAGGACTTGAAAGACTTCTCGCACATGGAGAAGCAGGAAAAGCAATGGGCCAATCTGGAACAGGGATTGGACAGCACCCTCAACATCGTGTGGAACGAGCTTAAATATAAAGCCGATGTCATCAAGGAATACGCAGGTATCCCGCAGATCGAATGCATCCCCGCCCAACTCAACCAGGTATTCATGAACCTGTTGATGAATGCCGTACAAGCAATCGATGGCCACGGTCGAATCACGGTTCGCACCGGAGTGGATGGAGATAATGTCTGGGTGGAAATTGAAGATTCCGGCAAGGGCATCAAGCCGGAACATCTGAGCCGCATCTTCGATCCCTTCTTCACGACCAAGCCGGTGGGCTCCGGCACGGGTCTCGGCCTGTCGTTGTCCTACAATATTGTGCAGGAGCATGGCGGACGAATCGAAGTCAAAAGCGAACTCGGCAAGGGCTCTGTATTCAGGGTGGTGCTACCGCAGCACCCTGCTCCGGCGTAATGACAAGCATGCGAAATCTGCTGAATCCCGGAAACTGATTATCCTTTGCCTGTTGCAGAGACGGACGCTTTGGCAGTAGTCTGAAGCTCCATAACCACACTCCAGGCTAGCCATTATGCAAATCAAACCGCCACAGATCGGAAAAACATACCTTTCCCGCACCGACCCTGACTTGCTTATCTACGTCGTGGATGTAACGGTCCCGGACGCGGACGACGAGGACGATACGCCCTTCATCGTTGAAGGCTGCGATCCCGCCTACAAAGACGATACCTGGAATGCGGACGGATTTGAATTTACTGCAGATGTTTGGGTCAGCCACGATTTCGTTCAAGTACCTGAGTAAGGTTCCGATAACAACCAATATCAGTTGGTTACTGTTGGACTTGAGTTAAGCTGTAGAGGAAGTTGACCGGGATCTAAAATAAGTCATGAATAACGAATTCGACAAAGAAACCGAGACACAAGACACCCAGCCTGTGGAAGGTCTTGAAAGGAAGCGTCGCATCGGCATTCAGGTTCCTTTGTACAAAAAAATCCTTAACCAGTCGCAAACACGACTATCACCAGATGAATTCCATGCTGCTCTGGAACGGCAGCGGAAATATCAGGAAAATCTTAAACAAAAATGGATGACGCGGAAAAACCTCGTTATAGGCGTCATCATATTATCGTTCGATCTTGCGATCCTTCAACTACTACCCTATCTCGTCAAGATGATAGGGATACACGATCAAGTGCTGCTGGGAGAATGGCTTATCGGCCTGGTTGGTGTGGTGACTGTCGCCACGTTTATTTATATCTTCACTTCCGAAGATTAGCAGTCATTGCGCAATGAACGGAGCAAAGGGCAAGTGCTGCCGTTTTTAGGTTCCGGATTGTGCCAGGAATGGAACATTAGTTGTAAGCTGCGACCTTCGACTTTTCGGCCACTCCGGTCATGGCTCTTAGCAAATTCGTTGCCGCAAACCGGACACTGGCGAACTCTCACTTTCGCCCCCTAGCAGACCCCCATGAGAATTTCGATAAAGCAACACATCTCGGCCATAAAAGACCTCATCGCTAAATTGAAAAGGCTGTCTACGCAGTCTGGGGTGAAGTCCGCTTTTCCTGCAAAAGCGGTCGCTTCTGGCCACCAGGATTCACCCTCATATGGAGACAGACCTTTTGCGCCAATTGATTCTACCGACCTCGCGGCAGGTACCGGCATGTCCGGCGCAACATAGGTAGACCGAAAGGTGCAGCCCCCATGGCGTGCGCGATTATGGCAAGCCGCTGCGCCGCCGAAAAGGTAGGCACCCAACGTAAAAACAGTTGCCACTATCGCTACGTATCGTCCGATACCTTTCTAGTCCGGGCGATCTCCTTTTTGTGGCATTTGCCGGAAGCGGATCGGAGTGCCTCGCCGCGAGAATTACCAGCGTGGACATGTCGCCACGCCGGTAACAGTGCTGCATCGGCGAGAACTACACTTTGGTGGCCACGATATTGCCAGTGCTGGACGAGCCCTGAAGATTGCTTGCAAGATTGCTCAGAAAACTCTCCAGTGTCGCGGTACTTGAGCTGCCAGACCCGTTCAGCACACTGATCAAATTCTGGAAGCTTGACTGCAAATCGGTGAGCGAAGAACTGGTCGTTCCCGAACTCGAGCTCGATGTTGAAGTCGTTCCGTTACTGGATGTAGATGATGTCAGCTCTTGAATCAGGTTCTGGATATCGGCTTCAATCTTCGAGGTGGCTTGATATGCAGACGCATTCGATGTGCTTGAGCTGCTGGAATTGGCCTTGTCGAATGACATTGCTTCCTGTGCGCTTACTTTCCCGTCACCATTGGTATCTGCCTTGGAAAAGTTATTCGCAATCTTTGTCATCTCGGCAGCGCGAGCAGGATCGGTAGTCGCGATCGAACTCGCCATGCTGGTCAACTGATCCTTGGTGAATGCCGGACCACCGGAATCGGAAGACGATGAGTCGGCACTGTTACTGCTGCCTGCCTGCTGCAGCGCCGCCATGAGGTTGAGCATGAAAGCTTGCAACGCCGACTGGGCACTTTGCGCGGCTGTGGTGGAATCGGTTGAAGCGGTGGTGGACGAGGAAGAAGATGACGACGAGGAAGAATTAGTGCTGCTGACATTCAGTTGGGCCAGCGCCTTCTCAATGGCCTTAAGAAAATTCGAACTGGTGCTCTTTACGCTACTCGTCCCGGTATCGTCGCTATCGGAATCGTTACCCTTGGCGGAGATGGTGTTGTAGATCGACTGCAAACTCGATAGTGCGCTGGTACCTGAAACATTGTTGATTGTAGACATGATAACCTCCGTAGTAAGTTAATTAATTGCCCATCAGGTCTTATTGAAGAAGCGATGCGCGTTCATCAATATAGTCAGCAGTATCGGCGGACAAACACAAAACAGAAGGGCATAAATATGGCTATTTACATTTCCTTACGCGCTTTTACACGGACTGACACAACTGACCATTTTTTACGTCATCATTGCTCAGCCGGTGTACCCGCTGACTCCTCTAATCGTGCTCATGGTTTGCTCCTAATTCTGATTGGGTCGGCAATGTGCGTTGTGTTCTGCACATGGCCAAGGTTATCGTCCACTGTCCAGGATAATTCACATCACGCGGCGTAAATTCAGGTAAAACCGCGTCAAGAGACGCGGGGCAATCATCATTGAGAAGGTGTCATCAGTCTGGACGCGCGCTTGCGCTGCTTGTCGGAAAGCGCCGTCCACATTTGTGATTGGAATGCTGTGTGCAGGAAGGCAAGTTCGGCGAGTGCTTTCATGGTGTTGCGCGCGACTTTTTTATCCCCGAAAATTGAACGGGCTGTGTACGTAATGTGCTTTCAGATGATGTAAATCTGCGTAAAGGCGCGGTTTGGGTTTACTGGAGGGGCTGGCGATTATGTAACAATTCGAATTGTCGAGATTCAAGGAGAGGGGAACGAGATGGGCGAAAAAATATTGCTGATCGACGACGATGTGGAGCTGATCGGAATGATTCGCGACTATCTGACCCAGGAAGGGTTCGAAGTCACCACGATTCACAACGGCGAAACGGGAGTGCAAGAAGCGCTTGCCGGAAGCTATGCCATTGCGGTGGTAGACGTGATGATGCCCGGCATCAACGGCATAGAAGTATTGCGCCGGGTGCGCAGCGCTAGCGACATGCCTATCCTCATGTTGACAGCACGCGGCGACGATACCGACCGAATTGTCGGACTGGAGTTGGGGGCGGATGACTATGTTCCCAAACCCTGTACCGCCAGAGAATTGACTGCGCGCATTCGCGCAATCCTTAAGCGTTCCGGCGACAAGGTGGAATCGTCGTCGCGCGAGATTAAAGTGGGCACACTTTCCCTGTGGCCCGAAAAACGCATGGTCGAACGAGCGGGAAGTCCAATCGAATTGACCAGCACCGAGTTTGGTTTGTTGGAGGTGCTGGTGCGCAATGCCGGACAGATCGTGAGCAAGGAAGAATTGTCGCAACATGCGATGGGGCGGCCGCTGATGCGCTTCGACCGGTCTATCGACATGCATATGTGCAATATTCGCCAGAAACTGGGCGAAGCGTCGGACGGGCGACCGTGCATCCAGACCGTCATCCGCAAGGGCTATATGTTGATCAAGGAGTAAGGAGTGGGCAAACTGTTCTGGAAGTTCTTATTTATGTTTTGGCTTGCTCAGGCTTTCACCGGCCTGGGGGTCGGTCTGGCGATTTGGGGGCAGACGCACATGCATGCTTCTTCATTGCGGGTAGAAACGCCACCGCCTCCATTCGCACCGCCCGAAGCCCAATACGGCATACCCCCCTCGCAGGGAATGCCGGGTGGTATGCCTCCGCGCGCAGCAGAGTCAATGCCGCCGCATCATGGTAGATTGTTCTCGCCATTGTTGCCGATCTATGCCGGAAGCATCGTGAGCTTGATCTTTGCTGCCTTACTGGCATGGTATTTCGCACGTCCAATTCGCAGCCTGCGTTCCGCCTTCGATGCCGTAGCAAATGGCAAGTTGGAAACGCGTATCGGGTTTATCATGGGTGGGCGCAAGGACGAACTAGCCGACCTCGCGCATGACTTTGATCGTATGGCGGCCCGACTGCAGGCATTGATGGAATCGCAAGGTCGCCTGCTGCACGACGTGTCGCATGAACTACGCTCGCCTTTGGCCAGGCTGCAGGTGGCCGCTGACCTGATGCGACAGCAACCGGAGCGCGCTACCGAATTCATTGCCAATCTGGAACGCGATACCGGGCGCATGGACAATCTTGTTGGCGAGCTTCTCAGGTTGGCGCGCTTGGATTCAGGCATGGCAGGCCGCATGGATGAATGTGTCGACTTGGCCGATGTGCTGGAACATATCGCCGAGGATGCGCAGTTTGAGGCCGGAACCCGGTGTTTGCTGGAAACTCATCTGCCGGAACATATTCCGGTAAAAGGCAATCAGGAACTCTTGTTCCGCGCACTGGAAAATGTTGTACGCAATGCTTTGCTGCATTCTCCGGAGGGCAAGCACGTGACGCTATCTGTGGAAGAGGATACGTTCACTAAACAATGGCGGGTTGTTGTGCTTGACGAAGGAAGTGGCGTACCGCCGGACGAATTGGAAGCCATTTTTGAGCCATTTTTCCGCAGCGGGAAAGGTAACAACCACAAAGGATATGGACTGGGTCTCGCGATTACACGCCGGGTAGTAGAAGCTCATGGCGGAACGGTGATGGCAAAGAATCGGGCCGGGAGTGGATTGGCAGTAACGATTTCACTGCCAATATTTCTGGATTGAGTCGGTGGCAGGAATGTTGTTTCCAGGTCAGGAATAGATCTGGTCGGCTCGATTCCCCGCGAGTTTCTCGGCAAGAACATGCAGGTTTTCCACACATATTGTCGCGATATCGCGCATCTCTTCCGGAAAATCATTCTTGTTGGAATCCAGTTCTGAGGCCGTTTCTGCGATACGACGTGCCTGTTCGAATTGTTCGGTATTTTTCATTTGATCCTCCTTGTTTGGTGTCTTGTAAGACCGGAAGGTCGCACTTTGCGATGAGCTGCATTATTGATCCCGCAAAAGTAAAACGATGTCGCGAAAGGTAAAATCCGGTAAAACTGGATAGCGTAAAGAATCTGTTTAAATCGTAAATCCAGGACATGGCCTTATGCGCTGTGCATTCATGAAGTAGCGACACGACGCCCGCGCCAGTGGCGGAGCCACTCCATAAAGTCGTCCACATAGGTGAACACCACCGGGATAACCAGCAGGCTCAGCGCCGTGGATGCGATAGCGCCGCCGATAACGACAATCGCCATCGGCTGGCGGAAGCTCGGATCGGCGCCGATGCCAAGCGCGATAGGCAGCATGCCTGCAGTCAATGCGATGGTTGTCATCACGATGGGGCGCGCGCGTTTGTGGCAGGCATCCACCAGCGCGTCATGGCGCGACAAGCCGTGCTCGCGACGCGCGACAATCGCGTATTCCACCAGCAGGATGGAGTTTTTAGTAACGATACCCATCAGCAGGATTAAACCGATCACGGTAGGCATCGAAAAGCTGCTGCTGGTGATGAGCAGCGCCACCACTGCACCACCCAATGCGAGCGGCAACGCGGAAAGGATGGTGAACGGTTGCAAAAAGTCGTGGAACAACAGCACCAGCACGGCGTAGATACAAAAGACGCCAATGGCCATGGCAGAGGCAAAGCCCCCAAACATCTCCGACATGCGCTGCAAATCGCCCTGCGCCACAGTGTGTACACCGGGTGGCAAATTGCGTAGTGCAGGCAAATTCATCACTTGACGATTCACATCGCCCAGCGCCTGTCCGTTCAACTCGATGCTGAAAGTGACGTTACGCTCGCGGTCGATGCGGTTAATCTGCGCCGGGCTGCTGCCCATGCGCAACTCGGCAACCGAAGCCAGCGCGATGCTGCCGTTGGTGGAAGGCAGACGCAGCTGGCTGATGGCATCGAGGTTGCCGCGCACCGCCGGGTCAATGCGAACTCGCACGGGAACCTGGCGTTGCGGCAGGTTGAGCTTGGCGAGATTGATGGAAAAATCGCCGCTGGTAGCAACGCGTACCAGTTCGGCCATATTGGAAGCCGAAACACCGAGTGACGCCGCGCGTGCCAGGTCGGGCAGAATCTGTATCTCTGGTTGTTGCAGTGCCGCACTGGAGGTGACATTACCGATACCTTTCATGCCGCGCAGTTCTTTTTCAATGGCAGCACTAGCTCGTTCCAATGCGCCCGGATCATCGCTGGCGATGACGAGACTCATGGTCGTGCCGCTCATGCCGCCGCCGACGGAAACTCGTGCGCCGGGCAACACCCGCAACCGACCGCGCAGCTCGTTCTCGACGGCCGACTGCTTGCGGTTTCGCTCACTGTGCGGTTTGAGATTAATGGTTAGCGTTGCTGTGCGCACATCGGCGGTAGTGCTCGAGCTCATACCATCACCGGAGCTCGCCGTGCCCACGGAAATGAACACATCAGCGACTTCAGGAATTTGTTTTGCGATATCCGCAGTTTTCAGCGCAAGTGCGGTAGTCTCTTCAAGCGTGCTGCCCGGCGTCAGAGACAGAGAGACCTGAGTCTGTCCATCATCACCTGCCGGGAAAAATTCGGTGGGTATCTGGGTCGCCAACAACACCGCGACGACGAAGGTGCCGGCGGCAATCAAAGCAGTTGTCTTGCGGTGAACGAGGCAGGAATCCACCCACCCCAGATAGCGCTTCATCAAATCGCCATCGTTGTGTTCCAGTACGGCGGGTGCGCGCAGGAAATAGGCCGCCATCATCGGTGTTAGCAGGCGCGCCACCAGCAGCGACATCAACACGGCAGTGGCAGCTGTGATGCCGAACTGGCGAAAAATAAGACCGGGCACGCCGCCCATGAATGCCGTCGGCAGGAATACTGCCACCAGCGTCAGCGTGGTGGCGATGACCGCCAGGCCGATCTCATTCGCAGCCTCTGTGGCTGCTTGCAGTGGTGGCTTGCCCATGCGCAGGTGACGCACGATGTTTTCCACTTCGACAATGGCATCGTCCACCAGAAGGCCCACCACCAGCGCCAGCGCCAACAACGATACAACGTTGAGTGTGAACCCCGCCCATTGCATCACGATAAAGGTGGGTATCATGGAAAGCGGTAGTGCCGTCGCCGACACCAGCGTGGCGCGCATGTTACGCAGGAAGCCCCACACCACCAGCACAGCCAGCACTGCGCCTTCCACCAGCAATTGCATGGAACCGCGATAATTTTCCTCGACCGGTTCCACGGTGTTGTAAGCCTCGACAATGCTCACCTGGGTATGGCTGGCGGCGAACTGCGCCACAGCGGCACGCACGTTTTCAGCCACACCCGCATCAGAGAAACCCTTGGAGCGGGTGATCTGAAAGCCGATCACCGGATGACCATTGAAATAGGCAAGCGAGCTGCGTTCAGCGTTGGTATCGCGGATGCGCGCAACCTGGTCGAGGCGAATGCGCCGCCCATCCGAGAGCGAAAGCGTCAGCGCGGCGATATCTTCTGCCGAGCTGACGGCTTCCAGGGTACGCACCGACTGGCGCATGCCGCCGATGTCTCCGCGCCCGCCGGAAGCATCCTTCGTCGCCGCGTTGAGCAGCGACGACACGCTCGCCGGATTGACGCCCAGGTTGGCCATCGCAGCCGGATTGAGATCCACTTGTATCTCGCGATCCACCCCGCCGACGCGCTTGACTTGCGCCACCCCCTTCACGGCCAACATGGCCTTAGTGATATCGTTGTCCACGAACCAGGACAATTCCTGCTCGTTGAGCTTGTCCGAGCGCGCGGTATAAGCGAGCAGCACCGAACCGGCTGTCGTCACTTTGGATACCGTCGGCGAAGTCATTGACGCCGGCAACTCGGCTTTCACACTATCCACCGCGTTGCGCACCTCGTTCAGCGCCTCCTCGGCGTTCTTGGCGATGTCGAAAGTGACCGAGATATTCACCAAGCCGTCGGAAACCGTGGTGGAAACATGATCCAGCCGGTTAAGCGAGGCGAGCTTGTTCTCGATCTTGCGCGCTACTTCGGTTTCCAGTTGCGCAGGTGCAGCGCCTTCGAGGCTGGCAGAAATCGTGATGGTCGGCAGATCCATGTCCGGGAATTTCTGGATACCGAGACGGTGCAGACTCATCAGCCCCACCACCGTAAGCAGGATGAACAGCAGAATGACCGGCACCGGGTTGCGGATGGCCCAGGCTGAGAAGTTCATCGCTTGCCCCCTTCCGTCACGACCGTAACCTTGTCGCCGTCGGCCAGAAACGCACTGCCGCTGGCGACGATCCGCGTATTCTCCGCGAGACCCTCAACGATCTCCACGCGGTCGCCCTGGCGACGACCGGTTTTCACGCCGCGACGCGTTACGGCATCGCCCGAGCCCAGTTCAAATACATAACTGTAACCGTCGGCCAGCACCAGCGCCGACTGCGGTATGGTCAGCGCGGGCGCCATGCCAACTTCAATGCGACCGTTGGCAAACATGCCGGACTGCGCGCCCGTATTTTCCGGCAGGCTCACGTAAACGACAGCGCGTCCGGTGGAAGTAGAGAGGCTGGGTGCGGCAATACGCACGCGTCCTGCAATCACTTTGCCCGTGGGTAGTGTGATCTGTACGGTCTGCCCCGTGCGCACATTCGCCAGTTGGCTGGCGTCCACCTCGGCCTGCCATTCCAGCCGGTTCTTGCGGATCATGCGAAACAGTTCATCTCCCGACTGTACGACCTTGCCCAGCATGGCGGTACGCGAAGTGATGACGCCGTCGTCAATGGCAACGACGCGGGTATGGGCGAGTGTGATGCGCTGAATGTCGAGCTGCGCGGCAGCGGCATCCAGACTCGCCTGCACCGTCTGCTCGCTGATCGTATATTGCTCGTATTGCTGATCGGAAATGGCGCCGCCCTGTTTGGCGATTTTGGCACGCTCTACGTTGCTCCTGGCCTGGGCTAGGCTGGCCTTGGCTGAGGCGAGGTTCGCGTCCAGACGGCGCAACTCTGCGGCGGTGGAATCGCTCGCCAGTTCCGCCAGCAGATCACCCTCTTTCACCCGTGTACCCACATCGGCATGGATGGCCGCCACGCGCAAACCACCCGTCTGCGCGCCAATCACCGCTTCCTGCCAGGCGGCAACCATGCCGCTGGCCGTCACGTTACGCGGCAAGACCGCATTGACAGGTATGGTAGTCGTCACCGAAAGTGCAGTGCGCACTGGGTCGTCCACACTGGCCTTGGCAGAGGGTTTAAGCAGGATGCTGCCTGCGCCGATCAGAACGACAAGCGCGGCAGCAACGATCCAGCGGTAACGGGATTTCATTTCGATTCTCCTGGCGCATTTTCAGCAGCGGACTGCCAGCCGCCACCTAATGCCTTGTAAAGGGTGATCCATTGATCAACGCGGGTCTGGTTCACTTCGATAAGCGAGACTTCAGCCGAAATGGCCGAGCGGCGTGCCGTCTCCAGATCCAGCAGGCTGATGCGGCCTGACTGCCAGTTGATTTCCGAGGCGCGGAAATAGCTGCGGTATTGGGTGGCGCTGGTTCTGGCATCGCCCTCGCGGCGCGCGGCGCTGTCCAGATTGACCAGCGCCTGCTCAACTTCCTTGATCGCAGTGCGGACGTTACTCTTGTAGGTGGCGAGCGCAGAGTCGTAATCGGCCCGCGCGCTATCCACTTTGGCCGCCGACGATCCCGCATTGAACAAAGGCAGCGACAAGACCGGGGCAAGACTCCAAGGCGTCGTCGCCATACCGACTGCATGCGAGACGGCGATACTGCCCGTCAGACTCAGCGAAGGCCAACGGTCCGCTTCAGCCACACCGATCTTGGCCATGGCAGCGGCGAGTTGCCGTTCGGACGAGACCACGTCGGGACGCTGACTGATGAGCGCGGCGGGAACAGATTCTATGCTCACCTCTGCCGGTGTCGGCAATGGTGCGTTGTCGTTGCCAAGCAGTTCGCGCACGCGCGCCTCTTCCAGCCCGGTAACGGCGACCAGTGCCTTGATGCCAAGATCGCACGTTGCCTGCTGGGCCGTGGCACTGGACGAGGCTGAGGCAGCCCCGGCCTCGACCAGCGCCAGATCGGCCGGTGCGCTGAACCCTGCCGCCACCGACACACGGGTCAGACGCAGCGTTTCCTGGTAGGAACGGGCCTGCTCCTCATAAGCGGCCAGTTTCAAATGACATGCGCGGTAGTCCACATAATCGGTCGCCACTTCAGCAGCAAGGCTGACGCGGGCGCCATGCCAATCGGCCTCTCTGGCTTCCACTGTCGCCTTGGCCGATTCAACGCTGCGGCGCACGCCGCCGAACAAATCAATCTCCCAACTGGCATCAAGACCGCTGCTGGTCGTAGTAGCTACCGAGGAACGTGTGCCGATATCGCCGGAACGCGTCGCCGAGGCCGCAGCAGTGAGCGACGGAATGCCGCTGGCGCGGCTGGTGGTGACACTGGCGCGTGCCGAACGGATTGCGGCAACGGCCTTGTCCAGCGTCGGGCTGTCGTTCTGGGCCGCCTGCTGCAACTCGGTGAGTACTGGGTCTTTGAACTGGCTCCACCAGTCGGTCATCTTTTCAATCTTGCCACCATGCGGCACAGGCGCCTGCCAGGTGGTTGGCAGGCGCATGTCCGGTCGAGCGTAATCCGGGCCGACGGCGCATCCGGCCAGACAGGCCGCCATCGAAATGAGCTTAATACGTTTGATGCTCGCACCCCGATCTTTCTGTGCGGCAATGCAATTCGAACCGAGTTGTAAAATTATCATTTTTTTAAGAAAGCTATAAATAAACCATACGGTATGGTTATAATGTACGCCAATGCAGAGTAGCGGGCAACGAACGAACATGTAAATTCGTGTAAAGAATGGAGTGAAGGCTATGAGAATAAAAACTGAATCACGCAGGAATGCGATTCTGGATACAGCTGCACAAGCGTTTCTTGAAGCTGGCTTCCAGAACACCTCGATGTCGCAGATAGCCTTGCGCGTCGGCGGTTCCAAGGGAACACTATACAACTACTTCACATCCAAGGAGGAAATCTTTCTCGAAGCCATAGACAGGATTGGAGAGAGACAATTTTTTGCGGCATTCACAAACTTGAAAATGTCGGAAGACATCGGAATGGCGTTGAAAAAATTCGGTGCGGCTCTGATCCTGTCATTTTGTTCCCCTGAGGCCATCGCCCTGCGTCGCATCCTGATTGCAGAGGCGGGACGTTCCAATATAGGCCGCCTTTTCTTCGAGCAGGGGCCGCAGAAGGCCGCGCATATGGTGGAGAGTATGTTGAAGGCCGCCATGGATGCCGGACAGCTGTGCAAGTCAGACCCGCGTATTGCGGGTGATCACCTGAGAGGCTTGCTTGAATCCGAGTATTTCGAGAAATGCCTGCTCGGAGTAATTGCGAGTCCGGATGCCAGACAAGCCAGACAAGCAGCGAACCGCGCAGTCGAAATATTCCTCGCTGCCTACAAGCCGGCAGAATGATTTCCCTTGGGCTAGTTCAGCTCGCCTGCCATGCCGTGACGTCCACCACGGTTCCTATGGGAACGCGATCAAACAAGTTTATCAACGTTCTTGCCCAATTTGGACGAGTCGGATTTGGTGATTTCAGTGGTTGAACCTGACGAGTGTCTTATGGCGTAAATGGCGGCTTCCTGGGCGGAAACCACTCCATCTTTGTTGGTGTCAGCAGCATCATAGGTTTTGGAAGAACTGCTCGTGCCGCCAGCTCCTCCAGATTTTCCTGCACCACCAGGGCCACTTGCGCTGCGAGAACCACTCTGCGGGCCGTCTGAAGGGGGCTTCAGGTTGCCATTCTTAATGGAAGTTTCAATATCCGACTTTGAAATGCTGCCAGATCCCTTGGTATCGATCGAGTCGTACATCTTGGTGGCGTCAGTCAACGAAACGCCCTTTGCCGTCAGAGTAGAAATGAATTGATCTTTGGTAACTTTACCAGTGTTGTTTGGATCGAGGTCGTTCATCATCTTGGTGGCCATCATGGAGGCCATCTTGGATGGATCAAAACTGCTCGAACCGCCACTTGCGACAGAACTAATAGAAATAGACATACTGAACTCCTAGTATCGTTGGGAGACCCAAACACTTGGATCCCTGCCACCATTAACGGCAGTCTGGTACAGCCGCTGAAGGTGCTCAGGTGTAAAACGGTGTAAATCTGTGTTATCTCGTCAGAACTTGGCCCACGTTCTCCCCTAACACTTGAACGCTATGGCACGTTTTGAGCGTTTATCCACGAAGCGGATGTCCCACATTTCAAGCGACTGTTTCATAGTGGTCGGTTGCCACGGACAGCAACGGCTTAGCAAGCGTCGCATGTACGCTATAAACAATTGTCGGTGAACGACTGTTCTGGAGGGTGATGCGGACATCAATGCGGACTACACATTCAACTATTCGAGCAAACCGCCAATGTCTCCTCCGGCCGAGAACCGGTAGCTCCCTCGTGTTGTGCGTGAGAGTCCGGAACTGGCACACAACGGAAGTAATTCAAATGTACCAGTGATGTCCGCTATGGCCGATGATCGGTCGCTTTACACCGGTTATTGATATCGTAGCCAGCCAACCTTCACTCCTGAATATCTTTTTCCTTCTGTACTACCCATGCTGTCCTGTCGGCCAGTTCAGCCAGACTGGCAGCTTGCAGCGCAGAAGCCGAAACAATACCGCCCTTCCCGTCGGGCAGATCGCGGGTGGCTGTAGCAGCCGCAACGATAGTCGGCACATAGCCCAGGTCGCGCGCTGCACGCGCTGTCGAGCTCACACAGTTATGCGTCATGAACCCCACGATGATCAGATTCTTTCTGCCTGTGCGCTGGATTGCCTCTTCGAGTTTGGTATCCGCAAAAGCGCTCACCCGCGTCTTTTCGATCACTGCCTCACCTTCCAAGGGATGCAGCGGCGCGACGATTTCAAAGTAACGCCCGTCCGGATTGAACAATTCACCTTTTCCTTTGTGCATGACGTGGATGACCGGTGTGCCGGATTTTCTGGCGCGTGCCAGCAGTTGCGCGGTCTCGGTGATTGCTGCTTCCACACCGACCAGCGGCAGCGCGCCATCGACATATTCGCGCTGTGCATCGATGATGATCAACACTGCATTCGAGAGTTTGGCGGGTTCCGGTTTTGCGCCTGCCATCTCGAACAGGGTTTTAGGCAATGCGTCGGCTTGTGCAGAAAAAGCGAAGCACAGAATACTTGCCAGAATAATTCTGAATAATTTCATTATGATCTCCTGTTGGACTAGTTCTTCAATTGTTGTGTAATCGACCAGTGCGTCTGGATGAGGCGCCAGCCATGCTTGTCCAGTCGGTACACTTCGGTGCAGTTCCAGCGCATCTCGGTTGTGCCGGTGTATGAGTTCAGGTTGAACGTCAGCACGGCCGCATCGCCGCAGACTTGCACTTTCGGTTCGATCAGTTCGTAACGGTCAATACGGATAGTTCCGCGCAACGTTTCGTATAAAACGCTTAGCGCATCCAGCCCGTCCAGACGGCGTTCCAGGAATGGATCGAAATACACCACATCGGGCGCGGAGATTTCCAGATATCCGGATGGGTCGCCAGCCCCCCAGCGATCCAGTGCCGCGCGTTCCATTGCGATGAGCGTGGTTGCTACCTCTTCGGTTCGTGACATGGTTCATTTCCTCGGGATGTATTGGAATGGAACGCATGATGGCACTCGGCACGTTGCAGAAGCAGTGGCATAATTGCCCAAATTAATGCGAGAACTGCCATTTTGAAAATAGCGATGGTGTTAGGGGAAGGAGCGACAGCGTCCAGCGTAACTACAACACTGGATATGTTCCGTCTCGCCCAGCGTTACCAGCCTGATCAGGACTATCGGCCACACCTGTATTCCACGCAGGGCGGCATCATCCATTTGAATGATGCGGTCGCGGTGGAAACACAGCGGCTGCCCGCCGATCTTGGCGATTACGATGCAATCATCCTGCCGGGCTTTTTTGCCGAATCCATAGATCACATCGTCGCCCAGTTACAAACGACCTGGCACACCGTCATCGCCCGGTTGCAGCACCTGCCCGAAACGACGCTGGTCGCTGCCAGTTGCTACGGTACTTTTGTGCTGGCCGAGTCAGGCTTGTTGAATGGGCGGCCCGCAACAACCACTTGGTGGCTTGCCCATGAGTTCCAGCAGCGCTACCCGAAGGTTCTGCTTGATGCGGACAAGACGCTCGTCGATAGCGGCCGCGCGATCACGGCAGGAGCAATGACGGCGCATACCGATTTGTCCTTGCATGTGCTGCGCCGCCTGGGGGGAGCAGCGCTGGCGCGCAGCGTTAGCGGCATCATGCTGGTGGATGGCGCACGCACATCGCAGCGCCCGTTCATGTCGGTGCAAAGGGACTATTCCGAGCCGCTGATCCGGCGCGCCATCGAATGGATGACGAACAAACTGACGCAGCCCGTTTCAATCGACGATCTTGCCAATGCGATGCACGTCAGCTACCGCACGCTCAACCGCCGCTTTATCGAAGTAACCGGGCTGACGCCCCTCGCCTACTTGCAGGCGCTGAAGATCGAACGAGCAAAGGAATTGCTGGAAGGATCGCACTGTGATTTTGAAGCTATTACCGCGAGCGTGGGTTATGAGGATGTTTCTTCTTTCAGGAGATTATTCAAGCGCTCGACCGGGCTTTCTCCGACGCAGTATAGGAGGCAGTTCAAGGGGAGTGCGTCGTCGGACTCATAATCTGGATTCTTGGATTATGCCGATTTCATTTCAATGCTTAGATTTACTCCCTTCTCCCGCAGGCGGGAGAAGGGTTGGGGATGAGGGCCTGTGCGCCGCAACCAACTTGGTTTCTACTCAACGCCCCTCACCCTAGCCCTCTCCCGCCTGCGGGAGAGGGGATCTAGTAGCAATTATTTGATTGGATTCAGTCGTCACCCAACTCCGGTGCAGGTTCTCGCACCTGGTTGAGCAAATCCTCGGCATGCAGTTCTGTCTCGGCGTGGATCATTTTGAGCAGCGCTGGTGAGCCTTCGGTCAGCTCTTTGCGCATCTGTTTGACTCGTGCCGACGCTTCGCGATAGATGTCGTGCTGTTCCAGTTTCTCCAGTTTCCGGATGGGAAACTCGGTCACGCGGTAAATATAGTAGGGCATGGTTACCTCGTTCGCTTATGCACTTGGTCGCTTCATGAAAGTGATGACGTTGGCACCGGGAGCGTTCTTGCTGGAGCAACTGCCCTCGCCGACTCCCGCCAGTTGTTCCGCTTCATGCAACAGATTGATGACATCCACATAGTGCTTCTGCTTCACCATCATCAGCGCGGTGTAGCCGCCCTCATTGCGGGCCAGCACATCAGCACCCGCGTTCAACAATGCCTCAACCACCTCGGTTTCACCGTAACCCGCAGCCAGCATCAACGGTCGTACGCCATAGCCGATGGTCGCTTCGATATTCGCGCCCGCTGCGATCAGTGTTTTCACCATTTCGGGAAAACCGCGTTTCAACTCGGCACTGTATACCGCCTTGGCCAGCGGTGCCCAGCCGCGTTCATCGCATGCGTTGACGTCAGCACCAGCCTCAAGCAGCACCTTCACCATGGGCAGGTCGTCCTCCTGTGCAGCCAGCATCAACAGCGTAGCGCCATCGCTGTCACGGGAATTGACGTCCGCACCGGCAGCCAGCGTACGCTGCACAGCGGATATCTCACCCGCTTTCACCGCATTTATCAATTCCGTGACCATGGGATTCTCTTGTAGTGACTATTTTTCTACGGTTTTCTGCAAAGCCTTGCGAATCGCTTCCGGCGCGGCCATGATGTTCATGAAGCTGTTCTTGCCCATCATGCTGAGATCGGGAAAGTTGATGGCGATACGGAAGCGCGCATACAGTGCATAGACCTTGTTGCCCGACACCAGCACTTCATAGGGCAGATGCGCGGTGGATTTCACGTCGCGAAAATCGATCTCACTCATGATGAAATGATCGTCCATGTACTTGTTGTCGCCTTCGCCTTTCAACGCCACACCGAACACACTCTCCTGTTTGCCCGGTACGTCGACGCGATAAACCTTGGACACGCCGTTCTTGTTGTTCGACAGCTTGGCATCGACTGCCTGTACAGCTTCTTCGTAGCTGGCATATTGCTCCAGCACGTTGGGCTCGTCGAAATACTCCATTGCGACCATATAGTGATATTTGCGCGCTTTTTTCGCCGTCATTCCTTGCGCGCCGAATTCTTCCACTCTACCCAAGGCTGTTGCCAGGGAGGCAGCCACGGTGCTCAGGTCGCCTTGCATGCGATACACGTTCGCCATGTACACCGGGTTGGTATAGCTTACCTGTACTTCTTTACCGGCTTCGGTGACCGACACGCGCTGCACCGCGCCATAGCCGCCAAACTCGGATGCGGCGGCGTTCTTCTTCAGCTCGTCGTTGGTGACGATAATGATGTCGGCCCCGGCATAGGGAGCATATTCGCCGACAATGGTGAACCCGGTTGTAGTCAGCGCTGTTTTCACCTGCGCTGATTTTTCGGCTACCGTTCCTTCGGTCTTTGAAGCCAGTACAAATGGTTTGAGAATTACATCATCGGCTGCCATGGCATGGCTGCTGCAAAGCAGGATCAAAGCAGATAGCAAAATATTTTTTATTGTCAGTCGTACCATTTTTCTCTCCCTGATTATTATTTGACTGCGGATGTTGCTTAATTATTATGGGGGTGGAACCAGGCCAGTTTTTCCCTGAGCGTAACTACGCCACCAACGATGATGAGTGTGGGAGCCTGCGGCTTCTCGCGTGCGGCAATTCCCGGCAATGTCTTCAACGTGCCGGTAAAGACGCGCTGGTTCTGCGTGGTGCCCTGCTGCACGATGGCGATGGGCGTTGTGTCCGGCATGCCGTGCTTGATCAGTTCGGAACACAGGGTATCCAGTCCGTGCAGGCCCATGTACACCACCACGGTCTGTTTCGGACGTGCGAGCGCCGCCCAGTCCAGGTTCATGGTGCCGTCCTTGAGATGTCCGGTGACGAACATGCAGGACTGCGCATAGTCGCGGTGCGTCAGCGGAATGCCCGCATACGAAGCAACGCCCGAGGCAGCCGTGATACCGGGCACCACCTGGAATGGAATGCCTTCCGCTGCCAGCGTTTCAATTTCCTCGCCGCCGCGTCCGAAAATGAAAGGGTCGCCGCCCTTGAGGCGCAGCACGCGTTTGCCTTCCTTGGCCAGCCGCACCAGCAGATCGTTGATCTCTTCCTGACGCAAGGTGTGGTCGTCGCGCTTCTTGCCGACGTAGACGCGTTCTGCATCGCGGCGCGTCATATCGACGATGGGTTTGGACACCAGATTGTCGTACACCACCACATCGGCCTTCTGCATCAGGCGCAAGGCGCGGAATGTGAGCAGGTCCGGGTCGCCGGGGCCGGCACCGACCAGATACACTTCGCCGCGCTGGATGTTATCTTCGTTCGCCAGCATTTTTTGCAGCATCGCCTCGGCACTTCCTTCGTCGCCGGTCAGCACTTTCTCGGCAACCACGCCTTCCAGCGCGTTCTCCCAGAAAATGCGACGCTTGGCCGGATTGGTGACGCGGGTTTTGACCATTTCGCGGAAGCGTTCGGCGAACGCAGCAAGGCGGCTATAGTTTTGCGGGATAAGCGTTTCCAGCTTGCCGCGCATCATGCGCGTGAGCACCGGTGAAGCACCGCCGCTGGAAAATGCGATCATCAACGGCGAGCGGTCCAGAATGGCAGGCATGATGAAACTGCACAGCTCGGGATCATCCACCACATTGACGGGAATGCTGCGCGCCTGCGCCAGTTCGGAGACTTGCTTGTTGACGTTGCGGTCGTTGGTCGCGGCAATGACCAGGATTGCACCGTCAAGATGCGATGCTTCAAACCGCGCGACTACAGGCTCAATACCTTTTTGCTTTGCCAAATCCGCATCGATCTCGGGTGCAACTACGCGCACCCTGGCGCCCGCTTCCAGCAACACACCTGCCTTGCGGGTGGCGACTTGACCTCCACCCACCACGAGGCACAGCTTGTTTCGGACATTGGCAAAGATCGGCAGAAAATCCATATTACTTCACGGCTTTCAGAATCAGCGGCACCAGTGCTTCCGGCAAGGCAATCTTGCCTGCCAGCGCGAAGTCGTGCGCACGGGTAGACATCTTCTGCCAGGTTTTCTTGATGATCTCGATCCACTTGGCTTCGTCGTATTCCGGATGGCTGGTGGCAAAGCCGATCATGTAATGCTCGATGAACACCAGGTCCACTACGTCTTCCATCAACTGCGTTTCCGGATTGACCTTGAGGCCTTTTTTGCCGACGATGGATTTGACGCGTTCGATCATCTCGTCGTCGTAACCCGCATCTTTCATCAGTTTTCCGGCGGTTTCAGCGTGAAACTTGTACAGCCCCGTACGCCATTGCAGATAGCCTTGGCGATCCATGGGGAAACTGCTGCGAGGGCTTTTCCAGCGCTGAATGTGCTGGGCGCGGCAGGCTAGCTTCACCGCCTCGGATGCTTCGGGAACATAACGCTCCTGCATTTCAGTCATGCGCTGCGCGTAAAGCAGTTCTTTCGGATAGTCCTTGCCGTTCGCGGTTTCCTTGTTTGGATCCTCGGCGTTGGCCTTGTCGAAGGCGGCGATAGCGGCTTGATAACGTTGCTGTGTCATAGCGATTTCTCGTTCGTAAAGGTTGATTTTGAATGATGTTCCTTTTGGCGCCGAATGAAGGCGACAAAGCGGGTGGCCCAGTAGCAACTGCCAATGGTGCGCAGATGGGTATATGAGGCAAGCAAATTCTTCAGGATTAGTCCGTCATGCTCGCCGTCAATTCCGTAACCACGCTCGACATGGTAAGCGAAGCGGGAATCGGCTGGAAGATTCTCCAAGCTGGAGTAATGAAATTCGTGCGCCTTGATCTGTTTGGCCGGGGTATCAGGGCGCGGCCAGGGATGATTCACATCTTCTTTCAGGTGCACATAACCGCGGCCGACTGGCTTGGCGTGCATTTTCACGTCGCCCGGAATGGCACCGACCATGTCGAAGGTGCGGCCTTCGTAATTGATGCTGCGTGACAGGTACATCAGGCCGCCGCATTCGGCATAAGCCGGCATACCGTTATCAATCGCCTGTTTGATCTGGCTGCGCAACGCAACGTTCGCCTCCAGTTCGGTGGCGCAGGTCTCAGGGAACCCGCCGCCGATATACAGCGCATCCACATCAGGCAACCGCATATCGCGTAGCGCATCGAACGGCACCAGCTCTGCTCCTGCCGCTTCCAACGCTTCCAGGTCGTCGGCGTAATAAAAACCGAAGGATCGGTCGCGTGCGATGCCAATTTTTACTTTTCCCCCGCACGGCAGCGGGCTTACCCGTGCTGTGTGCGGAATAGCCTGCGGCTCTTTTTGCGATAATGCGAGCAACTTGTCCAGATCAACCTGTTCTGCGATGGCCTCGCCGATCTGTTTGATCTTGGAAGTGGCGACATGCGACTCGTTGCTGGGCATCAGGCCGAGGTGGCGTTCGACGATGGATAGGCGCTCGTCGTGCTGGATCGCGCCGATCACCGGCACATCGGTGTAATGCTCGATAACGGCGCGCAGCTTGGCCTCATGGCGACGACCGCCGAGATTATTGAGAATGACGCCCGCAATCCTGATATCGCGGTCAAAGGCCTGATAGCCAAGGATCAGCGGAGCAATACCGCGCGTCATCCCACGTGCGTCGATCACCAGTATCACCGGCAGGTCGAGCAGCTTGGCCAAGGCGGCATTGCTGTTGCTGCCGTCCAGCGCAAGACCGTCATACAAACCTTTGTTGCCTTCAACCAGATTGATTTCGGCGCTGTGCTGCGCGAACGTGGCGACGACATCGTCGTTTTCCATCAGGTACAGATCGAGATTGAAACAGGGATGGCCTGCAGCCTGGCTCAGCCACATCGGATCGATGTAATCGGGGCCTTTCTTGAACGGCTGCACGACATGGCCGCGCGCTGCAAGCGCAGCGCACAGGCCGATACTGACCATGGTTTTTCCGGAGGACTTATGTGCAGCGGAAATCAGGAAGCGGTTCATGCGGGCCTTGGGCTGTAGGATGGGTTGAGCGCAGCGATACCCATCATTCGTCAATCGTTTTAACGATGGGTATCACTGCGCTCAACCCATCCTACGCTTAATCAGAAATGTACGGTTTATCCTGCGGCATGAAGTTCAGCACACGCACGCTGACGGTGGTGATGATGAAGGCAATCGCCAGACCGCCAAATCCCAGCAGGAATTCATAGATCGAAGGATGGTAGGACGTGATCTGTCCGTCTGCGAAACTGCTGCTGACTTCATAGCCGGGGAAAATATTCAACGGGAAAGCCTGCCCGCCGATGATGAATACATACAGCAGCGCATACGCACCCAGAACTACCAGCAGCGACGCAATCCACACGCACGTGGTCTTGCCCAGTCCGGGCCAATACAGCAAGGCCAGCGGCAACACGTTGCCGATCACGATATAGCCCCACCAGAACAGGTTCGGGAATACACCGCCATCACGCAAGATAAACATCTCAAAGGCAGTCTGATGCGCGAAATACAGATTGGTCAGATGGTAAACCGCAACCATATACAACGAGCTGATGACGAACACACCGAGCAGATTCTTGGTGCGATGCAGGATCGCCGGATCAAGTGTCTTTTCGTTCCACGAATAGATGACCTTTTGCGCCACATGGAACACCGCCATGCCCCATGCAAACGATAGCACGATGAACATCGGCGGCAGCAATGCCGAGCCGTAGGCTTGACGCGCGGTCAGGAAGGCGAAGATCAGGCCGGTACCGGTGGTCAGAATAAAGCGCCAGACAAACACGGCCAGGCCGGCCGCCTTGTTAAAAATATTCATGCGCCGTTCCATCATCGTCCACAGATAGATGATGACAAGCGAGAACATGCCGGAATACAGCACCACATTCCAGGCAAACACCGACGTAAGGTTGTAATTGGTGGCAGCAATAATAATGCGGTCCGGCCTGCCCAGATCCAGCATCAGTACGGTCAGACCACCCGCCAGCATGGCGATGGACAGCAAACTGGCCAGCGGCGCACGCGCCTTGTAAACAGCCTTGCCAAACACCGAACCGATGGAAGCAACGTTCAATACGCCGGACGCTGCGACGATCAGGAAAATGGCGAACACATGCGGCAATCCCCACACGATCTGGTTGTTCATGCCGGAGATAATATGGCCGTGAGATTCCATCATGTGCACGGCATAGGCGCCAGCCAACACAACCAAGCCGCCAATGGCCAGCAGCAAATAATACAAACGATTCATGGAACGCAGTGCGGAGAGATCTGCCATGATTTAACCTAGCAACCGTAGTTGAACGAAGTGTAGTGCGCGTTCATCGCAATGCAGGGCAAGGCGCGACGACGAGGAATGGTTATTCCATTCCGAGGAGAAGCAACGCCGCCATGCGTTGCGAGGGACGTGCAATACGCTGCGTAGCGACTCACCCGATGGGTAAGCGTGGATAGTTATTGTAGTTTGCATATTCATTTGCATGCGGTCTCAATGGAGCGGTCAACTGCGGTTGTTAGGTTAAAGCCCTTGGTAACGGATGCCGGGATTCAGTTGCAGATCGGCGCGTATGTGATCGGAAGCGACGCTGCGCACCTTCTTGTAGATTTCGCTATTGGCATCGTTCAGGTCACCGAACAGTATCGCCTTGTTCTGGCACGCTTCTGCGCAGGCAGGAATCTGGCCTTTGTCGATGCGTTGCACGCAGAAGCTACAAGCCTCGACCGTGCCCTTGCCGCGTGGCACGTCGGGATTCTGGTTTTCCAGCGGTTCATGCACAAAGGAGCGCGCTTTGTACGGGCAGGCCATCATGCAATAGCGGCAGCCGATACAGCGGTGCCTGTCGACCAGCACGATGCCGTCAGCGCGTTTGAACGAAGCCTGGGTCGGACAGACATCCACGCAGGGCGGATGCTCGCAGTGCTGGCACATCATCGGCAGCGAGGAAACTAGTCCGTTGCTGATATCCTTGATCTCGATCTTGCGTATCCATTGCGAATCGGTTGATTTGGTGCCGCCGGACAAGCCATTTTCCTTGTTGCAGGCGCTTACGCAATCGGTGCAGCCTTGCGTGCATTGGGTCGTATCGATCAGCATGCCCCAGCGCACTTTGGAACTGGCGCCTTCCGACTTGCCATGAGAAGTTCCATACAACAGCATGCCGGGGGCAATAGCAATTGCCGCGACCCCCATTGAAGTCTTCATGAACTGTCTGCGCTGCGAATTGATATCGCTCATTTCTCATCCTTCCCGGCGAACGCTACCTTGCGTTTGCTGGCGTGGCATTCGAAGCAATCGATACTAACTGCCTCGTAGCGGTGGCACGCAACACAGAAACTGTCCTCGCGCGCAACCACACTATTATCACTCTTGCTTGCATGGCACTCTACACAGTTCTTCAGGCTGACCTGTTCATCGCGTATGCCTTTGCGCACACTTTCTTCACGCTGGTGTTTGAGCAAGTGCATATGGTTCTTGCGCATCCACTGCGTATCCTTCACGCACTGCCCGCCCATGCCGATGTCCGGCTTGGGCATGTTCGACTCTGCAGCCCAAACAGCGGGGATGCACAAGCAAAGCAGAAGAGATACGAGCAGTCTCATCACTCACCCAGACCCATTTGAATGTAACCGGTCGGGCAAACGTCCGCGCAGATGTGGCAGCCGATGCACTTGTCATAATCGGTAGTTACGTAGCGACCCAGTGTAGCCTCGGTCTTCTTGACGCGCGATACGGCCGTTTGCGGACAGTACACCACGCAGCTGTCGCATTCAAAGCACATCCCGCAGCTCATGCAGCGCTTGGCCTCGGCCACGGCTTCTTTTTCGCCCAGCACGCCCAGGCGGTCCTGGAAGTTGCCCAGCGCGCTCTGCGCGTCCAGCGTAACGACGCCACGCATGTTACGAGGCACATAGTTGAAGTGACCGAGGAACAGCTTGTCATGCGGAATGATGTAGCGGTCGGAACGGTTGTCGAAGTTGTGCACCGCAACGTTGGAATTGCAGGTGCCGCGCATCGGTTCTTCCGCCAGCTTGGGCTCCAGGCCCTTCTCGGCCAGTTTGCGCATCAGGTCAAACTGGTGCACGTCGATCTTGGGACGTTTTTCCAGGTCGTGGCCCATCATGAAGTTGTGGATACCGTCGGCGGCTATTGAGCCGTGACCAACTGCGGTGGTCAGCAGATGCGGACGGATCACGTCGCCGCCGGCGAACACGCCATTCTGTCCGTTCACCCGATAGTTACGGTCGGCCGTGACCGCGCCTTTGCCGTTATTGAACGCTTCCAATCCGGTGAAATCCACCGCCTGGCCGATCGCAGACACGATCAGGTCAGCTTCAATGTTGTATTCCGTACCTTCGATGTTCTTGATCTCCAGACGGCCCGAGACGAACTTGGCTTCGCACTTGACCACGCGCAGCGCGGTGGCGCGGCCATTGGCGTCCTTGACGACGGCGACCGGAGCCAGACCGCCGAGAATGTAGATACCTTCAGCCAGCGCCTGTTCAATCTCGTGCTTGTTGGCCTGCATCTTGTCGATGTCGAACACCGAGGTCAGCGCCACTTCCGCACCTTCCTTGGCGGATATTTCCGCAACGTCATGCGCCATGCGTCCGGCGATGGCAGATTCGGTATCGGTCGGGTTGGCTTTGGAAATGTGGCCCAGACGGCGCGCCACAGTCGCCACGTCGATGGAAGTATCACCGCCACCGACGACGACCACACGCTTGCCAACATGCTGCAGACGGCCTTCGTTAAAGGCTTGCAGGAATGCGGTTGCAGTCACCACGTTGGGTGCAGCGCTATCGGCGATAGGCAACGCACGGCCAGACTGCGCACCCATGCCCAGGAACACGGCATTGAATTCCTTGTTGATCTGGTCCAGCGTGATGTCTTTGCCAACATGTGTATTCAGGCGGGTCTTTACGCCCAGATCAAGAATGCGCAGGATCTCGGCGTCTAGCACTTCACGCGGCGTACGGAAACCGGGGATGCCGTAACGCATCATGCCGCCAAGCTGCTCATGCTCGTCGAACACAGTGACGTCGTGACCCATCTTCACCAGTTGGTAGGCGCAGGACAATCCGGCGGGTCCGCCGCCGAGAATGGCAACTTTCTTGCCGGACGACTTCACGTTCGGCTTGTTGAACTTGAGCTTGTTGGCAATGGCATATTCGCCGAGGAAGTGTTCAACCGAGTTGATGCCGACGTGGTCTTCAACTTCGTTGCGGTTGCAACCGCTTTCGCAGGGAGCCGGGCACACGCGTCCCATCACCGACGGGAACGGATTGGCTTCGGTCAGACGGCGCCAGGCATATTCCTGCCACGGCATGACCGGCTTGCCATCGGCACCGTTTGGCACTTTCTCGGTGCCGCGCACAATACCCAGATAACCGCGAATGTCCTCGCCCGCCGGGCAACTGCCCTGGCAGGGCGGCGTGGACTGGATGTAGGTCGGGCATTTGTAGGAATAGCCGGCCTGGAAAATCTTGTCGTTCAGGCGGCGGACTTTGCTGTCGCCATCCTTGTAACGTCGGAAAGTTAACTTTTGCGGGGTTTCGGTTGTTGCTGACATTCGCCTTCTCCTCGTTATTTCTGACCCAACTGGATCGCATTGCTGACCAGTTGATGTACTCCGCCCACCATTCTTCTGTCGAAACCGTAGATGGGCATGACCTTGGTAAATTGCGCCTTGCAGATGGCACAGATGGTTGCCATGAAGTTGACCCCATGCTCGTCCACAACCTGCTGCAATACTTCCATGCGCGGCAAAGCTCCCTTGACGCGCACGTCAAGCAAATCGTCCGTCAGCAGACCGCCGCCACCACCGCAGCAGAAGGTCTGCTCGCGCGTCGTGTTGGGTGCCATCTCGACGAAATTATTGGCGACCGCCTTGATGATGTTGCGCGGAATCTCGAACTGTCCGCCGGGCAAATTGCCCATGCTGGAACCGCGCGCCACGTTGCATGAATCGTGGAAAGTAATGATGTGCTTGTCGTTGGCCGACTTGTCGAACGTCAATGCATTGCGTTCGATCATGTCCCAGGTAAATTCGCAGATATGCGTCGGCTGTTTGTAGCGATGGTCGAGCTGTTTTTGCAGCATCTGCGCAAAACGGTCAACCTCACCGGCACCGCCGCCTACTCCGCTCAAGGTGTTCCAGAAACTGTAAGCCACGCGCCATGCATGGCCGCACTCGCCCACCACGATGCGCTTCACGCCGAGTTCCAGCGCAGCTTCGCGGATACGCAGCGCGATCTTGCGCAGCTGGTCGTAGTTGCCGATGAACATGCCGAAGTTGCCGGCCTCCGAAGCCATCGACGACAGCGTCCAGCTGGTGCCGGTGGCATGAAACACTTTGGCATAGCCGATCAGGCTATCGATATGCGGTTCGGCGAAGAAGTCGGCTGACGGCGTGACGAGCAGTACTTCCGCGCCCTTCACGTCGATGGGGAAACGCACATCGACGCCGGTGGCATCCTTGACGTCTTCTTCCAGGCCTTCCAGCGTATCGATCAGCGCCGGGCCGGGCAAACCTAGGTTGTTACCGATCCTGTGTACCTTGCCGATGATCTCGTTGGAATACTTCTGTCCATAACCGATTGAATCGAGGATCTCGCGCGCCGCCATGGTGATCTCGGCAGTGTCGATACCATAGGGACAGAACACCGAGCAACGGCGGCATTCGGAACACTGGTTGTAATAGTTGTACCACTCGTCCAGCACTTCGCGCGTCAGATCGCGCGCACCAACGAGTTTTGGAAACAGCTTGCCGGGCAAAGTGAAATAGCGACGGTATACGCTGCGCATCAGATCCTGGCGCGCTACCGGCATATTCTTCGGATCTTGCGTGCCAATGAAATAATGGCACTTGTCGGTGCATGCGCCGCAATGCACACAGGCATCCATGAATACCCTGAGAGAACGGTACTTGGACAGCAACTCGCCCATTTTGGCGATGGCACGATCATGCCAGTCTTCCACCAACTGGCCCGGAAAACCGAGAGCCTCGTTGAGTTTTTCGTTGGCTACATACGGCCCTTTACCCTCCATCGCTCCCGGCTTGAGCGCGGGAATGATGGGAAAGGTGCGATAGGCTGGCGCTACGATGTCTGCCATTTCAGTTTTTCTCCGATTCCAGTTTCTTGGCCCAGGCACTCAGGTGGCGCTGTTCGCGCGGATTATCTTTCTGATTGCGGGTTGGTGAGAAAAAGACTCCCGGCGCATGCAGCAATTTGCTGAAGGGGAATACAACCAGGAGCGACATAACCAGAGACAGGTGCACCAGCAGCAACAGATCTGCCGGAAGCGCCTGGATATTAAAATGCATCAAGCCGAGGAAATATCCTTTTACGGCGATCACGTCGGTATGGACGACGAACTTCATCATCAAACCGGATGCGGCAATGCCAATGAGCAACAGCAGCATCAGGTGATCTGACGGTGTTGAGATGTAACGGATGCGTTCGACGAAAAAGCGCCGTCCCCACAGTCCGCACAAACCCAACAGCATGGTGATGCCCGCATACATACCGAACGGCTGGATTAAAGCGACCCATCCCCAGACCGGCTCGGTGAAATAGCGCAGATGGCGCATAAGCACCAGTGCCAGGCTGGCATGGAACATCATGCCCAAACCCCATATCCACAGATTGGACTTGAACAGACTCTCGAAGAACACGACCTCACGCGTCATGCGCATCACCACGCCGCCCGTTGTGGTCGGCGCGGGTGTGGTCGGTATCTTCAGCGGTGCCGGGGTGCGGGCGTAGGTGTTGATGCGATAGAGCAACCCTACGACGAACAACAGCGTAGCGAGATAAAACATGATCGCAAAGACGATGCTCGCCATGAAGGAATCCCTATCGCAGTGTGTAAATTAAACGCAACCGGTGGGCTTGGGCAGACCGGCGATCTTGCATGCCTGCTTGCCTGGGCCGTACGGGAACAGACCGTACAGGTATTCGCTGTTGCCTTTTTCCGCGCCGAGTTTCTTGCCGATCGCCTTGGTCAGAACGCGAACTGCCGGAGCAATTTGATATTCTTCAAAGTACTCGCGCAGGAAGTTGACGACTTCCCAGTGCTGATCGGTCATGTTGATGCTTTCGGTTTGCGCGATGTAATTCGCAACGTCGGTATTCCAATCGGCCAGATTGATCAGATAACCTTCTTCGTCTGTTTCGTAGCTTTTTCCGGCGACTTCGATGTTAGCCATGCTGTTTCTCCTTGAAAATAATAATTGTGGTTAAAGCTCACTCTAGCTCCCCCCTATCCAACTTTCCCCCGCAAGCGGGAGAAAGAGCAAACGAGAAAAGCAATGTTCAATTACAGCCAGGATTGGCAGGTTTTGTTATTGCTGGTCAGGTCAACGAAACCGCTGTAATCCACAGCCGAGACGCCTTCCATGAGGCGGTCGCCAAGACCGCGTGCCTCCAGATCAGGCATCAACACATGAAATTTGAATTTGCCCATCGCCGCTTTCAGCTTCGCTTCGGCTGCATTGCCACGCGTTGCCGCATAGACTGCATCTTCGATGAGCAGAATATCCCCGCCTGTTGCTGTATTCAGGCAAGTGTCCAACGTAACACTGGTCAGAGGTGATTTATTGATGATGTTTAACATTGCGTCCCCTTAGAAACTCAAGACCACGTCTTGCTCATCCATCAGCTTGCCCATTTCGGCACGGCTGAGCACAGTAACTGGCACCAGAAAATCTTCCTCGGTCAGACCCCGCGCCTCCATGGCTTCCTTTTCGACGTACAGTTTCTCAACGTCGTAATCTTCCAGGGCACGATAGGCGGGCGAGAAATTTTTGATCTCGATCCCCTTGGTCTGCTGCCCCTTCTTCAACTGGTATACGCCGTCATCCAGGAAGGCCAGCGACACGTCCTGATCGAAAGCCGCAGTGATCAACACCACTTCCAGCGATTCAAGGGCATAGATCGTGCCGTACGGCGCCTTGCGATTGACGAACATGAATTTTTTTGCATCACTCATTTCGTCTCTCCTTAATCGCCGAAGGTGACCAGACGGTCACACTTGATACCGGCTTCCACCAATTGCCCCAGACCGGAAATACGGAAACCCTGTGCCAGGTTCTCTTCCTTGATGCCGCGGCGCAACGCTGCTGCTACACAAACCACCAGGTCGACCTTGTGTTCTTCGGCCAGTTTGGTCCAGCGGTTCACAATGTGCCTGTCATCCTGCGGCGGCTCGGTCAGCTTGGACGCGTTTTGAACGCCATCGTGGTAGAAGAACACGCGCCATACTTCGTGCCCCTTGGCGATGGCGGCCTTGGCAAACATATAAGCCGAGTCGCTGGCTTGATGCTGGTAAGGACCTTCGTTGACGACTATGCCAAATTTCATGTTGGGCATCCTATAAAGTTACAGTTAAAACAAATACCCTAATTATGCTGCTTACCTGTTCCTTCCCCCTTGCAGGGGGAAGGTTAGGATTGGGGTAGAACAGTGAGGTATCCACGCTTCTACCCCCTCCCTAGCCCTCCCCCTGCAAGGGGGAGGGAATATTTCAGAACCTGATATGCGTCGAAGCGTTCAAGTTGGCACGCGAGCCACGCCAGTCATCGATCAGGTACTTGGTGAACGGCAGCCCGGTCTTCTCGAAGAAACGCGGCCAGCCGATTCGGTCGATCCAGTCGGCCATACGCTCCCAGGGACGTGCGTCTTCCTTGTAAACGGCAATGATGTTCTTCACGGCCGCTGCAACTTCGGGCCAGCGCGGCGCGTTGTTGGGTAAACCGGAAGCGACCATCTTCATGAAAGTCGGTTTGCCGCGCGCATTGGAGTTTTTGCCGCCTACCCAGATCGCCAGCTTTGAATTCTCCGGATCGTTGATCTGCATTGGTGGGCATGGGGGGTAGCAGGCGCCGCAGCACATACATTTTGTTTCGTCGATTTCCAGTGAAGGCTTGCCGTTCACCATGGCGGGACGGATCGCTGCAACCGGGCAACGCGCAACTACTGCCGGACGTTCGCACACGTTGGCAACCAGGTCATGATTGATGACCGGCGGCTTGGTGTGCTGCACGATAACGGCGATGTCAGCCTGGCCGCCGCAGTTGATTTCACAGCAGGAGGTGGACAGGTGCACGCGGTTCGGCATTTCTTCACGCTTGAACTCGACAATCAGTTCGTCCATCAGCGCCTTGACCACGCCGGAAGCGTCGGTACCGGGGATGTCGCAATGCAACCAACCCTGGGTGTGTGCAATCATCGTAACCGAATTGCCGGTTCCACCGACGGGGAAGCCGTGCTTTTCCAGTTCGGCGATCAGCGGTGCAACCATCTTCTCCTCCGATACCATGAATTCGATGTTGGAACGGATGGTGAAACGCACGCGGCCTTCAGCAAACTTGTCTGCGATATCGCACAGGGTGCGGATCGTGTAGACATCCATCTGGCGCTGCGTACCGGCACGCACCGACCAAACCTGGTCGCCGCTGTGCGCCACGTGGTGCAACACACCGGGACGGGGACGGTCATGATATTTCCAGTTGCCGTAGTTCTTGGCCAGAACCGGGTGCAGGTATTTCTTGTTGTCCGGAACGCCAGTCTCTTTCGGGCGGCGCATCTGTACGGGTGCATTCATCTTCTATCTCCTCAGGCAGCTTGCTTTTTGGCTTTGATCCGAGCGACTTCGTCGTCCCAACCGTCGGTACGCACGTAAGGGTTCATACGCGGCGAATTGATCATCGCCGGATCGGCATCGATTTCCATCGCATCGAGGTAATTGGCCAGGCCGATACGCTCGATCATTTCACCTGTACGCTCGTGCTCCAGCGCGTTCTCAGCAAAGAAATCGATGGCGCGCTGAGCAAAATCGACCAGCTTCTCGACTTCTTCTTCGGTATCCAGTTTGATGAACGGGATGACCACAGTACCCATCAGGCCGCCGATCTTCAGGTGGCTCTTGCCGCCGATCAGCACGCTCGCACCCTTGTCTTTGCCGGGAGCCAGTGCACCTGTCATCACGTTGATGCAGTGCATACAGCGCACGCAATCCTGGTTGTTGATCTCGACGGCGTGCGTGTCGCTCACGGCAACGGTAGAGGTGTGCTCGCCCTTCTTGATCTTGCCGATTTCCTTGACTTGGAAGGTCTTGGTCGGGCAACGCGCCACGACGTCATTAACCAGCTCATCCATGCCGTGCTTGGCAAACCACTTCTTGGCCAGCGCCTCGTCGGTGCGGATATTGTCGCGCCATGTACCGATCACGGCCATGTCGGCACGTTGAATCGCGTTCATGCAGTCGTTCGGGCAGCCGGAGAACTTGAACTTGAATTTGTATGGCAGAGAAGGACGGTGCAGGTCATCCAGGAAGGTGTTCAGTACAGCGCGGTGTGCCTGGGCTTCGTTGTAACAGGATTGTTCGCAACGAGCCGCACCGACGCATGACATGGAGGTACGCACTGCGGGGCCTGCGCCACCGAGGTCGAAACCCATTTCATTGAAATCGTCGAAGGCTTTTTGCACGTTCTCGGTGGTACAGCCCTGGAACATGATGTCGCCGGATTGGCCGTGCAACGCAATCAGACCGGAACCGTGTTTTTCCCAGATATCGCAAAACTGGCGCAGCGTGGCTGTATCATAGTGCATGCCGGGCGGAGGCATGATGCGCAGGGTATGAAATTCGGCTGCATCCTTGAATTGGGGCGTGCCATCTGCGTTCTTCAGCTCGGTAAAGCGCGGGATCACGCCGCCGCCATAACCGAACACGCCGACGGTACCGCCCTTCCAGTACCCTTTGCGGGTCCTGTAAGAGGCTTCGAGTTGACCAAGCAGGTCGACCATCAGATCCTTGTCCTTGGCCAGACGTTTCAGGCCTGTAATAAAACTTGGCCATTCGCCCTTTTCGAGCTCATCAAGATTGGGAGTGTTATGCAGCTTTTTCGCCATAATATTTTCCTTTCAAGTCGCGTTGCGCTGTTTGCCCTGCGAGGGGCTGGAATTCCGGTATCGTTGGGGTTCCGGCACAAACCACGTGCCGACCCGGTTTCTTGATGGTTACGCATGGTACGGTGGTCCGACAAGGCTAACTATCACCCGTAGCGACTATCCAAAGTAACCCTAAAGGGGGGTGGTTTTACCTTCCCCAGTAGTATTTAAACGCGGAGATATTGGCGCTAGACTAGGCCTATACACTGGATTCGACAGATACGCTTATCTAATCTCCGTACTTTGTCAGGGCAAACATGGCGAAAATCACCGAACTGAGCAAGATCAAGGTCCCGTTGGGCGGGCAGCAAATCGAATTGCAGCAGATCGACCATGCAGAAGGCGGCATGAGCCTGTTGCGCGTCCGCATCCGCGAAGGCAAACGTTTTACCATTTTCGATATCGATCCGGCAACCGCAGCACAATGGGCGACAGCCATGCAGGATTGGTCCAGTACACAAGGAAAGCAGTGAGCACCTCGCGCACTGAAATGATCGATGTGGTGTTCGAGATAAGCGGCGGGACTTTGCCGGTAGCTTATCCTTATGAGTTGTGGGGTGAATTATCACGATTTATCCCGCAACTCGGCGAACACGAAAGCGTCGGCGTTGTTCCATTGCGCATGGCTGAAAGCAAGGAAGGAATGCTGCTGCCCAAGCGCGCGAAGCTGGTATTGAGACTGCCGCTGGAACTCGCCGAAGTCGTATCCGGCCTGACACAAAAGCAGTTGCGGGTCGCGGGAAGCGAATTGCAGTTGGGTGCCTGCAAGACCAGGCCGATACAGCACTACCCTACCCTGCATGCGCATCTGGTCACCGGAGCAGAGGATGAGGTTGCATTCGTGGCCGAGGTGGAATCCGCTCTCGCCGCAATGGAAGTCAGGGCGAGCCTGATCTGCGGACAACGCCACTCTCTGAATGATGGCGAGCGCGAGATCAGGGGTTACAGCCTGGTATTGCACGACCTGACTCCTGAAGGTTCGCTGCGGGTGCAATACGCCGGACTGGGCAAGGAACGGCGGTTTGGTTGCGGAATATTCGTGCCATACAAGGTCATCTCCAGTTTTGAATAACGTACTTACTGTAAAGAAAGGAAAAAACGATGGGATACACAGTGGCAGGAAACGAATTGGAAACCAATGATGAAGGCTACCTGCTGGAGCCGGATTACTGCGAAGAAGTGGTTAACGTAATTGCCGCAGCCGAAGGCATAGCGCTGACGCCCAAGCACTGGGAAGTCATCAATTACCTGCGCGAAGAATTCCGCGAACATGGCCACACTCCGAATTTCCGCAACATGCTGAAAGGCGTCAACGAATTTTGGCCTGAAGCAGACAGCAAAGCGCTGTACGATCTGTTCCCAATGGGTCCTGCAAAACAGGCTGCAAAAGTCGCCGGTTTGCCGCAACCCTTGGGCAAGGGCGGTTACTAAACATCAAATTGCCAGCCTTTCAGTCAGGCTGGCTATAAGGAGAAATACATGGATATGGTCAACGTAGTGCTGGACATGAAAGGGCTGTCGTGCCCAAGACCGCTCATCGGGGCAAAGCGCATGGTGGATGAACTTTCCGCCGGACAAGTTCTCCTGCTGGTGTCGGATTGCCCGGGCACCCAGGACGATCTGTTCGCCTGGGCAAAACAGACCGGCAACCAGATTCTGAAGACCGAGAAAATGCCCGATGGCGGAACCGGATACCACATCATGAAAGGCCCAGCCCACGCACACAACGCCAGCGTCACGCTGGACATCCGCGGCGCAGTCTGCCCCGGCCCCATCGTCGAAGCAAAAAAGTTGCTGAATGGCATGCAAGCGGGTGAAGTACTGAGGCTGATCAGCGATTGCCCTGGTGTGCAGTCCGACATCGGCGGCTGGGCTTCCACCACCGGCATGACCTTGCTTGATACCGTGGATGCCGAAGCCGGCGTGCACGAGTTCTACATTCGCAAAGGTTAAGCGTTGCGCATCAAAAGCAACTGGTTCAAGGAAGGCCGCGAGCATTCTCCGCAAGTGATCTCGGACGCGTTGTCGTTCGTGGTCTCGCGCATCGCCGACAATGCTCTGAAGAACACGCGCAAGTCGAAATTCGAGATTGAGGTTGGCCCGCAGTATTTCGACTTCCTTGCCGAGTTTCTATTGTTCCTCATCCTGTCTGCCGACCGCATCGTCTATCTCAAACTCTCTGCCGATGACCGGCTCGTATTCACCGGCAATCTGGCAAACCGTGTTGCAGAAACTTATGCAGAGAATCGCAGCCGTCTGCTTGATGAGAATCTGGCTTACTGCAAGAAAAGTTTCATCGACCTGCTCAACCAGCGCGCCGGAGAATATGCCGATTTCGGCTATGACGAAAATGGTCCGGATTACGGGTTCTTCCGCTATCTCGCCTTCTGCATCGGCAATGTACTGAGCGAAGAAGACGCAAATTGGGTAATCGACCCGATGATCAGCTTCGAGGCGCCCGAGGCTATCAAGATGGTCGAGAAAACATTGCGCGGTTTATACGAGGAAGAACCGAAAAAACCGCGCCGCCGTGCAGCGGCCGGCGGAGACTGAATGAACAACCCATTCGATCTGAACGATACTGCAAGTTACCTGCAATGGCGCCAGCACAAACTGGCGAACGCGCCAAAATCATTAGATGAACTTGTTGTCGAGGTACGCGACCCACGTACCCTGACTCCGCACGAACACGCCGCACTGGCCGAACGCATCCTCCGCTGCAACATGGCGATCTACGCCAGCCCCATGCACGAAGCTGACACCGACATCCCGCGCCTGCTGGGTGCCCAGTTCGGGCTCGTGCAGCTCGATGCCAACTGGCTGGCGGGCGAAGACGGCATCTCCGAAATCCGCGTGTTCGACAACGGCACGCGCCAGCATTACATCCCCTACACCGACCGACCAATCAAGTGGCACACGGACGGCTACTACAACCCGCCGGAACGTGAAATACGCGCCATGGTGCTACATTGCGTGCGCAACGCCAGCCACGGCGGCGAGAATCAATTGATGGATCACGAGATGGCTTATCTGCTGTTGCGCGACGAAAACCCGCAGCATATCCGGGCGCTGATGCAGCCGGATGCGATGACCATACCCGAACGCGTGGATGAAACCGACGGCGTGCGTCCGGCGCAAAGCGGCCCGGTGTTTTCACTGGATGCGCATGGCAACCTGCATATGCGCTACACCGCCCGTACCCGCAGCATCGCCTGGAAACAGGATGCAGCGACAAAAGCGGCAGTTGCCGCACTGGAACGCCTGCTGGCATCCGATACCCCACATATCTTCAAGGGCCGACTCGAACCCGGTATGGGCTTGTTGTGCAACAACGTGCTGCATGATCGCTCCGCCTTCAGCGACGACCCAACCCATCCGCCGCGTTTGCTGTATCGCGCCCGCTATCTGGATCGAATAAACTTGCCTGAGTAACCCATCCCGTTTACACCATTACCCGTAATTTTCAACTACAAACTTAACAACGAAAAAAAGCCCGCCAAAATGGCGGGCTTTTCATTACAGTCTGTCTTTCTTGCGCTTACCAGCCGTAAGAAACACCGAGCGAGTCTTCCGACATGCTGAGGTTTGCCTCACCAGGCATTCCAAGCAATGGCGTTACTGAATTTGAACCATTTACCGTCTTCTTGAACGCGTGCATATAGCCAACGGTCACCTCGGACTTATCGGCCAGGATAAAAGTTGCACCCAAGGTCAGATGATCCTGAATAACGCCGGGAGCCAGAATATTGAACAGGGTCTGGCTTGCTTGAATTGGCTGATTATTGTGGCTGTATCCTGCGCGCAGTATCATTGTCGAACTCATCTTCTGGCTTGCACCAAGCTTGAACACTGTCACGTCTTTCCAGCCGAAGCCCGCACCATTATTAGCTCCCAGCGGACCACCTGCGGTCGCCGTATTAGCGATGGAAGCAACGCCGCTATATTGAATCTGCTGAATATCGAAAGCAACGGTAGTCTCAGGAGTTGCCTTCATAGCCATGCCGACACCATAAGTAGCCGGAATATCGAATCCACCTTGTTCAGCAAACAGGCCTGCATACTTGCTGAATTTGCTCATCTTGGTCTTCGGTTGATAGGTTGCCCCCAACGTAATGGCTTGTGTGACTTCTCCAGTCCAACCCAATTTCAGACCAACACCTGTCGACGTATCCTGGCCGTTATTGGTAAGGGCGGCTGAGTTGCTCGACATGCCCGCAAAAGCTTGCAAGCCTTTGGCTTCAAAAGTCTGACGTACAAGATTCAGGGATACGCCGACAGCATTTCCGGGATTAATTTTCATCGCCCAGGTAGGGGAAATAAACAGTTGCTCAAGGTTAACACCTGCAGGATTGGTTCCTGCGCCCAGGCCTGCAAAGGGGTTAACGTCGTACTGCGTATTCATACCGCCGTTGCCATATACCGAGATGCCGAGCGACATATCCGAATTGATCATCTTGTTGTAACCAATATCCGGCATGAGGAAGTTACTCTTGCCATTACCATCATAAGTCCCGTTTACGGGAGCCGGAGCGACCCCTGCAAAGGTGGCGCTACGATTTGGCTTGAACCAATCCAAACCCACGTCAGCCCGGTTACCAACCATCACCATCCCGGCTGGATTGGTGGCAGCTGCCAGAGCATCCTGCGGCAGCGCGATGCCAACGCCAGCCATACCAATGTCCTTCATCCCGTAGCCATGGGAAAAATAACCATTGGTTGCATTGGCCAAAGGCGATGCCAAACCGCCTGCAATTAACATCGACACTATTATCTTTTGCTTTTTCATGTGTTCTCCCCGAATTAATGGTCTGTTACAAATTAATGATACGGACTTCTACTATTTATGACGGTATTGCTAATGCAATACGGTATTGCTAATGCAATTTATATGAACAGACAAATATCGGTATCACCGGCAAACCCCATGAAGGTTGCGGCACCACCATATTCAACATTGTCGATGAACTCGCTCTTATCGAACTCGAACAGGTCGACGGTCATCTGGCAGGCGATGAATTTCACGTCCGCTTCCAGGCACAGGTCGCGCAACTCTGTCAGCGATGCAACGCCATGCTTCTTGAGTTTTTGTTTCATCATCATGGTCGCCATGGATTCCATGCCTGGCAGCATCTGCACCATTACCGGCATCGGTATCGGCATCGGCATCGCCGGGTTGGCCAGCGGGCTGATCATGACGTTGGACAGATCCTTGCGCAGCAGCTGCAGTCCGTAGAATGTGAAGAATACCTGTACGTCGTAACCCAGTGCCGCAGCAGTGGAAGCCAGAATGAACGGCGGATATGCCATATCCAGCGTGCCTTTGGTGGCGATGATCGCCATTTTTTTGTTTGCCATGCTTTCTCCCTGATTTTGTTTGGTTGAATTATTTTTTCTTCATGTAGAACACGAATTCGCCGTTTTCTTCCACCGTAGACAGCAGCGTATTGCCGGTCTGCTCGGCGAATGCAGCCATATCTTTCACGGAACCGGTGTCGGTCGAAATGACCTTGAGAACCTGACCACTAGTCATGTCATTCAGTGACTTTTTGGTTTTCACGATAGGCAAAGGACAGGACAAATTGCGCGCGTTCAGTTCTTTATCGAAATTCATTGTTTCATCTCCCGTCAGTAATTTAGAAGTACTACAAAAAAATGCGTTGCCGCACAAAACTTGAGCCACATTATAGGGATAATCGCTCTGTTAGCGTCCATAGCCACTACGGGGTATAGGATAGCCCGTAAGTGTTATGCACATGCTTAAACACTAACTGAAATGATTCCCCTTCGTCAGGCCGGTTTATTGGCCGGATTGAACGGATCGACCTTCCCTGCCTCGCCCAGCCACTCGCAAATCGCGGCGAGTGCCATGTCTTCATTGGCAAAAATGCGCTCCTGGCTGATTTCATCGAAAAGCCCGGTACGGTGCATGATGTCCAGTACCTGTTTCTTCAGGCCGGAGAACACCAGGGTAACGCCGTTAGCCTGCAAGCGCTCATATAGTGCCCTGATGACATCCTCGCCGGATGCGTCAAGATTGTTGATCCCGTTGCCCACTACCAGCACATACTTGGCGTTCGGCTTCTCCGCCACCGCTTCCAGTAACGCATCTTCGAAATACGCGACGTTGGCAAAATAGAGCTGTCCGTCGAAACGCACCGGCACCACATGTTCGCTGGTCGGCATGTTCGGGTGCACTTTCAAATCGCGCAGCGTCCCGTCGGTGTAGCGTCCCAGACGCGCCACGCGCGGCTTCATGGTGCGATACAGGTAGAGCATGATGGAGATCGCTGCCCCCAGCAGGATGCCGTTATCCAGATGCGGAGCAAAGGCCATGGTGGCGACGAACGTGACTCCGGCGGCGATGCCGTCATGTTTATGTACCTGCCAGGCATGCTTGATGGCGGAGAAATTGATCAGGCCGATCACCGCCATGATGATGACTGCAGCCAGCACTGCCTGCGGCAGGTGATATAGCAAGGGCGTCAGGAACAACAACGTCAACAACACGATGATGCTGGAAAATACCGAAGATAGCCCCGTTCTGGCACCGGCATTGAGACTGACCGCGGAGCGCGAGAACGAACCGCTAACCGGGAATGCATGACTGAAGCTGCCGACGACATTGGCCAGTCCCTGCCCCAATAATTCCTGATTCGGGTTGATGCGCTGCTTGGTCTTGGCAGCCATGGCCTTGGCAATGGAGATTGCTTCCATAAAACCAACCAGTGAAATGACCAGCGCACTCGAGAACAGCATGCCAAAATCACCCCAGCGCATGCCAGGCAGCGCCAACTCAGGCAAGCCGGAAGGAATACTACCCACGACTTCGCCGCCGCCAACCAGACTCAATTCGCCCTTGTTCACTTTCTTGATGCGCCAGCGATAACCGTCGGACTTTTCTCCCTGTGGTACTTGGCCGGTCAGATAGAGCCGCGCGGGTTGGGTATCGGTTGCTGGAATCTGTTCAAAAATGAATTTGCGCAGGGAGCGGGCGGCTTTGCGGTTTTCGCCTTCCAGGTCTTTGAGTTCAAGTTTGATCAGTTCGATCTCATAACTAAGCGCAGCCGAATGCTGGCTGCCGCCTTCATGATCCTTCTGCAGTTGCTTGAGTTCGGCCGATTTGATGTTGATCTGCGCGTTCAATTCCTCGATTTTGATCTCGGCATGGGAAAAATTGATGGCCAGGTTTTTCACTTCAGAATCCACAATTTGGTCAATTTTGCCATTACTGTTGTGCTCAAAGCCGATCCACCAGCTCACAGTAGTAGTCAGTGCGACCGCAACCAGTACATTGGGCAGTTTCGGTGTGTAGCGCCTCATTAAAAACATGATGGCGAAAGCGGCCACGCCCATCAGCAATGTCGGCAAGTGCGTCTCTCCCAGCAACTGCAACGCACCCCACACATCCTGCAGGAAATGTTCGCTGCGTCCCATTGAGATACCAAAGAGCTTGTTGATTTGCGACAGGCCGATGATGATCGCCGCCGCGTTGGTGAAGCCGACGATGACCGGATGCGACAGGAAGCTGACTACCACACCCAGTTTGAACGCGCCCAGGGTCAGCTGGATTACGCCGACCATCAGCGCCAGCAATATGGCAAGTGCAATGAATTGATCCGAACCAGTTGCGGCGAGCGGCGCTAGAGCGGACGCAGTCAACAGAGAAACTACTGCCACGGGACCGGTTGCCAATTGTGCGGAAGAACCCCATAGCGCCGCGATCATGCCCGGCAGGAACGCCGCATACAGACCGTAATAAGCCGGCAACCCGGCCAGTTGAGCATAGGCCATGGATTGCGGAATCAGCACCAGCGCGATGGTGATGCCGGCAATCAGGTCGGCCCTGACGGTCTCGCCGTGAAACGGCCACCAGTTAATGAATGGAAAGAAACGCGTGAGACGGTTATTCATGCTGACCTCGGTTCGCCGTTGGGTAGATTGGCATGACACTCGGAGAAGATGCGTGCCGTGCAGTTCTTGCATATATCCGAATCAAGCGTCGCATAGACCGGCTTGATCCAGTTCGACATGGTCGGGAAGAAGCCGCCCACCCCAATGTCATCCAGCTTGTCTGACTTGCGCAGAAATTTGTAGATTTCATCCTTGCAACGGTAGAAATATAGTCCGCCTCCCATCTTGCGGCGGCGGCGTGCTTCCTGCGCCAGCATCTCGGCTCCCGCCACATCAACGAAACTGATGCCACGGGCCACGATCAGCACGGATTTCTGCTGTGGGTTGATCTCATCGATTTGCTGCAGACTGTTCTGCACGTGATCCACGGCGCCGAAAAAGATCGCACCGTTGATGCGTACCATGCTTAATTGCGGGCATTGCGGATGGTCTTCCGCTCCCACAAAGTGATAAGCGCCTTCTTCTTTTGCCGGAACAACCTGCACAATGCCAGGACGCGAGACGCGGAATAGATATATGGTTAGCGAGAGCAGGATACCGAAGAAGATACCCTTCTCCAGATCGACCAGTGTACCCAGCAGCGTCACCCACAACACGACCGTTTCCGAGCGGCTGGTTTTTCCGATGCTGGCGATATGATGAAAATCGATCAGCCCCCAAGCAACAAGGAACAGGATGCCTGCCATCGCCGCTGTCGGCAGGTAGGAAGCCAGCGGCGCAACCAGCAACAACACCAGCACCAGTAAGATGGAGGCATATACAGTTGCCATCGGCGTCTTCGCTCCAGCGGCATAGTTCACCCCGCTGCGATTGAACGAACCGCACGATGCATAACTGGAGAAGAAACTGCCAACCAGATTGGACAGGCCCTGGCCGATGAATTCCTGATTGCCGTCGATGCGCTGCTCGGACTTCACCGCGATGGAGCGCGAAATGGAAACCGCCTCTGTCAGCGCCAGCATGGTAACCACCAATGCGGGAAACAATACCTTGTGGATGGTCGTATAGGAAAAGTCCGGCAACGAGAACGGTGGCAATTGAGCAGGTAAGGCACCCACGGTCTTGATCAGCGTGGTTTGCACGCCGATTTCCTGATTGAGCAGAAACGCAACGACGCTACCGATAACCATCGCCACGATCATGTAGGGCAGCTTGGGAATGTAGCGTTTGGCAAGAATGCCTGAAGCCAGCGTAACCGCACCAACCAGCGTGACCCAGGGATTGATGTTGCCGAACTGTTCGATGAAGCGTTCGATCACCACATGGAAGTGTGCGCCGCGCTCAATGGCGATACCGAAGAAATTTTTCACCTGGCTGGCAAAAATCAACAGTGCCGCACCGGCCGTAAAGCCGATGACCACGGTGTGCGAAATGAAGTTGACCAGTACTCCCATGCGCGCCAGGCCGAGGATCAACTGAAACAGGCCGGTGAGGAAAGTGAGCGTAAGTACCATGCTGATGAATTGCGGCGAACCGGGATCGGCCAGCGGACTCATGGCCGCAAACACGGCGATGGAAATGGCGGTGGTCGGGCCGGAAACCAGATGCCAGCTTGAACCGAACAAGGCGGCGACGATTGCCGGCAGCATGGCTGCATACAAGCCGTATTCCGGCGGCATCCCGGCGATGGTGGCAAAAGCCACCCCCTGCGGCAACACGATCAACGCACCGGTGATACCCGCGATCAGGTCGGCACGAGTGGCGTCCCTATCCACCATGTGCCACCATTTTGTAAACGGTAACAAGCGGTGCAGCCAATATGTTCGTGTGTGTTGAATTTTCAAGATATGCCGATCAGCCTATGGTCTGGTAGTAAAGGTTTTGCGGGTGATTGGCTTGCGCGAAGAAGAACCAGCGCTCTACCATCAATCCGAAGTATTGAAGTATAAACGCAAAGGCGAGCAAGCCAGGTGTGAACAGGCCAAACGCCAACAAGGCGAGCGGCAACACAAACGCCAGCAGCAGGAAAACCGGTTTGATCATCCTGAGAAACGCGTGGCTCTTGCCATGAAAAAACTCGCGCGTATTGAACGACCCTCCCATGGAACCCATCGAGCGCTGAACAATATACGGATGCTTGATGCCGATGGCTGTTTGCATTGTGGATTTTGGTTTCAGGCGCGCATTGCGCACCAGTGATGCAACGCGTCCTGCAAATGCCAGCAACGTGATGATGATCGCCCAGCCGACGAAAAAATGCGTCTGCGACGGTTCCGCTGTCGCCGAATAGAAAGCCGCCAGAGTAAAACCGGAAGCGCCTCCCATCAGGATGTAATTGATGACTGTCAGCGGCGAGTTCCATTCGCGCAGAAAGCGCAGGCAGGCGTAGATCATGCCCGTGCAGACGAACAGCGCAAACGACAGCAACGTGCCAACAACACCGATCACGATGGACAGATCAATCAGCAGCCCGCTGGGCAATGTCACGATCTCAGGACGGTATCCGGTCAGGTGAGATACGCCGTACAGGAACACGACCACCATGAAGGCAGGCAATACGATGACCTCACGCGACAACCAGGAAGTACGCCATTGTGTCGCCGAACGCCAGGCACGTTCCGGTCTGCCGAGGTGGAAGAACGAAGCAATCAAGCCGCCGCCCAGGAACAGCAAAGCCAGCGCACTGCCATAGCCATAGAAAGCGTCGGACTGCATCGGCAACAAGCCGAACAGCGCATACGACTGATGTGTAAACAGCGCGAGGAACAAACCCTGCCCGGCGCCAAGCAAGGTAGTCAGAAAGATCACGGAGAATGCAGGTTTCATAGTCGGTCTTACCAGGCAGAGACGTCGTCCATGGACGGTGCACCCTTTGCCGGTTTTGGCAACTGACCGTCCACTTTGAGCGGATTATCCGCGCGCTCCAGCTCATCCATGTGGATCTTGAGCTTGGTCTTGCGGCGCGGCAAATAATGGTTGGCGGGTTGCGTGCCCCACTCCGGCATCAGCGCATAGCCGCCATCCTCGCGAATCGCCAGCGACACCGCCGATTCCGGATCGTGGATGTCGCCAAACATGCGCGCGCTGGTCGGGCAGGCTTTCACGCAGGAAGGTTTTCGATCCATCTCCGGCATGGACATGTCGTAGATGCGATCCACGCACAGGGTGCATTTCTTCATCACCTTGGCCTTCTCGTCGAATTCGCGCGCGCCGTACGGACAGGCCCAGGTGCAATACTTGCAGCCTATGCACTTGTCGTAATCCACCAGCACGATGCCGTCTTCCTTGCGCTTGTACGAAGCCCCTGTGGGGCACACCGGTACGCAGGGAGGATCCTCGCAATGCAGGCACGATTTGGGGAAATGCAACGTTTCGCTGTTCGGATACTTGCCGATCTCGAAAGTCTGCACACGGTTGAAGAATGTTCCGGTCGGATTCAGGCCGTAAGGATTTTCATCGCACAAGGGGCCTGCAGAGCCGGAGGTGTTCCATTCCTTGCAACTGGTCACGCAGGCGTGGCAGCCGACGCAGACATTCAGGTCGATGACCAAAGCCAACTGGGTCATTTCGCACCGCCCTTCTTCTTGCCGCCACCGAAGTACGCAAACCAGCTCGGGGGTTCTTTCATGCCGGGATATTTCTTCATGGGTTCAAATTGCGGTGAGGTCTGTTCTGGCTCGCCCTCTTCCGCCTTGTAAATGCGCACGCGCACGTCGTACCAAGCCGCCTGTCCGGTGACCGGATCAGAGTTGGAGAAACGCTTGCCGTCCGCTTGTGCGGGCAACTCTTCCGAGATCACGTGGTTGAGCAAAAAGCCCTGTTGCGATTCGTTTGCATCGGGCGACAGGTTCCATGCACCGGCCGCTTTGCCGATGGCGTTCCAGGTCCACACCGTGCCCGGCTCCACCGACTCGCTGTAGCGCGCCATGCAGCGCACTTTGCCCCACTGCGATTCACACCATATCCAGTCGCCATCGGCAATGCCGGCCACCTTGGCGGTATTGGCATTCACGTAAAGATAGTTGTGCGCATGGATCTGGCGCAGCCAGGCATTCTGCGAATCCCACGAGTGGTACATCGCCATCGGGCGTTGTGTCAGCGCGGTCAGCGGATACTTGAGCTTGTCAGTGGTCTGTGTCTCCAGCGGCTCAAAATAGAACGGCAGCGGATCGAAGAAGGTCTCGATACGTTTCGCCAGATGCGCGGGTGGCTTGCGCGTGATGCTCTTGCCCTGTGCGGCGAGGCGGAATTTCTGCAGCACTTCTGAATACAGATGGATCAGGATGGGTTCGGCATAACGCGTGATACCGCTGCGCTGCGACCATTCCAGGTAGCCCTTGTTCCAGTTGCGCATGAACTGGTACGAGCGCGGCAACACATGGTGATGCACGCAATCGTTCTTGGCATACATTTCCCACTGGTTCGGATTCGGTTCGCCTTTGATGGATTTTTCGCCACCCTTGCCACGCCACCCCATGAGGAAACCGATGCCGGAACCCGGTGCGGTCTCCCAGTTGACAATGAAGTCGGGATAGTCGCGATACTTGCGTTCTCCTTCCTTGGTGACGAAAGCAGGCAACTTCAAACGGGTGCCGAGTTCAATCAGCACTTCCTGGAACGGCTTGCACTCGCCCGTCGGGGGCAACACTGGTATACGTACCGAATCCACGGGGCCGTCGAATTCCGAGATCGGACGGTCGAGCATGGACATCACATCATGCCGTTCGAGGTAGGTCGTGTCCGGCAGGATCAGATCGGCAAAAGCAGTGGTCTCGGAATGGAATGCATCGCACACCACGATGAACGGAATCTTGTATTCACCATCTTCTTCCTTGTCGACCAGCATCTTGCGCACTTCACCGGTGTTCATGGATGAGTTCCAGGCCATGTTGGCCATGAACAGCATCAATGTGTCGATCTTGTAGGGATCGCCGCGCCAGGCATTGGTGATGGCGTTGTGCATCATGCCGTGGACCGACAACGGATATTCCCACGAGAATGCCTTGTCGAGTCGCACCGGGCTGCCATCGGCATTGACGAACAGGTCGTCCGGATCGGCCGGCCAGCCCAGTGCCATGCCGTCCAGCGGCGTGTTCGGTTGCACCGCGCGCGGGTCGTTTGGTGTACGCGCACAGGGCGGAATAGGACGCGGGAACGGCGTCTTGTGGCGAAAGCCACCAGGCCGATCGATGGTGCCCAGCAACGTCATCAGGATGGACAGCGCGCGTATCGTGTGAAAACCGTTGGAGTGCGCGGCCAGTCCACGCATGGCATGGAAGGAGACCGGGTTGCCGGTAACGGTGTCATGCTCCTTGCCCCAGGAATCGGTCCACGCAATCGGCAGTTCAATTTTCTGGTCGCGCGCGGTAATGCCCATCTCGTGCGCCAGTCGGCGAATGGTATCGGCGGAAATGCCGGTGATCTGTTCCGCCCATTCCGGCGTGTAATCCTTGACGCGCTCCTGCAGCAACTGGAACGCGGGCTTGACGGCTGTGCCGTCCGACAACTTGAATTCGCCCAGCAGGAAAGGATCGGCACCTTCGGTATGCGTGATCACCGGCTTGTTGGTATTGCGATCCCACCACAGCTTGTTTTGCGGGTCGTAGCAACCTTCTTCCTTGGCCACTTCGGTACGCACGAACATGCCGAACTCGTCATGTTTTTCGTCGAGGTTCACCAGTTGCCCGGAGTTAGTGTAGCGCACCAGAAAGTCGCGGTCGTACAGGCCGAGGGCGATGATCTCGTGAATCAGCGCCAGCATCAGCGCGCCGTCGGTACCGGGACGGATAGGCACCCACTCGTCGGCGATGGCCGAGTAGCCGGTGCGTACCGGATTGATGGAAATGAAACGTCCGCCCTCGCGCTTGAATTTTGACAGCGAGATCTTCATCGGATTGGAGTGATGGTCCTCGGCCGTGCCGATCATGATGAACAGCTTGGAACGTTCCAGATCGGGTCCGCCAAATTCCCAGAATGAACCACCGATGGTGTAGATCATGCCCGCGGCCATGTTCACAGAACAGAAGCCACCGTGTGCCGCATAATTTGGGGTGCCGAACTGGCGCGCAAACAGACCGGTCAGCGCCTGCATCTGGTCGCGGCCGGTAAACAGCGCGAATTTCTTCGGGTCGGTAGCGCGTATCTTGCCCAGGCGTTCACCAAGAATGGAGAAGGTCTCTTCCCAACTGATCTCTTCAAAGTCCCCGGCTCCGCGTTCCGTACCCTGCTTGCGCCGCAACGGCTTAGTCAAACGCGCTGGAGAATATTGCTTCATGATGCCGGACGAACCCTTGGCGCAAATTACGCCGTTGTTCAGTGGATGGTCCGGGTTGCCGTCGATGTAGCGCACCTCGCCATTGCGCAGGTGCACACGGATACCGCAGCGGCAGGCGCACATGTAGCAGGTCGTATTGCGAACTTCGGTTTTCGCATCCGCAACCGGAGGAGCGAGTGGGTCGTGCAATGGAGTCGATGACATAGGCCGGTGAATTTAATAGTTATCGAGGCGCGGCAGCCTTACAAAACAGCTCAGACTTTCTAGGGTCGCAAGTATGCGTATCCCGCGCCAGCACTGCCATAGCTGTGATGAGGGAGTGAGACATAACCCGTAAGGGGGGTACGCGCCTCAACCCATGAGGGGTATCGCCGACTTGATTAGCTTGCTCTAGTGTGCCGAACCTGAGAATTCATAAGTACTTGACCGTATTACTACAATACAAGGGAGAAACGAATGGCGTTGGTTAACCCACATGGTGGGGGCAATCTCACTCCGTTGTTGCTTGAGGGCGCAGCCCTGAAGGCGGAGCTGGAAAAAACAAAGAAGCTGCCCCAAGTCAAAGTGAGTTCGCGTGAGAAGGGCGATATCATCATGCTCGGTATCGGCGGCTTTACCCCATTGGACGGGTTCATGACCTACGCCGACTGGCTGGGTGTGTGCGATGGCATGAAGATGGCCAACGGCCTGTTCTGGCCGATCCCTATCACCCTTTCGGTCAGCCAGGCTGTCGCTGACACACTCCAAACAGGCCAGGATATTACGCTGACCGATCCGGAAAACGGCGAGGCTTTGGCGACCATGTCGGTTTCGGAGAAATACACCATCGACAAGGCGCATGAGTGCGCCATGGTGTACAAGACGACCGACCCGAAACATCCCGGCGTCAAGATGGTGATGGAACAAGGCGAAGTCAACCTGGCCGGTTCGATCAAGGTATTGTCGCAAGGCGGTTTCCCGGAAAAATATCCCGAGCTGTTCAAGACACCCGCCGAGACTCGCGCGCTGTTCACGCAAATGGGTTGGACCAAGATCGCTTGTTTCCAGACCCGCAACCCGATGCACCGCTCGCATGAATATTTGGCCAAGATCGCCATCGAAGTATGCGACGGTGTGCTGATCCACTCCCTGCTGGGCAATCTCAAACCGGGCGACATTCCCGCCGAAGTACGCGCCAAGGCAATCGGTACCCTGACCGAAAAATATTTCGTCAAGAAGACCGTGGTGCAGGCCGGTTACCCGCTCGACATGCGCTATGCCGGTCCGCGAGAAGCTTTGTTGCATGCTGTGTTCCGTCAGAATTATGGCTGCTCGCACCAGATCGTCGGTCGCGACCATGCCGGAGTCGGCAGTTATTACGGTCCGTTCGATGCACATCATATTTTCGATCATGTGCCGAAGGGCGCGTTGGAAACTCAAGCGCTAAAGATCGATATTTCGTTCTGGTGTTACAAGTGCGGTGGCATGGCCTCGGCCAAGACCTGCCCGCATGACGATGCCGACCGCCTGCAGGTATCCGGTACGCAGTTGCGCAATGCGCTCTCCAAAGGTGAGAATGTGCCCACAGAGTTCAGTCGCCCCGAGGTGCTGGAGATTTTGCGTGCCTATTACGCGAGTTTGCAAGAAGGTGAAAAGTAATGGTGGTGGGTTCGTAGAGTGAGAAGTTTTTGTGGAAGTAACTTTTTCCATACTCACCCAACCGGTTTAAGTGTAGTCATTTTTTAGGAGAAACTAATGTTCACGAGCAATCCCTTTGCCGAACTTTCGGCATCGATTCCAACCATCTACATGCAGGGGTATATCGTCGTGATGATCCTGCTGGTCATGGGCGGGACGATACTCGACATGCTGCACAAGAAAAGCGCGCAGTACTTTTTCGAAAATGCGAAAAAAGCACAGAAGAGCGCAAAACGATCAGTGGGTGGCGGAGAAAAGGTAGCGATTGCCACTTCGGTGCTGGTAAAAGAAGTATTAACTTCCGGCGAATTCGACAATCCAAGACGCAGACTTTCCCATCTGTTGACCATGTGGGGAACCATTATTTTCGTCGTGACAACCGCGATCATGATTTTCTCGCCGTCGACCACCTCTACCCTGCTGCCGCAACTCTGGCACATTGGCGCGCTGATGTTGGCTGTGGGGGGATACTGGTTCTGGTTCTTTATCCGCGCTGATGTGGCTGCGGAAGGCCTTTCCAGCTTCCGGCTCGAGCGTGCAGATCTGTTCATCCTCTCGCTGCTGGCCACGTCGACCTTCGCATTGATCTGGTCGTTCACCGGCGGTGGAGTGACCGTGTTCTTTGCCTTGTTTATCCTGTCCAGCACCGTGCTCTTCGGCGGCGTGTACTGGTCCAAGTTCGCCCACATGTTCTTCAAGCCCGCTGCGGCCTTCCAAAAGCGGGTCATCATGGCCGACGGTGGGCGCGAGAATCTGCCTCCCGACTATGACCTGACGGATCCTGAAGTTCAGCGCAAGTTTCCGGATGTGCCTACATACATGGGCAAGAATCCGCCCAACATGGGACTGTGCATCAAGGCTGAGCGAGCCAACCATTACTAATGCTGTCTTGACCAATTTTCGATAAGAAATAGAGGAGTATCGTATGCCAACTTTTGTATATATGACGCGTTGTGATGGTTGCGGAGAGTGTGTTGACATCTGCCCGTCCGACATCATGCACATCGACAAGAAACTGCGTCGCGCCTACAACATCGAGCCCAGCATGTGCTGGGAATGCTATTCCTGTGTAAAGGCATGTCCGCATCAAGCGATTGATGTGCGCGGCTATGCCGACTTTGCACCGCTAGGACACAGTGTTCGCGTGATCCGTGATGAAGAGAAAGGCACTATCGCGTGGCGCATCAAGTTCCGCAACGGCAAGAAAGACATGGAGCTGTTGGCGCCTATCACGACCAAGCCCTGGGGCTCGGCGACACCGAACCTCGCAGAGGTGCCTGCCCCCAGCAAGGAAATGCGCGACAGCCAATTGCTGTTCAATGAGCCTAAATACATTCGTATGGATGACGGTGGATTGCACACACTGCAATCCAATGGTCTGGAAATCAAAAAGGGAGTGCAATACTGATGAGCTACTCGACAATTATTGAAGACAATATCGATATCCTGGTTGTCGGTGCGGGCCTGGGCGGTACGGGTGCGGCATTCGAGGCGAGATATTGGGGGCAGGACAAGAAGATCGTCATCGCCGAAAAGGCGAACATCATGCGTTCCGGTGCAGTAGCCCAGGGCCTGTACGCGATCAACTGCTACATGGGTACACGCTTTGGCGAAAACAATCCGGAAGATCATGTGCGCTATGCACGTATCGACCTGATGGGCATGGTGCGTGAAGATTTGCTGTTTGACATGGCACGCCACGTGGACTCCGCTGTGCATAATTTTGAAGAGTGGGGTCTCCCCATCATGCGCAACGAGAAGACGGGGTCGTTTCTGCGTGAAGGTCGTTGGCAGATCATGATTCATGGTGAATCCTACAAGCCTATCGTTGCTGCAGCAGCCAAGAAATCAGCGGACAAGGTTTTCAACCGCATCTGCGTGACTCACCTCCTGATGGATGAGTCCAAAGAGAACCGTGTTGCCGGTGCTGTGGGCTTTAATGTCCGCACGGGTAACTACCACGTGTTCAAGTCCAAGGCGGTTATTTGCGGTGCCGGTGGCGCTTCCAATATCTTCAAGCCGCGCTCTGTCGGTGAAGGTGCTGGTCGTGTCTGGTACGCTCCGTGGTCTTCCGGCTCTGCATATGGCTTGATGATCGAAGCCGGTGCAAAGATGACGCAAATGGAAAACCGCATCGTGCTGGCTCGCTTCAAGGATGGTTACGGTCCGGTCGGCGCCTACTTCCTGCATCTCAAGACCTATACCCAGAATGGCTACGGTGAAGAGTACGAATCCAAGTGGTTCCCGGCACTGCAGCAAATGGTCGGCAAGGAATACCTGGATCCGGAGGTCTCGCACAGAACTCACAGGCCCATCCCGACCTGCCTGCGTAACCACGCGATCATCAACGAGGTGAATGCCGGTCGCGGCCCGATCCACATGGTCACCATGGAAGCCTTCCAGGATCCGCACCTTGAAGAGATCGGTTGGCACAACTTCCTGGGCATGACCGTTGGTCAGGCCGTGTTGTGGGCTGCGACAGACGTGGACCCCAAGTACGAAAACCCCGAGCTGACCACCTCCGAACCTTATGTAATGGGTTCACATGCTACCGGTTGCGGCGCATGGTGTTCAGGTCCGGAAGATCTGTCACCGCCGGAGTACTTCTGGGGCTATAACCGCATGACGACGATTGAAGGTCTGTTCGGTGCCGGTGATGCAGTAGGCGGCACGCCTCACGCCTTCTCGTCGGGTTCTTTCACCGAAGGTCGTCTGGCTGCCAAGGCTGCCTGCAAATATATCGATGATGGCAAAGCAGAAGGCATCCGTGTTTCTGACGCCCAGATCAATCGTCGCAGGGAACAGATCTACAAGCCGCTGGAAACGTACCGCGTTTTCAGCAATGAAGTAGTTGCCGGTACCGTCAACCCCAACTTCATCAACCCGAGACAGGGCCTTGATCGTTTGCAGAAGATGATGGATGAGTACTGCGGTGGTTTTGGTGTCAACTACATGACCAACGACAAGCTCCTGAACATCGGCCTGAAGAAGATGTCGATTCTGGGTGAAGATCTGGAAAAGGTTGCCGCATCCGACATTCATGAACTGCTGCGTGCATGGGAACTGAAGCACCGCTTCCTGACTTCCGAAAGCGTATTCCATCACACGTTGTTCCGTAAGGAGACACGTTGGCCTGGTTATTACTACCGTGGCGATGTGATGAAGCTGGACGACAAGAACTGGCACGTGCTGACAGTTTCACGTCGTGACCCCAAGACGGGTGAGTACACGATGGAAAAAGCACCGCTCTACCACCTGGTAGGTGATGTAGAGAAGGCGGCGCCAGTAGACCATCACTAAGCAAATGCAGGCTTGATTTACCGGTTTTGTAGAATCAGGCCTGCGAAAGTATATTTGCCATAACGTGTTAGTCTGTTAGAAAGGACCGGCATATTTTTGTTGGTCCTTTTTTTATCTATTCGCTAGTAGTGTGAGATCGCTATGGATAAAATCATGAAACACTGTGTGGGTGAGGTAAGTTATGAACATCATTGAAAAGACAGATGAAGAGATTCTGGAGTTGGCACACCCGATGTGGGCCGATCTTATCAAGTACTCCAATGAAGGAAACTACGGTGCTTTCACGCGTAATTTTTCAAGCTCTTTTATTACGGGTGCCAATGAGGTTGAGATGGGCAAGCAGTTTGCGAGAAGCGACCTTGCGAAAAACCTGTCAGAAGATTATTCCTATCTTGGCATGATACGCCGTGGGGAATACGTCACTGTTCTATACAAAGTGATAAACAAAAAGAATCAAAGTGAATGGCTGGGCAGACTGGTGCTGGGTTATGAAAAGGAAAAGGTGAGAATTTTCGGCGCAACGCTGTTCTAGGAAAACTTTAATATTTCAGGGCGCTCTAGTCATGTCAGATACGATTGAAGACGAAAAATTCGTTGAACTGAATTACAAGGTCATCGATACCAAAACCGGTGACGTATTGGTTACGGTGGATTATCCGCTGGGCTATGTGCACGGCGTGAATGATGTGATGTCAGAAGAAGTGACAAAGGAATTGTACGGTAAAAAAATCGGCGACATCATCGAGGTACCGATAGACACTGCAAAGTTGTACGGCGAGCGGGATGAATCACTGGTATTTACCGATCGTATAGAAAATGTCCCGGAAGAATATCGGGAAATCGGCATGACCATCACCATGGAAAATGACAAGGGTGAGCCCAGAGACTTCATCGTTACCCGATTCGACGACAAGACATTGACTATCGACGGCAATAACCCCCTTTGCGGCAGAGAGGTCACTTTCATGCTGGAAGTGTTGTCCATACGCGATGCTACCGAAGAAGAGATCGAGCTTGGTGGTCCGGTCGGTGCCGATCCCGACCTGAATGAGATACTCGACCGGGCAAAATGAATTTCTCAACCAATTACATCATTTTCCCGCCGAACAAGGCTCTGGAACGTGCCATAGCGAATTCCATCGGTATGCTGAGTGCTGAGGCAGGCGCAGCGGCTGCGCCGGACACCCAGGTCGCAGTAGCGGATAACTTCCGTTACGCACGGGGAAATTATGAGCAACACCGTTACAGCACCAGGATCTATGAGAGTTTGCGCGAGGCTCTTGAGGCTTCGCTGACAGACACCAGCGATACAGACAATGTTGTTGCAAAGATCAGCCGCGCACAAGAGCCTTTGGTCTGGGCTAAGACGCAGAACAATCTCGGCAACATTCTTGCCGCACTGGGGCAGCAGCGCAGAGATGCAACATTGTTTGAACGGGCCATCCTGTGTTTTGGCAAGGCCTTGGAGGCGTTCACACAGGAAAGCGCTCCCCAGGAATGGGCAGCTACGCAATACAACCTGGGCACGGCCAACCAAGCGCTTGGTCGGTTACTTGAAACCACGCCGCCCCTGAAGGTCGCTGTAGATGCTTACACCAATGCTTTGCTGGTCTGGACACGAGAAAAGTCACCGGAAGACTGGATGTACTCCATGCATCAGTTGGGCGCCACTTTGCATACGTACGGGACACTGCTTAAAGGCAACCGGCAACTCCAGAAGTCCGTTGTTGCCTACAAGAACGCCCTTGCCGCCCTCGACGCAGACGATTACGCATTGGAGCTGACTGCCACGCATAACAACCGTGGCGTCACTTTGCAGCATCTCGGTGAGTCGGAAGCGAATCCTGGCCGCTTGAAAGAAGCGATCAATTCCTACGAATTTGCCTTGACGGTCAGCATGGAGCAGCAGTTGCCTATCCACGTTGCAGTCATCTGCCGGGTGAACAAGGCAACAGCACAAAATGTACTGGCGCAATTATCAAATGATGCTGTGCTTGCAGAAGAGGTCGCGGATGAATTCGAGGTGATCATGGAATGCTTCCGTCATGCGCTGCAACCTCTCTGCCTGAAGCATTGCGAGGAACAGCGAAAAAAGGCGCAGTCGCAGCTAACCACGCTCAACAGCCAGACTGCCGGGTGAGAAATGAATCAAACCCGCCCGGAAAGCTTGTTTTCGACCTCGATGAATGAGCCGGTATCCGCCAGGAACCGGATCGTTCTGGCACCGAACCCGACTTCCGGACTGGATTCATCTTTATCAATGGATAAAGTCAGCACCAGGCCCAACCTTGGCGACAGATTGTGGCTTTTACTGACTTCAACGATCTTTTCCTTGATGGGTTCCAGTTGCTTGACGAGGTTGTCTGTCAAGGCAAACACGTCCACCTCGCCTGTAAGGGTCTCCGTGGATAGCTCCCAGGAACTGATGACTGGTTTATCCAGGCTGCTGTATGCGCCGGCAGCATTGACAGTGGTGGGTTCTATCCCAAGCAGGCGGGTAATGTCGTCGGGGTTGAAGTGATAACCCAGCAATGCAAAATATGCGCGTCCTTTATTCGATGCCACGATAGTTTCCTCGGTGATTGGTTTGTTCGTCTGAGTATAACGTACAGAAAGAGGTGTGCGGTTGTCGACTGAAACAGCACAAGAAAAGAAAAGAGACCCCAACGATCCATGCCTGTTTTGCAAGGATCCACGCGGGGTATCGATACAGCATGAACTTGCTTTCAGCGCCCGTGACTCCTACCCGACAAGTCCCGGGCACACCTTGGTCATCCCGCGTCGGCATGTCGCCAGCTTTTTCGACCTGACGCCGGAAGAAGTGGCTGCCTGCATGGACCTCATCAAAGAAGAAAGAAAACTCATTGACGAGGAGTTTAATCCGGATGGCTACAACATCGGCGTCAATGTCGGACCCGCGGCCGGGCAAAGCATCTTCCATGTCCATATTCACATCATCCCCCGCTACAAAGGGGACGTTGAGAATCCCCAAGGGGGCGTACGGCATGTGATACCAAAAAAGGCATATTACACGCGCTGAACAGAAAATTTCAGCAGCAAAATGGGAGGGATCGATATGCCTGATTACAAACTTCCCGTTTTCAAAACCACTTTTTTTAACCCAAGGAGATAGGATCATGAGTGATGACAAGAAACAGTTTTGCCGCCCCAAGGTTCCAGATGGCCATGCATTCCGCGTAACTACCCGTCAGAAAGAAATCGTACCGGGGCAGTTTTTTGTGGGCTATGAAACCACCTGGGAAGCGCACCAGAAAGAAGTGCCCTACACCACTCCCAAGAAGCCCTAAGTAATCAGCAAAGAATAACTCTGCCGCGCGAACCTGAATGGTCGCGCGGCTATTTACGTTTTAGAGTTATTTTGTGGAACTCTGGAATACGGCCAAGCTGTAGTTCGCTATCGGCCAGTTGCAGCTGCTCGACCGTGCCTTAACACTCCAGAAGCAAGGTCGAGACGCGTTTTTGTTCGCTGGAGGGGAAATCAGAAATGCCAATTTATCCAACTCAAAGGTGTGTGAACAAGACTTAAGTCTTACACTTTCGGGTCATATCATTCCTCCCCTAAACTGCCTAGGATGCCAAACATGTGTATTGGCATCCCCATGCAAGTTGCCGAACTCGACGGCGCGTTCGCCTGGTGCGAAGGTCGCGGTCGGCGTGAACGACTGAACACGATGTTGCTGGAAGAGCTCTTTCCCGGCGACTGGGTATATGCAACGCTGGGACAGGCACGCGAAATACTCACCCCGCAACGAGCCGACGAAATCAATCTGGCGCTCGATGGCCTTGCAGCCGCATTGCAAGGCGAAACAAGTCTCGATTCATATTTCCCCTCAAATTCTGAATCCGCCATACCACTTGAGCCGGAGCAATTCTCATGAAGATTCTCGTGTTGGGCATTGGAAATACTTTGCTCGCCGATGAAGGAGTGGGAATCGTTGCCATGCAAGCACTGGAATCGCAATTCGGCGAGGGTAAGAACATGGAATTCATCGATGGTGGCACGCTGTCCTTTACTCTGGCAGTGCCCATCAGCGAATGCGATGCCTTGCTGGTAATCGATGCAGCCGAGCTTGGCGCGGCGCCGGGTACCGTGCGCAGATTTGAAGGCGAAGCGATGGATCGATTTCTGGGCGAGAACCGCAAGAGCAGCGTGCATGAAGTCGGACTGCTCGATCTGCGCGCCATCTCCCTGCTGACCGGGTACTGGCCGCAAAACCGCGCGCTGATTGGCATCCAGCCAGCGTTTGTGGGTTGGGGCGAGGCACTGACGCCCGCGGTTGCAGCGGCGCTGCCGGAAATATCCAGCGTTGCAACAGAGATCATCGGACGTTTTACAGATGCAGAGACAGTTAGCGAAATGAGTTGATTTGGCAAGATTGGTCACGCGAAAACATCCGCACTTTCCAGGGTTCACCGAACACAGGGAGTCGACATGAAGAAACAGCAGCAAACGGAAGCCCTGCCCGGCACAGTGGGTGAAGGACTGAAACAGCGTGGCGTCACCCGGCGCGAATTCCTCAAGTTCTGTACTGCCATGACAGCAATGCTGGCGCTGCCGCCCGCGATGGCCAGCGTGATGGCAGAGGCCATCAGCAAGGCGCGGCGGCAATCGGTGATCTGGCTCTCGTTCCAGGAATGCACCGGCTGCACCGAAGCCATCACGCGTTCGCATTCGCCGACGCTGGAAAACCTGATCTTCGATCTCATCTCGCTCGACTACCACCATACACTGCAGGCCGCTTCGGGCGAGGCCGCCGAGCTGGCCCGTACTCAAGCGATGAAGGACAACGAAGGCAAGTATCTGCTGATCGTGGACGGCTCCATCCCGATGGGCAACCCAGGCTACTCCTGCATCGCCGGCATCAGCAACTACGACATGCTGGTGGAAACCGCCAAGGGAGCGGCAGCAATTGTTGCGGTCGGAACCTGCGCAACTTATGGCGGCATTCCCAAGGCCGATCCGAACCCGACAGGCGCGGTTTCCGTAGCCGACATCATCAAGGATAAACCCATCATCAATGTGCCGGGCTGTCCGCCGATCCCTGTGGTGATGACGGGTGTACTGGCGCATTTTCTGACTTTTGGCGGATTGCCGGAAATGGACGATCTGGGCCGGCCCAAATCTTTCTACGGTGACACAATTCATGACCGTTGCTACCGCCGCCCCTTCTACGACCAGGGCAAGTTCGCGCAGAGCTTCGACGACGAAGGCGCGAGACAGGGCTGGTGCCTGTTCAAGCTTGGTTGCAAGGGCCCGGTGACTTACAACGCTTGCGCCACCACCAAGTGGAACGATGGCACCAGTTTCCCCATCCAGTCCGGCCACGGCTGCATAGGCTGTTCCGAACCGAATTTCTGGGATGCCGGGCCGCTCTATCAGGCGCTGTCCATGCCGGTGTCGGCGACGCCTTCCATGCTGGCCAAAGCGGCAGCAGTTGGCGCGGCTGCAGGGGTGGCGATCACCTGGCACAACCGTTCAAAGAAGGCAGCTGCGAAAGCGGCTCACGAAAAAGTCACCGTGCAAGAACTTAAAAGGGAGGAAAAATGAGCCATCTTGATCTCCTGACGTTTGCGCGCGGAAGCGCATTGAACTGGGCGCTGATCGTTTTTGCCGCGGGTATTGTTCTGCGCCTGTTTGAAATTCTGGGCCTCGGCCGCAAGGCCGATCTGGCAAGGCCCCGCACCGACTCACCCGGCAGTGGCTGGCGTACGATCTTTTCACGCACCCTGCCCCCGCCAGGCATGTTGAAACGCGAGCCAGTGACCTACTTCGGCGGCTATGTCTTTCACTTCGGTCTTTTCATTGCGATCTTCTTCTTTGCGCCGCATATCGAATTCTTCCGCGGCATGACCGGCCTGCACTGGTCCAGCTTGCCTTCGGCGCTGGTGGACGCCTCAGTGGTGGCAGCAATCGTGGCGCTGGGTGCGCTGTTGGCACACCGCCTCAACAATAAAGTGAAGCGCATGCTGTCCGGCTTGGGTGATTACATCGCCTGGACTGCAACCATGTTGCCCTTGCTGACCGGCTACATGGCCTATCACCACCTGTTCGTGGAATACACGCTGATGCTGACGCTGCACCTGTTCTCGGTCGAGTTGCTGCTGGTGCTGCTGCCGTTTACCAAACTGTTCCATACGTTCTCTCTGTTCATATCTCGCTGGTACAACGGGGACTTTTTTGGGCGCAAGGGCGTAGCTTCTTAAGAAGGGGAAAATGATGAGTGCAACACTAGAAAAGGGCCTCAACGCCTTCAAGGAAGTAATCGATGCTCCTATCGCCAGCTATTTCTCCAGTTGCGTGCATTGCGGTCTATGTGCAGAAGCCTGTTTGTTCCACAACGAAACCGGTGATCCAAAGTACACGCCTATCCATAAACTGGAACCCTTGCGCCGCGTGTGGAAACAGGAATACACGCTGCTCGGCAAGTTGGGCAAGATGCTGGGTCTAACCAAACCCGTGACAGATGCGGAATTGACCGAGTGGGAGCCGCTGGTCTACGACAGTTGCTCGATGTGCGGCCGTTGTTCCATGGTGTGTCCGGTCGGCAACGACATCACTTACATGATACGCAAGATGCGCGAGGGCATGGCGGCTTCAGGCCATGCGCCGGAAGATCTGGTTGGGGCAACGACGCGTGCCGTCACCATCGGCAGCCCGATGGGCATCAAGTGGCCTGCAGTGATGGCGCAGATCAAGCACGTGCAGGCCGAGACCCACATCGAAGTGCCGGTCGACAAGGAAGGTGCGGATTACCTGGTGCTGATGTCCTCCATGGAGATCATCAACTTCCCCGAATACCTTTCAGCGTTGAGCCGCATCTTCAAGCAAGCAGGCGTGAGCTGGACGCTGGCGCAGGATGCGTTCGAGGCGACCAACAGCGGCATCCAGATCGGCGCTTCGGATCTGGCGCGCGAGATCGTCGGCCGCATCGTGGTCGCGGCCGAGCGCCTGAAGGTCAAATGCGTGATCAGTCCGGAATGCGGCCATGCCTTCACCGCGATACGCTGGGAAGGACCGAACCTGATGGGCAAGCCATTTGGTTTCGAGGTGAAGCATATCCTCGAAGTACTGGATGAGTTGCACACTGCAGGCAGGATCAAGACCAGGGGTAAAGACAAGCGTCCGCTGACCTATCACGACCCCTGTCAGATATCACGCCGCGGCGGTGTGGTGGAACAACCGCGCCGCCTGCTCGGTGCAATCGCGGAGGATTTTCGCGAGATGCCCGATGCGGGCGTGATGAACTGGTGCTGCGGCGGTGGCGGCGGCGTATCGGCCAATTCGCGCGCCGAGCCGTTGCGACTGGAAGCATTCAAGGTCAAGAAGCGCCAAATCGAAACTACCGACGTCCATACACTGGTCACAGCGTGCGCCAACTGTCGCATCGTGATGGAAGAAGGCCTGGAGCATTACCACATGAAGGTGGACGTGATCGGTCTGACCGAGTTGCTCGTCGATTACCTCGTTGAAGGAGAATGATGCGATGACCATTAACAACGACAGCGAGTTCAAGGCTGCCTTGAACAGTCTTCCCGGCAACAGGCAACGTCAACTTGCGGCGCGTTTCGCAGAAAGTGTGCTGGTACTGAGCAAGGACGTCAGGGTAAAAAATGCAATCGAAGCAGCCAGGCGCAACGACATTACCGATGATGAACTTGACGCTGCCTACAAAGCGGCCAAAAAAGCCAGCGTGGACAGCTTCACCCGGTGCGGGAAGGAGTGCGACTGGAACAGCCAGGCCGGCCACTTTGTTGCGCAAGCGGCGTTGGCCTGCTTTGAGCCCGGAAAAAGTTCGGCGTGGGAATCCGCGATGCATGCGCGCATGGCACGCACCAGTGAAAGCATCGCCACCGGAATCGGCACCGACAACGCCGAGACCACCGCGCAATACCGCATTCTGGACAAATATCTCGCCGGGGAAAAAGCATGAACCAGCCAACCACCAAACGCGTCATTGTCGATCCGGTCACCCGCATCGAAGGTCATCTGCGCATCGAAGCGGAGACCGATGCCGAAGGCCGCATCACCCGCGCCTCTTCCGCCGGCACCATGGTGCGCGGCATCGAGATCGTCTTGCGCGGTCGCGATCCGCGCGAAGCGTGGGCTCTGGCGCAGCGCATCTGTGGCGTTTGCACGCTTGTGCATGGCCTCGCCTCGGTACGCTCCGTGGAAAGCGCGCTGAAAATTGAGATCCCCGCCAACGCGCAGTTGATCCGCAACCTGATGATAGGCGCGCAATACATCCACGACCATGTGATGCACTTCTACCACTTGCATGCTCTCGACTGGGTGGACGTCGTCTCGGCACTCAAGGCCGATCCTAAGGCAACCTCCGCGCTGGCGCAAAGCCTGTCGGGCTATGCCAAGTCTTCTCCCGGTTATTTCAGCGATGTGCAAAAGAAACTCAAAGGTTTCGTCGATGTCGGCCAGCTGGGTATTTTCGCCAACGGCTACTGGGGACATCCCGCTTACAAGCTGCCGCCGGAAGCCAACCTCATGGCCGTGGCACATTATCTGGATGCATTGGCTTGGCAACGCGACGTGGTGAAACTGCATGCCGTGTTCGGCGGCAAGAATCCGCACCCGATGTTCCTCGTCGGCGGCGTGCCATGTGCGATCAGCATCGATCCCAACCATCCCGGACAAGGCAATGGCCCGCATTTCCACGGCGGCAACTCCGGTACCGCGCTCAATGTGGTCGGGCTGCAAACGGTACAAAACACGATCAACCAGATGCGCGAGTTCGTCGATCAGGTCTACGTGCCGGATACGTTGGCCATCGCCGGGTTCTACAAGGACTGGTTCAAGCAGGGTGAAGGCGTCGGCAACTTCCTCACCTTCGGTGAATTTCCGGCCAAGGGCATGTCCGATCCATCTTCCTATATGATTCCTTCCGGCGTGATCCTGGATCGCGACCTGAGCAAAATACATCCTATCGACCTCAATGCCGAGAGCGAGATTCAGGAATTCGTGAGCCATGCGTGGTACGACTATTCTGTGGGCAAGGAACAGGGCCTGCATCCGTACAAGGGTGAAACCAAGCTTGACTACACCGGCCCGAAACCGCCGTATGACTATCTGGATGTGGACAAGGAATATTCCTGGATGAAGTCGCCGCGCTGGAAAGGCAAGGCCGTCGAAGTCGGGCCGCTGGCACGCGTGCTGATGCTGTATGCCTCCGGGCATGAGCAGACCAAAGAACTGGTCGGCATGACGCTGAAGAAACTGGACGTACCGGTGCAGGCGTTGTATTCGACCTTGGGCCGCACAGCTGCTCGCACGCTGGAAACCAAGATCATCGCAGACCAAATGCAAGGTTGGTATGACCAGTTGGTAGCCAACATCAAGGCGGGCGACGTAAAAACCCATAACGAAGCGTTGTGGGAACCTTCAACCTGGCCCAGCCATGCCCAAGGTGTCGGCGTGATGGAAGCACCGCGCGGTGGCCTGTCGCACTGGATCGTCATTGACAACCAGAAGATTTCAAACTATCAGGCTATCGTACCGAGTACCTGGAACGCCGGTCCGCGCGATGCGCAGGGTAATGAGGGGCCGTATGAAGCAGCCTTGAAGGGGCACCAGCTGCATGATGTGAAGCAGCCTATCGAAATCCTGCGCACGGTTCACAGTTTCGATCCGTGTATCGCCTGCGCGGTCCACTTGACCGACCCGGACGGTAAGGAGTTAATGCAAGTGAAGGTGGTCTGACCGCAGCGTTGTTGAAAATAGAAGTCAGGTCATACTCGGTTCATTGTTCCTGAGCTTGCGATACAGCGTACGCTCGCTGATTCCCAGTCGTTCTGCCAGCGCTTTGCGGTCACCCTGAAAATTTTCAGTGGCCCATGCAAGGTAGCGTTTTTCCAGGCTTTCCAGATGAGCAATCTCGGCAAACGGCCTGCTTTCCAGAACCGGATTCGTGCTGCTTTTCATGGTATCCAGATAGAGATGCTGCGGCTGAATGGTGTTGCCGTCCGCCATGATCACTGCACGTTCCAGGATGTTGCGCAATTCGCGCACATTGCCCGGAAAATCATGCTTCATCAGGGCTGCCATGGCTTCATCGCTGAGCGCAATTTTGCGCACCGGTTCCAGGTTGGGCAACAAAGTTTCCACCAGCATCGGCAGGTCTTCGATCCGCTCACGCAGCGGCGGCAGATGTATCGGGAAGACGTTGATACGGAAAAACAGATCCTGGCGGAAAGTCCCGTCCCGCACCATTTGCGCCAGATCACGGTGGGTCGCGGCAACCAGCCGGAAATCGGCGCGTAGCGGTTCCAGACCGCCGACGCGGCGATAAGTGCCGGCTTCCATCAATCGCAGAAGTTTGACCTGAAGCGACAGCGGTATGTCGCCCACTTCGTCCAGGAACAGTGTGCCGCCGCGCACCGCTTCAACCAGCCCGATCTTGCGGCTGGCTGCGCCGGTAAAGGAGCCTTTTTCATAACCGAACATTTCGCTCTCGAACAGCGTTTCGGTCAGTCCTGAACATTCAACCGCCACAAATGGTGCGGAAGCGCGCGGGCTCATGTCATGAATGGCATGTGCGACCAGCTCTTTACCTGTACCCGATTCACCCAACAACAACACCGAACTCTCCCGTGCCGCCACACGCTTGGCAAGTTCCAGCATGCGGTTGAATGGACGGGAATATCCCACCATTACCCGATCACGGATACCTCCACGGGCATGGTGTAGCGCATGCATGGTTTCCATGAAATAAGTCGTCTTTCCGGCTTCATCCTTGACTGGCACCACCTCTACTTCCACATGCTCCCTTCCCTTCGAAGTGTGGTGCACATGCAGTACACGATTAGGTTCGCCAGTCTCCATGGAATCGCGTAGCGGGCAGTTCTCTCCGGCCTGATCGCAAGGTTTGTCATAGTGGTGCGAAAGTTCGTAACAGAAGCGGCCCAAGATTTTCTGTTTTGAACCGAACTCCCGATGGTAAGCGGCATTGGCGGCAATGATGCGATAGCGCTTGTCGAGCAGAATCTTGGGTTCGGGAAAACTGTCCAGCAAGCGGAGCGTTTCTTCCGATATTTTCGGCAATGAAGACTTGATGTCATTTAAGGCAGTCATGGCAGCTATATTATGCCATTAATGGCACCTACATCAACTATTTTCGTTTTCAGTTTACCGCCTGATCGATAGCATCTTCATGATAAAGGTCAATTTTTATCAATCCAGCGCTAGTTGGCACGGTGATTGCTTTTTAGATGCCGTTGCACAGCCGGCTTGAACCTGTGCCGGTTGGCTGACCTCCCTGATTGGACGCTCCCGTCCGTCAGTCTCAACCTGTGGCGCAGTGCGTCGCAGGTTTTTTTTTGCCAGGCACGGTTCGTGCAACTGATGAAGCGCAGGTAAAAAATAGATCAATGTTTTAAGGAGCGAAAAATGGCATTAATGATTACTGAAGAATGTATCAACTGCGACGTGTGCGAGCCGGAATGCCCGAATGGCGCACTCTCGCAAAACGATGAAATCTACGTCATCGATCCCGCCAAATGCACCGAATGTGTGGGCCACTTCGATGAGCCGCAGTGCATCGAAGTATGTCCAGTCGATTGCATTGTGCAAGACCCGGCGCATGTCGAAAGCAAGGAACGACTGCAGGCCAAATTCGAGAGTTTGATGGGTGTGAAGGCGTAACTTCACCGACAAAGGAACTGGCGGTGAAAGAAACTCAAACCCTGAAGATCCTGACCGCCATGCTGGTGCTGGGCGCCATTTACTGGTTTGGACTTCGAACCGACCCAAGAGTCGATGCATTGAATCAGGCACTCATCGAAATTGGCAGCCCTGCCCTGCGTAATTATCCATATTCATTCAGAGTAATCAGCCTCGAGGGCGGATTGGCCGTTATGGACAGTCCGCGTTCATTTGATGTGCCGGTATATCGCATGATTGGAGCCCTCTATCCCAACCTGTCGAGCAAGGCACCAAACGATCCGGATTTCATCGCGGCAGAGAAGGAGTTGGCGCAAATGCAGTCCGAGGCACGCACAATCGTTCTCCGCCAGCCCGGCGTCACCGGCGTGAAATGGGAACTGGACCGGAACTGGCTAATCGCCCACAACATTCAGATTAATTGAGCCGCAAAGAGCTCGAACTATCAAGCAAAACGGAGGACTCCAAAATACCTTGTTCGCTGGTTGGTCTGCCCCCTTCCAGCAATGCATGGCTCTGCGGTCCGAGTTGATGATTCTTTATCCAGGTTAACTGACGCAAAGGAACCAAATCATGAAAATCGCCGTTACCAGCCAGAATTTCAAAAGTGTCACCGGTCATGCCGGAAAAAGTCGCCGTTTCATTATTTACGATATTGGTTCTCCTTGCGATGCGCCCGAAGTCGTCTGGCTAGACCTCCCCATGGAAATGTCGTTCCATGAGTTTTCAGGAGACAGACATCCGCTGGATGAAATGGATGTGATTTTGACGGCAAGTGCCGGTCAGGGATTCATCGCGAAGTTGGCAAAACGCGGCGTGCAGGTAATCACCTGCGGCGAAACCGATCCACGCAAGGCAGTACGGGATTTCCTGCTGGGCGCGGTCAAACCAAACAATCCGCATGCACATCTGGAGCTGGAGCGTCACTCACAGGTATCAAGGGATTGTTGTTGCAGTTGTTAGTTTGATTGTTGACGAAGTTCAAAAAACTCTTGGACGGATTTAAAGAATGGTCAAGGTCGATAAAGCTTTCCTTGGCTATTCGGTTCCTGTTTTCCCAAGCAAGTGTTGAAATCAACCCAGCATAGCCAAGTCCGAAATGCGATGAATCGAAGCCGAGAGTTTGACTCCGACTCATCGCTGCGGAAAGATCGGGTCAGCTTAACTCAAGTTCCGGCTCATATCGCGGGATGTCCAATTGCAACATCGAACCGTTCTTCTTGTAGCGAATATGCCATGAGAGGGCTTGTTCCAGCATGTGTGGTGTATGCCCCCCCAGCTTGTTCGCTCCCTTGATGTATTCGCTTAGCATTGTCTTATAGGGCTCGGCAACACAATTATTAACGATGACTTGTGCTCTTTCACGCGGCGCCAAGCCGCGCAGGTCAGCCAATCCAACTTCCGTGACCAGAATATCGACATCGTGTTCGGTGTGATCAACGTGCGCCACCATGGGTACGATGCTGGATATCTTGCCGCCCTTTGCTGTCGATTTGGTTGCGAATATCGACAAGTAGGCATTCCGCGCAAAGTCGCCCGATCCGCCGATTCCGTTCATCATGTCCGTACCCATCACATGGGTGGAATTCACGTTGCCATAGATATCCGCTTCCAGTGCCGTATTAAGCGCAATGATCCCCATTCGACGGATCAACTCCGGATGATTGCTCATTTCCTGCGGGCGCAGGATCAGACGCGCCTTGTATTTTTCGATATCCCTGAGAACCTGTTTGTTTTTCTCCGGCGACAGGGTGATCGATGAAGCCGACGCAAAATCGAGTTTGCCCGCATCAAACAGATCAAAGGTCGAATCCTGCAGCACTTCTGAGTACATCGTCATATGCTCGAACGGACTATCCAGGAAACCGGTCATCACAGCGTTGGCGATGGTTCCGATACCTGCCTGCAGCGGCATCAGGCTATTTGTCAGACGCCCCGCCTTTATCTCCGCCTTGAAGAATTCAACCAAATGACCGGCTATTGCTGCAGTTTCTTCGTCAGGCGGAAGAATGTTGGATGCGCTGTCCGCCTTTTCCGTGACCACGATCGCAACGATTTTTTCCGGGGGAATTTCGATAGCGGTAGTCCCTATCCGGTCGCTTGGAGACATGAGCGGTATGGGCTCGCGGCGCGGGCGGTGCTTTGGGATGTGGATGTCATGCAGCCCTTCCAAAGCCAAAGGCTGGGCCAGGTTGATTTCCACGATGACCTTGTCGGCCAGGATCGCGAAACTGGCGCTGTTGCCAATTGATGTCGTAGGTATGATCGCCCCGGTCTCGGTAATGGCAACCGCTTCAATGATGGCGATGTCTATAGGCGCGATCTGCCGAGTACGCAGCAATTCCACTGTTTCCGACAGATGCTGATCGATGAACATCACTTCCCCGCGGTTGATTGCGGCACGCAGGACTGGATCGCTTTGAAACGGTATGCGCCGCGCCAGTGCTCCGGCTTCAGTCAGGGTCTTGTCGACATCGTTACCCAATGAGGCACCGGTCATCAGGGTAATCTTCAGTTTCTCCTTCTTTGCACGTTCGGCCAGCGCCAGGGGTACGACTTTGGCATCGCCAGCCCGTGTAAACCCGCTCATGCCTATCGTCATGCCATCGTTAATCCACTGTGCCGCGTCTGTTGCACTGGTAACTTTCTTTCGCAACGCAGGCAGGCGAATTCGTTCTTCAAAGTTATCTACCATTTGGGTCTCCGGTTTATTTATAATTCACTAACATATTAGTAATATGAACACTAATATGTTAGTGAGTCAATATGAAAATCAACGCCGGACAGCCGATTGAAAGCTTGATCCCGCTGTATGCCTAATGGAGAACTGCATGAAACACCACATCATTTACCCTAACCTGCCGCAGCGCATGCTGAAAGCGCGGGACGGACTGATGGCACATTTTCGACCCATCCTGAACCACTTCGGCCTGACCGAACAGCAATGGCGGGTATTGCGTGCGCTGGACGAGGTCGGCCAGATGGAACCGAGAGAATTATGCGATTTATGTCAAATCTCGAGCCCAAGCATAGCGGGTATGTTGACACGTATGGAAAATGCGGGTTTGATCGAACGTGATCGGATACAGGGAGATCAGCGACGGGTACTCGTGCATTTGTCGCAAAAGGGCACGAAGTTATTGGGCAAGATGGGCACGCTGATAGATTTGCAATATTCCTATATAGAGCAAGCCTGCGGCAAGCATATCTTCGTGGAATTGTTCGCGACGCTGGACAAGTTTATCGACCTCAAGGATCAACCAATCAGGCAAGTCGAACTGCCTTGAGGGCTATCGAACCGAAATCCTATACCACCAGCGGACCGTCATAATTGACGTCAATAATGGCGGCAGTAGCGCTGGTTGAAATATTGGAAAGTTGGCGTTCGCGTTACTTGCTGGACTTGCAACAATCTTGCCGTAACGCTCAACAGTGCGAGTCAGACACGTTTTCGTTCTACTTCGGTGAAGTCATGAATGGTGTTCATGGTGGATCTGTTATCCATATCTAGTTTATGTCTGCGCCCACGGCAGGCCGTCAAAACGCCAGCCGTTGTGCGAATTGCGATGATGACTGTCGTCAAGGTCACCTTCGAATCCGTGCGCGACGTTGTAGATATCTTTCATTCCCGCCTTTTCCAGCGCTTCGCCGGCATCGGCAGAGCGACGCCCAGAACGGCATATAAGTACCACGGGACGGTTAGCGCTGGCAGCCTTGCGTACGTGCGCCACGAACTGCGGGTCGATCTCCCAATCCGGTCCGTCCACCCAGGGAATCAGGATGGAACCGCGCGGATGGCCGACGAACATGTGTTCCATTTCGCTGCGCACGTCGATGAATACAGCTTCCGGATTGGCTTGCAGGAAGTCGAAGGCTTCTTTGGGTTCAAGGTTTTTCATCGGCGCGTCCTGCTGGTTCTGTATTACACAGCCGGATTATAACGCTCAGAGCGGGATGATGTGGCAAAGCCCCTTCCGCCAGCTATACAAGCCATGGAAGGATTCTTGAATTAATTGCCAGCGATGTCCTGCAGTTTCTTCGGCTGAATAACGTGCCCGTCCAGATTGGCGGCCTTGAGACTACTGCCGTAGGCCACCGCATTTCACCTGTTTGCCGCATTCCGCTGCTTCCAGGGCCGCAGTCATGCCGCCGATACCGCCGCCGCCGAGGATGGTTTGATTCGTTGAGATTGAGGAGCTCACTCAAGCCTCCGATGTAGGTTGCTGCAAGGTACGTATTTCAAAATTCATTTTCTCCAGATCACCCATGATCCAGGTCGGAACGGCATCAACGCCTGGAGCGTCAATACCGGCGACTGAGCCGGGATTAACCAGCCAACTCTTTCCGCCTTTGACATCAGCCTGCATACCGACATGCGCCGTGTGGCTATGACCATGGCATATCAGATCGTAATCACCGGTGCAGGCAAATGCCTGCGCATGGTGAGGCATGTGTGTGACGAATATCCGGCGCCCGCCGAGTAGCAGCGTTGCTTCTTGGCCATAGTAAGTAAAAAGGCCTTCGGACTTCGCCATCATGCGGTATAGCGCAGCAACGTCGCCTATGTTATTGCCATGCACGGCATGGATGGGAATGCCCAGCTTGAGGGATGCACGCAGGGTGTTAACACCGATCAGGTCGCCGCAATGTATTACGGCTTGCGCTCCCGCTGCTTTAGCCTCAACAATCGCCTCTGCAAGTGGGTCAGAACAGTCATGACTATCGGAAACAATGCAAATCTTCATTCTATTTGTGTACCCCCGGAAACTGCGGCACATTAGGCAAAATTCACGGTCATAGCGTCTATAACCATATCGGGTGGGTGAGGCTATAGCCCTGATGGGGTAGCGGGGGAAAAACCGGTTGCGTTTTATTGATATTTGACAGAAAGCAGCATACTCTAAGGCGCGGCTCTGGTATTGCCGGATGCATATTGCAGGAAGCAAATAATTTTCAGAATACCCCTTGGGAACTTCGGACATTCTTGCCAAATTAAGATGGGTAAAAAGTTGAAGTCAGTGGACGAACCGGTCAACGCAGAATTCTATTGGACGCGCGATCCGGAGTTTGTGCTGCCCGGCAATAGTAGCGGGCTGGACATTTGCGTCGAACAGGAATTCGCCGCATCCCGCAGCAACGATCTCAGGACACTGTTAAACACTTTTCTGGAGACGTCCATCGGCTTTATCAAAGCCAAAGCCGGAGTAGTACGTGTCCTGTTGCCCGACGAACAGACACTGCAAGTCATCAGCGCAGTCGGACTAACCGGGGAAGAACTCGAAGCCGAACGTATCGTTGAATTGGCCTGCGAAGCCTGCGGCAAGGACGCGTTTAAACATGGCCTCTGTTCTACCGATGTCGATAGTTGCAGGACACGACATGACGATCAATTGCACCGGCAGTTCCGTTCGGTGATTTCCATTCCGCTGGAAAGCCGCAATTCCCCCGATGCAATGCTCGGCGTTTTCACCCTCTTCTTCGACACTCCCCAGTCCACCTCCGGCAACGCAGCCACCACGGCGATCAGCTTTGCCGATCTGCTGGGCACCCTGATCGAGCACATCAAGTCCACACGCGAAACCAAACGCGAGGAATTGCTGATGGAACGCCAATCCATTGCCAACGAGATCCATGATTCGCTGGCGCAAACTTTGAACTATGCGCGCATGAACACCACGTTGCTAAGCGACGCCATACGCAACAACAACGAGTTAATGGCGACCAAATATACGCGCGACATCGATGAAGCGCTGGAAATCGGCCAAAAAGCCGTCCGCACACTGATCACCGATTTCCGCAGCGAGATGGATCCGGCCGGTCTGCTGCAGGCATTACAGACACTGGTTGAAAAATTTTCCCAGCAGCACAACATCGTACTGGATTGTTCCATTCGCGTCGCCGATCTTGACCTGCCGCTGGAGCACGAAATACAGACCTTCCACATCGTGCGCGAAGCGTTATCGAATATAGCCAAGCATTCCAACGCCAGCCATGCAAGGCTGATCGTCGATCACCTCTGCGGCTATTACGTCTTTACCGTCGAGGATAACGGCAATGGCACTTTCTCGCCGGTAGAAGGACATTACGGGATCATTATCATGCGCGAACGTGCACAACGCATAGGCGGTGAGATCAAGGTGGAAAGCACCAAGGGCCTGGGAACCTGCGTACAATTGTTCTTCCCCGAACCGGGGACGAACTGGAGAATTTCACATGGCTGAAGAATTGAAAATCGCAATGGTGGATGACCAGAGTCTTTGCCGACGCGGACTGAGCGAACTGCTTTCACGCTGCTACGGATTCAATGTGCTCGGCGCGGTCGGCACCATTGAAGAACTGCGCCAGCTGATCAAGGAACAGCCCGATATTCTGGTTATGGATTTGCGCATGCAGCCGATGGATGGCCTGTCCATGCTGGAGCAGATACGCAAGGATGGCTGCACCATCCCTGCCGTGATGCTGACCATGAGCGATTCGGAAGTGGATCTGGGCAATGCGATACGCGCCGGTGTGCGCGGCTACCTGCTCAAGGATATGGCACCCGAAGAAGTGGTGGATGCCATCCGCCGCGTCGCGGCGGGTGAACTGGTCGTCGCACCGACCATGACCGTGAAGATGATTGAAATGTTGCGCGGCGACCAGCCCGGACAAGAGCCGAAGAATTCGCTCAAACTGCTAACCGAACGCGAACGCGAAATCCTGCAATTGCTTTCTCGCGGCGAAAGCAACAAATCCATAGCGCTGACCCTTTCGATCAGCTATGACACAGTGAAGCAGCATGTGCGGCACATTCTGAACAAACTCAATCTGTCTTCCCGAGTGAAAGCGGCCGTATTGTTTGCCAAGGAACAGGGAACACCGGCGGACAGTGAAACATTATCAGGCAGTCATCAAGCAGGATCAAAGCAGCAAAGCAGCAAATAAGTCAGGGAGTCGTTGTACATAATCAATTAACAAGATGAATCAATAACGAAAGAGGGAGAATATGGCACACATCGTCATTATGGGAGCAGGTCTTGGGGGAATGCCGGCAGCGTACGAAATGCGCGAAAAATTGGACAGCAAACACAAAGTAACTGTCGTTTCAAACAGCGAAAATTTCCAATTTACGCCGTCCAATCCGTGGGTAGGCGTGAAATGGCGCGAACGCAAGCAGATCGAATTCCCGGTCCGCAGCTATCTGGAACGCAAAGGCATCGACTTTGTCTCCACTGGCGTAAAACGTGTGCATCCCGACCAAAACCAGCTCGAACTGAACGATGGCAAGATGCTCGCTTACGACTATCTGGTGATCGCCACCGGCCCCAAACTGGCCTTTGACGAAGTTGAAGGGCTGGGACCGCATGGTGGCCATACCTACTCCGTATGCCACGTCGATCACGCGATGAAGTCGCACGACGTTTGGGACGAATTCTGCAAGAAACCAGGCCCTATCGTGGTCGGTGCGGTTCAGGGCGCGTCCTGCTTCGGTCCGGCTTATGAATATGCCTTCATCATGGAAACCGACCTGCGCAAGCGCAAAATCCGCGACAAAGTTCCGATGACCTTTGTGACTTCCGAGCCCTACATCGGCCACCTCGGTTTGGGCGGCGTGGGCGACTCCAAGGGCATTCTCGAATCGGCCATGCGCGACAAGCACATCAAGTGGATCTGCAATGCCAAGGTCACCAAGGTCGAAGCCGGCAAGATGTATGTCACCGAACATGACGATATGGGCGTGGAAAAGAAGAAACATGAGCTGCCATTCGGCTACAGCATGATGCTGCCCGCTTTCAAGGGTGTGGATGCAGTCTTCGGCATCGACGGTCTGGTTCAGGCGCGCGGTTTCATCGTTGTGGACAAACACCAGCGCAACCCGAAATACAAGAACGTTTTCGCTGTCGGCGTGTGCGTCGCTATCCCTCCGGTAGAAGCCACTCCGGTTCCGGTCGGCACGCCCAAGACCGGCTACATGATCGAGTCCATGGTGACTGCCACCGTGCACAACATCCATGCCGATCTGGAAGGAACTCCGGCGGACACCGAAGCCACCTGGAACGCAGTGTGCCTGGCCGACTTCGGCGAAAGCGGCGTGGCCTTCGTGGCGATCCCGCAAATCCCTCCGCGTAACGTGAACTGGTTCTCGGAAGGCAAATGGGTTCACCTCGCCAAGGTTGCGTTCGAGAAGTATTTCATCCGCAAGATGAAGAAAGGCACTTCCGAGCCCTTCTATGAAGGCAGCATCCTCAAGATGCTGGGCATTGAAAAGCTGAAATAAGTCTTCTCCCTGCAGCAAAGAAAAAGCCCCGGAATCCGGGGCTTTTTTTCATCTCTATTTCCATATCGGCTTCCCGACCGCATCGAGATAAGTCAGGTAAGCCCGCAGGTCAAACTCCAGTTGCGAGTATGCCGGTTCCATATGCATGCATAAATTGTAAAACGACTTGTCGTGCTCACGTTCCTTCATGTGCGCCAGTTCGTGTACCACAATCATGCGCAAAAACTCCTGCGGCATTTCCCTGAATATTGCTGCCACACGAATTTCCTTCTTGCTCTTGAGATTCACCCCCTGCACGCGCGAGATCCTGGTATGAGTGCCCAGCGCATTCCTGATGACATGCAGCTTGCTGTCAAACGCCACTTTGCTCAATTGCCCGGCATTGCGCAAATTCGCGCTTTTGAGTTCCTGTACGTAGTCGTACAGCGCAGTGTCGGTGCGCACATCGTGTCCCAGCGGATATTTTTGGCGCAATAGATCGGCCAGCCGATCCTGTTCAATCAACTGCCGCACTTGCGCTACCAATGCAACGGGGTAGCCGGCAAGATAATTCGGTGGGAATTTGGGGCGCATAGCGGGATTTAGTTGCCTCCGGAATACAGTGTGAATTGGCTGTTATCTGCCAGTCGATTGACTGGCCGTTACATAAAACTGGAGGTTTATTGTGAACCTGACGGATGAAGCCGAATGTCGCACCTGACCGGCTATTACCGGTCAGGGCTATATATTATGAGTGTGATCAAATAGCCGGAGTTGGTTTCTTCTTTGGCTTCTTTACTTCCTTGTTTTTGCGTTGTTGACCTTTAGCCATGGTTGTTCTCCTTGTGTTGTAAATTTGTACAGCAATACGAACCGAAAAAACGCAGGGAAAGCATCATTCAGCCGGCATCCCCGCAAGCAATGTACCCGAGTCGAATCGCTTTGACTATCCCTGCTGGTGCTAGCCCGCGCGTTCGCGATTCAAGCGTATTGCAATCGCCAGTTGCCGCGCCTCTTCTTCCTTGAGCGTGTCGTTGATTTCGCGCATCACGCCGTTCAGATCGACCGCCTTCTCGACGCGCTCGAAATGCCCGGTCAGCACAGTCTCCGGATGCAACTGGCTGCTCTGGTAAAGCGACCATATCTCGTTGCCATAGTCAGTGGCCAGCAGCTCGGGAGCGAATTGACCGAAGTAAGTGGCGAGATTTTGCACGTCGCGCAGCAGCATCTGGTGAGCCTGATTGTTGGCGGACGCATCAATGGCCTGGGGCAAATCGATGATAACGGGTCCATGACCATCCACCAACACGTTGTACTCGGACAAGTCGCCGTGAATGATCCCGGCACACAACATGCGCACCACCTGGATGATGAGGATACGGTGGTACTCGCGCGCCACTTCGGCACTCAGAACCAGATCATTGAGTCGCGGTGCAGCATTGCCTTCGCTGTCCGCCACCAGCTCCATCAACAGCACCCCTTCATGGAAGTTATACGGTTTGGGCACCCGCACACCCGCCGCGGCCAGACGATACAAGGCATCCACCTCGGCACTCTGCCAGGCCTCTTCCTGCGCCTTGCGTCCGTAGCTGGTGCCCTTTTCCATGGCCCGCGCACGGCGGCTGTTCTTGACCTTGCGGCCTTCTGTGTAATCCACACTGTGGTGAAAACTACGTTTATTGGCTTCCTTGTAAACTTTGGCGCAACGAGTCTCGTTGCCGCAGCGCACCACATACACCGTGGCCTCTTTGCCGCTCATCAACTGGCGAATAACCTCATCAACAAGACCGTCTTCAACCAGCGGGGCAATTCTTTTCGGTGTTTTCATCAGCGCTTCCGTAGTGGGTCCAACAAAGATGAAAGACCGTTGTGATCCATCTCCTGCATCAATGCCAGCAGCATGCCAATCTCGCCGGGCGGGAAGCCTTTGCGCGCAAACCAGTTCAGGTAATTGCCCGGCAAGTCGGCGATCAGCCGCCCTTTGTACTTGCCGTAAGGCATGACGCGGGTGACCAGCAATTGCAAGTGCTCTGGATTCATTACGAAAAGACAATCAATCTGATTTTTTCTTCAGCATTTCTTTCAGATCCGCGAACGGGTTATGCGTTGCCACTGCCTGCTCCCCGCCCTTCCTGTCCCGCACCGCTTCATCCATCTCGCGCGAGTGTTCGTTATCGTGACAATACAGGCATAGCAACTCCCAGTTGCTGCCATCAGGAGGATTATTATCGTGATTATGGTCTTTGTGATGCACCGTCAACTCACGCAGGCGCACGCCGGAAAACTCACGACCGCATCGACCGCATACCCAGGGAAACAACTTGAGCGCCCGTTCGCGATAGCCCTGCTCGCGCAATTCACGTTGCTGGCGTGCTTCGGCGACAACACGGTCGAGTCGCGCATTGTCAGGAGTGGTTCGTTTGGTCATGGCAGATGGGGAATAATGTTTGAGTGAACTATAACAGGACTCCCCAAAGGCAGCCAAGCACGACAAACACGGATCAAGTCATGCGCAATTATCGCTATTTCATGAATCCCTGCATTTTTAGTGCATCCATGAATTTTACAGAAAAAAATTCATTATTCTTTTTGGAATATCGTATGTCTGTGAATACCTGAGCCAATGTTTCCTTCTTGTTTTCAGCAACAAATTGTTTGTAGAACCCGCTGTTTTCTTTTTCGGCATAAAGCGAGTCGATATCTTCGGCAGTAAAGTCTTTGTAAGCTTCTTGGTGCACAACCGAAGCAAGCGGAAGCCGGTCAGTTTGATCCGGTATGTCGGCGGGGTAACCCACCGTAATTGTGGTAACGGGAACAACCAGTTTTGGCAAATTCAATGCGGCGATAATCTCCTGAGCATTGTAAGTTGTAGTTCCAAGATAACAAATTCCCAACCCCGCACTCTCCGCAGCAATGCAAAAAGTCTGGGCGGCAATCAGGGCATCCATTGCCGCAGCCATAAACGATTGGAAATTATCGAAACCCGGGACTGCATTACGCAGCTCACACCACCTCGTAATGCGATTGTAGTCTGCACAAAAGGTTAAAACTGCCGGCGCAGTTTTCAGCATCGGCTGGTTGAAGTGCGCCGGCGAAAGCTGGTCTTTAATGGCAGGATCGGTCGTCACAACGATGCTGTAAGCCTGCATGTTTCCTGTGTTTGAGGCACGACACGCAGATTCGAGCAACTGAGCCAGCAGATTCGGCTCAATTTGTTTGTCAGTGTATTTCCGGATAGTGCGGTGCTGATTCAGTAGGGATAACATTTTCTTGTTGATAGTTGAAAAAACCAATCCTGTTTTGGCAAGATGCTGCAAGCCCTGTTGGCAATATCAATGCTAAGGAAACGCCGAACAAGTACCCTCGCCCTCTGGGAGAGGGTTAGGGTGAGGGGCAACTCGTTGAATTCTCGCCCTCACCCCGGCCCTCTCCCAGAGGGCGAGGGGGAAATACAGACTCAATCGGCGTTTCCCTAAAGCTACCCGGCAACATCACCGGTCTTAACCAACTCGTGCAAGGGTAAAGTTGTCTGGGAATTCCGATAGGCTTCCCGCAAAATTTCTATCGGATGGTATACCTCGTAAGGCAACATCTGCTGGAACTGCATCCGGCAGCTGAGGCAGTCGGTTGCCACTCTCTCGGGAGCTGCGGCCTTGATCTTGTCTATAAGACGCGCGCCCATGGTCAGCGATGTTTCGTGGAAATCCTTCTTGAAGCCCATGATGCCGCCCAGTCCGCAGCAATCGAAGGCGTCGCCGACCCTTTCTGTCTGTGTCTCCGGCACCAGGCCCATCAGATTCATCCACGGTTGACCGATGCCTTGTTGCCGCTGGTGACAAGGCGCGAAATAGGACACATGCGCAGGCACCGCACCCAATTCGAGGTTTAGTTGTCCTGCTTCATGCAACTCCCACAAATATTCGCCAAGATCATAGGTGTGATTGGCAACGCGCAGCCGGTCCACGCCGCCGATTTCGGCAAAGTATCCCTGGTCGCTGAAAAATTTCCACTGCGTAAGACTGAGCATCGATGCATTCCGGCCATGCGCCGACGCACTGTTTACTCGCCCGGTGAAAGCGGCGTCTTCACCCGCCAAAAGCTCGCTGACCTGATCGAAGTCACCCTTCGCCCGGAACGCCATCTGTTTCACCAGCGCACGATATTCTTCCGAGTATTGGGCTCCTTCACGCAGCACCGATTTAAGGAGATGACCGCAGGTTGGACAGGAACACACGATGTCAAAACCGGCAGTAACACAACGGTTAAGTTCCGCCACATTGAAGCGGGCTAGATCAAAGGTCAAGTTGCGGTCGCCTTCCAGCATGGTGGGCATGCCGCAGCATTTCTGTTCCGGCAGATACACGGCCACGCCGTTGCGTTCCAGCACTTCAACTGTGGCTTTGGCAACCTCGGGGAAATAATAGCGCGCGGTGCATCCGGCAAAGTACGCCACTTTGCGTCCGTTGGTTTCCGGCATGCGCGAGAGACCGCGCGCTGTGGCCCAGGCGGTAAAGCCGTCTTGCGGAAAGTGCGGCAATTTCCGTTCGGGGTGAATGCCGATCACGCGCTTCAACCCTTTTGAAACCGGACCGTTGCCGAATGCGAGATTAGCCAGCCGCGGCAATGCGCCACCCAGCTTGCCCACGAGTTCTACATCCTCCATCAGGCGAATACTGGCCGGCAGTCCATCGCGTTCTACAAATGAATCCTTGGCTTCGCGTATCCAGGTATGTACCAGCGTGCACGGACAAATGCCGCAGGTGTTGCACAGATCCAGCAACTGTTTCATCTCGGTGGATGAAATCGGCTCGCCACCCGCTTCTTCGCGGTCCACGAGGCTGAACAACTGCGGCATGAAAAGACATGACGAATCGACCATCAAATCCCGGCAGTGGCCGCAGCCATTGCAGCGATCGATCACCTTGCGCGCGCGCACCTCGGCAACATCGGTCGGCAACGCGTTGCCGGTAGCGGGAGTTTGTGGCGCGTCGCTCATGCCGGTCAGGCCGCCACTTTGCGCTCGGTGACGGACTGCACCAGCCAGTCAATCCACTGCCACAAACCTTCGCCGTTCTTGGACGACAATTCAATGATCGGCATATCGCCGCGAACAGCCCGAATGGAGGCGCGGGCACGGGCCATGCTGAACTCCTCGATATACGGCAGCAGATCGGTCTTGGTAATCAGCACCTGATCGCCGGCACGGAACATGATGGGATACTTGGCCGGTTTGTCGTCGCCCTCGGTGACGGACAGCAACAGCACGTTGCGATGCTGGCCGATATCGAAATTGGCCGGACACACCAGATTGCCGACGTTCTCGATGAACAGGATGTCGATGCCGGTCAAGTCGAGTTCATGCAAGGCCTCATGCACCATGTGCGCATCGAGGTGGCAGGCCATTCCAGTGGTGATCTGTATCGCCGGTACGCCGTGGCGACGGATGCGTTCGGCATCGTTCTCGGTTTCCAGATCACCCTCGATGACGGCGATACGCATTCCCTGCGGCAATGCCTTGATGGTTGCTTCCAGCAAACTGGTCTTGCCGCTGCCCGGTCCGGACATGATATTGACGACGAAGACACCGTGTTCCTCGAAATGGGCACGATTGTGGTCGGCCTGAATATCGTTTTCGTGCAGCAGGTTTTCCAGTACTTCGATGGTGTGATGCTCATCGCCCTCCAGCAAATGCCGGTTGGCATCGGTCACATTGCAGCCGCAGTTATCGCACATGGTTATTTCTCCTTTCGCGGCCATTCGTCCGCGTATTTGAATTCATCATGGGTGGACAACGTTCATCCACCCACACTTGATGCATCGTGTACCTTCGACATGCCGGATGCTTCAAAGCTTTCGATATACAGCTCCTGCCCCTGGATGACTTCGATATCACTGCCGGCACAAGCAGGACATTCAAAATAGAAGCGCGGCACATCGAACTCCGTTGCACATGCACGACAGCGTCCTCTCACTCCAATTACGTCGATGACCAGCACAGCACCATCGGCGACCGTACCCTCGGAAAACATTTCGAAGCATGCACTCAACTGCTGCGGCTCCACGGCGCGCAGGCGGCCCACCTTGAGCAGCACACTGCTGATATGTGTCACGCCATTCCGCGCCGCCTTCTGTTCGAGGATGCGCATCAAGCCGCCAACAATTGCCGTTTCATGCATGACGAAACTCTCCGTTGTGTGACAACTCCACAAACATCATCGATGTATTCCGCATGAGATATCGCCCGTCTATGGATACAGAATCACTCAAGTACTCGCGTCCGCAATTGATAGCAATAATTGCACTCTTCCGAACGTTCGCCAGCACACAGACCCGTTTCAACGCGCAAGTACCATGTGACAAAGGCTATCACGACAAATATGGAAACAATACTCAACGGAAGCGGAAATCGATCATCTGTCACAAAAAGTGACAATCAAATAAATCTGCTGCGCAGCTATTGTTTCCCGGATTTTGTTGCAGTTGAATGACATCACAGTAATTTCAGGAACAGCATTCTTCATAACAATTTTGTATTTCGACCATTCTCTTCAGCATAGATACATAAGCCGGAGAAAAGCGATGAAAAGTTTCAGACACCGCGAAAATGATCGGAACTAAAGGGAAGGAATTCAATAATGCTTGCATCTGTAGGTTTTGACCCCGTCCTGACTGCATGGTTCGGCGCATTCATTCTCCTGCTCGGCGAAATCTTCGCCTTGCTTTCATTGCGCAATCTTCCGCGCCTGATCGTTATCTCCACTATTGCTGAAGTCGGTTATGTGTTGATGGGATTAGGACTCGGCGGCGCATCCGGCGACACCGGCGCAATGATGCATCTTGGTTATCAGTTCGTCATGCGCGGCCTCGTTGTGCTGACTGCCTGGTGGCTGATCCGTCGCACCGGTTCATCGAAGCTCGACGATCTCGCCGGTAGCGGCAAGCGCATGCCGGTTGTGGCCACACTATTCGGCTTCGGCATGTTCTCGGTGATGGGCCTGTCTCCCTTCAAAGGATCGTTCAGCAAGTTCCTGATCCTCTACGCTGCCATCGAACAAGGCCACTGGTTGCTGGCTGCCGTCGGTACGCTGGCAAGCATCATCGCCGCGGTGTATTACATACGCATCATTCAGCGTGTCTGCCTGGAGCCCGAGAGCAAAACGCTCGAACTGAACGAAGCGCCTTCCCTGCTGTTTTTCCCGATTGCTTTGCTGACTGCGTTGACAATATTCATGAGCATCTGGCCGGAGCCCATGTTGCACCAGGCCGCTGCGCTGGTCGGCGTGCCCGATGTCTCCCTGGTGCCGCAATTCGAATCCCCTTGGTCGCTGCTGGTGCTGGTGCCTTATGTCGGCGGCTTTATCCTTTACACCATTGGCCTGAGTACGAGAATGATGCGCGATGCGCTGGCCGTGCTGCTGGCGTTTACGACGCTTGTGCTGGCCGTGTTCCAGCCCAATCTCGATGCGGCCTCGCATCTCTTTGCCATGCTCTTCGCCGGTATCGCCTTCCTCGTCGTGCTGTATTCCTACAGCTACATACGCCACAGCGAGCACAGCAACCGCTATTACTTTTTCGTGTTCCTGATGACCGGCTCCATGCTCGGTCTGACCACCGCGCACGAGTTCGGCAACTTCTATGTGTTCTGGGAACTGATGACCTGGAGCTCCTACCTGCTGGTGGTACATGAGCAGACACCGAAGGCGCTCAGAGCCGGTATGATTTATTTCCTGATGTGTGCCGCAGGTGCCTACATCATGCAATTCGGCATCTTGCTTGTACATGCGCAGATGCATACCTTCGAATTCGCCACCGTGGCAGCGCAGATCGGCCAGATGGACGCGTCCGTCGGCATGCTCGCCGCGTTGTGCTTCTTCATCGGCTTCGCTGTGAAAGCCGGCTTCGTGCCCTTGCACTCCTGGTTGCCGCTGGCCCACCCCGAAGCGCCCTCATCGATTTCCGCACCGTTGTCAGGCATCCTGACCAAGGCGGGTATTTTCGGCATCGTCAAAGTCCTGTTCGTCATCTTCGGCGCCACCGCGTTAACGCGCTTCGCCGGTGCCGGATTCGATCTCGGCTTGCTGCTGGTTGTGCTGGGCTGTGCAACGCTGGTCTACGGTGAAGTGATGGCGCTGTTGCAGACCGAAATCAAGCGCATGCTGGCCTACTCGACGCTGGCGCAGATCGGTGAGGTCGGTGCGATCCTCGGCCTGGGTACTTCGCTTGCCACCTCCGCCGCACTGCTGCATGTCACCAACCATGCGGTCATGAAAACGCTGCTGTTCTTCGCCGCCGGTGCCTTCATCCTGCAAAGCGGAAAGCGCCAGATTAAAGAACTGGCCGGGCTCGGCAAGGTCATGCCGATCACCGCAGGCTGTTACGCCCTGGCCACGATTGCGATCATGGGCCTGCCGCCGTTCTCCGGTTTCATCAGCAAGTTCCTGATGATCACCGCCGCCGCTGCGGCGGGCCGTATCGATGTCGCCGCACTCATTCTGATCGGCAGTGTGGTCGCCGCTTTCTACTACCTGCGCATTGTTCGCGTCTTGTTCTTCCAGCCGTATGAAGGGGCTGCCGTCAAGGAAGCACCGTCCTCCATGCTCGCGGCAATGGGCATTCTCGCTGCGGCCATCATCTTCGGCGGCGTTGCCCCGGGCTTCCAGCTGGACGCGGTACGTGCCGTCAGCGACCTGATGGCCAGCCGCGCCGACTTGCCTGCCGTTGTGTTGCCTGATCTGGTCATCGCATGGCCCGTAGCGGCCGTAATCGCCACTCTCGGCGCCGTTGCTGTGTGGTTGCTCGGCAAGTTCGCCCCGACTGCTGCTGCCCGCCTCGCCATTGCCGTACCACTGGCTGCCTTTGTCGCGATTCTGGCGCAACCCGACCACTACGACACACTGTCCTTCGCTTTCGCGCTGATGGTCGCCGGTGTCGGCACGTTAAACATGGCCTATGCCACCGGCTACATGGCTCACGGTCACGCGCAGCCGCGCTTCTACGCCGCCTTCACGCTGATGATGGCGGGACTGATCGGCATGGCCGGCAGCCACGACTTCTTCAACTTCTTCGCCTTCTGGGAATTGATGAGCAGCTGGGCGCTGTACGTTGCCCTGGCCCATGAAGAAACCGCAGATGCGCGCCGCGAAGCATTGAAGTACTTCATGTTCAACACCGTCGGTGCCTGCTTCATGTTCCTCGGCATCGCCATGCTCGGCACGGCAAGCGGCAGCTTCGAATTCGCCGCCATCGCCAAAGCCGCGCCGCTGATGTCCTTGTCCTGGCTCGGCGGAGCACTCGTGATGGTCGTCCTCGGCATGCTGATGAAAGCGGCGATGCTGCCGATACGCATCGATTACCAGATGCACCCGGCCACCGCACCGACACCGGTCTCCGGCTACATCTCGGCGGTGCTGTTGAAGAGCGGCCCCTACGGTATTCTGAAAGTGTTCGCAGTACTCGGCGGCGCGGTGCTGTTCGACCGCCTCGGCGTGGCCTCCGGCATGCCGCTGCTGATGTATGCAGTGGCCGTCATCGGTGGTATCACCCTGCTCTACGCCGGTGCCATGGCCGTGCTGCAGACCGGCATCAAGCGTCTGCTGATCTACAGCACCGTCTGCCAGCTCGGCTACATCACCATGGCGCTGGCACTCGGCACCACGCTCGGCGTCGCCGGTGGACTGATGCACTTCGCCAATCACATGATGCTCAAGGACCTGCTGTTCCTGTGTGCCGGTTGCATCATGGTGTCCAGTCATGCCACCACGCTCGACCAACTCGGAGGACTCGGCCGCAAGATGCCGATCACCTTCGGCATTTTCCTGTTCGCCGGTTTGTCACTGGCCGGTGTGCCGCCGCTGAACGGTTTCAGTTCGAAATGGCTGATCTACATCGCGGCATTTGAATCGGGTCACTATGTGCTGGGCGTCTTCGCACTGATCGCCAGCCTGTTCACCTTGGCGGCGATACTCAAATTCGCGCATGCGGCCTTCATGGGCTCGCCCGGCGCCGCTGCCGAACATGCACAGGAAGCACCCGCGATCATGCTGGTGCCGATGGGCATCCTCACCGCAGGCTGTGTTGCCGTCGGCATGATGCCGGGAATATTGCTCGTGCCGATTGCCACCATCCAGCAAAGCCTCGGCATGGTTCCGATTGTCGCCACCTGGACCGGCGCATTGCCGGGTACCGGCGGATGGCATCCGGGCGTGCTCTCGGTGCTGCTGCTTGCACTGGCCGGTATTACCACGCTTTACCTGCGCCTCGGTCGCGGCGGTGCTGCGGTAATCCGTTCGCCGATCCACCTGTGCGGTGTTGCCGATATCGCTCCGGCCACGGCTAATGTCGGCGCCTCCAACCTGTTTGAAACACCGGATGCCGTGATCCGCGGCTTGCTGCACGCCAAGCACGACACGGGCTACAGCGACGATGACGATGAACTCGTTGCCGATAGTCACGCTGCCCCCACTGCAACCAAGCCGGCTTAAGGGAGAACCAACATGCTTGAATCACTCTACACTCCATTCGCTGCACTGCTCTTCCCCGGCGGCTTGTTTGCCCTGGCGCTCGGTCTGGCCCTTAAAGGGTTTGACCGGAGGCTGGCAGCTCGCCTCCAGGCGCGCGTCGGACCTCCCCTGGCGCAGCCCCTGTACGATCTGGTCAAATTGGCCAAAAAACGCACCATGGTGCCGGACATCGCCTGCGAGCCGGTATTCCTCGGCGCTCCGCTGATCGGCACCATCTCGATGGCACTGGCCGCCGCACTGGTACCCATCCCCGGTTTCTACACACCCGACCCGGTGCTCGGCGATTTGCTGGTGCTGCTCTATCTGCTCACCGTTCCGGCCATTGTGTTGATGGTCGCCGGTTCCGCTTCCGGCTCGCCCTTCGGTGCGATCGGCTTCTCGCGCGAAATGGCGATGATGCTGGCCTACGAAGGTCCGCTGGTACTGGTGGTCGCGGCAGTGGCGATGCGTACCGGTCTGGGCATGGGCGGATTGGTCAGCTTTTCGCTGACCGACATCATTGCTTACCAGCAGACGCACGGCGCCTTCCTGTTCGACCCGGTGATGTGGCCTGCGCTGCTCGCCTTCCTCGCCTTCTATCCGGCCAATCTCGGCATCATTCCCTTCGACATCCCCGAAGCGGAAACCGAAGTGCTGGAAGGTCCGCTGCTGGAATATTCGGGTCCTGCATTGGGTCTGTTCAAAATCATGTCGGCGCTGAAAGCAGTGGTGGTGCTTGGCCTCGGCGTGGCGCTGTTCTACCCGATTGCGCCTGCGGGCGCGGCAGGTCTGCTGGTGCAAGTCGCCAAGATGGTGCTGCTGATGCTGATCGGTGTCACCGTGGTGCGCGTCTCCTGCGGCCGCATGCGCATCGACCAGGCCTTCTACTTCTTCCTGAAATGGCCGCTGCTGCTGTCGATACTCTCCGTCGCCATCGTTGCCCTAGTCTAACGGGCATGAAAACTGTACCGCACCAGATGATGAAACATACCACGCCCGTTTCCCCCTATCCAACTTTCCCCCGGAGGGAGAAAGAGCAAACGAATCGCTTCGCGAGTTTCAAGTTAACGAGGAATATGCCATGACTTCCCTGATTCAAACACTCTCCGCCCAAACCCGCCGCATGGCGTCGATGTCGCCGTGGATCTACCGCATCAATGCCGGTTCCTGCAACGGCTGCGACGTCGAATGCGCGACCACGGCGCTGATCCCGCGCTACGACGTCGAACGCCTCGGCTGCCAATACTGCGGCAGCCCGCGCCATGCCGACATTGTGCTGATCACCGGACCGCTGACAGCACGCGTCAAGGACGCCGTCATGCGTGTCTATGCCGAAGTCCCCGACCCCAAGGTCACCGTGGCGGTGGGTGTGTGCCCGATCTCGGGCGGTATCTTCCGCGACGGTTACGCTGTGCTGGCACCGATCAGCCAGCACCTCCCGGTCGACGTGAATATCCCCGGTTGCCCGCCGCGTCCGCAAGCCATTATTGAAGGCATCGCCCAGGCCATCGCCATCTGGCGCGAACGTCTTTGAATCGAAAAGGGAACGATCATGAACTACATCAAAACTTTGATTCGTAACCTGATACGCGGGCCATCCACCGTGAGCTATCCTTTCGGCCCGGCATGGACGCCGAAGCGGTTTCGCGGTCGCGTCCAATTCAAGCTTTCCAGTTGCACCGGCTGCCGAGCCTGCGAGCAGGTCTGCGCTCCAGCCGCCATTCGCTTCGACAAAACGCCGGAGGGACTGCGCTTTATGTTGTGGCACAACACCTGCGTGTTCTGCGGCTTGTGCGAGTACTACTGTCCCACCGACGCCATCCACCAGACCGACGACTGGCACATGGCTCACGCCACCGAACACCAGTACGAAATGGTAATACGCGAGGTCATTCCCTACGTCAGTTGCACCAAATGCGGTGCCAAGGCGCTTGCCAGCGCACCCAACCCCGTTGGCGTCGTACCACCGTTCACCGCCGAGGAAATCGAACAGCAACGTAACCTTTGCCCGGGCTGCCGCAAGACAGCTTTGGAAGAAAGAGGAGTCACAGCATGAGCATCCTTCCCGACAACATCGAATTGCGCCTGGCGGCTGTCGCACCGTCCGGTATTGAGTTCACCAGCAGCACAAACGCCAAAGGCGTCGGTTGCGCCTGGTGCCGACTGGCCAGCAAGGACGATCTGCGGTCCGTCGCCGCGTTCATGAAAGGAATGGGCGCGCGTTTATCGACAATTACCATTTTGCAGCCCAAGGCCCCGTCAGCGCCGCCCCCCCAAGAAGGCGAGACACCGGTCGTTCCGACATTCTTTGGTGGAGTCGCCAGCGATGGCAAAACATTCGAAATCGACTACCACTTTGACGTCGATGGGGACACGCTGACGCTGGTCGTTCACGTGCCTTATGGCGGCGATGTGGAATCGCTGACACCGCTGTTCCGTTGCGCCGATTGGCCAGAACGTGAACTGATGGAGCTCTATTCCGTCGTCGTCCGCGGCCATCCGGATCCGCGCCGCCTGTTTATCGATCCGGGTATCGAAGGTGCCGTGCTGGAACGCCTGATTCCCTTTTCAACACTGGTCAACAGCGCCACGACCAAGGGCTTGTGGGAAAAAATTCTGGCTCTGAAAGGGGTTCAATCATGAGTAACTTTACCGTTCCAGTCGGGCCGCTGCATGTGGCCCTCGAGGAACCGATGTATTTCCGCGTCGACGTGCAGGGCGAAACGGTCTCGAATGTGGACATCCATGCCGGTCACGTGCATCGCGGCATCGAGTACCTGGTGACCAAGCGCAATGTGTTCCAGAACCTGGTATTGACCGAGCGCATCTGCTCCCTCTGCTCCAACAGCCACCCGCAGGCCTACGCAATGGCCATCGAGCAGATTGCCGGGCTCACCGTGCCGCCGCGCGGTGAATACATGCGAGTCATCGCGGACGAGATCAAGCGCGTTGCATCGCACCTGTTCAACGTCGGTATTCTCGCCCACCTGGTCGGTTTCGAATCGCTGTTCATGCAGGTCATGGAAGTACGCGAAATGATGCAGGACGTAAAGGAATCGGTGTTCGGCAACCGCATGGATCTCGGCGCCAATGTCATCGGCGGCGTGCGCTTCGATATCGATGCAGAGCGTATTGCCTACATCAGGGAGCAACTCGACCTCATCGCTCCGGCGGTTGCGGAGATCACCGCACTCTACCGGACCAACAGTTCGATTCTCGACCGCACGCGCGGCATTGGTGTCCTCTCTCATGCCGATGCCATCGACTGCTCCGTGGTGGGACCGGTCGCGCGCGCCTCCGGCATCAACTATGACGTTCGCGTCAAGGCGCCCTACTCGGCCTACGACCGCCTCGAAGTAAAAGTACACACATTGGCCGACGGCGACGTCTGGTCGCGCGCGATGATCCGTCTGGCCGAGGTCGCCACCGCCATCGACATCCTGCGCCAGTGTCTCGACAATCTGCCCGGGGGACCGACCTCGTGCACCACGGAACGACCGCCGATCCCGGTCGGCGAGGCTATCGGCAAGTGCGAAGCCCCGCGTGGCGAACTCATCTATTACGTGCGCATGACCGACTCGCCGAGACCGGAGCGGGTCAAGTGGCGCGTACCGAGTTTCATGAACTGGGATGCCTTGCGCATCATGCTAAAAGAGGCCAAGCTCGCCGACATTGCCATTATTGTGAACAGCATCGATCCGTGCGTTTCCTGCACGGAGCGGTAATCGTTTTTTAAACCCGCGGAGAACTGGCTCACAACACCGGGATTCCGTCATATCAAGGAGTGCATCATGGCTTACAAAATCATCCCCAACTTGTGCAACGGCTGCGGCGCCTGCGAGTCTGAATGTCCGAACAAGGCTATCAGCCATGTCGAAAAGCTATTCACCATCGACCCGAATAAGTGCAAGGAATGTCAGGGTGTATATGACAGCCCGATGTGTGCCCAGCTTTGCAATACCGATGCTTGCGTACCTGCATGAGCCAGACAGGGAATTCAGGTCGGCTCAGACTGAACAATGCAATGTGTCACAAATAGTGACAACAACAAAAAGGGGGCTTTGAATCCCTTGTATCTATTTTTTCACTGTGGAATGCTGAAATCCGGACGCACGAATCGCGTCATGGTTTGTAATGATTCCATCACTTCAGGAGAGCATCATGGCTTACAAAATTATTCCCAACCTGTGTAACGGCTGCGGCGCCTGCGAATCCGAATGTCCGAACAAGGCTATCAGCCACGTCGAAAAGGTATTCACCATCGACCCGAATAAGTGCAAGGAATGTCAGGGTGTATATGACAGTCCGATGTGCGCACAGCTTTGCAACACCGACGCCTGCGTACCGGCCTGAACCTTTTTCACGCATCCGAATGTTATTGAGAGGTCGCTATGGATATCTATGAAGAAATCATTAACATGCGAAAACAAGGCCGAACCACTGCGCTGGCTTCAATCATCAACACTATGGGGTCTATTCCTTCGTCAGACACGGCCAAAATGCTGGTGCGCGACGACGGCAGCATCGTCGGCACCATCGGCGGCGGCGCGGGTGAGATGGAGGTAATCCAGATCGCCCGCGAAGTCATCAATAAAGGGAAACCCCAGACCATCAGCTTCAACCTCACCAAGCGCCCCGGAATCGATGCCGGTATGGTTTGCGGCGGCAGTCTGGATATTTTCGTGGAACCCATCATGCCAAACCCGACCCTGTATATTATTGGTGCCGGTCACACTGGCCTTACCACCTTCCGCGCTGCCCGCTCCGCCGGGTTTGATGTGGTCGTCGTCGACGAACGCAAGGCATTCGCCAATCGTGATCGCTACCCGGATGCCAAGGAAATCGTGGTTGGCGAACTGGATGAAGCGTTGGCCCAACTGTCGCTTACACCCGCATCCTTTGTCGTATCGCTTACCCCCGGTCACCAGACCGACATGCGCGTACTACGCTGGGCTCTCGGCACCGAAGCAAGCTACATCGGCATGATGGGCTCCAAGCGCAAAGTCACCGGAATCTTTCAGGAGTTGCAAAAGGAAGGTATTCCGGCAGAGCGCTTCGCCAATGTGCATGCACCGATCGGGCTCAACATTGGTGCCGACACACCGGAAGAAATAGCGATCTCAATCGTAGCCGAACTGATCGCTTGCCGCCGTCACTGTAGTGCAAATGTAGTCCATCTCGGATTGTCTCCCGTTCAGGAGGATGTCCGGTTAATGAAAGTTGGTTAGCCAACCTTGGTTTTTGCAGTTGCCGTCCTTGTTTCACCCTGTGCATAACAACAATAATAAACAGGCCATAACAATAACAATATCGTTTCCGTTTTTTGTTGCAAACCGTATCTCAATTCTGTGAATTACAACAACAAGGAGATAGCAATGAAACGAATTATCATTAATGTGAACGGCGTAGACAGGCCGTTAATTTCCGACCCTGACGCAACGCTGGCAACCGCGCTACGTGAGCAATTGCTGCTCACCGGCTGCAAGGTGTGCTGCGACAACGGCCAGTGCGGCACCTGTACGGTGCTCATCGACAACAAACCGATCAAGGCTTGCATGGTTCCGGTCAGCAAATTCCAGAACGGCGAAAAGATCGTCACCATCGAAGGCATCGGCACTGCCGACAACCTGCACCCGTTGCAAGTGTCGTGGATGGTTCACGGCGGCGCACAGTGCGGCGTCTGTACACCAGGCTTCCTGATGTCGGCAAAAGCCCTTCTCGATCAAAACAAAAACCCGTCGCGCGAAGATGTGCGTACCTGGTTCAACCGCAACCGCAATGCCTGCCGCTGCACCGGCTACAAACCGCTGACCGATGCCGTGATCGATGCAGCAGCGATCATGCGCGGCGAAAAAACGAAAGAGGATCTGATCAAGACCAGCCAGCCGGTCGATAACGGCAGCATCCTCGGCTCCAAATACCGTCGTCCTTCCGCACTGGCTAAAGTTACCGGCACCTGGGATTTCGGCGCCGATGTCACCATGCACATGCCGCCCGACACGCTGCATCTGGCACTGGTTCAGGCAAAGGTCTCGCATGCCAACATTAAAGGCATCGATGCCTCCGCTGCCGAGAAAATGCCCGGCGTATTCAAGGTAATTTCCTGGAAGGATATCAAGGGCAAGAACGCCATCACCGGATTGATCACCTTTCCCACCAACAAGGGCGACGGCTGGGATAGACCGATCCTGTGCAAGGACAAGGTGTTCCAGTTCGGTGATGCCATTGCCGTTGTTGCAGCCGACACGGTGGAACATGCCCGTGCCGCAGCAGAGAAGGTCAAGGTTGATCTGGAAATTCTGCCAGCCTACATGGACGGTTGGGCTGCCCAGGCACCCGACGCGCTGGAGATTCACCCCGGCGTACCCAACGTGTATTACGAGCAGGGTGTGAAAAAGGGCGAGGAAACCGCCCCCATCATGGCCAAGGCTGCACATGTGGTCGAAGCGGAAACGTATTGCAGCCGCCAGCCGCACTTGCATCTGGAACCGGACTGCGGTTGCGCCTATTTTGACGACGACGGCATTCTGACCATCCAGTCGAAGAGCATCGGCCTGCACCTGCACCACGCCATGATCGCTCCGGGTCTCGGCATTGAACCGGCCAAACTGCGCCTGGTACAGAACGGCGCGGGCGGCACCTTCGGCTACAAGTTCAGCCCGACCATCGAAGCGATACTCGGCGCGGCAGCGATTGCCACACAACGCCCGGTTTCACTGGTCTACACGCAGTACCAGAACATCACCTACACCGGCAAGCGTTCGCCGGGCAACGTGAAGACCAAGCTCGCCGCCGACAAGGATGGCAAGTTGCTGGGGATGGAAACCAACTGGTGGATTGATCACGGTCCCTATTCCGAGTTCGGCGACTTGCTGACGACACGCCAGGCCCAGTTCACCGGTGCTGGCTACGACATCAAGAACATCCGCGGTCTGGGCAAGACAGTCTGTACCAACCACGCCTGGGGTTCAGCCTTCCGTGCCTACGGTTCGCCACAAGCCTTCCTGTCCTCGGAAACCGCGATGGACATGCTGGCCGAGAAATTGGGCATGGATCCGCTGGAACTGCGCCTCAAGAACGCCTATCGCCCCGGCGCCACCACGCCGACCGGCCAGGTACCCGATGTCTTCGTGGTCGACAAGCTGCTGGAGATGATCAAGCCCAAGTGGGAAGAAGCGAAGAAGCGCTGCAAGGCCTTCAACGTTGCCGGCAAGAAGCGCGGCGTCGGCATTTCCATCGGCATCTATGGTTGCGGACTGGATGGACAAGACAGCTCCGCAGCAGCCGTGGAACTGACTGCTACTGGTGTCACCGTCTATGACGCATGGCAGGATCACGGTCAGGGTGCCGATCTGGGCACACAGACCTTCGCGCACCACACATTGCAGCCTCTGAAACTGAAGCCGGAGCAAATCAGGCTGGTCATGAACACAACCGATCAGCCCAACAGCGGCCCGGCCGGCGGTAGCCGTTCCAACGTCTTCGTCGGCAACGCCATCCGCGTCAGTTGCGAAATGCTGCTCAACGCCATGCGCAAGCCAGACGGCAAATATCGCACTTACGCCGAAATGGTCGCGGAGAAAATTCCTCTGCGCTACGAAGGCAAGTGGGTGGCTGCGGACTGCACGGCTATTTCCTCCGAAACCGGCCAGGGCAATCCGTTCCCGATCTATATGTACGAAGTATTCGTACCCGAGGTCGAGGTCGATCTGGAAACCGGCAAAGTGACGGTGGTCAAGTTCACCACGGCAGTAGACGTGGGCACGATCATCAATCGCACAACAGTGGACGGCCAGATCTACGGCGGTCTCGCCCAGGGTATCGGTCTGGCACTGAGCGAGGACTTCGATGATCTGAAGAAGCACACCAACCTGCTCGACTGCGGCCTGCCTTACCCGCGCGACATCCCGGACGACATGGAAATCATGTATCTGGAAACGCCGCGTCCGCTCGGGCCGTTCGGTGCAGCAGGCGTCGGCGAAGCACCGCTGACGGCGCCACACCCGGCCATCCTCAACGCTGTCTACAACGCCTGCGGCGTGCGCATCCTCAAGGTGCCCGCACTGCCGGAAATCGTCAAGAAAGCGCTGGATGAAAAAGCAGCAGGCAAGTCCGGAGTCGTTCCGGCTCATAACTGAGCCAAAAGCTGGCAGGAGCGGGAGCTTTGCTTCCGCTCCCCGCCGCTTGAAGTTGTAACAAGCAATTGCGCCACGGATGAACACGGATTTTCAATGGCTAGCCCGCATTCCGAATACCCTATGGGGGAATGACGGGTTGATTTGAGCGCCCGGTTTTACCAGTGATAATCCGTGTTCATCTGTGGCGAATTGCCGTTTTCAGGTTACCCAAGGAAAAGAGCAATCATGGACGGTCAGCAAGTCAAAGACTGGGAATACCACTGCATCGAGGAATCCCCGCCTGCATGCACTGCCGCCTGCCCCGTGCATGTAGATGTGCGCGGCATGATGGAGTTGATGCGCAAAGGTGACTTCAAGGCCGCGCACACGCTGTTTTCCCGCATCGTACCGTTCTCCGGTATTATCGGCCGAATCTGCGATCACCCCTGCGAAAGGTCATGCAAGCGCAGTGAAGCCGGCGAAGCCATCCGTATTCATGAACTGGAGCGCTCTTGTGTAAGCTCCGGTTTCGATGCTATCCCTTTCCGCGTCAACAAGCAGCTGGCGCGCAAACGTATCGCCGTTGTCGGCGCCGGTCTTTCCGGCCTTACTGTCGCCGCGGAACTGCTAATCAAGGGCCATGCCGTTGTTGTCTTCGAAGAAAAACCTGTGTCGCTGGATAGGCTGCGCCGCTACGACGCCAACGTGCTGCCAGCAACTGCGATTGATGCCGACTTGGCCCGCTTCGACGGTACTGGTCTGGAACTGCACCTGAACGAGACTATCGATCTGGCGTCCGCCATCGCCACACTGGCAAACGATTTCGACGCCATCTATCTCGGCCTGGGTCCCACTCCCTTGCCCACCATGCGCGACGTTCTTGCGCTCACAGCCGATGATCGCATCGCGATTGACCCGCTGACCTTCGCCACCAGCCACCCGAAAGTTTTCGCGGGCGGCAGCCAGCGCTACGGCGCGGGCTACTCGCCCATCACCTCGTTGCAGGACGGCCGCTATGCTGCGCTATCCATTGATCGCCTGTTGCAGGGCGCCTCGCTGACGGCGAACCGCGATACCCAGGGTGCGCAGCCAACACGGCTTTACGTCAACACCGCCCGCCATGCGCCTTTGACAGCAATCGTGCCGGTTAATCCGCTGCGCGGTTACAGCCAGGAAGAAGCAATCGCCGAAGCGACGCGATGCTTCCCCTGCCACTGTCTCGAGTGCGTGCAGGTCTGCCCCTTCCTCGAACACTGCGGCTCCTATCCGAAACGCTACATCCGCGAAATCTACAACAACGAAACCATCGTCATGGGCCAGCGCAAGTCCAATCGCATGATCGACTCCTGCACGCTCTGCGGGCTCTGCGCCGAGGTTTGCCCGGAAGATCTTTCGATGGGCGACGTCTGCCTGTCGGCGCGCCAGGGCATGACGGCGAAGGGCAGAATGCCCGTCTCCCACCATGACTTCGCGCTGCGCGATATGGCCTTCAGCCGCAGCAACGCTTTCACACTGGCCCGCCACCAACCGGGCTTTGCACACAGTGAACTGCTGTTCTATCCCGGTTGCCAACTGGCTGCTTCCTCGCCAGACCATGTGGAAAATATCTATGCGCACCTCTGCGCAAGTATTCCAGGCGGCGTCGGCCTCATGCTCGATTGCTGCGGCGCACCCGCGCAATGGGCCGCCCGCGAGGACTTGTTCGCGGAGACACGTGCGGCCTTTGCCGCCGAATGGCGACGTCTCGGCCAGCCGACCGTCGTCACCGCGTGTTCGAGTTGTTACCGGATGTTCGTCGATCACCAGCCGGAAGTGAAAGTGGAATCGCTGTGGTCAGTGCTGGAGCACATCGGTCTTCCACAGGGCGCACTGTCCAGCGTGAAAACGCTGGCCATTCACGACCCCTGCACCACCCGCCATGACACAGCAATCCAGAACAGCGTGCGCAGCCTGTTGACGAAATGCGGTGTGGCCGTCGCGGAACTGGACGGAGCGGAACTCACCACTTGTTGCGGATTCGGTGGCCTCGCCTCGTTCGCCAATCCGGAGGTAACCAACAAGATTGTGGATAAACGCATAGCCCAGAGCAGTGCCGACTATTTGACCTATTGCGCCATGTGCCGGGACAATTTCTCGCGCCGCGGCAAGCGCGCGCTACACTTGCTCGACCTGGTATTCCCCGGCAGCACCGACCCGGCTGCTCGTGCCGATCCCGGCTTCTCGATGCGCCAGGAAAACCGCGGCCGGCTGAAACGCCGTCTGTTGCTCGATTTATGGGAGGTAACTGTGAGTGGACCAAGCACCGATATCGAATTGACTGTCTCCGCCGAGGTACAAGCCGATCTTGAAAAGAAACTGATCCTGCTCGACGATGTTCGGCAAACCATACGCCATGCCGAAAGCAGCGGCGAAAAACTGCTCGACAATAAATCGGGCCGCATCATCGCCAGTTTCCGCCCCGTAAGCATGACCTATTGGGTCGAGTACACTGTGAAAGACGGCCGCTACACCGTTCACCGCGCCTACAGTCATCGCATGCAATTGGGATAAATATCATGGCCGAAAAAACTTCTGCTGCTCCCGAATCCGAACTGCTGTGCGCCAAATGCAAACTTGCTTTGGTGCCGGGCAAGGTCACCGCCTCCTATCTGGGCAATTCGTTTCCTGTTGACCTGCTGCGTTGTCCCGGCTGCGGCTTCACCTATGTGCCGGAGTCGCTGGCCGTCGGCAAGATGCTCCAGGTCGAACAAGCGCTGGAGGACAAGTAATGGACTGCGTCGTTGAGCATCCGTATTACAGCGGCCGCTACAACTACAGCGGCAACGAACCGCTGCGCCCCGGCGGTCTGGAATTGACGCGGCTGGCCATGCACTACGCGGGTTTTGGCGCTGGCGACAATATCCTCGATCTGGGTTGCGGTGAAGGCGCAGGCACGCAGTTGCTCCGGCTTCACGGCTGCAATGCCATTGGTCTCGATACTTTGCCTGCATCACTTGCGGCCGCTGCAGAACGCCTGCCCGGCTTGCCGCTAATCGTTGCAAGCGCCCGTCGGCTGCCGTTCGCCGACGCATCCCTGGACGGCATTCTCGCCGAATGCTCTCTCTCGCTGGTTGACCGGCGCGACGAGGTGCTGACCGAATGCAACCGGGCATTGCGCTCCGGTGGCCGCTTCGCAATCACCGATATTTTCGCCCGCAACACAGTCAGTCGCGATCAGCCGCCACCCGCATGTCTCGCTGGTATGGCTACGCAAAACGAAATCGTGGCAGAGCTGGCGGGTGCCGGTTTCCGTGTAGAACGCTGGGAAGATCACTCGCACGTGCTCAAGGCATTCATGGCCCGCCTGATATTCGAATGCGACAGTACGGATGCGCTCTGGGCCGAAGACGCCGGTACACTGAACACAGCGCTCAAGCAATGCCGACCCGGCTATTTTTTGTTGATCGCGGTCAAGGACTGACAAGGAGCATGACATGACAGACGAAAGTTTTCGAGTTGCCGAGCTCGCCCTCAAGGGCTACAAGTGCAGTCACATCCTGGTGCAGATAGGTCTCGACGCGCAGGAAAAACAAAACCCGGATCTGCTGCGTGCCATGTCCGGACTGGCCAACGGCATGGGCGACGGGCTTACTTGCGGTGTGCTGACCGGCGGCTGCTGCCTGATCGGAATGTACGCGGGCATGGACGGCGAAGGCCACGACGAACACGGCCGCCTGCCCTTGATGCTGGAAGAATACGTCGAATGGTTTCGCGAAGAGGCCGGAAAACGCTACGGCGGTATCGAATGCAAAATCATCATGCAAGATGACCCGCGCCTGCGCCATGAACGCTGCCCGGGACTGATTCTCGATGCTGTGCTCAAGGCAAAAGAAATTCTCGAGGCGAACGGTTTCGAACTCGATGGACGCAGTGGCGATGAGCAGCGCTAACAAACACACCACAATGCCAAAATCCAACCAACAACCCGTCCTCTCTGCATTAATCCTGGCTGCCGGTTATTCCTCGCGCATGGGGCAATTCAAGCCATTGCTGCCACTTGACGGCAGAACCGTGATTGAATCGACCATAGCCACATTCCGCAATGCCGGCGTCACCAGGATCATCGTCGTCACCGGCCATGAAGCCGCACAGCTGCGGCCATTGCTTAAAGACCCGGGAATTTCAGCAGTGCACAACCCGGACTACGCAAGCGGCATGTATTCGAGCGTGCAGGCGGGAATCCGGTCATTGCCCGAAGATATCGATGCCTGTTTCTTGTTGCCCGCCGATATCCCGCTGGTGCGATCCGCGACCATTAAAACAATTATTGGACGCTATGAATCCAGACACCCTTCCATCATCTATCCGGTGTTCCGCGGACAACACGGCCATCCACCGCTGATCGCCCGTAGTCTGTTCACCGAAATTCTTGCGGGCAACGGCGAAGGCGGATTGCGCGCCCTGCTGCAACGTCACGAGGTAGACGCCAGCGAGGTCGACGTATTTGATGAAGGCATCCTGCTTGATATGGACGAACCTGAAGACTACGAGCGACTGGCACAACTGGCGCCGCGCCGCCACGTTCCGACTGCGGCTGAGTGCAAAGCCATTCTCGCCATGCTGGCAGTGCCGGCTCCTGTCTGCCGCCACAGCCGTGCCGTAGCAGCGGTCGCAGAGGCCATGACAAAACGGCTCAACGCCCATGGTGTCATCATCGCCCCGGATCTGGTACGCGCCGCAAGTCTGCTGCACGACATCGCCAAGGGGCAGCCCGCACACGCCGAGGCAGGCGCCGCCATTGTGTCCGAACTCGGCTTCCCGGAGGTGGCCGAAATCATCGGGCAGCATATGGACATTGATTTCGACGGTAGCTCGCCCAAGGAGGCTGCCATCGTTTTTCTCGCCGACAAACTGGTACGGGAAGACAGCCGCGTACCTCTGGATGAACGCTTCCGTCCGGCTTTCGAACGCTTCCGCGACCAACCGGAAGCGTTGCGCGGTGCCACCCGGAAATACGACACTGCACTGGCAATCCTCGGCGCGGTTGAACGACTGGCAGGTGAGACATTAACAAGCATACTCGCCGACTGTGAGGTACCGGCATGACTGTGACTCAACAACTGCTGGCCGAAACCGAAAGCGTCTGTCCGGTGTGCCTGCAAACGCTGACAGCGCAACGCGTCGCCGAAGATGACAACATCTACCTGATCAAACTTTGTCCTGAGCACGGACTCTTCAAGACCATCCTCTGGCGCGGCCTTGAATCTTACCGGCACTGGGGTAAGCGCGGCAGCCGGGCAGCGCGTCCGCCGGTCTGCGAGACCACGGTGAAGCATGGCTGTCCGCACGACTGCGGCCTGTGCCCCGATCATCTGCAACACACGTGCTGCGTGCTGCTTGAAGTGACGCAGCGCTGCAATATCAAATGCCCCGTCTGTTTCGCCTCTGCGACAGACGACAACACCGACCCGAGTCTTGCCGAAATCGAAACCTGGCTGCGCCTGCTGCTGGCGCATGGCAGCAAGGTCAATCTCCAGCTCTCCGGCGGCGAACCCACGATGCGCGACGATCTTCCGCAAATCATCGTGCTGGCCCGCTCGCTGGGCTTCGACTTCCTGCAGTTGAACACCAACGGCATCCGCCTCGCCAAGGAAAATGGCTACGCACAACGCCTGGCAGACGCGGGGCTCGATTGCGTCTTCCTGCAATTCGACGGTGTCAGCGACGCGGTCTATAAACACATACGCGGCGCCCGCCTGCTTGACCTCAAGACTGCGGCCATCGACCACTGTGCCGAAGCCGGTTTGGGTGTGGTGCTGGTGCCGACACTGGTGCCCGGCGTCAACGTGGGAGAGATTGGCGAAATCATTGATTTCGCGCTGGCCCGTGTCCCGGCGGTACGCGCCGTACACTTCCAGCCGATCAGCTATTTCGGTCGCTACCCTGCGCCACCCGCCGATGCGGACCGGCTCACGCTGCCGGAGATCATGGACGAGATCGAAGCCCAAACCGAAGGCAAAGTGCATGCCGCCGACTTCAGTCCCGGCTCGGCAGAGAACGCCTATTGCTCGTTCAGCGGAAAATTCTTCGTCGGTAAAGACGGTGCCCTGCGCCCCTCTGCCGAGCCCGCCGCGAACGCGTGCTGTGGTGGTGACGACACTACATCGGCTTGTGGCTGCGGAGTACCGTCGCGTGGCGATGATGCGCTACGCGCACGCCAATTCGTCGCCGCCCACTGGATAACACCGGAGCAGCGCGAAACATCCGATGAGCAATGCGCCGGTATCGACGTGGCCAGCCTTGATGCATTCCTCGCCACCCGCCAACACAGCTTCTGCATATCCGCCATGGCCTTTCAGGACGCGTGGAACCTGGATCTGGAGCGGCTGCGCGAATGTTTCATCCACGTTGTATCCCCGGATCGGCGCATCGTTCCCTTCTGCGCCTACAACCTGACCGCGATTTCCGGCGAATCCCTGTACCGGCATCCGGCCTGTGCCGAGGCCTGAAGCCATGCACGCGGCCAATCCGCTCGATGCCTGGACAGCAGCCCAACTCGGCCGCAACGGAAAGCACTGGTCGCGTCCGGATCTGATCGCCTACCAATCCTCGCGGTTGCGCGAAACCGTGGCTTGGGCAAAGCAGCGCAGTCCCTTTTACCGCTGGCTGCTGGATAGCTACGATGTGGCAACACTGGACACGCCTGATGGTCTCCGACATCTTCCCTTCACTACCGCCGAGGACTTGCGACGCAACAACCCTCCGCTGGTGTGTCTCTCGCAGAGCGAGATCAGCCATGTTGTGACGCTGGATACTTCAGGCACCAGCGGTACCCCAAAACGCCTGTTCTTCACTGCTGAGGAACAGGAAGCGACGACCGATTTCTTTCACCACGGCATGTGCTTGCCGGCCCGTTCCGGCGACCGCGTGCTGATTCTGTTTCCCGGTGAGCGGCCCGGCAGCGTCGGTGATCTGCTAGCCAAGGCCTTGCTGCGTCTGGGCGCCACGCCAATCATGGCAGGCTGGCCGCAAGACCTGGCGGCGACAGCTGTAGTACTGCGCCGGGAACAGCCTGATGTTGTAGCTGGCATGCCCGTGCCCATGCTGGCCGTAGCGCGCCATGCTGCGACAGCAGGTCTGCCGCCGATCCGCATCAAGCGCGTGCTGCTCAGCGCCGATCATGTCGCCGACAGCATGCGGCGAAGCCTGACTGAGCTGTGGGGCTGCGAGATATTTGAACACTACGGCATGACCGAGATGGGGCTGGGCGGCGGCGTCGATTGCACCGCACACGCGGGTTACCACATGCGCGAGAGCGAACTGCTGATCGAGGTCATCAATCCGGCGAACGGCGAGCCCGTGGCCGAAGGTGAATTTGGCGAAGTGGTGTTCACCACGCTCACCCGGCGCGGCATGCCGCTGATCCGCTACCGCACCGGCGACCTGTCACGGCTGCTGCCTGGTGCCTGCGCCTGCGGCTCACCGCTGGCGCGTCTGGAGCGATTGCACAGCCGCGTGGGTGGAGGCATTCAACTCGACGGAGCAGGCGAACTAACGATTGCCATGCTCGATGAGTGTCTGTTCGATATCGATGGCGTCGCCGATTTCAATGCGGTTTATCGGTACGGACTGCCTCCTCGTCTCGATCTGGAAGTAACTGCTGTCAACGGCGATGCTCTGGATGAAGAGCAGCTGCGAATAGACGTGCGTAATGCGCTCGCCGGTATTCCGCAGCTTGCTGCTGCCGGCGAAGCGCAATGCATACGGTTGTCGGTCACAGTGTCGCCCAACAGGAGTATTCCGCGCCGGGTCGGCAAGCGAACCATAGTCAACGGAGCTTTATCGTGACCACAATTTATCTGCTCCGGCACGGTGCGCTGGCCGACGACAGCCGCGACCGCTTCATAGGCCAGATTGACCTGCCTCTGGCAGCGGAAGGAATTCGTCAGGCGCAGGCATTGGCGCAAACATTGCACAATGAAAACATCGGCATCATTTATTGCAGCGATTTGCTCCGCTCACAGCAAACCGCAGAAATCATCGCTGACGAAAGCAATGCGCCCATCAAGACGCGCAAAGAGCTACGGGAAATCTCTCTCGGCAATTGGGAAGGCTTGTCGCGGAGCGAGGTCAAGTCGTCCTTCCCGATGCAATACGCAGAGCGCGGAAATGACATCGAAAACTACCGGATACCCGGTGGCGAAAGCTTCGCCGAATGCCGCCAACGTGCCCTCGCGGCCTGGGAGGAAATGCTGGGCAGTGGCATAGAACACATCGCCGTTGCAGGCCATGCCGGAATCAACCGGCTGCTGCTGTGCCACATTCTGGGCATCCCGATAGCCAATATGTTTCGCATTGGTCAGGACTACGGCTGCGTAAACATCGTCGAGCAAACCAGCGAGCGCTTCTGCGTAAAACTCATCAACGGTCGTCCTACGGACATTCACGGCAGTTCGTTATAAACCTTCTGCTAAAAAGGTATTTTTTGGCATTTCAGCTGTTGCAAGAAATGTGTAACGAAATGTTACACCCCCCCGGCAAAATGCTTTGCTTCTCTTGTATCGACCTTTCCGCAGTGAAATACTGATTCCCAGACGAAAGAATCACGTCAAACTACAACAACAATATTTGTAATGATTCCATCATTTCCAAGGAGAAAAACATGGCTTACAAAATTGTTCCCAATCTGTGCAACGGCTGCGGCGCCTGTGAATCTGAATGTCCGAACAAGGCTATCAGCCATGTCGAAAAAGTGTTCACCATCGACCCGAATAAATGCAAGGAATGTCAGGGCGTTTATGACAGTCCGATGTGTGCCCAGCTATGCAACACCGACGCCTGCGTGCCGGCCTGAATGAGCCAGCCCCAACGGTATCTTGAAACCGCGCTTTCCCACGGGGGCGTCAGTCGCAACTTAACAGGAGAATGTCATGGATAAAATAATACGCGTCAATATGTCGGATCTCAGCAGCAAAACCGAAGCGGTACCCGCGGAATGGGTTGGGTTGGGTGGACGGGCAATGACTTCCACCATCGTTGCCAAGGAAGTGCCTCCCACCTGTCATGCACTTGGCCCAAGCAACAAGCTGGTGTTCTCACCCGGTCTGCTGACCGGCACAGCAGCCGCCAACTCAGGACGCCTGTCGGCCGGTGCCAAGAGCCCGCTGACCGGTGGCATCAAGGAAAGCAACGCCGGCGGTACTGCCGCCCGCATGTTCGCCAAGCTCGGTATCAGGGCGCTGATCGTCGAAGGGTTACCGAAGGACGACAAGTGGTACAGCATACATATCGCCAAGGATGCCGTTACCATCAAGGAAGAAACCGAGATGGTCGGCAAGGGTAACTACGATGTGGTGAACAAGGTTCAGGCCCGCTACGGCAAACCGGTTGCAGTCGTATCCGTAGGACCCGCCGGTGAAATGAAGATGCTCTCCGCCAACATTTCCGTTGCCGATCCCGAGTCGCATATTCGCAGCCTCGGCCGCGGCGGTCTCGGCGCGGTGATGGGTTCGAAAAAGATCAAGTTCATTTCCATCGACGAAACCGGTGTACCACCGGTGATGCCAAAAGATGCGGCCAAGTTCAAGGAAGCATCGCGCATTTTCGCCAAGACCCTGCTCGACCACCCGGTCAGCGGTCAAGGCCTGCCCACCTACGGCACCGATGTGCTGGTGAACATCCTTAACGAAGCCGGCGGCCTACCGACACGCAACTTCACCAGTGGTCAGTATGCCGCGCACGACAAGATTTCCGGCGAGACCATGCACGACACCATCGTCAAGCGTGGCGGACAGCCTACCCACGCCTGCCATCCCGGTTGCCAGATCCAGTGTTCGCAGATCTACAACGACAAGGACGGCAAGTACCTCACCTCGGGTTTCGAGTATGAAACCATCTGGGGTCTGGGTGCCGACTGCTGCATCGAGGATCTGGATGACATCGCCATGGCCGACCACATCATGGACGACATCGGCGTCGACAGTATCGAAACAGCGGTGATGTTCGGCGTAGCCATGGAAGCCGGTGTGCTGCCTTTCGGCGACGGCAAAGGTGTGGTGCGCATGTTGCGCGACGAGATCGGCAAGGGCACACCGCTCGGCCGCGTACTCGGCGGCGGTGCCGGTCAGCTCGGTCGGATCTATGGCATGACCCGCGTTCCGGTGGTCAAGAATCAGGGCATTCCTGCCTACGACCCGCGCTCCGTCAAGGGTATCGGCGTCACTTATGCCATGGGCACGATGGGTGCCGATCACACTTCGGGTTACGCGATTGCCACCAACATCCTCGGCGTCGGCGGTCATGTTGATCCGCTTTCCAAGGTAGGCCAGATCGATCTCGCGCGCAATCTGCAGATCGCCACAGCAGCCATCGATTCGACCGGCATGTGTTTGTTCATCGCCTTCCCGGCGCTGGATATTCCGGAATGCCTCTCCTCGCTGATCGACATGATCAACGCGCAGTATGGCATCAACCTGAAAGGAGATGACGTGACGGCACTGGGCAAATCGGTACTGAAGATCGAGCACCAGTTCAACCTGGATGCAGGTCTTTCCAAAGAGCAAGACCGTCTGCCGGAGTTCTTCAGCCTGGAGCGCGTCCCGCCGCACAATGCAATCTGGGATTTCTCTCCTGCAGAACTCGATACATTCTGGAACTTCTGATGCATTTATCCCCGGTGCCGCAAAGGCACCAACCCCTTCCCCGACGCAGGCTTAACAGCCCCGCGCCGGGGTTTTTCATTAAAATGGCTGCAGCCAATCGGGATACTCCGGCATGAAAATAAAACTAAGACTCTACGCCACGCTGCAGAAATATTTGCCGCCTGGAACCAGCAACAGCGAAACGGAAATGGAATTGGCCGAAGCAGCTACCATCCCCGACGCGCTCGGCATACTTGCCGTGCCCATGAGTCTGCCGCACATCATTTTTATCAACGGGCGCCATGTATTGCGTCCTGATTTTTCCACGCGCCAACTTCAGGATGGCGACATCCTTGCGGTCTTTCCGGCCATCGGCGGCGGTTAATCCGTATCCTATGTTGAACCCAAAATGTCCATTGGGAAACGCAGCCCACTTCCCCCTTTATAAAAGGGGGACTGAGGGGGATTTTTGCTTCCGGATAAGGCGCAAATCCCCCCCAACCCCCCTTTCGTTAAAGGGGGGATGCCGCAATGAACTAGTTGGTTTGAATTTTGTGAGCAGAATTTACGCTAGTATCCTTGCATGCTGAACACCCTGCTCGAAGCCATTTCGCTGGTATCTCGCCTGGATAATCAGGTTGTCGCCATCGTCTGGCTTTCCTTCAAAGTCGCTCTCGCCACAGTCACTCTCGCGACGTTGATCGGCTTGCCGCTAGGAGCTTTCGTGGCAGTCGCCTCGTTTCCCGGCCGCGGTGCAGTGACGGTCTTTCTCAACGCCATGATGGGCCTGCCCTCGGTGGTGGTCGGCGTTATCGTTTATCTTTTCCTTTCGCGCTCGGGTCCGTTCGGCGGCATGGGTCTGCTCTATTCGCCAGTTGCCATGGTCATGGCGCAAACCGTTCTCGTGGTGCCTCTGATCGCAGCGCTGACGCGGCAGATTGTCGAAGATGCCTGGCGTGCATATTCCCTGGAATTCCGCTCCATGCACTTCTCGCTGGGCAACAGCATTGTTGCCCTGCTCTACGATTGCCGTTACTCGCTGGTGGTCGCGGTACTGGCCGGTGCCGGTCGCTCGCTGTCCGAAGTCGGCGCGGTGATGATCGTCGGCGGCAATATCGAAGGCTACACACGCGTGATGACCACGGCCATCGCGCTCGAAACCGCCAAGGGCGATCTGCCACTGTCGCTGGCGCTGGGCATGGTGCTGCTGACGGTGGTGCTATTGATCAACACCGGCGCTTATCACGTGCGGCAATGGGCGATGAGGAAATACGGCTGATGTTCCCCATACAACTTTCCAACATCCGCTTTACGCCGGACGGTCGCCCGGTTCTTGCCGGGGTCGATCTGGATATCGATGCCGATGGCATCACCGTAATCATCGGTCCCAACGGTGCCGGCAAGACGGTGTTGCTGCGCATCATGGCCGGTCTGCAGGCACCGCATGATGGCAACATCCACTGGAACGGCAACGGTTGCCCGGAACCCGGAATCGCAATGGTCTTCCAGCATCCGATACTGCTGCGCAGTTCGGTGTTCCATAACGCCGGGCTGGGTCTCAAACCGTTTGGCCTGTCTCGTGCGGAAGCGAAACGGCGCACCATGCAGACACTAGAACGCGTCGGCCTTGCACATCGAGCTACGGACAGCGCACGGCTGCTGTCGGGTGGCGAACGCCAGCGTCTGGCGCTGGCGCGTGCCTGGGCGATGCGCCCGCAACTGTTGTTGCTGGACGAACCAACTGCGGCACTTGACCCTTCTGCCACTGATGTTGTCGAAGGCATCGTGCGCGAGATTCGCACCGATGGAACGCGTATCATCATGACAACACACAACCTGGGACAGGCGATGCGCATTTCCGATGACATCGTTTTTCTGTCCAGCGGACGCGTGATCGAACGCGCGCCGACTTCCCGTTTTTTTGCAAGACCGCAGTCCAACGAAGCCAAACTTTTTATACAAGGAGAACTGCCATGGCGAATTTCTTTCGACAACTGATTATTTTCTTCTGCGTGATGCTGATGGGTGGTATCGCGAATGCCGACGAGTCCATCGTCGTGGCTTCAACTACTTCGACCGAACAGTCCGGGCTGTTTGGTCACATCCTGCCGGTATTCGAAGCCAAGACCGGCATCAAGGTCAAGGTGGTGGCGCTGGGTACCGGCCAAGCACTGGATACCGCTCGTCGCGGCGATGCCGATGTGGTGTTTGTGCATGATCGGCCAGCCGAAGACAAATTCGTTGCCGAGGGCTGGGGCGTTGATCGCCGCGATGTCATGTACAACGATTTTGTGATTGTCGGCCCCAAGGCGGATGCGTCAAAGGTCAAAGGCACCACCGATGCGGTTGAAGGCTTCCGCCGCATGGCCGCCGGCACCACACCGTTCATTTCCCGCGGCGACAAGAGCGGCACGAACTCCGCCGAACTGCGCTTCTGGAAAGAGGCCAATATTGATCCGAAAGCCTGGGCAGGCTACAAGGAAGCGGGTGCAGGCATGGGCCCCACGCTCAACATGGCTGCTGCCATGGGCGGATACACGCTGTCTGATCGCGGCACCTGGCTTTCCTTCAAAAATCGCCAGGATTTGGAAATCGTATTGGCCGGAGACAAACGTCTCTTCAACCCCTACGGCGTCATGCTCGTGAACCCGGCCAAATATCCCAACGTCAAGAAGGAAGCCGGGATGAAATTCATCAACTGGATCACCTCGCGCGAAGGCCAGGAAACAATCGCCGCTTACAAGATCAACGGCGAACAACTGTTTTTCCCGAGCGCGAAAAACTGAAGGGTCTGTCATGACCAGAAAAAACACGTTGAACGTTGCCGAGGCGCGACAGACGATGCTCGATGTTCTCAGTCCGGTAACGGGCTGGGAAGCGTTGCCGATACGTCGCGCCCTTGATCGCATTCTCTACCGCGACGTCACCGCGCCTTTCGACGTACCGGCCCACGACAACTCGGCCATGGATGGCTACGCAGTCAGAGTCGGCGACTTGTCTGCCAACGCAGAAACCCGGCTGAAAATCGTCGGCACGGCATTCGCAGGCAATGCCTTCTCCGGCCTGGTCGGCAACGGTCAGGCAGTGCGCGTCATGACGGGTGCCGTGCTGCCGCGCGGTGCCGATGCTGTCGTCGTGCAGGAAGTGGTGCGGGTCGATGGCGATGCCGTCATCGTGCCATCGGGCCAGGAGGCGGAACAAAACGTGCGCCGCGCCGGAGAAGATCTCGCGCGCGGCAATCCTGCACTGCTGGCCGGCAAGAGCCTTGGACCGGCAGAGATCGGCCTGCTGGCTTCGCTCGGCATCGGTGAAGTGACAGTGCGTCGCCGCCTGCGCGTGGCCTTCTTTTCCACCGGAGATGAAGTCGCCTCCATCGGGCGCCCATTGGCACCGGGCGAAATCTACGACAGCAACCGCTACACTCTTTTCGGCGCACTCACACGACTGGGTGTCGACCTGATCGACATGGGCGTGGTGCGCGACAATCCAGCCGCGCTGGAGCAGGCACTCAAGGAAGCTGCAGCTCAGGCCGATGTCATCCTGACGAGCGGCGGCGTTTCCGTCGGCGATGCCGATTTCATCCGTGAACTCACGTCACGTTTGGGCAATATTGAATTCTGGAAACTCAACATCAAGCCCGGCCGTCCCATGGCGTTCGGACGTATCGGCAACGCCTGGCTATTTGGGCTGCCCGGCAACCCGGTCGCGGTGATGGTGACTTTTTATCAGGTCGTGCTTGATGCATTGTGCAAGTTGATGGGCTGTGCGCCACTGCCGGAACGCCCGTTGTTCAAGGTGCCCTGCATCTCGTCCATCACCAAATCGCCAACGCGCCGCGAATTTCTGCGCGGTGCGCTGTTCCTCGACAACGGTATCTGGAAAGTCCGGCCCGACAGCAATCAGGGTTCGGGCATCCTGAGTTCGATGTCCAGTGCCAACTGCTTCATCGTCTTGCCGGAGACAAGCGGCGACGTTAAAGCAGGAGACATGGTCGACGTGCAACCCTTCGACGGACTTATTTGATGTCGACCGACTGCAACTCCGGAAAATTACACGACTTCCGCGGTCGTCGCTGGTTGAGCGTCTTCCTGCGCAGCGCGCACCTGGTTGCAGTGATTGCCTTTGCTGCTGTGCTGTTACCAGCACCATCGACGCCACTGCCGGAACATGCCGGCAGCGCCGTGCTGATCACCGGTGTCCTGATCTGGCTGCTCGACATCTGGCACAAACCCGGCCATCTCGTTGAAGGCGCCGGTCTCAGCATGCTGCTAAAACTGGCACTGATTATAGGGATGATATTCGCACATGGCTTACGCATGCCCTTGTTCTGGATCATCGTCGTCTGGTCGGCTGTGTTCTCGCATGCGCCGTCGAACTTTCGTAACGCGCGCCTGCCTAAAACTTGATATACCGTTTTTTTGTCGAAGCAGTTCGGCTTCGCCTTGTAGAGGAAATGTCTTATGAAAACTGACGTAGTTACCGATTCAGAGTCGACTCCGTGGCCTCAGGCTCCTACATGGTGGGACGCCAGCAGGACAGAAGGAATGGCTGCCTTCGGCGCGCCGGTCAAGATCACGGTCGATGGAAAAGAGTTCGAGGCGCCCGCCGGTGCCTCGGTGCTCAATGCCGTCATCGCCGCAGGAGTCTACGTGCCGCACCTGTGCACCCACCCCGAACTGCCCCCGGCCTGCCGTCGCGGCGAAGGTGGCGGCTGCAATCTCTGCGCGGTGGAAACATCGTTACGTCCCGGCAAGGTCACCCATGCCTGCAAGATCGAGGTGACGGAAGGCATGGCTATACGCACCGAGTCACCCCTTATCCGTATCGGCAGGCAATCGGCGCTGTCCAAGATCCTCGCCAATCATCCCCACGTCTGCCTGACCTGTCCCGAGCGCAATATCTGCAACCGCAACGAGTGCGCCTACGGCCACCCGCCTGAAGCCCGCTGTTGCGATCAGTTTGCCAACTGCGAGTTGCGCAGAATCGCCGACTTCGTCGGCATCCGCGACAACACGCCGGTTTATCAATCGGCCGCACTGCCAGTAATCAGGAATGAGCCCCTGTTCGACCGCGACTACAACCTGTGCGTCGACTGCCGGCGCTGCATCACGGTTTGCAATGACATCCGCGGCGTAGGTTGCCTGGAAATGAAGAGTGTCGATACGCCGCAAGGCCCGCGCACTTACGTCGGCACCATCGCGGCAACGCTGCTCGACTCCGGCTGCAAGTTCTGCCGCGCCTGCGTCGCCGTGTGTCCGACGGGCGCACTCACCGACCACACGCTGACTCCGACACGGCACAAAGCGTCCACGGTGCCATGCCATGCCGCATGCCCGGCCGGTATCGATGTGTCGCGCTACGTCCAACTCGCCGCCGAAGGCAAATACAGCGAAGCCATCGCCGTCGTGCGCGAAAAACTGCCCTTCCCCGGCATCCTCGGCCGTGCCTGCTATGCCATGTGCGAACTCGACTGCCTGCGCGGCCGGCTCGACGATCCGCTGTCGATACGCAGTCTTAAACGCATGGCCGATGACAACGACACCGGCCTGTGGCGGCAATACTCCAAACAGCTGCCGCCGACGGGCAAGCGCGCCGCTATCATCGGCGCCGGCCCTGCCGGTCTCACTGCTGCCTGGTACCTGGCCAAGAAAGGCCATGCCGTCACGGTATTCGATGTCCACCCCAGCGGCGGCGGCACCGCCCGTTATGGCATTCCCTCCTACCGCGTACCTGCCGAGGTTGTGGAACGCGAGGTCGGCGAAGTGAAAGAACTCGGCGTGATTTTCGAATTCGGCAAGCGCGTCGAAAATTTTGACACGCTGTTCGCCGATGGTTTCGAAGCGGTCTTCATCTCTATCGGTTGCCAAGGCGGCGACCGGCTCGGCGTGCCCGGCGACGATCTTCCGGGCATTGTGGACAGCCCTACCTATCTGCGTGCAGTGGCCATGGGCCTCGTCAATGCGCCCGCCAGCGGCATTAGCACCGGTAGCAAAGTGGTGGTGATAGGCGGCGGCAATGTTGCCGCTGACAACGCCCGTTGCTCGCGCCGTTTCGGCGCCGGGGTGGACATGATCTACCGGCGCACGAAAAAAGAAATGCCGATCCATGAGCACGAGCTGGAGGGCTGCCTGAAGGAAGGCGTGAACATCCGCTACCAGTTGGCCCCGAAAAGAATTGAGCCGGGTAGCGGCGGCTTCCGCCTCGCGATCACCTATGCCTGCATGAGACAGGGCGAGCCCGATGCCTCGGGCCGACGCAGGCCGGTCGATACCGGCGAGGAAATCACCGAAGGTGTTGATCTGGTCATTGCCGCCGTGGGACAGCACACGCAGCAATTCGCCGGCTTCGGTGTCCAGACCGACGCCAAGGGCCGCATCGTGGTGCGTAAAGATACGCTGTTGACAAGCCGCCCCGGCGTCTATGCCGGTGGAGACTGCGTGCTCGGCCCATCGACGCTGATCGAATCGGTAGCCCACGGCCGTTTGGCCGCCTCCGCCATCGACCGGCAACTGGGTGGTGATGGCAACATCGATGAGAAGCTGCTGCACGACGATTGGCAGACGTCGCCGTATCTGGGCACCGACCCGGCGGATTTCAACCGGCGCCGCAAGGTGCATCCGGCCGTACTGGCGCCGGCAGCTCGCGGCAATTTTGACGAGATCGAGTGCAGGTACAGCGATGGCGATGCCCGTGCCGAGGCGGCGCGTTGTTTGAAGTGCAATCTGGCATCAAAGATTGCCTGTGCCGTCATGCCGCCGGAGGCCTGAAGCGCAAGAAGTAAAAAGGTTAATAGCCCCTCTACCGCAAGCGGGATAACCAGCGACTTGGCTGCGGTTGTTTGCAGCCTAGTCGAATGGCTAGTAGTTACATCAGAGGGGTTGGGGTGAGGGGCGTTGTTCCGAAACGAAACATCGTCATATACCCATAGACCCTCATCCCAACCCTTCCCCCGCTTGCGGGGGAAGGGAGTATCTTGCTGAGATCCATACAACTTCCTTCTCACGCTTTGCCTTACCAAAGGAAACAATCATGATCGTCCGAGAACTCAAAACCAACGTGTATTCCTTGTCCGCCATTGACTGGGACAGGAAACTTTTCGACGAATTGGTTCCCCTGCCCGAAGGCACCAGCTACAACGCCTACCTCGTCAAAGGCAGCGAGAAAACAGCATTGATCGACACGGTGCATCCTTCGATGACCGAGGGTCTGCTGCAGGCGCTGAAGAGCATGGGCATAGAACGCCTGGATTACATTGTTTCCAACCATGCTGAACCCGATCACGCGGGCGCCATTCCCGCAGTACTGGCCGCGTATCCGGAAGCCAAGGTACTCGCCAACGTCAAATGCAGAAGCCTGTTGAAGTCCAGCCTCAAACTGCCGGCTGAAGTGTTCGAGCTGATTCAGGATGACCAGGTACTCTCGCTCGGCGACAAGTCGCTGCGCTTCTTGTGGGTGCCCTGGGTACATTGGCCGGACACGACCATTACCTATATCGTGGAAGATCACATCATGTTCTCCTGCGACTTCCTCGGCGCGCATCTGGCCACCTCCGACCTGTATGCAACCGATGAAGCCCGCGTGGCACGGGCGGCGCGCATGTACTACGCCGAGATCATGATGCCCTACCGGCCCAATGTGAACAAACACCTGAAACGTCTGGAGAGCATGAATATCGAAATGATAGGCGCCAGCCACGGCCCGGTTTATGCGCGTCCCGATTTCATCCTATCGCTGTACCGCCAATGGGCCGGTGACGAAACGCGCCCGGAAGTGGTCATCCCTTATCTTTCCATGTACGAAAGCACGGCAAAGATGGTTGCCTATCTGGTCGACCGGCTCATGGAAAAAGGCATGTCGGTGCAACCGTTCAACGTGGTCGATCTGGATTCCGGGCGTTTCGCGTCATCACTGGTGGAAGCCTCCACCATCGTCTTCGCCTCGCCCACCGTACTCGACGGCCCGCACCCGGCTATGGCTTATGCCGCCTACCTGGCCAATGCGCTGCGACCGAAAACCAAATACGCGGCAATCATCGGCTCATACGGCTGGGGAACGGGCATGCCGGAAAGCCTGACCAAACTGGTGCCCCAGTTGAATGTTGAGTGGTTCCCGCAGGTCAATATCGGCGGCACTCCCAAGCCAGAAGACTTCGCCGCGCTTGATCAACTGGTTGCCGGTATCTGCGCAGCGAACGCTGCGGGCAAATGAACCGTTGATAGATATTTGCTATTGACCTTTACTCGCGATACAGCACAGCAAGCGTCTTCTCTATCCGGTCGACGGATGAAAACAGCTGTTTCATCCCGGCATCGAGATTGGTGTTCATGGACGACGTACGGCTGGCCAGGGAATCTGTAAGTTGTGCTATTCCAGCGGCCGCCTTGGTAGACATTTCCGACAGCTTTCGCACTTCGTCCGCCACCACGGCAAAGCCGCGGCCCTGCTCACCCGCTCGCGCCGCTTCGATTGCAGCATTCAATGCCAGAAGGTTCGTCTGCGTGGCAATTTCCTTGACTTGACCAGCGAGCGTCTGCACGCCGGAAAATTCCTGGTTGAGCTCGGTCAGTTTGGTATTGGTTTCTGAAATCGACTGCCCCGACTGGGCAAGGTCGGTCATTGTTCCTTCCACACCCGCTTTGACTTCTTCCAGGCGTGCTTTCAGTTCAGCAGTCTGAAGTTTGAACGCCTGCAATTCGAGCGTTTCTTTTCCGACTTCCTGTTCTGCCGAATCCGCACGTGCTCGAATGCTTGTGTCGTCTTTTTGCAATGCCACCATCGACGCCCGTTCCTGTTCCAGCGTTCGTTGCAGATTTGCGAGTTCCGACTGCAAGCTCTCGACGCGTTTGCGCTCCGCTGCCAGTTCGCCTTCCAAGGTGCGGTTGCGAACCAGTGCTTCGTCCAACTCGGCTGCCTTCAGTTTTGCGTTCCCGAACAAAATACTCACTCCTCCAATATTGTCAAAGCCAGGCTGTATTCGCTGTGCTGTCGCGCATCGAAGCTCAGCGTAATGCAAGTATGGTTGCGGTCTGGTTCATATGGCCGATATAGGCCTCGCCGTAGGTTGAGAAACCGACAACCGGCTGAGTAAACAGTTTACCGAAGGCTTCGGTCTTGCCCTGATCCTTCAGTTCCAGCGTACGCAGGATGCAGTTGAATACGACCAGTCCGCGATGCTTGGAACCAGTGAGCGCTTTTTTGGTATCGGCAACAATGTCGGTGCCCTTCAATACAGCCAGCTCGACGCCTTCTTTTACGCCGCAGTAGAAATATAACTTGTCCTTATCGATCCGTTGCGGTGAGCGAACGTAGGGTTCACTGCCGGCCATCAGTCCGAGAGGTGCATCCATAAAGGCATGCGCGGCATCATCTGCCGACTTCGCACCAACTGCTTCGGCATAGGCCTGTGCTGCGGGCTTGCCGTTGAATTCCAGCACGGCGCGCGTTGCCTGATCCACCCGTGTAGGTGTCAAGGTCTTGCCGGTGGCGCAGAAGCTCTGTGTCTTGATCAGGTCGAATCCCGCTGGTACCTCCAACAAGGCCAGCGCACCGGAACCACTCACAATCTTCCCATTGGCAGCAACGAAGGTCTTGGCGAATTTGAGATCGTCCCCCGCAGAACCGCCGACAAACGTCAGGTCGGTGCAGTCGCCGAGAGATTCCATGATCTGTTCTTCCTTGCCCGATAAACCATCCATCAGGATGATGCCCACATGTGTGGCAAGATCGACCTTGTCGAACTTGGCCGTCAACGTGGCCAACGCTGCCTTGACGTCGTTGCCAACGATACCCACCACTTCTACTTTTGGCACCAGTTCAGAGGTAAATGCGGCAACCACCAGGCTGCCGTCCAGCATGTGCCCGGTGACAATTTCTCCCGCCGTGGAGCAGCCAATCGAGGGGATGCCGGGATAGGTCTTGGCCAGCGTTGCTGCCACCGCAGCGGCATCGAATGTCGCAGAATGGAAATACAGCAACAGCGTCGGCTTGGCTGGCAAGCTATTCTTGATCTGAACAGCAACAGCAGCCATATCGGTGTTGGAAGTGGAAAATGTTTTCATGGTCGTCATGGTCGTGATCCTCTGAGAGTTAAACCGATACGCCGAATTCGGTGGCAGCCTGCTTTACTTTTTCCAGCATGGCAGGATCATCAGCAGAACTGTCCCCCCACTTGGAACAGTCAATACCTTTCATCAGCAGCTTGGTGCTGGTTGCCTGAGCCAATGCCGGATTGCCATGCGAGCGGCTGTCGATGATTTTCTGGATTACTTGATGAATTTGTCCGGACACGGAATTCTCCTCAGTGGTGATGAAAACTTATATCGCTCATGCCGCCCCGATCTGAAGGGCAACCATCCATGCGAGCTCTTTGCTTTGCATTGCACAGCAACAGTTACTAATTTAGTAGCGGAGAAATTCGCGGATACTTAATACGTAGGACTACGCATCGTGGCTTCATCGACGTTTCCCCGAAGTATCCCTGTATTCCATAACACTATTCGTCGGCGGCTACATCCCTCGCGATACCAAGCCAATCAAGGCCATGAGCAAATGATTCACAAGCCGACCCTAGCTGGAGGGCAACTTGATTCATGCTAGCCCTTTGCCGTAAATATTCTGTGCGACAACGCACTGAGCAATGTAAGCAAGAGAAAAACCAGTCACTGGGAGAACACTAGTGTGTACCAGCAGAGATGATGGAACCTGACGCAAAACCGATGTTGACGGTATTATGTGAATTACTTCTCTCAACGGATTGCTGCCCGTCTTTATTAAGTATGGACGGATGAAAGTGCAATGCAATAGCTGGGTCCCTGCTAACTTCGCCATCTGTACCGTTTTGTTACACAAACCGGAAAAATATGTTGAACCTGACGCGTTTAGTATTTTTGATAGAGAAATGACATGGATCAGGACGCAATGACCAGCACCACCAAAAACCGCTTCGACCTGAATGAGCTGGCCGGTGCATTCGGCGATCTCGGCACGCTGATACCTTTTGTTGCCGCCTACATCTCGGTCCTGAAGATGGATCCAAGCGGCATCCTGCTGGCCTTCGGTTCGACGTTGATCGTGGTTGGCTGGATCTACCGCACGCCTTTCCCTGTGCAACCGATGAAAGCCATAGGTGCTGCCGCCATCACCCAATCAAGCCAGATTGCAGCACTAACCTCATCCACAGTGCTGGGTGCGGGCGTGGTGACCGGGCTGCTCTGGCTTTTCCTCAGCGCGACCGGCCTAGCGCACCGCCTGGGGCACTGGGTGCCGCGTCCGGCGCTGATCGGCGTGGTGATGGGTCTCGGTTTCAGCTTCATGCTGGAAGGCATCCGCATGATGGCGCAGAGCACGTGGATAGGCGCTGCTCTGCTCGTTCTTACTCTGGTGTTGCTGGCGCGTTCGCGTTTTCCGGCGATGGTGGTGCTGCTCGCTGTCGGCGCCGTCATCGCACTGATCAACCAGCCGAGCCTGTCGGGCGAACTGGCCGCGATTCGTTTCTCGCCTCACCTGCCCGCGTTCTCCTGGCCGACACTCACATGGAACGACCTCTGGGTCGGCGCCGTGTTCCTCGCGTTGCCGCAACTGCCGCTCACCTTCGGCAATGCGCTGATCTCGATCACGGATGAAAACAACCATTTGTTTCCGGACCGTCCGGTTACCGAGCGGCGCGTAGCCTTCTCCACGGGCGTGATGAACCTGTGGTCAAGCGCCATCGGCGGCATTCCCATGTGTCACGGTGCGGGCGGCATGGCCGGACACGTCAAATTCGGCGCGCATACCGGCGGCGCATCGATCATGCTCGGCTTGGTTCTGCTGGCGACGGGATTGTTTCTTGGAGACTCGGTGGCGCTGCTGTTCAAACTGTTTCCGCCTGCAGTGCTTGGCGTCATCCTGTTTCTGGCCGGCGCGCAACTCGCGCTGGGCGGAAAAGATGCCGGTCACGACAAAACAGATCGCCTCGTCGTGTTAACCACTGCAGCCTTCGCCATCTGGAACGTGGGCATCGCCGTGCTGTTCGGCATATTCGTTTATCACGCGTCCAAACGGGGATGGGTAAAATTGTAAGCTAAGGGATGACTGGGCGAATCGGCTAATCCGTCTGCTGTTCGGCCAATGCGGAAATTTAGGATAGGTGTGCGCTACTTCCGCTTTGTGCCATCAGCAGAACTCTCTGTTTCCACAAAATCCTGGCCAACTCGAGCGGATCTGGCACTCCATCGCGATGCCTGGTTTCCTGATTACCAGTTGATCAATGTGCGGTTACGCACAGATGCAAACGACAAGTTCCCATAAAGTGACTGTAATTACACGCGATGCTTGGCGTATCGATGGTATTGGCTTGTTGCTTGTATTCGCAGACGTTGCTATTTCGCTCAACATAATGAGACAAGTAGACCTCAGTAACTGTAAGTCAAAATTGCATTATTCATGCGGCTTGGTGGAGTGCATGAAGATAGAGTTTTGCGAATTCTGCATTGATTGCGCGGATGCAGGTAAATATTGCGGACACCCGAGTGTTAAATATACCGAAACAATGAATCGGGCATTACTTGCAATGAGTGATCAAGAGAAGGCTATGGATTTGGCAGCAATGACGTAGCTTCCTGGCACTTCTTATAAACCGACCCCCTAAGGTGCACCCATGGATCAATCTGAGCTTGTTGAAAAAGTTGCAAAGGAGATGGGCATATCAAACGCTCAGTCGCAGCGCTTGCTGAAGGCAACACTGCGGGAGATTCGTGAACTGCTCCGGGTCGGTCACGCGGTAACCATCCCACACCTTGGCACCTTCGACACGGCGACATACGCGGAGCATCGCGGTTATCGGCCAGTCAGTCATGACTTTGCAATTTTCCCAAAACGGCGTGTGCCCGTGTTTCGCACAGGCAGCTTGCTCCGTGAAGAAGTTTACGATGTCGAATCACACGAAGCAGGTGCGCCGACATGAGCGACGACAACAAGATAGCGCTCCATTCCTTTGCGGCGCTGGTGGCCAGGCGTGCCAGGGTCAGTAGTGTCGAAGCAGACGCCTATATCCACCAATTCGCGAAGACCATGAGCGAGGAACTGGAGACGGGTGGCGAGATTCCCCTGTATCACTTTGGCCGTTTCCATACGACCCATGTCGAGGAACAGACTGGGCACGATCCCAACACCGGCGCGCCGTTAACGATTCCTGCGCACTCGCGTGTCCACTTTCGCCCCTTCAGCGCCTTGCGTTTCGCGGTCAACGGGCCTTTCCGTCTGCTGCGAATCAAGGAACTCACTCCGGACAAAACAGGTTGGCGTACCAGAAACGGCGTCTGGATCTTGCTGGTGTTACTTGTATTGATGCTGATTGCGTTTGGCTTCAGGGCAAGGAGTGGGATGTCCACTCACGATGCTTCCGTGGTGCCGCCCGCAACCGTTCCCGCAGCTCCCGTTGAACCATCCACCCCGTCGGTCGCTGCGGCGACGGGAGTTATCGTGTCGCCCGGCGATACGTTGTGGGGGATTGCTGCGACCAGATTGGGCGATCCCTATTGGTGGCCGGTTATCTATGCGGAGAACAGACCCGAGTTGTTTGGCCGAAACCCGGACCTGATCGATAGCGGGATCACACTGCGGATACCCGCTCTGGTCGGCAGCGTGAACAATCCCGATGTCGCGGATCTTCGTCTGAGAACGAACGGTTACCAAATGGTGGCCGACGATTACCGAAAAACCGGCAATCCGAGAGCCGCAGAATATGAGAAGGATGCGGCTCGCTGGTCTAAAGAATAATCGGTAGCGTAGATCAGCCTTGTGAAGGTCGCCGAAAGACAACCAGCCTGGCAGTCATTACCTGCACAACCTCACCTGCTTGATTGTGCGTCTGGTTACGGATGGTCACGATGCCGAACAACTAACGGGGTCAGCTCAATTCCCAGAACTAGCAACGCAACAAGAGGTCGAAGCAAAGTCACAATGCCGAAAAGGAGTGATCAATGAAATTCATCTTGATATCACGACATACGGGCGGCCTGGAAATTCCGGAGAATCAAAACGAGCAAATGCTTAAGGATTTGGGAGAGTGGATTGCGCTGCTCAAGGCCGATATCGCATTGCCTATCAATGGCGGCAAAAGCATCACTTCCAGGAATGTCGAGGAATATGAAGGGCAAGTCAGAGGAGTGATCATTTTTGAGGCGGAGAATATTGATCAAGCCGTAGCGCTGGCCAAAAAATCACCCGGTTTGAAATATGGCTGGACACACGACGTCTTCCCGGGAATGCCACTGGGTCCGGCGGCAGATAAGTGAAGCGCTCCTTCCCCCTCTCAGGGGGAAGGTTGGGATGGGGGTGCAAACGATTGACTGCGACATATTCAATTTCTACCCCCTTCCTAACCCTCCCCCTCCAAGGGGGAGGGAATAATGCAGAGGAACTTCAACTTCTCTTTTGGTGACCGCCGCACGTGCAATATGGAGGTAGCAAACCTGGTGCACTTGTAATGCCCATTTCAATCTGAACCAGCACTGTAGGTTCGTCGACAAAGCGGAGGCCTATGCAAAACAAGATCACCTCGATACGACGGGGCGCGGTTGAGATTCGAAGATCCGGCCGCCAGTGGTATGGCTGGCTGGATCCCTACCACCTGCTCCTCACCCTGAGCTGGCCGCGCTTTTTTGCGCTGCTCACCGCGTTCTTCCTTGCGGTCAATCTGCTGTTCGCCACCGCGTACTGGCTGGTACCGGGAAGCATCCTGCATGGGCAGCCCGGGTCGTTTCTCGATATGCTGTTTTTCAGCATCGAAACCATCGCAACCGTTGGCTATGGGGAGATGGTCCCGGGAACGCTGGCCGGACACCTGATTTCATCGCTGGAGATATTAATCGGGTTGTTGAGTCTGGCTGTCGTCACCGGGCTGGTCTTTGCGCGATTCTCCAAGCCGACTGCCCGCGTGCTGTTCAGCAACAAGGTCGTGACGCGGGACTTCGACGGGCAACGCGTGCTGATGCTGAGGGTCGCGAACGAACGCCACAACCGTATGGTCGAGCCCAGCGCAAATCTGGGAATGGTGCGTCTCGAAAAAACCGTGACGGGCGAACCGTATTACCGCATCCATGAGCTGGCGCTGCAAGGGGACCGCAATCCGATGTTCGCGCTGACCTGGACACTTGTCCACCGCATAGACGAGACCAGCCCTCTGTACGGGTGGGACAAGGCTGCGCTGGAGGCCGCGCACAGCCGGATTACCGTCTCCATCTTCGGCCACGACGAGACCATCGCCGCCTCGGTCTATGCGCTTTACGAATACTCGGCGGAGCAAATATATTACGACCACCAGTTCGTCGATATTATTTCCGAAGGAGAAAATGGGACGAGGATCATCGACCTCACGCATTTTCATGACATCGTTCCCATTAAGTCCACCGTTCGTGGTGAGCCTGTCGAACCATGAATGGAGGATTCCTTCATTCAGCCTGCGACGATACCCCCTTTAGTACAATTGACATTACCCGCCTAATACCCCTACAGTTCGCCCCACTTGCAATTCCGCCCCACGCACATCGCACCGCACGCACGGTGCAAGGCTCACAGCGGACTCCCCAGAATAGGAGCTGGCGCAAGGATAGCTTCCCGCACCGACGGGAAGCATCGCCAGCGGCACACTTGTTCGACAAAGGGGAAGCACTTGATCGCAAGTCTCACCGAATTTCTTCACACAGCCCAAACAGAGGCTGTCTCCCATTTTTTGATAATTTGATATAGGTGTTAGATATGAACAATGACTGGTCGCGTGTTGCTGCAAAGTTACTTGGAATCGCATCTGTGTTGGCGATTTCTGGATGCGCCGGCCTTCCTTCAGGACAGGAACTCCCAAAAGTTGGTAGCGCCCCAACATTTGCCGTAACAAAATACGAACCAAAAACCCTTGATCTTCCACCTACGGCTTATCCGATTCCAAATTCGTCGTTTGTCGTCTTTGATCAACGAAAAGTTGGAGGAATAACCGTTATTGGTGCTCTTTTGGGGCCTCTCGGGATCATGTTGCAAAGTGAAGCAGGGAAAGCGGCAACGAGCAACGCCATCGCAGGAAGCCCCCTTGAACTGGCCAACTTGGACACACTCACAGAACAGGTGTTGGCCAGTAATTTTCAAGACCCAAGCCATTTTCGAATGATCTCTGCCGGCACCACTCTAAAACCAGCATTTACCATTACTGCAAGTGGCTGGATAAATCTAGTCAATGACAAAGAAGCTAAGGTTTCCATCCTGGTTGAAACCAGGTTCATAAATGCGACCGATACAGCCATTTGGCGTAATCAATATATCTACCATTCGTCGTTATTAAAGCCAATTACTGGTAGTGGGGGATGGTTGGAGAAGGACAGCACCATGCTTCGGGACGTAAGTGCAAATGGTTTGAAAAGAGCGATTGCAGTGTTTCTTAAGGACGTTAATCAGTATCGTTATGCAGATGCCAAGGAAGTAAAGCTTCAGAATTGTCTCCAGGGTGCGCGAAAATTGACCCTGCTGGAAATGGACAAGGACGTGATGGTTGTGAAAGCGCAATTAAAGTGTCCACGAAATGCGGGTTAGCTCAGCTTCGCAATATTGTTCATGGTTTGAATTGTAAGGTCTTCCCGCGCTCAGTTGCCAACACCGATCTCCTTCATGAACTCGCCGTTGTCCCAAAACAGGAATTCTTCGAACATTATGCTGTCCTTATTCCAGTGGCCGATTGTCGCCATGGGGATACGATAAGCTTTGCCGGTAGGCTGGATGACGTTGCCGTCCTGCAGAACCATCGGTTTTGTGAAGGTTCCTTCAAGCCAGCCTGTTACTGCAGTCCATTCGCCATCCTGGGTTCCGAATCGCACCGGGTGTTCCTTGATCCGGTTGTCGGGAGCAAATGTCCACATGTATTTCAGATCTTCAATGTGCTTGTCGATTCCCTGGGTGGTGTGGCCATCGGGCCAGTGAACAATGACGTCCTTGGAGTGGGATTTGTGGAGGTCTTGCCACTGCTGGTTTGTATAGACGCGGAAGTCGAGATCATCGAAATTCGCCAGGTTCTTCGCGAGCACGAGCGGGATGCCCTTAATCCTGGGAGTTGGCTCGCCAACTGTAGTGCCGGGCCATTTGTTGTTTTCAGCCGCACTACCGATTTGAACGAAACCAAACAAGATTGCAACTGCCGCTGCGCTGAGAGTGAATTTGAGAAAGCGAGTTTTTCCAAGCATGGTTAACTCCTTTTTGGTTGGTGGTCGACGGTTTTACAAAACTCTAGTCCTTCCAAACTGGAATTGGGATACTGATTTCTATGTAATTACTGGCTACTGTTTTTAGGCAATTTGTTTCGAAAAATGAGATGGCGGAATTCTATGGGGTCCGGAACTCTTGCCGCTTGTTTCCTTTTCTTCGCCACTGGGCCAGAATCGAAAGGGACAGCATTGAACTTGTTTTGTCGGCGTAAAATAAAAATCGGCTTCGAAACTGCCTCCATCAATTGATGAACCAAAACCAGAGGACCTTGCCATGAGAGTGTTGATCGTTGGTGCGACAGGGATGGTTGGTCAGGGTGTGCTCCGTGAGTGCCTTTCAGCGCCGGATGTAAAAGAGGTGATCGTGCTTGGTCGGTCGAAAATCGAACCGGCGCCCCCCAAGCTGCGCCAGTTCGTTCAGGATGATTTGTTCGATCTGACGCGAGTCGAGCCTGAGTTGCGGGGCATCGATGTCTGCTTCTTCTGCCTGGGTGTGTCTTCGACCGGAATGAGCGAAGCGGCCTATAGTCACGTCACCTACAACCTGACGCTGGCTGTTGCCACTGTGTTGGCCCGGCTCAATCCTGCGATGACCTTCACCTATGTGTCTGGTGCCGGCACCGACAGCACCGAGCTCGGTCGCATCATGTGGGCGCGAGTGAAGGGGCGGACTGAGAATGCCCTGAAGGCGCTACCCTTCGCCGGTGTCTATCTGTTCCGCCTGTCCTTCATCCAGCCCTTGCATGGCATCCAGTCAAAAACGCCAAGCTATCGACGTCTCTACAAATTGATAGGGCCCTTGTTGCCCTTGATGAGAAGGTTATTTCCCAACCACGTGCTGACTACGGAAGAAGTCGGTCAGGCAATGCTCAACGCGGCACGGCGCGAACCCGGTCGTCTCGTGCTGGAACCCAGGGATATTGCACGTCTGGCGAAGGAAGTGTAAGGCGGACATCCTCAGGAAATTGGCTCGTAAATCGCCAGCACGTTTCCTGTCTGAAACGTTTTCGTCGATAGCAGCCTGAGCGGGTGCCGTTTCTTTATGCCATCAAACACAGCTCTTCCCTCGCCCAGCAGGATTGGCGTGATGATGAAGCGCAGCTCATCCAGAAGCCCGAGTTCGAGGAAGGACGCGGCGAGCTCGCTTCCACCCACCCAGAGCAGACCGTCACCGGGAGTTTGCTTCAGGCGCGCCATCTCGTCGGCAATAGAACCGGTGGCCAGGCGCGAATTCTGCCACTCCACTTTTTTCAGCGTTCTTGAAAATACCAGTTTGGGTAACCCGTTCAGTTTCTCTTTGATGACAGGATCATTATCGGTTGCGGTGGGCCAATAACCAGCCATCAGTTCGTAGTTTCTGCGGCCCATGATCAGCACTTCTGTTGCCTTGAGCATTTCCACGGCGTAGGCATTGAACTCGTCGTCCACAAGATGCCAGTCGATTTCGTGGTTGGGTCCCTCGAAGTAGCCGTCGAGGGAAACAGAGAATTGAAAGATGACTTTCTTCACGGGTTACCTCAACGTCGCCGCCGCGCTACACCGTCAGCACGGTAGACCCGGTCGTCTTGCGCGCTTCAAGATCGCGATGGGCTTGCGCCGCGTCCTTGAGCGGACAGGTCTGGTTGATGTGGATCTTCACCTTGCCCGAGGCCACTGCGGCGAACAAGTCTGCAGCACTTTCCTCCAGCAGGGTTCTGGTCGCGGTGAAGGTGGCGAGTGTCGGCCGCGTGATCAGCAGAGATCCTTTTTGCGACAATATCGTAAGATCGAACGGCGGGACCGGACCCGACGCCGCGCCGAACAGCACCATCAGGCCGCGCGGCCGCAGGCAGTCCAGCGACTTCATGTAGGTATCCTTGCCCACTGAGTCATAGACTACTGGTAACTTTTGTCCACCCGTAATCTCCAGCACCCTTGCCTGAAAATCCTCGCGCGTATAGACGATGGGATGGTGGCAGCCGTTGGCCTTGGCCAAGGCGGCCTTGTCATCGCTGGATACGGTGCCGATTACGGTCGCGCCCAATGCCGACGCCCATTGACAGAGGATCAATCCCACGCCGCCGGCTGCGGCGTGGATGAGTATCGTATCGCCCGGCCCCACCTTGTAGATGTCGCGAATGAGATAGCGCACGGTCATGCCGCGCAGCATCATGGCCGCTGCCGTAAGGTCGGTGATGGAGTCCGGCAGCTTGACTACGCGATCCGCCGCGACAACCCTGGCTTCGGCATAGGCGCCGATGATCCCCGGATAGGCGATCCTGTCCCCTGCTTTGAGATGGGTTACGTCTTTGCCAACCGACTCGACCGTTGCAGCGGCTTCCATGCCGGGAACGAATGGCAGTGGCATCGGGTACAGGCCGGTGCGGTGATAGACGTCAACGTAATTGAGCCCTACCGCGGTTTGCTTCAGCCTGATTTCTCCGGGGCCGGGAGCGCCTACCTCGATCTCTTCCCATTGCAGTACTTCGGGGCCGCCGGTCTTGTGGATTTGAATCGCATGGGACATGTGACGCCTCCCTGGAAAAGTTAAATGACCTCCGGCAAAGCCGGAGGCTTATTAGGTGAGCCCCTCAAAGGGGCTGATAGAACCATGCGCCGCCATCGGCGGCATATAACACTTCCCCCTTTAGATAAAGGGGGACAAAGGGGGATTTGAAATTGCGGCATCACCCCAATAGCTGCAAATCCCCCCTAGCCCCCCTTTTACAAAGTGGGGAACGTCCGCGACTCTCTCCTATTCTGCATGATTGCCACATAGGTCAAACCTTGTTGAGTCCCCCGGCATAGCCGGGGGTTTACCTCACTGAATTAACAAACCAAATTGACTATGACGCGCTAAACGCTACGACAGCTAACCGGGGAATCAAGTTCATTGTCCGCCACCACGCGATTTTTGCAGGTCGCGCCGGCGTTAATGCAATTTCTGCAAATCCAGCTTACGCAGTTTGGGTGCCAGGTATGCCGTCGTTGAGACCACCACCAAGGTCATGGTGCCGCCGAATATCACCGAGGGAATCAATCCCATCAGGCGGGCAGCCAGGCCGGATTCGAATGCGCCCAGTTCGTTGGAGGAGCCGATGAATATGCCGTTGATGGACGCAACACGGCCGCGCATGTCGTCCGGCGTTGCCAACTGCATGATGGTGGTGCGCATCACCACGGACACGCCATCGCAAATGCCGGACAGCGTCAGGAAGAACGCGGCGATCCAGAAACTGGTTGTCACGGCGAAAGAGATGATGCACAGGCCAAACCCGGCAACGGCCCAAAGGAACCAGCGCCCGGCATGTTTGTTCAGAGGATATCTGGCGAGCACGATGCCAACCAGAATAGCACCGACCGCAGGTGCGGCACGCAAGATGCCCAGCCCTTCCGGCCCGTAATGAAAGACCTCCTGCACGAATGCGGGCAGCATGGCCACCGCACCACCGAACAGGACGGCGAACATATCAAGTGCCTGCGCCCCAAGAACGATCTGGTTGTTGAACACAAAACGCAAGCCTTCGCCAATGCTGGCGAATATCGGGGAGGGACTTGCAGGCGTCGGTTCCTGGATGCGCAGGAACAACAACGTCATGGCGGCGCCCATGGCGAGCGCGGCGGAGACAGCATAGGCAATCGTGATGCTTGCCCAGCCGACCAATGCGCCACCCAATGCGGGGCCGACGACCAGTCCCAATTGGAATATCGAACTGCCGACGCCGGCAGCACGCGCATATTGATCGCGCGGCAATGCCAGGGCAAAGAGCGCGTTGTAGGAAGGACTGATGAAGGCGCGCGCCACACCGCCGCAGGCGATGGAGCCGTAGATCCACAGCGTGGGACTATCCAGCGTCATCATGCTGGTTGCTGCCAGCACCAGCGCATTCAGACTCACCAGTACGCCTGCCAGCACGCCGAATTTGCGCCGCGAATGATGATCGACGGCATAACCGGCAAACAGCGCGCAGGCGAAATAGGGAATGACTTCGGCAAGACCGATCAGCCCCAGCGCCAGCGCATCATGTGTCAGTTCATACATATGCCAACCCACCACCACGGCGATGATCTGGTAGGCAAGGACGATCTGGATGCGGAAGGCCAGCAGCTTGAGGAAGCTGCGATTGCTTAACGGGTGGGATGACACGGCGGGAAACGGTAACTGCATATATGTTTTATTTTTTGATTAGAAAACCTTGGTGCGAATTGGATGTTTCCTGTTGTCTGACTCACCAGACTGCGCGTATCACCCAGAAAAATTGCTGAGCCTGGAACTTTCAACTACATCTCTTTGCTCGAGCACATGCCTCCAAATCCCAAAGTCATGGGCCACATCGTGTCTTCAGTGACGCTCAAAGTGGAACGCACCGTTCCCTTGCTATTGTCGAACAGTACGTCGAAGCGCGCGGGTTTGGTCCATACGTCGCAATAACGCCATTCCCACACCAGTTCGTCGTTCGCCTTGAAATACACCGTCCATTGCGGAGTCGATGGACCGAGGATGTGGAGTACCTGATCCTTGGTCATGCCCGGCTGGATGTGCGAAAAGAATTTTTGGTCCATCACGTTCTCGATCTTCTGCATCCTGCCGTCTGAACCGATATATACCATGAAGGTATGGAACCCCATCGGACCTCGCGGGTAGACAAGCTGCGTCGAACTGTCCGCATTCTGCCAGCGCATCGAAGGTTGCCCCATTACGCGCACAACATCGTTCAGACTGGCTACACCGGGCTGGAGTCCCCGACCGCCATAAGATGCACAGGCACAGAGCATTAGCGCTGAAATAATCACGAGCCATTGCTTCATTTCTTCCCACCGCCTTTTGAGGTAACACAAATGAATATCAGTTTCCACCTCTTATTCCGTCTTGGCTTTCCTGTTCTTGAAACCAAGCAGGAACCGGTGCGGCCCCGGTACGCCGGGCGGTACCAGGGCGACGCGATCACCCGGCTGGATTACTGCATCATCGGCGGCGATGGCTTTGCGATTGATGAATATCACTTCGACGCGTTCCATGGGAATGTCCAATTTGGACAATAACTCGGCTCCGGTGGTTTCACGGTCCAGCGGGAAATTAGTCGGGTTCGTCCATTGGCGTTCCCTGAAGACGTCTGCGAGGCCCATGAAGGCGTGCAGTTCAATTGTTTCGGGCATGGTGGTTCACCGCTAGTGAGGATGAATTCAACCTAAAAATCCGCAGTTGCTGCGCAACTGACCCTTCGATATGCCCGCTACGCGGGCTACTCAGGGCGAACGGACTCATCGGCTTACTTCGGCCGTTGCGCATGCGCCGGACGGAACACCTTGCATTGCTCAGGATCGGATTCCAGGTACGCACCTTCGATCAAATCGATGCAATAAGGAATGGCCGGGAACACCGCATTCAGGCAGTCATCAATCGCAGAGGGTTTGCCGGGCAGGTTGAGGATGAGGCTCTTGCCGCGTATGCCTGCGGTCTGCCGTGACAGGATCGCGGTGGCCACGAACTTGAGCGATTCGGTGCGCATCAGTTCGCCGAAGCCCGGCATCATTTTTTCGCACACGGCTTCGGTTGCTTCCGGCGTGACGTCGCGCTTGGCCGGGCCGGTGCCGCCGGTAGTGACGATGAGGCTGCAGCCAAGGTTATCGCTCAGTTCGATAAGGGTAGCCTCGATCAGGTGCTGTTCATCGGGTATCACCCGCACCACAGCTTCCCACGGGCTGGTCAGCACACGTTTGAACCACGCGTTCATGGCGGGGCCGCCCTTGTCTTCGTATTCGCCTTTGCTGGCGCGGTCGGAGATGGTTACCAAACCGATACGTGCAATGCTCATCGCTTACTCCTTGTAACAAACGTTTTCCTGGAAGGTCGAGCCGTCCAGCAGTTGCACGGTGACCTGGTCACCTTCTGCGAGTCCCTTGCAATCGGCAGGCACCACCATCAAACCATCCGCCCTGGCCATGGACAGCAACACCCCGCTGCTTTGCGTGCCGGTGGTGTTGACGATGTAGCCTGTGTCGGTGTGCGTGAGCAAAACGCGAATGAATTCGGTGCGCCCCGGCTGGGTCTTGACCGGATGCGCCAGACGCGCAGTAATCGTGCGGCGATGCAGGCGCTGGTTGCCCATCATGTGGCGCAGCGCGGGAAGCACAAACTCCTCGAACGTAACCATGCTGGATACCGGATAGCCCGGCAGGCCGAACACGACGGTTTTGTCGGTCTTGCCAAACGTCAGCGGATGGCCGGGGCGGGTTTGCACGCGCCAGAAGATCATCTTCACGCCCAGCTTCTCAATACAGGGACGCACGAAATCATATTCGCCCGCCGAGGAGCCGCCGGAAACCAGCAGCATGTCGTATTCCAGCCCGCGCTTCAGGTACTGTTCCAGTTCGGCCGGATCGTCACGCGCGATGCCGAGCAGCACCGGCTCGATGCCGAGCGCCTGCACTTGCGCCATCACCGCATAGGTATTGGAATCGGGAATCTTGTTCAGGTCGACCGGCTCGTTCATGCCTTCCAGTTCGTTGCCGGTGGAGAGAATCGCCACGCGCGGGCTGCGGTACACGGAAAACTGCGCGGCCTTCACCGTCGCCAGCACACCGATGACACCGGGCGTGATTTCGGTACCCGCCCTCAGCACAACATCGCCGGTGTGCATGTGTTCTCCATGCGGACGAATGTAGTTGCCCGGCTTCACCGCCACTACGAACTGCACGCTGTTCGCGGAAACTGCGTTTGTATCTTCGACGCGGATCACCGCGTCTGCGCCCTGCGGCATCGGAGCACCGGTCATGATGCGCGAGCACTGCCCGGCTTGCACGGTTTTGGTCGGCATGCTGCCGGCCTGTATTTCTTCGATAAATTCCAGCGTCGCGGGCGGGTTAGCCACATCTGCACTGCGCACTGCAAAGCCGTCCATCGCTGACACATCGAAAGGCGGCAGGTTGCGATTGGCTTTGATGTCCTCGGCCAGCACGCGACCCAAAGATCGCTCCATCTTCACCGATTCGACACCGAGTATCGCGACCGATTCCAGAATGACGCGCTGGGCTACGCTTGCTTTCAGATTTTCCATTGCTTTGCTTCCCTCTGATTTATACGGCTCGTTGCAGAATGAATTCTACAATGCCGTTTATATCGTCGAACGCAAAGTGTGGCAGTTGCGGATAGACCTCATCCATGTCGGTAACGATGGCAATCAGGCCATCTTCGCTGGTGCAACGCGGCGGTTTGCCGCATTCGCGGCGTACCACTTCGATCTTGGGCCCCGGCGACTGGGAAAATCCTTCCGCCAGCACCAGGTCTGTCCCTTCCAGGAAGCGTTCTGCCAATTGATCCGGCTCGCGCCCTTCCGTTAAATCGGCAACCAGTTGCATCTGACTGGAAGTCACCAGCATGCTCATTACTGCACCGGCTTCCTTGTTGCGGTAACTGTCCTTGCCGGGTGTATCCAGCACGACACGGTGATCGGCGCGCTTGATAGTGGCAACACGCAATCCCCTGCTGCTCAATTCGCAAATAAGCTTTTCTACCAGGGTTGTTTTGCCAGAACCCGAGTTACCTACGATATTGAACACCGGTGGAGTTTTGCCTGAAACATTGCTCATGGATGCGGCACCACCCACGAATCGCCCTGCGGCGTGATTTCCTTCTTCCAGATCGGCACGCGCTCTTTCAGTTCGTCGATCATCCAGCGGCAGGCTTCCAGTGCAGCAACACGGTGTTCCGCGCCTGCGGCGATGAACACGATGTTGTCGCCACCCTTGACTGTGCCGATACGATGCACGATGCGCGCATCCAGCAGGCCGAATTTGGCAATGGCGTCGTTGCGCAGATTGTTCATTTCGGCCAGTGCCATGGGGCCGTAGGCGTCAAAGCTGATCTCCGACACGTCGCGACCTTCGGAGAAGTCGCGCGCGCAGCCGAGAAAGGTACCGATGCCGCCCATGCGTTTGGAGCCGGCTTTCAGCGCAGCGATTTCTTCATCCTGGGAGAAGTCGGCTTCCTGAATACGGACGGGTTCTTTCATGTCAGCCTCCGGAGAACTTCGCCATCAGCGCAATTTCGTCGTTATCGTGTAACGCCATCTGTTTGTCGTGAACCTGGCTCTGGTTGACGGCGATGAAGCTGACGAGGCTGAAGGCGCCCGGATGCTGCATGCCAAGGTGGGCGATGACATTATGCAGGGTCATGCCTTGGGTGTATTCAATTTGCGTCTCGCGCATTTGTACGCGGTCGGCGACCGGGCCGAAGAACAGCACTTTGATCATTTGCTTTCTCCGCGTTTCCACACGCCGCTCTTGCCGCCGCGCTTTTCTTCGAGTTGCACGTATTCGATGCGCATGCCGCGGTCTATGGCTTTGCACATGTCATAGATGGTGAGCAGTGCGATGTTGGCGGCGGTCAGGGCTTCCATTTCGACACCGGTCTGGCCGACGCAAGTGGCGGTGGTAATAACTTTGATACCGACGCAGCCCTGATTGTCGGGCTCGAGGATTTCGTTGAATGCGACTTCGACGCCGGATAGCGCAATGCTATGGCACATGGGGATGATGTCGGGGGTGTGTTTGGCGGCCATGACGGCGCCAACGTCGGCCACGGTGAGTACGTCGCCCTTGGCAATCTGTTTGTTACGGATGCGTTCCAGTGTGCCTGTCTGCATGCGCAGCACGCCGCTGGCAATGGCAACGCGCGTGGTTTGTGTTTTGGCGGAAACATCCACCATGCGGGCGCGGCCGGATTCGGAGAAATGGGTCAGGTCGTTCATTTGCTGAATTCCGGTTTCGCGACTTTCCGGGAATCGCACGAGGGCTCTTTTACTGCTGCACGGGTTGGATTGGGTCCACAAACACTGCAGGCCGGGTCTTTGCTCAAGTCGCTGCGAATGAAGTTCATGTCCAGCGCATTGACAAAGAGCAGCTTGCTGCTCAGCCCGCCTTCCAATCCGATGAGTAGTTTGAGCGCCTCCGCAGCTTGCAGGGTGCCGACGATACCGACCAGCGGCGCAAACACGCCGGTCGTCGCGCAGCGCAATTCTTCCGCTTCGCTGTCTTCCGAGAACAGGCAGTTATAACAAGGGGCGTCTGCGCGGCGGAAATCAAACACCGATACCTGCCCGCTCATGAGGATAGCCGCTCCCGATACCAGCGGTTTGTGTAGCGCGAGGCAGGCGCGGTTGACGGCGTAGCGCGTGGCGAAGTTGTCGCAGCAATCCAGCACCACGTCGGCTTTTGCGATCAATTCCATCAGTTTCGCTTCGTCGGCGCGTATCTGTAGCGGGATGACTTCGACCTCGGGATTGATTTCACGCATGGTGGCCTGCGCGGAAATGACTTTGGGCTGACCGACTGTTGAGGTGCGATGGATGATCTGACGTTGCAGGTTGCTGAAATCGACTGTGTCGTTGTCGCACAAGGTTATGCGGCCGACACCGCTGGAAGCCAGATACAGCGCCGCAGGAGAACCCAGTCCGCCCATGCCGATAATGAGCGCATGGCTGGCCAGCAGGCGTTCTTGTCCGTCGATGCCGATTTCATTCAGCAATATATGGCGACTGTAGCGCATGAGTTGTTCGTCGTTCATCATCACCCACCTATGTAAGACATCTCTACTTTCTTCACAGAGCCTGCCACTTCTCCGGTTGCCGCATGGCGTAGTAACGAATATTGGTCAGTGCGCCTGCCCCAGCAATCTGCAATCAGGTTGGTCAACACACGATCGCCCTCTTGCTGACGCAGTGGCATACGCAAGTCCATTCCTTCGCTGGCAAACAAACAGGTGTAGAGCTTTCCATCAGTGGAAAGCCGGGCCCGGCTGCATTCACTACAGAATGCGTGCGTAACTGAGGAGATCACGCCCACCTCGCCGGCGCCATCAGCATAACGCCAGCGCTCCGCCACTTCGCCCGTGTAATTGGGATCAAGTTGTTCTATAGGAAATCGCACGGCAATGCGGTCAAGGATTTCGCGGGCGGGCACGACGTCGTCCATGCGCCAACCGTTGCTGGTCCCAACATCCATGAATTCGATGTAGCGCAGCACTATGCCGCTGTGACGAAAGTGTTCAGCCATGGGCACTATTTCGTGTTCGTTCACACCGCGTTTGACCACCATATTGACCTTGAGTGGCCCCAGGCCTGCCGCCTGCGCAGCGGCTATTCCTTCCAGCACCGTTGCAACGGCAACATCCGATCCGCTCATGCGCTGGAAGGTGGCGTCGCTCAGGCCATCGAGGCTGACGGTCACACGCTTCAATCCGGCATCCTTCAAAGACTGCGCCTTGCGCGCCAGTATGACGCCATTGGTGGTCAGCGCGATTTCCACAGCTTCGCCTGTGGCAGTCTGCAAACGGGCGAGTTTCTCGACGAGCTGCTCAATGCCGTGGCGCAACAGAGGCTCTCCCCCGGTCAGGCGTATTTTTCTCACACCCAGACGGATGAACAGGCGGGCGAGATGTTCGATTTCCTCAAAGGTCAATAAGTCGCTACGCGGCAAGTACACATGGCTGTCATCAAACACTTCGCGCGGCATGCAGTAGGTACAGCGCAAATTGCAGCGATCCGTCACGGAAATTCGCAAGTCGTGCAACGGCCTGTGCATCCCATCCAGCACCGTGTCCGCATGATCCCGCTCGACATCCAGAGCGCGATATTCCACGGCGGCTGGCCGCAGCGAGGACGCAATAGGGATGATAGGCAGAGGGTCTCTCATGGCAGTGAGTTGCTTCCGGTATTCATATCAAATTTGGACAACAGAGGCTATCAAATGGTTGAAGTGATTTGATCGTATCTTACGCTGCCCGGTCAACACATGAATAGCCTCTTTTCCCCATGTGTAACAAAACAATACAGTCTTTCCGGGTACTGGAAGATACGTATTGCACTGCGCAGCCATCCTCCTATACTGAAAGGATGAAAGCAGCAGATGCAGGAGGAGTTATGCCCGTAACACCAACCGTATTGGCTTTACGACAGGCAAGATCATTTTTGCTGGAACATGGAAGTTGTCCGCCCGGCGGCATCGTTAATGAACGCATTACCCGTTCGTGGCAGCGCAGCGTATTGGCAGGCCTGCTTCCCACTGGCCGCCTGGCAAATAGCGAACATGCAAGCGGCAGCAATCTGCGCCATGCACTCGCTTTCAACCACGATCTGCTTGCACACTCGATCCCCGTCATGGAGTACCTCTACGAGCAGGTTCGGAACAGTCACAGCATGGTCATTCTGGCCGACAAGCAAGCCACGCTGATGCACACCATGGGGGATATTGATTTTCTGAACAAGGCCGAGCGCGTTGCTCTATCCACCGGCTCTTCATGGCATGAGAAGCATCGTGGCACCAATGCCATCGGCACCGCGCTGGTAGAAGCCAGCAGCGTCGAGATCAACGGAGCTGAACATTTCCTCGAACGCAATGGTTTCCTCACTTGTGTCGCTGCGCCCATCATGGCGGCGAATGGCGAGCTGGTAGGCCTCATCGATATTTCCGGAGATCAGCGCAGCCGCCATCCGCATACCCTGGGCCTGGTCAGTATGGCAGCGCGCATGATCGAAAACCGCCTGGTCCTCGCTTCCTGCAACCGCAACATCCTCCTGCATCTGCACGCCCATTCCGAAGGCATCGGATCGGTGGCCGAAGGCATCATCGCGATCTCCGACGACGGCTGGATTCTCGGAGGCAACCGCACCGGCCTCGCCATGCTCCGTCTTGCCCCGGCGGATCTGAGTGAAACGCCGCTCACCCGCATCTTCAATGTAACTCTTGACGAATTGCTCTCCCGCCACACGCGTCGCCCCGGTCAACCCACACAAGTGCATTTGCGTGACGGCACCGCGCTTTTTGTGCAAGTGCAAGTTCCCGAGAACTCGCTGACTATCAAGAAGCCACCGGTCAGCCCGGCCGCGTTACCGGCAGACGCGCTGGCATATTTGGACACGGGCGACACGAACTGGCATAGCGCAACCGACAAGGTGCGGCATATTGCCGATAAACCGATCTCGCTGCTGATCCACGGCGAAACCGGCGTCGGCAAAGCACTGTTCGCCCAGGCATTGCATGAGAGCGGCTCTCGCCGCAACGGCCCCTTCGTGGTTGTCAATTGCGCCGCACTTTCGGAAGATCTGATCGAAGCGGAATTATTCGGCTGCGCACCAGGGACTATCTCCGGCGCTCAACATGAAGGCAGCATTGGAAAACTGCGCGAAGCCAACGGCGGCACCCTCTACGTGAATGAGATCGGCAATATGCCTTTGTCCATGCAGAGCCGTCTGCTACATGCACTGCAAGAACGAAAAGTTCCGCCGGTTGAGGGCGGACAGCCGGTTGATGTCGATTTTGCACTGATCTGCGGGTCTCAACGCAAACTGCGCGAAGACGCAGACAAAGGCATTTTCAACAGCGATCTCTACTACCGCATCAATGGCCTTGCCATAAATCTGCCCGCTTTGCGCGAACGCAACGATTTTCAGGGAATCACCGAACTGCTGTTGGCCGAAATCAATCTCGATCGCGACATCTATCTGGCGCCGGATCTACTTGAGCAACTGAGTCGGTATCCGTGGCCCGGCAATGTATACCAGTACTCCAATGTGTTGCGCACCGCCAGCGCCATGTTGGGCGCAGACGAGAACCAGATCGACTGGAAGCATCTGCCTGACGATCTGGTGGAAGAACTTACCGCGATTCCAAAACAATCATCGCTGGAAACTGCCAACGCTATTCCTCAAAGCCTGCAAAACCTCGAAGAACTTTCCCGTTCAGCCATAAAACAAGCCTTGGAAAGCTGCCACGGCAATATTTCTGAAGCTGCCAGACGTCTCGGCATCAGTCGGCAGACGCTGTACCGAAAGTTGAACACCTGAACATCGTCCAAATCTCTTCCTGTTGTTTCAAGGGCCATATCCGGGCGAATGCGCCCTGTTGTTCGAGCTAATACTTTGCCTCAACTATAAACATCCCATTTCCGCATAAGCCTTGAGGGCCGATTTGAATATTAGCCACGTTCTTCATATCAGTTATTAACCCTCTTCACATCCTGAAAGCCAGTAAGTAATTTCCAATGAATGTGTATGGTGTCGCACAGACACCTTTTCATTCCAGGAACACTCTTGCACAAAGATAAGCCGCCGCAAACGCGCAGAATGCTGAATATCTACGCTATCAAGCAGCGCGACGATGTACATCCTGTCATCAGCATTTTTCTGTCATCTCAGGATATATCGCTTGCATCAAACAGGCACTGCAAAAGGTTGAACACGATGCCAATAACACGAGCATTCAAACGCGCCCTACTCGGTCTCCTCGCCACCACCTTCTGTCTGACGTGGCTGCCTGCCAACGCGCAGGTTGTCAACCCGGGTGAAGTAGCAACCAAGGCCCCACCTTTAGACAAGTCCATTCGTATATTTCGCGACTGCCCAACCTGCCCTGAGATGGTAATCATTCCCGCGGGGAGATTTAACATGGGCTCACCTGATTCCGAGAATGAACGGGGTGATGACGAAGGCCCCGTGCACCGGGTCAAAATATCCGCTTTCGCTCTGGGCAAAACCGAGATCACCCGCGGTCAGTTTGCGGCATTCGTGAAGGATACAAAATATTCCGTTGAAGGTAATTGTCGCACGCTTGAAGGCAGTAAATTCGAGAAGCGTAACGGACGCAACTGGCGCGATCTCTGTTTCCTGCAAACCAGCCGGCACCCTGCCGCATGCATCAACTGGAACGATGCTCAAGCCTATGCAAAATGGATGTCGCACAAAACAGGCAAACATTACCGTCTGCCGACCGAGGCTGAATGGGAATACGCTGCCCGCGGCCACACCGTCACAGCACGCTACTGGGGAGACAGCCCGGATAAGGCGTGCAAATATGCAAATGTTGCGGACAAGACCGCAAAGGAAAAGATACCCGGCGCACAATCCTGGATGTTGCATAACTGCACGGATGGATTTGCCTTTACCGCTCCGGCAGGTCGTTTCAAGGCCAATTCATTCGGGCTGAAAGACATGCTGGGAAACGTATGGGAATGGACTGAGGACAGTTTTCACGTCAGCTATAAAGAAGCCCCGGCAGATGGCAAGGCCTGGGAGGGAGATGGTAAACAACGCGTGATTCGCGGCGGTTCGTGGAATAGTGGCCCCAACCATGTGCGTGCAGCCAAACGAGGCCGAGACACTCCTACGCGCCGCCTCAGCAATATTGGCTTTCGCATGGCCAGAACGCTGCCGTAGCAGAACTGCAGTTGGCACGGACTTCCCCCGTTGCTTCCGGAAAGAATATGTCCGGCTGTTAAATTCAGTTTTTCAGGAATGCCAACAAGTCGGCATTGAGTTGTTCTTTGTGCGTTTCCGCAAGACCGTGAGGAGCGCCCGCATATATTTTGAGACTCGCCCCCTTTATCAACTTTGAAGAACGCATCGCGGCGGCACCTATCGGCACGATCTGGTCATCGTCGCCGTGAATGATCAGTGTAGGCACATCGAATTTCTTCAGGTCTTCAGTGAAGTCGGTTTCGGAAAATGCCTTGATGCAATCAAACGTATTTTTGTGGCCGGCCATGACACCCTGGTGCCAGAACGTGTCGATCATGCCCTGCGAGACCTTGGCGCCGGGCCGGTTGGCGCCAAAGAACGGGCCGCTGGCTATATCTTTGTAAAGCTGCGAGCGATCCGCGCTTGTTCCATTCCTTATCTCGTCGAACTTTTCAATCGGCAAGCCACCAGGATTCGCGGCAGTTTTCAACATTAGCGGAGGAACGGCGGAGATCAATGCTGCTTTGGCCAATCGTTTCGTGCCGTGCCGACCGATGTAGCGGGCGATTTCGCCTCCACCCGCTGAAAATCCGATGAGAACAACATTTTTCAGATCGAGCTTTTCGATCAGTTCAGCAAGATCGTTGGCATAAGTATCCATGTCGTTGCCATTCCAGGGCTGGCTCGACCGGCCATGACCACGACGATCATAGGCAATGCAGCGATAACCATGGGATGCAAGAAACATCATCTGCGCTTCCCAGCTATCTGAATTTAGCGGCCAGCCATGACTGAACACGACAGGCTGTCCTGCTCCCCAGTCCTTGTAGTAAATCTGTGTGCCATCCCTGGTTGTGATTGTGCTCATGATTGGCTCCTTGATAAATGATGATAAGAAATTCCCGTATGGACTGTGCATCAGGAACAATCTCTGTTCCGTTCTGTAACGCACAGAGCGTTGCGTCGCCTGCTGACAAGCTATGCAACGCAAGATGGCTATTCCGCCAATCGTATTAATCAAAGGAGATTTACATGAGCAAAAATATCCTGGATACACATCCAGCAACCACATGCACCGGGCAAGACGAAATGCTGTCGCGTCGCGAGGTATTACGCGCAGTGCTGGTGGCAGGCTGCAGCCTGTTTGTGCCGGTCGCGATGTTTAGTACTCCTGCCAACGGCGCGGAACCGGCTGCAGCCACAGGGGCCAAGAAATTGGGCAAGACCGCAGTGCAGTACCAGAACAAACCCAAGGGCGCGCAGAAGTGCAGCATCTGCACGAATTACATTGCTGCGTCGAAAACCTGCAAACGGGTCGAGGGGGCAATCAACCCGGATGGCTGGTGCATTTTGTGGGCAGCGAAGGCTTGATAAATCAGGACTGAGGACTGAGGTACGAGGACTGAGAAACACCTCGTCTCTGATTTTCACTCAGTCCTCAGCACTCAGTCCTGTTTCTGTATCCAGGCAACAAAATGATCCATCCAGTTTTGCAGGATTTTTTTGCTGTCTGGTCCGATGTTGCCGGTTGCATCAAATAGTCCTTCCTTTGCCTGAATGAAAGCTTCGGGCTGACCCATTGTGGGCATGTCGAGCGCGGCAAGCACGTTGCGCAAATGCTGTTGCGCCATGGAAGAACCAGTCGCACCGGGAGAAACCCCCAACACCCCTGCCGGTTTGCTCGCCCATGAACTCTGACCATAGGGACGCGAGGCGTGGTCTATCGCGTTCTTGAGCACTCCGGGAATGGAGCGGTTGTATTCCGGTGTCACGAACAAAATACCTTGTGAGCTATTCAGTTCGTTTTTCATTCTTTTTACCGGCTCTGCCTGGTTCGCATCATCATCCTGGTTATACAGCGGCAAGTCGCCGATTAGTACGTGTTTGAAAGAAAAATTCGAAGGGGCCAGCTTTACAATCGCATTTGCCAATTTGCGGTTGAACGAATCTTTGCGAAGACTTCCGACGATAACAGCAATTTGGTATTGGTTCATGTTGTTCTCCTTTTAATCAGGACTGAGGGGCGAGGGGCGAGGACTGAGGACTGAGAAACACCACTACACTGCTTTTCTCTCAGTCCTCGTTACTTAGTCCTTTCTTTGATGGCCCGGATCAATATAGGGATTCCTGCGCTCCTCTGCGCGATGTTTCTTGGTAAGCAGTTCCGACAGGAAAAGCGCCAGCAGGGTGTAAGTCAGAAACAGGTAATAGCCCGGTTGCAGGGAAGTCCCATTCGTCGTCAGGAGAACCATTTCTTCGCTGACCCTGTTCAAACGACCGAGCTGGTCTGCGATGATCCCGTTAAATCCGATATAGGCCATGAATATGGCTACCACCATGACATCGGCCATGGACCATTTCCCGGAATGCAGGACAAAGAACTTGATTACCGGGTTTCTTCTGGCATGGTGAAAATCAAAATAGAAGCCCAGCGTCGAGGCAATCTTCAACAGCGGGATAATAATGCTGAACGTAATCAGCAGGACGCCGACCAGCTTCATTGGGATGTCGTGATAATGGATCATTATCCTGAACACATCCAGTATGCTTTTGCTCTGGAAATACAACACCTGGTTTTCAAAATAAACAGGATGTCCCAGCAACATGAAAGTCATCTGGGAAATTTTTGCTTCCATATCGATGGTGGGCGTGGTTACCCCGGCGAACAACAGAATGACAAGAATCAGAATGAGAGAAAGATAACGGGACTTGGGCAATGTTTTCTTGCTGAAAGCGGAAGAAGCAAATATTGCCGCCGCCAGCACGATCAATAGAATTACATCCCTGATAATCAGGGCGTCACTGATTTCAATTTTCCCATTGAGCCTTGCCCTTGCTCCTTCAACATTTCCGGAGTCTGCCCTGACGAGGATTCGGGCAATTTCCGGCATATCCCGGAAATCAAAGGTCGCTTTTGAATATTGTTCCAGCTGCTTGTTCAACGCCGCTTTTACCTGGCGCTTTGTTTTCGCCTTCTTCATCTCATGGATGACGGCCTCCGCATATCCCGGGATGCCTTTCTTGATGCTGTCCAGATTGATAAATAAATCGATAAAGGTTTGCGATAGCCGACCACTCGCTGTTTCGGTATTTCCTTGCCGGATGTTCCTGTCAACCTGATCAATAAAGGTATTCAACAAAACTTCTATATGTGCTCGCAACACCTTTTCATTTTCTCGCGACAGGTACAGCTTGTTGATTTCATCGGCAAGAATAGCGGTGACTTGCCGTTTCCATTCATCAATGCTGAGCAGCCCGTATTTGACATGATTGAGTTCGGCCAAATCATTTTTATTTTGCTGATTGATGATGGAATTCGAGATGATCTGCCGACACAGGAAGACCGATGCGATGACGACTATCAGGGAGAAGATAAAGTTGAGATATTTCATCCTAAACACCGCAGTTGTGTGTTGTCAATTTCATGCCGAGGCAAGCTGGATGCGGGTGTTCCCTCACCCCAACCCCTCTCCCAGAGGGAGAGGGACTTTGTTCCCTTCTCCCTCTGGGAGAAGGGCTAGGGATGAGGGTTTGCGCTCGACTGATCTCCGGGCAACTGCATTTTTCAGGTTCATGGCTTGATCTACAGCGCCCGCATGAATGCCACCAGATTCTTCTTCTCCTGATCATTCAGTTTCAATTCCAGCACGAGATTAAAGAACTCCACCGTATCCGCCAGTGTGAGCAAACGACCGTCGTGCAGATAGGGAGGCGAATCCTTGATACCCCGTAGCGGAAAGGTCTTGATTGGGCCGTCGGCAGAAGCCGTGCGTCCGTTGATCGTCACTTCCTTGAAGAAACGCTCCACCCTCAGGTTGTGCATGCTGTTGTCGGTGTAATACGGCGGCATGTGGCAAGACGCGCATTGCCCTTTGCCGAAGAATACGTCCTGCCCCTTCAATTCGCTCTCGCTGGCTTTGAGAGGATCGAGTCTGCCGAACAAGTTGAGCCTGGGTGCAGGCGGAAAATCCAGCAACGACTGAAACTCTGCCATGAAATGCACCTGGCTGCCGCGTTCCAGAATGTTGGTGCCTTTGCGCGTTGCATCGGCCGGGATGCCGTCAAAATAGGCACCGCGCTGTTCGAACTCGGTGAAGTCCTCCACCGTCTTCATCGCACGTTGCGACCCGAACAGGCGCTGTATGTTCAGTCCTCGCAATGATGGGGTATCGATACGATGGCGATGGTCATTTGGACGAATGTCGCCCACCGTGTGGGTGGACGCAGTGGTATGTCCGTTGGCGTGGCAATCAAAACAAGCCACGCCTTGCGATGCCTTCAGGCTACGCCGGTCATCCGTGGCATTGAATTGCTGCTGCGGGAACGGGGTGACCAGCAAACGCAAACCCTCGACTTGCTTGGGATTGAGAATATCTTTGAACAATTCATTGAAGTTGGCCAACGTCACCAGTTTGCCCTGCGAAACATCACCCAGATCCAGCCGAGTCGTCAGATAGATGGCAGCCGGAAATTCGGGCAGAAAATGGTCCGGCATGTCGAAGTCGAGATCGAAGCGGGTTAGATCGCGGTCAGTCTGCTTGCTGATTTCCGCGATGAGGAATTTTGGAAAGATCATGCCACCTGCTTCGTGGTGCGGATGTGGCAACGGGAGGAAGCCTGCCGGCCAGAGTTGTTTTTCCCTGATCTGCTCCGGCGACAAATTGGCGAGTTTTTCCCAGGTCATACCCGTTGGCAATTTGACTCGCACACCTTCCTGCACAGGCTTGCCGCGCGACATGGTCGTTGTTGCGGATGGCCTGTCAGCGAGGTCGTAACGTGCAGCGAGCAAATCCTGCTGGCGCCGTGCGAATTCGGGTTTTTCGGCTTGCAGGCGCTTGGTTAGCGCGGGGAAGTCTTCATCTGCAGCAAAGGCAGTCAGTGCCAGGCAGGCAAGCGCAAAAGCCAGCAACACGGCGATGAACCGACTGAATCGGGATACTACTGACATGGCAACCACTTTCTGTATTGAGTATTCCTTCAGCATTTCACTGCAGGGCCTGGCAGTGGCGCTTCAAAATTCAGAACGCGAGTAAACCGCCCTGCCTTTGTATTTCCGATACCTCAGGTAGTCATTCAGGAACCACCCCAACAGAAATCCAAGCATCAAGGTAATAAAGATCAACAATGCACTTGAGATTGAACCGCTCCAGAACAGAAACCCGATCTCGACTACGACAACATTTTGAGCCACAAAAACCACCGCCATGGTTGAAAGAATCAGGAGCAATGCCAGTTTAATATTCATCATTCAACCCTTCGTGATGCGCGGTTATAACCGAAAATTTGCAGGCGACCCGGATCGCGCCGCCTGCAATAACTTCATTTGAATTTCGAATGCGCGTCTGCGACGCCCGATTTCAGATCGTCCCAGACTTTGTCAGCTGTCAGTTTGACCTGTTCCCACGCTTCGCCGCTCGCCTTTCCAAGCTCTTTCATTTTTTCCGATGCATTATGCTGTTGTGCGCGCAATGCCTGGATTTGCTCGGCACGCTTGACCTTGATATCGGCACCCACGTTCTCCAGTTTTGCTTCCATCAGATTGATCTGTGCGCCCCACTCTTTCAGTTGCGCCTCGCGTTTTTGCTTGTATGCGTTTTGCATGTCCATGACTTACTCCTTAAGTTGTTGAGGACAATCTGATCTCACTTGCGCGACTTGACTACGAGCTGGTTTTTGACCTCGCTTACGCCGGACACCGCTCCCGCCATAGTCTTGGCCATATCGCTCTGCGACTGTTTATCGACCGAGCCGCTCAATGTCACCACGCCCTTGACCGTATCCACGCTGATCTGCAGCGTCTTGAGTCCGGACTCGGCCATGAACGCTGCCTTGATCTTTGCCGTGATTTCGGTGTCTTCAATGGCTACACCGGCTTTATCGGCAGCATCCCCGATTTTCTGTCCGGCCTGATTCATGGTCCGGTCAATATTCTTTCCCGCAGATTCAGCCGGACCCGGATTTTGCTTTTCGCACGCGGCGAGTCCGGCAACGAGCAACATCGAAACACCGATGATTTTGAAATTCTCTGATATTTTCATTTTTCTTCCTTCTCTGGTTAACGCACATATTGTTGCTTGCTTGGCAGAAACGGGTTCCGGCAAAAGCGCCGCAGCCCGGTACTGCATCTATTTTGGTGGGTAATTGAAAATGATATTAACCCTGCGATTCTCCTGTTGTCCTTCCAGGGATGTGCCGTAAGCAACGCGACGAGTCCGCCCGTAAGCTTCGGCGGAAAGACGCGAGCGGGTGATTCCCTCAGTGACCACCATGTAATCGACCACTTTCTGCGCGCGACGGCTGGAAATTTGCATGGACTGCGCCGAGGTCAATTGGGTTCTATCAGCGCCAATGCCCACGCTTTTGGCGGCGTGCCCTTCCACAGTGGCTGTCACAGTAGGATTCACTCTCATGAAATTCGCCACTTCGTGGAGACCGTCGTAGTACTGGGGCTCAATCTCGGATTTGTACGGATCAAAGTCCACTTCCATGGCCATGGTGACCCGCGCCGGGGATACCTTGAGTCCTGCAACATCCTTGGCACAAGCGATGACGGCATTGATGCGCCGATTCATCTGCTGTCCTTCTCTGGTGCTGTTATCTGCAATCGGGCGCGTATTCCCGTAACCCACTGCAGTCAAACGTGTAGATGAAATGTGGAAATTGTCCATCAGATAGCTCACCACGCTTTGTGCCCTGCGCTGGGAAAGTTTTATGTTGTACTCATGCTCACCCACATTGTCGCTGTGACCTTCGATCACCGCGGTCGTATCGGGATATTTATTCATGAATGTTCCCACCACGGCGAGCTTCTCTTTCTCCTCCCGCTGTATCTCGTCCTGTTTGATCTCGAACTGGATGTCGAGAATGCTGCAGTACTTTTGCATCTTGACCACGGGCACGATGACCAGGATAGGCGCTGCGGCAACAATTGGAGGCGGTGCTGCTTTCTGGACAGGGGCAGGCTTAGTCTCGCCAAAGCGATAGACCAAGCCGAGCGAGAACATATTAATGTCGCCCTTGTTGCCCACGGCATCGTCGATGCGGTAGCGCTCCGCCTCGGCGCGCATGCCAAGTGATTTATTAAAGTCATATTGCAGTCCCATACCGGCCTTGTAGTTCAGGGCGCTCTTGCTGGGACTTGGTGTTGTCGGCGCAGGCACTGTACCGGTGCTGGTGAATTCATCTTTGGCTTGCGCATAGTTCAATCCCAGGCGGCCCAGCATAGAAAACTTTTCGGAGACGGGCATTGATCCGACAACATCCAAGTTCAAACCTTTGAGTTTGATTTTGCCTATACGCGTTCCCGCAGGCACGGTGGCTGTATAACCGAACTCGCCCAGATCAAAATAGCCAGCCTCAAGAGCAAAATTCCTGTTCAATTGATACCCGCTAAATATTTTGTATGAATTGCCACGGTTGTCATCGACGATCGAGGAAGTGCCCAGACCGGCACCTGCAAGATAGGAGGTGATTCTGGCATCGTCTATCGTTGTTCTCGACTGACCGAGGTTACCCCCGACGTACCAGTTCGAATCTTTCGAATCATCCGCCAGTGCAAATGGACCGCACAAAACAGCCAATCCCACCAGCCCCAGTGCTCCTGCGGTTTTAGAAATTCTTTTCATATCGTTCTCCCTGATAATTTGATGCGATTTGTTCTGCTTTCACAGCGAACAATTCATGCCTGGTTACTGGCAAGTTGTTGAGTATCCGGCAGGCGGAGCAAACGGCTGACCCGGAACGGAGACAACATTGGAATCAAATACGAATGCACCTGCGGTATACGCACCCGCGAGCAATCTGCCGCAAGAAGTGGAACCCGTGACCATCGTGATGCTTGCAGAGGCCAGAATGTTGCCCTGGAATTCAGAGTACGAACCAAGCGTCACTGAACTGCCCGCCTGCCACCAGACATTGGATGCCTTGGCACCACCGGTCAGCAAGATGCGCGAACGGCCTGCAGGAACTCCTCCTGCCGCAGCGGCCGTGCCGACTGTGCTTGATGACTGAAACACGAAGACAGCATTCGGGTTGCCTTGAGCATCGAGCGTGAGATCACCCGTGATCAGGATTGATGTTAGAGATTGATAGACGCCGGGGTAGAACAAGTTGTCGTTTAACACAAGCGGACTTGCAGTTGGCGCTCCAAGCGTCGTACCAGCCGGCAAATTGGTTGCTCCGCCCAGTGTTCCGGCAGCCGGAGGGCCCGCAGGCGGTGTAATTTTGAGAAATGCTGCCAGCAAATCGGCTTTCACCGTAGTGGCGGTGGGCCCGCTGATAACTACCGTTCCGTTGAGTGCCGGTGTATCGCCTCCGCACGCACCAAACCCCGCCGATCCCGCCCCTCCCGGAGCTGCCACCGCGTTACACGTAGCAGTCGGATCCAGTACGACATCACCGTTAATTGTCGTATTAGGTACCGTGGGGGTGTTGGTTACCCCAGCGGTCGCCGCGATTCCGTAAGTACTGGCCGTTCCAAGCATTGCTGTACTAATCCCGGTAGAGCCGGTTCCCTCGCCCAATATCGGGTTGCCACCGCCACCACATCCAGCCACAACAGCAACCAGTAGCAATGTCATGACCCACGCCAGCAATTTTGTAATATTGTCGAATTCATACATTTTTTTCTCCTCTGTGTAATCCCGAAAAGCATTGATTAATTCACCCTGCCATTGCGGGCACTCAATCCAACTTGCCAAATCCATATTCGTCCGTATCTGTCAACAGCAAAGCAGGCGGTTCCCGAGCTGGAGCCAATGCATTTCGCAGAAAAACCAGACCGTCACACTCACAGTCGTTATCCGCTTTTCGTTCGGGCGGCTCTGTGCACTTGCGCACATAAGAATATTTTCGGGATGAAAAAAGGCCGTCTCGCGACGGCCTTTTTTCACTGCATTACATTTTCGTTATATATGCCTTACGGTGCGGGTTGTGTCACCGAACCGCCCAGCGTAACTGCGGTCTGCGCCAACAGCCTGCTGTTGGCCGTTGCCCCCACGCCCAGTGTGATCAGTGTCTTGGACAAGACGACTCCCTCGATATGGGCACCCGTTCCAAGTGTCACCCCCGTGCCGCCGACTTGCCAGAAAATATTCTTGGCCTTGGCAGTACCCCCTAGAACAACGCTAACCCCATTGGAGATATTGAGCGTACCCGGTATCTGGAATATCCAGACATCGGTTGCATTGCCGGTGAGCGTGACATTCGATGAAATCGTCACATTCGAATTGGTGACCCAGGTGTAAACACCAGGAACAAGGTTCAACGTGCCAATGTCGCCGCCGGCACCTGCATCCAGGAATGCACCGGTTCCTGCTGTGCGCAAGCGTGCATCATTGTAGGCAGTGACCAAGTCGTTTTGAGCCAAGGTCATTTTGGCTGGCGTCAGACCATTGCTAAGAAGTTGTCCGCCTGTATAGTCGGGCGCATACATCCTCCCCGATGCGGCGACGCCGGATACAGGAACCACTTCAGCGGCTGTCGCAAAGTCGTTCGTGGAATCCACTGCAAATATTGAAAACCCCGTAATGTAAGAAGCGGCGGCCGGTGATATTCCAACATCTCCGGTCACTGCAGAGGCCGCAGCAGTTCCATTGTAGGTAACAGCGGTGTTGGCCAGAATCGTAAAATCACCCGCAGTCAGCAAATTGACGGCTACCCCACCCGCAGCGGCCTGGTGCACTGTTACGGCATAAGTCACTTGTGATGCATCTGTCGCAGTGATGGTGTAAACCAACGGAATGGTAAAGGTATTCGGCGTTGTTCCGCTCACCTGCGTCGTTGTCCCTACCTTTACGCTGGCACCTGTGGTCGTGAATGTCGCTACCAGCGCCCCTACGGGTGTCGCGTTCGGCACGGTCACCGAAATGGTCTTGGCAGTTTCATTGATCGTTCCTGTTGCGCCGGGAGCCGAGGCAAACGAATAGGAGGTAAAAGCCTTGGACGATGTTGCGGGCACACTTGAGGATCCGCTGCCGCATCCCATCACAACAGCGGCAAACAGCAAGACCATCAACCACGCCAGCGATTCTGTAATCCTGTTGAATCTGTTCATTTGCTTCTCCTTTAATTAATCCCGCAAAGCATCGTTCAATCGACTGCGTCTTTGCGGACACTCAATCCGGTGTGTCAAGCCTGCAGTCGCTGATATCCCCGGCGGTCACTCAAATCACTGCCCGGGTTGCTCCAATACAAAATCGGATCATCCGGAGCAAAGGTTCAAATCACGCTCGCAGTGTTTATCCCCTTTTCGTTCACGACGCTCTGTGCACTTACGCACATAAAGAAATTTTTGGTTATGACCGTGTTTGATCAGGCGAATCGCCGGACATGAAAAAAGGCCGTCGCGAGACGGCCTTCTGATTACTGCGTTACATCCTGATACTGTACATGTTACGGACCAACCGGATTTGCATCCAGGGCAATTGCGGTCATTGCCAATGCTCTGCCATGTAATACTGCTCCGGTTTGCATGACAACCTGCTTTGCGCTCAATATATTTCCATAGAACGTAGAGTACGTACCGAGTGTTGCACCGGTACCCCCGCCGACTTGCCAGAAAACATTCGAGGCTACGGCTCCACCGCTGAGTATTACGTGAGTTCCCAGAGGAAGGCTACCCGCAGAAGCGAGATTGAGATCGCCTGACATCTGGAATATCCACACATCGCTTGCACCGCCCGCGAGGGTGATATCCCCAGTGATGTTGACAGTGCTACCCCAAGTGTAGGTGCCGGGAGCAAAGACGGTTCCTGCGGGAATCGTTCCAGCAAGCAAGTTAAGATGGGCGGCATCCGTTGCTGCGGGTGTTGCCGGCGCTGAAGCAGCGGTGTATGCCGTTCCCAAGTCGAGTACCGCGTTAGCCACTGTCGTATTGTCAGCAGCGAGCCCCTTAAAACATGTTGTACCACCAGTACCCCCCACATAGGCGGCATCAGCACCATATATGTTTCCGGTCATTTCTGAGCAAAACACACCAATCGCAGCTGCCGTGGCCGGACTAAGGCCAATATTCCCTGTGATCGCTGATGAATTGCTACCCGTGTCCGTGATACCTGTTGTTGGTGATGCTGACAGGATCACGAAATTATTCGTCGCAATTGACAATAGATTGACTGCCGGCGGACCTGCCGGAACCACGGTTCCGGGCGCGGCTGAACTGCCACCTCCGCACCCCGCCACTACACCAGCCAGTAGCAGGGCTAAGGCCCATGTCAATGTTTTTAAAATACTGTTAAATCCGTTCATGTTGTTCTCCTATATTTATTCCCGCAAAACATCGTTCCATCGACCGAGTCTTTGCGGGCACTCAATCAGGTGTGTCAAACGAGTAGTCGTTATCCCTCATTCGTTCACGACGCTCTGTGCACCTGCGTACATAAGGAAATATATTTGAGCAACCCAGACGGGTAGTGCTTGAGATGTGACGGTGGCAACACATGACTCTCATGGCAGACTGAACTTCTTACGGGGCTTTTTTTACTGTATCTGCAATCAGAGTGACCCGATCCGTTACCGCATACAATCTGCCGGTGACATTGGCGCCTGCAAGCAAATTGACTTGCGTCGCAGCGAATACATTGCCGTAGAAGTTGGTGCCCTGCCCGATAACTGTGATGCCGCCCGATCTCCAAAATACATTCCTGGCCAATGCACCATTTTCGAGGATGATGTTTCCGCCCGGAGCGCCGGTGGTAAAGGTGCCGGCAATCACGAATATGAATACTGCATTCGGGTCGCCCTGAGCATCTAGATGGAGATCGCCTGTCGATATCACTACATCGACCGCGGACTTGTAGACCCCCCTGGTAAGCGTCAGACCGCCCAACTCCGGCTGGCAAACCTGTGTCGGTGCGCCCGGATTGGGATCGGCGGCCAGAAAGGTATCGGCAATGCCCAAGTCTGTTCTGACTTGAGTAATCATTGCAGCAGTGGTTGTCCACTGCCCCCCAACGGTAGGCGTTGAATAGTGCAAAGGATATGGAAAGGGCGAAGGGTTAAGGTCATCGGGCGCAAACGACGTGCCGTTGACAAGCTCGGCATAGTCACCTGTCGGCGGGCCGCTGGGCGTAAAGCCTGTAATACCGGTTCGGGCTATATCTATTATTCCAATATCGCCATCACTTATCGCGGTTGTGCCTGTTGTTGTGATGGCCTGACTGGCCAGAATCACAAATCTGCCTGCCTCGCCGAGGGACGGTGCTGTCGGGTTCGCTACAGCCAAGGATACAGTAACGGAATAAGTCGCTGTTGTAGTGTCGGCCGCAGTCACTGTGTAGACCACCGGATTGGTGAAATTATTCGCAGTTGTTCCGCTCGTCTGTGGTCCCGTCGCCACCACTGTTACACTGGCTCCCGTGGTCGTGAATGTCGCAACCAAGTTCGTCACATCTGTCCCGAACGGCATCGTCACCGATATGGTCGATCCTGCTATCGACCCGGTGACACCGGCAAGTGAATAGGCAGTAATGGCTTTGGCGAAGTTCTGCGCCACTGTGACAGTGACGGTATAAGTCGCTG